>Ga0302323_100002087_pt1 | contig 16253 bp, 17 predicted proteins | sample Fen_T0_3_FD_201950 | JGI IMG/M metagenome (GOLD analysis project Ga0302323, IMG submission 201950) | Peat permafrost microbial communities from Stordalen Mire near Abisko, Sweden - Fen_T0_3 | ecosystem: Environmental > Terrestrial > Soil > Wetlands > Permafrost | place: Sweden: Abisko... | reverse complement strand
GGCCGCGATGGTGGAGTACGGCGTGCGGTTCACCCGTCCCGTGGTCGTGCCCGACGACGACATCGGTGCCGTCGTGGTGGTCACGGCGACCGTCGCCGACAAGCTCGCGGATCGTCGGGTGCGGATCGACCTCACCGCCACGAGCACCGACCAGAAGGTGCTGGGTCAGGCTCGGGCCGTCGCCCAGCTCGCCTGACCCCTCCCACCCCACCAGCCCGTTGATCTTGGACTTGATGGGTAAGTTGATCATCCGGAGTCGACATCTTCTCCAAGATCAACGTGCGGGTGGGGGCGTCGATAGGGTCAGCGGATGCGCGAGCAGGCCGACGTCCCGTTTGCCGCGCTGACGACCCTGCGGGTGGGTGGTCCCGCGAAACGGCTGCTGGTCGCCGAGTCCGATGACGACGTCGTCGCCGTGGTTCGGCAGGCCGACCGGGCCGACCGTCCCGTTCTGGTGATCGGCGACGGCTCGAATCTGCTGGTCGGCGCCGAGGGCTTCGACGGTGACGTGGTCAAGATCTCGACTTCCGGCATCACGGTCGGCGATCACCGTGACGACCACGTGGTGCTCGACGTCGCTGCCGGAACGTCGTGGGACGGTGTCGTCGCCGACTCGGTCGACCGCGGTTGGGGTGGCCTGGAGACCTTGTCGGGGATCCCGGGACGAGCCGGGGCGACACCGGTCCAGAACGTGGGCGCCTACGGTCACGAGATCGCCGACGTGCTCCGTTCCGTGCGGGTGCTCGACCGAAGGTCCGGGGTGGTGCGCCACCTGCCACCAGACGCGTGCGGCTTCGGCTACCGCACGAGCTGGTTCAAGACCCATGCGCAGCAGCTGGTCGTCCTGGGAGTCCAGCTCCGGTTGACCATCGACGGCCTGAGCACGCCCACGCGCTACGTCGAGCTAGCGGAGGCGCTCGGCGTCGAGCCGGAGCGTCGGTGTCCGGTCGCCGACGTGCGTGAGGCCGTGCTCGAGCTGCGCCGCAACAAGGCGATGGTTCTGGACCCAGGCGACCACGACACGTGGAGCGCGGGCTCGTTCTTCACCAACCCGATGCTCGATGCGGCGGCCGCCGCCGCCCTTCCCGCCGACGCCCCCCGCTTCCGGCAGCTCGACGGCCGGGTCAAGACGTCGGCGGCCTGGCTGATCCAGCGTGCCGGGTTCGAACGCGGCTACCCCGGCGCTGCAGCGCCGGCCCGACTGTCGACGAGGCACGTGCTGGCCCTGACCAACCGTGGTTCGGCGACCGCCGCCGATCTGCTGCAGCTGGCCAGAGAGGTCCGCGACGGCGTGCGCCGCGAGTTCGCGATCGAACTCGAGCCCGAACCGACGTTGGTCGGCTGCTCGCTCTGACCGTGCCGATCAGACCGGCGACGCGAGCCAGGCATCGATCTCGTTCAGGACAACCGATCTCAGCGGTTCGGGGGCCAACGACCCCAGAACCGACTGCCGGGCCAACGCGGCCAGAGCCGCATCGTCGAGACCGTGAACGTTGCGGGCAACTTCGTACTGCGCGGTGAGTCGTGCCCCGAAAAGCAGCGGGTCGTCTGCGCTCAGCGCGATCGGGACGCCGGCTTCGATCAGCGCGAGGAGTGGAACGTCGGCCAGTGTCTCGAACACCCCCAAGGCGACGTTCGACGTCGGACACACCTCCAACGTCACCTGCTGGCGGGCCAGTCGGTCCACCAGCTCCGGGTCCTCGACGCTGCGCACACCGTGACCCACCCGGGTCGCGCCGAGCACGTCGATGCAGGCGGCCACGGACTCGGCCCCGACCAGCTCCCCGCCGTGCGGCATCGCGGCCAACCCGCCCCGGGCGGCGATCGCGAACGCGTGCCCGAAGTCCTGCGCCCGCCCGCGACGCTCGTCGTTGGCCAATCCGAAGCCCACGACGCCGCGGTCGGCGTACTGGAGCGCCAGGCGGGCCAACGTCCGCGCATCCAGCGGGTGCCGGGTGCGGTTCGCGCCGACGATCACCCCGATCCCCAGGCCGGTGGCAACGGTCGCTTCGCCGACGGCGTCGAGGATCAGTTCCAGCGTGGCGGTCAGCCCGCCGAAGCGGGCCGCGTACCCGGACGGGTCCACCTGGATCTCCAGCCACCGGGAACCGTCCGCCACCTCGTCGTGGGCGACTTCGAGCAGGAGCCGACGCAGGTCGTCGGGCTCCTGCAGCACCGACCGCGCCGTGTCGTAGAGCCGTTGGAACCGGAACCAGCCGCGCTCGTCCGTGGCCCGCAGGGTGGGTGGATGCGCGTCGCGCAGCACGTCGGGCAGGTGCACCCGGTGGCGATCGGCCAGGTCGAGCATTGTGTCGTGGCGCATGGCACCGGTGAAATGGAGGTGAAGGTGGGCCTTGGGCAGGGCGCGCAGGTCGCGGTTCGGCCCAGTCATCGGCCCTCCTCCCACCTGCCTCCCGCGACGCGGTCCGGCCAGCCTAGGAGGAGGGCGTTGGTCCTGTCCGTTCGGGACCTCACGCCCTACGACGGCGCAGCAGCCCTGCATACCGTGCAAGACATGCAGGCGAGGCAGAGGACGCAGGAGCCGCCGACGGTGCCGGACCTTCTGACGGCCACCCAGGTGGGCCAACGCCTGGGGGTCGACGCCTCCACGATCTACCGGATGGCTGCCGACGGTCGACTCCCCGCGGTGAAGGTGGGTCGGCAGTGGCGGTTCCATGCCGGCGTGGTCGACGCGCTCCTCGGCCCGGCGCCATCCGACCGGGACCATTCCGGACGAGGGCGCGGGGTGGACCCGGCGCAGGCCCAGGCGACGATCGCCGTCGTCGCCGACCTGCTCGGCGTCATGATGGTCGTCACCGACATGGCGGGCACCCCGGTCACCGAGGTGATGAACCCCTGTCCGTGGCTAGCCGTCCGGCGCTCCGACCCCCGGATCGTCGAGGCCTGCACCCGTGAGTGGCGGGCGCTGGCCGACGATCTGGCCTTCGAGCCCCGGTTCCGGCCCGGCGTCTTCGGGTTCGCCTGCGCCCGCAGCTACATCCGGCGCGGCTCGCAGTTGGTCGGCATGGTGCTGGCCGGGGGAGTCGCCGATGCAGCGGCCGAGACCGCGGACGACGGCCTGTACCACCTCGACGACGCTGCGCGCGCTCGCGTGCTGACGACTCTTCCGAAAGTGGCTGCCGCCTTGTCGCGGGCCGGCGCTGCGGCTTCCCCCGACCCCGCGACGTCGACAGGTCAGGAGTGACTGGTGATGAAGCGTCTTCTCGTTCTGGGTGGCGGCACCGCCGGAACCATGGTCGTGAACAAGCTGCGTCCACGACTGCCTCGAGACGAGTGGCAGATCACCGTGGTCGACCAGCGTGACGTGCACTACTACCAACCCGGATACCTGTTCATCCCGTTCGGCGCCTACCGCCCCGACGAAGTCGTGAAGCCGACCAAGCGGTTCATGCCCGAAGGCGTCGACCTGGTTCACGGCGAGATCGACCGCGTGCTGGCCGACGAGAACCTGGTGCTGCTCGCCGATGGGGCCAAGCTGACCTACGACCAGTTGGTGATCGCTACCGGCACCACCCCGCGTCCCGCCGAGACGCCCGGCATGGACGAGGGCGAGTGGCGCGAGAGCATCCACGAGTTCTACACGTGGGAGGGCGCCACCGCTCTGGGCGAGAAGCTGAAGAGGTGGGAGGGCGGCCGACTCGTGGTCCACATCGTCGACATGCCCATCAAGTGTCCCGTGGCTCCGCTGGAGTTCACCTTCCTGGCCGACTCGTTCTTCCGCGAGCACGGGATCCGCGACCAGGTCGAGATTGTCTATGTCACGCCGCTGCCCGGCGCTTTCACCAAGCCGATCGCGTCCAAGTACCTGGGTGGCATGCTCGAGGAGCGCAAGGTCGCGCTCGAGTCGGACTTCATGGTCGAGCGGATCGACCCGGAGACCAAGACCCTGATCTCGTTCGACGAGCGAGAGGTTCCGTTCGACCTGTTGGTGACGATCCCGCTGAACATGGGCGCCGATTTCGTCGCTCGGTCGGGACTCGGTGACGAGCTCAACTACGTCACTGTCGACAAGCACACGCTGCTGTCGACGCAGTACGACAACGTCTTCGCCATCGGCGACGCATCGAACATCCCGGCATCCAAGGCCGGGTCCGTGGCGCACTTCGCTGTCGACATCTTCACGCACAACTTCCTCCGCCACGTCGACGGACTGGAGATGGACGAGAAGTTCGACGGACATGCCAACTGCTTCATCGAGTCGGGCAGCGGGAAGGGCATGCTCATCGACTTCAACTACGACACCGAGCCGATGCCCGGCAAGTACCCCCTCCCCGGAATCGGCCCGTTCAGTCTCTTGAAGGAGACCGAGCTCAATCACTGGGGCAAGCTGATGTTCCGCTGGATCTACTGGAACGTGCTCCTCACGGGCAAGGAGATGCCGCTGCCGGCGCTGATGTCGATGGCCGGCAAGGAGATCCCGGAGGAGCCGTCATCATGACCGCAGTCGCCACCGCGGCCATCGTTTCCACGGACGAGCGCTTGGACCGCCTCACCGAACAGGTCCAGGTGATCGCTGACGAGTTGCGCCGAGAGCGCGACCAGCGTGAGCGCTGGAGCGAGCTCGTCGAGGACCTGTCGCCGGTCACCTCCCAGGCGTTCGCTGCGGTGTCCGAAGAGCTCGAAGACCTGAGCGACGTCGTGACCGTCGAGACGCTTGCCCGATTCGGCCGCACGATGGCTCGGTCCCTCCCGACGCTCGAGGCGCTCCTGGTCCAGCTGCAGGTGATCACCGCCCTGAGCGACGAGCTTGTTCCGCTCGCCTCACCGGCCGTGGCGTCACTCACCTCCACCCTCCAGCAGCTCGACGACAAGGGGTACTTCGCGTTCGCCCGCGGCGGCGCCGGCATCGTCGATCGTGTGGTCACCTCCTTCAGCGAAGAAGACGTGGCGGCGCTCGGCGACAACGTCGTCCTGATCCTCAACACGGTCAAGGAGATGACGCAGCCCGAGGTCATGACTCTGCTGCAGCGCACCGCCGTGACGGTGCAGGAGGTCGAGGACGAGCACGTCGAACCGCCGTCGATGATCGCCTTGCTGAAGCAGATGCGAGACCCGCAGACCCGTCGCGGTCTCGGCCGCGTCATGACCATGCTGCGCTCGGTCGGCGAGGACAGACCTGCCGCCCCGCGTTCACCCCACGAAGAGAGGTAAGTGCCATGCCAGTCACCACGATCAACAGCCGCGACATCCACGTCGACGACGAAGGGTTCCTCACCGAGTACGACGAGTGGGATGAAGAGCTCGGCAAGGTGTTGGCCACGAACATCGGCATCGACCTCACCGATGAGCACTGGGCTGTCATTCGCTTCCTGCGCGACGACTACAAGACCCAGGGGGAGACCGCGACGATCCGTCGGGTCACCACGCTGAGCGGCGTGCCGACCAAGCAGCTGTTCGTGCTGTTCCCCAAGAAGCCAGCCAAGAAGATGGCCTACGTGGCCGGCCTGCCCAAGCCGCACGGTTGCGTGTGAGCAGCCACGGCACCGCCAGCGCATCAACCGACCACAAGGAGTACGCCATGACCGACACGACAACGAGGACATCAGTCGTCCCGAACTTCGATGACGACACCGAGACCGACCGCAAGCTTGCGATCATCTGCTCCAAGGGCAACCTCGACATGGCCTACCCCGGTCTGATCCTCGCCAACGCGGCGCTGGGGGAGGGCATCGAGACGCACCTGTTCTTCACCTTCTGGGGCTTCGACATGATCACCAAGTCGCGGATGAACGACCTGAAGTTCAGTCCGGTCGGCAACACGGCGATGCACATGCCGATGGGTGACGTCAGGGTGCCGCAGGCACTCGCGCCGATCCCGGGGATGCAACCGATGGCCACGAAGATGATGAAGAAGCAGATCGCCGACCTCGGCGTGCCCGAGGTCCCCGACTTCCTGGAGCAGATCGTTGCCTCGGGTGGCCACCTGTGGGCCTGCCGGATGTCCGCCGACATGATGAAACTCGACGAATCCGACCTCTACGACGGTGTCGAAGCGATCATCAACGCCTCGGACTTCATCGAGAAGACCAACGGCGCCCAGCTGCTGTTCATCTGAGCAGTTGGGTCGGGCTCAGGGGCGACGCGCCACGTCGCGCTGCTCGACGAAGTCACCGCGACCGATGAGCACTGTGGTCACCATGGACGGCGGGAACAGGCCGTGCTCGACCACGCCGGGAAGTGCGGCGAGCCGCAGGGACAGGTCCTGGGGGTCGTCCACCGGTCCGAGATAGTCGGCGATCACACCGCCGTCGGGGCTTCGTGGGGCGTCCCGAACCTGCACGTCGCCGATCTCGCGCAGGTCGCGCAGCGTCGCGGCGAGCCCATAGTCGAGCAGTTCGAGCGGGATCGGCGCCGTCAACCGGTTCACGATCTTGTTCGACGAGACGATCACGATGAACACGTCGGCTGACGCGGCCACCCGCTTCTCGCGGGTGTGCGCCGCGCCTCCGCCCTTCACCAGCCATCCCTGCGGGTCCACCTGATCGGCGCCGTCGATCGCGAGGTCGAGGTGGGCGACGCCGGCGGGGCCGGAGAAGCTCTCGACCGAGATCCCGAGCCCACGGGCGAGCTCCTCTGTGCGCGGAGAGGTCGACACGCACCGCAACCCTTCGGCGTGCCGCGCCAAGGCGGGAAGCAGGTACTCCACGGTGGTGCCGGTGCCCAGCCCGACGGACATGCCGGGACGGGCCCACGAGACCGCCGCCTCGGCCGCCATCTGCTTCTCGGCCTCGATGTCGCGATCCACCCGGACCTCCTCGTCGGTCGTCGCCCCACGACCCGGGGCTAGCCCTGAATCGTGTCAGAGCCGGACCGGACCGTTGCGGAACCGGGACCGGGCGCGTGGTAGACAACCACCGCGGCTCGACCTGGCCGCGCTGCCGTCTCTGCCGGAGGTACCGCGACATGGTGGCCGTGCGCCCGCTCCTCGACCGGCCCGCCTGGGCCGCGCTGACCGAGCACCGCCGCACCTGCGACCTGCGCCTGACCGAGCTCTTCGCCGCCGACCCGCGACGAGGCGACCGGATGACGCTCGAGGTGTGCGGCCTCTATGCGGACTACTCCAAGAATCTCGTCACCGAACAGACCCTCGAGCTGCTCCTGGCCCTCGCGCGGGAGTCCGGCCTGCGGGAACACATCGACGCGATGTTCGCGGGGGAGAGGATCAACGTCACCGAGGACCGCCCCGTGCTGCACGTCGCCTTGCGTGCCCCGCGCGAAGCGGTGATCGAGGTCGACGGAGTGGACGTCGTGCCGGCCGTCCACGACGTCCTCGACCAGATGGCCGCCTTCAGCCGCCGGATCCGGTCCGGGGAGTGGACCGGCCACACCGGACGACGCATCCGCAACATCGTCAACATCGGGATCGGTGGGTCCGATCTCGGTCCGGTGATGGCCTACGAGGGCCTGCGGTTCTACAGCGACCGCGACCTGACCTTCCGGTTCGTCTCGAACGTCGACGCCACCGACTTCGCCGAGGCGACGCGCGAACTCGATCCGGCGGAGACCCTGTTCATCGTGGCGTCGAAGACGTTCACCACCTCGGAGACCATGACGAACGCCCACAGCGCCCGGAACTGGCTCGTCGACGCGCTGGGTGGCGACGACGCGGCTGTGGCCAGGCACTTCGTCGCCGTGTCGACGAACACGCAGGCGGTGGCCGACTTCGGGATCGACGCCGACAACATGTTCACGTTCTGGGACTGGGTCGGTGGCCGGTACTCGATGGGCTCCGCGATCGGTCTGTCCACGATGATCGCGATCGGTCCGCAGCAGTTCGCCGAGCTCCTCGCCGGTTTCCACGACATGGACGAGCACTTCCGCACGGCGCCGTTCGAAGCGAACCTTCCGGTGCTCATGGGTCTGCTCACCGTCTGGTACGCCGACTTCTTCGATGCGCAGACGGTGGCCGTCCTGCCGTACGAGCAGTACCTCAAACGCTTCCCCGCCTACCTCCAGCAACTCGCCATGGAGTCCAACGGCAAGCACGTCACGGTCGGTGGTGATCAGGTCGACGCCGACACCGGTCCCGTCTACTGGGGAGAGCCCGGCACCAACGGCCAGCACTCGTTCTACCAGCTGATCCACCAGGGCACGCGGTTCATCCCTTGCGACTTCATCGGGTTCGCGCGCTCGTCGAACCCGTTGCCGGACCACCACGACCTCTTGCTCGCCAACCTGTTCGCCCAGGCCGAGGCCCTGGCCTTCGGCCGGACCGCCGACGAGGTGCGTGCCGAGGGGGTGCCCGAGGCGCTGGTTCCGCATCGGGTGTTCGCCGGCAACCGCCCCTCCACGACGATTCTCGGGGAGGTCCTCGACCCCCGGGCCCTCGGCCGACTGGTGGCGCTGTACGAGCACAGCGTGTTCACCCAGGGCACGATCTGGGGGATCGACTCGTTCGACCAGTGGGGGGTGGAGCTGGGGAAGAAGCTGGCCCACGTGATCGTGCCCCAGCTGTCGTCACCCGATGCCGTGCTGGCCCACGACAGCTCGACGAACGCGCTGATCCGGCGCTACCGCGAACGCCGGGCCTGACGGTGGCCGTCGCTCAGGTGGCCTCGGCCAGCAGGGCCGCGATCCGGCCGACCCCCTCGACCAGGTCGTCGTCGCCCAACGCGTAGGACAGCCGCAGGTAACCGGGCGTGCCGAAGGCCTCTCCCGGGACGACCGCGACCTCCGCCTCGTCGAGCAGCAGGTCGGCCAGCTCGATCGACGAGGCGGGTCGCCGCCCCCGGATCTGGCGCCCCAGCACGCCCTTCACACTGGGGTACGCGTAGAAGGCGCCTTCGGGTTCGGGCGCGACCACTCCGGGGATCTCGTTGAGCATCTTCACCATGGTGAGCCGACGCCGGTCGAACGACTCGCGCATGTGCGCCACCGCGTCCAACGACCCCGACACCGCAACCACGGCCGCAGCCTGGGCGACGTTGTTCACGTTCGACGTGGCGTGCGACTGCAGGTTCACCGCACCCTTCACCACGTCCTTCGGACCGATCATCCAGCCGACCCGCCATCCGGTCATCGCGTACGTCTTGGCCACACCGTTGACCACCACGCAGCGGTCAGCCGCCTCGGGCACCAGGGTCGGCAGCGACGAGAACGTGGCGTCGCCGTACACCAGGTGCTCGTAGATCTCGTCGGTCAGCACCCACAGTCCGTGCTCGACGGCCCAGCGGCCGATGGCCGCCACCTGCTCCGGCGGGTACACCGCCCCGGTCGGGTTCGACGGCGAGACGAAGATCACCAGCTTCGTCCGCGGTGTCCGGGCCGCCTCGAGCTGGTCGACCGTGGCCAGGTACCCGGTGGTCTCGTCCGTGACCACGGGCACCGGCACGCCGCCGAAGAACCGCACGGCCTCGGGGTAGGTCACCCAGTACGGGGCCTGGACGATGACCTCGTCGCCGTGGTCCACCAGCGTCGCGAGGGCATTGAAGATCGCCTGCTTGCCGCCGTTGGTGACCAGGACCTGGTCAGCGCCCACCGAGTGGCCCGAGTCGCGCAGCGTCTTGGCGGCGATGGCCTCCCGCAACGCCGGGAGGCCCGCAGCGGGGGAGTAGCGATAGGTCCATGGCTGGTGCAGCGCCTCCTGGGCGGCCGCGACGATGTAGGCCGGGGTCGGGAAGTCGGGTTCTCCGGCCCCGAAGCCGATCACCGGACGTCCGGCGGCCTGCAGGGCCTTGGCCTTGGCGTCCACGGCGAGGGTGGCGGATTCGGCGATGCCCGCGACCCGGGCGCTCAATCGACTCGACATGTGCGGCATCCTTTCACCCTGGCTCCGGCGGTTCGACTGGTCACCCGGCGACCCCGTACACTCACCCGGGTCGGCGGTGTCGGCGGACCCGACGTGCCCGCGTCCGGGGTCGTCCGCCTCGTCGACGCCAGCAGATGGATCCAAGGGCAGTAGCTCAATTGGCAGAGTCCCGGTCTCCAAAACCGGTGGTTGGGGGTTCGAGTCCCTCCTGCCCTGCGAGGTCCGTCGGCAGCCGCTGACGGACGATCATCCGGGGCCAACCGGTCCCTCGACGGAATCGGGGCAACGACGTGTCCGAGACCCTCGCGACGCCGAAGGGGCGTTCGCCGAAGGCGTCGCGCCCTGGCCTGTTCTCCCGGATCGCCTTGTACTTCCGGCAGGTGGCCGCGGAGATGCGCAAGGTCGTGTGGCCGACGCGCTCCCAGCTGCTCACCTACACCGGCGTCGTGATCGTCTTCGTGTTCAGCTTCGCGATCTTCGTGCTGCTGGCCGACCTCGCCATCGCCAAGGGCGTCACGTTCGTCTTCGGCAACTGATCGTGGCCGACCCGTCCCCCGCGACCCCAACCCGCCCGAGCCCCAACCGCACCGCTGACCAGGAGTGACCGCCACCGTGTCCGACAACCCAGGCGCCGAGTCGCAGTCCGATCTCGACGTCGCCACCGCGACCGACGATCTGCTGTTCCAGGCGGCCGAGGACGAGGCCGACGCTCAGGACGACGCCGTGGTGGCCAGTGACGAGGCCGCCGAGCTGGTCGACGACGCCCAGGCCCGCCTCGAGGTGGCCGAGGCCTTGGTGATCGACGCCGAGACCCAGCCCGACCCCGACGTCGCCAAGGCCGAGGAGGCGCTGGCCGCCGATCTGGTGGCGCAGGCCGAGGTCGAGGTGGAACTGGCCGCCGACCTGCTCGAGGCCGCCGCGGACGAGCTCGAGGTGGCGCAGGCCGAGGTCGAGCTGGCCGAGGCCGTCGTGGAGCTGGAGATCGTGGGTGAGCTCGAGGGAGCCGCCGACGCCGAGAGCGAGGATGCGACCGAGGACGAAGACGAGGACGAAGGCGATCCCCGCGAGGAGTTCCGCCAGACGATCCTGGCCCGCCCGGGCGACTGGTACGTGGTCCACTCCTACGCCGGCTACGAGAACCGGGTGAAGCACAACCTCGAGAACCGCCGCACCTCGCTGAACATGGAGGAGTTCGTCCACGAGATCCAGGTGCCCCAGGAGGATGTCACCGAGATCAAGAACGGGCAGCGCAAGCAGGTGCGGCGCAACAAGTTCCCCGGTTACGTGCTCGTGCGCATGGACCTCACCGACGAGTCATGGTCGGTCGTTCGGCACACCCCCGGCGTGACCGGTTTCGTGGGCCACGCCCACCAGCCGACACCGCTCACGACCGAGGAGGTCGTGAACATCCTCTTCACCGAGCCGGAGCGCAAGGCGGCGGCTCCGAGCGAGGTCAAGCTCGTCGACTTCGAGGTCGGCGAGTCCGTGACCGTCATCGACGGTGCCTTCGCGACCCTGCCGGCGACGATCAACGAGATCAACCCGGACGCCCAGAAGCTGAAGGTCCTGGTGTCGATCTTCGGCCGGGAGACCCCGGTCGAGCTGTCGTTCGACCAGGTCCAGAAGCTCTGACCACCCACCGACCCCCACCCGCAGCCAGATCCACCCGGCCCTATCAACCCGAAGGACCCGAAAGCGCATGCCCCCCAAGAAGAAGGTCGCCGGCCTGATCAAGCTCCAGATCCAGGCCGGCCAAGCCAACCCCGCCCCTCCGGTGGGTCCCGCGCTTGGCCAGCACGGCGTCAACATCATGGAGTTCTGCAAGGCCTACAACGCAGCCACCGAGGCTCAGCGTGGCAACGTGATCCCGGTCGAGATCACTGTGTACGAGGACCGCTCGTTCACGTTCATCACCAAGACCCCGCCCGCGGCGAAGCTGATCCTGAAGGCGGCCGGTCTCGAGAAGGGGTCCGCGGTTCCGCACAAGGACAAGGTCGGCTCGCTGTCTCGTGACCAGGTGCGCGAGATCGCGGCGCTGAAGATGCCCGACCTCAACGCCAACGACATCGAGGCCGCGGCCGACATCATCGCCGGCACCGCCCGTTCGATGGGCATCGTCGTCAACGACTGACCATCCGATTTCCGGGGACCCCGTCCCCCGTGGGAGGGCCGAGCGCTGGCCCACACACCACGACTCCTCACGAACGCAAGGGAGCAGCACCATGCAGCGCAGCAAGGGCTACCGCAACGCAGCCGCCAAGGTCGACCCGGACACGTTGTACGCGCCGCTCGAGGCCGTCCGACTGGCCAAGGAGACCTCACCGATGAAGAACCCCGCCACCGTCGACGTCGCCATGCGCCTGGGCGTCGACCCGCGCAAGGCCGACCAGATGGTCCGTGGCACCGTCAACCTCCCCAATGGCACCGGCAAGACCGCCCGGGTCCTGGTCTTCGCCGCCGGTGAGAAGGCTGACGAGGCACGCGCCGCCGGAGCGGACCACGTCGGGTCCGACGACCTGATCGAGAAGGTGGCCGGCGGGTTCACCGACTTCGACGCAGCCGTCGCCACACCCGACCTGATGGGCAAGGTCGGTCGACTGGGCAAGGTCTTGGGTCCGCGTGGCCTGATGCCCAACCCGAAGACCGGAACGGTGACCATGGACGTCACCAAGGCGGTCGAGGAGATCAAGGGCGGCAAGATCGAGTTTCGCGTCGACCGGCACGGGAACCTTCACCTGGTGATCGGCAAGACGTCGTTCACCGACCTGGAGCTGGCGCAGAACTATGCGGCCGCATACGACGAGATCCTGCGGCTGAAGCCGTCGGCGGCCAAGGGTCGCTACGTCCGGAAGATCACGATCAGCACCACCATGGGGCCGGGCATCCAGGTCGACCCGAACCGCACCCGCAACATCACGTCGGACGACGCGGCCGACGCCTGACGGTCGCTGCGGCGAGTGGTCCGGCCCGGCCGGACCACCCGCCGCAGCCGAGCGTCAGCCCCGCCGCGATCAGGGCCTGGGCGGCCACGTAGGTGGTCATCACCGCCGAGTCCCAACCGGCCCCGCCGGCCACGGCGTCGAAGGCGGCCGCGGCCAGGAGGCCGTCGGACACCACGAACAGCGCCCCCCCGACCGCGACCCAGGCACCGAACGGGCGGGGCAGCCCCGCGCTGACGTCGAGGGCCCGCACGGCCATGGCCAGCAGCACGGCGCTGTAGACCAGGACCGGGACGAACAACGTGTCGACGCCGGGGTGGAGCCACCCGTTCATGGCGACCCAGACCACCAGGTAGGGCAGGGCCAACGCCGGACGCAGCTGCACCAGACCTCGGCCAGGGACGGCCCGGAAGGCGGCGAGGTAGGCGACCTGCATCCCGAGGAAGCACAGCAGGCCGACCAGGAAGGCGACGTCCGCGTCGCAGAGCAGGGCAACGTCACCGAGCCAGGCCAGGCCGAGGCCCACCAGCAGCCGTCGTACCGGCCGGGCGACTGGTCGGGTCGCCACGACCAGCACCCAGCCGGCCAGCACGGGCATGAGCAGTGGCTTCGCCACGACCCGCAGCCAAGGCAGGTGACCGAGCAGCGCCACGACGTCGACGACCAGTGCGACCACGAGCGCCGCCGCCAGCCCGACCGCCCACGGCGAGCGGCTCCGATCGTTGCCCACCGGCTGCGTCGTGGCATCGGACATGTCCACCATTTTGACCGAACGGACCCCGCCCCGTACGCTCGTGCCCGCCGAAGACCGCTGGTCGTCGTTTCGTCCGCGAAGCGACCGAAAGTCCCGCTAGCCAACACTGCGGGCGGCCCGCGCAGGACGACACCGACGTGTCGCGTCCGGACCACCGGGCGTGATCCACGCCCCGTGCGCCTGCGCCGGGGCGTTTCGCTTGTGCGGGGGTCGCTCTCGCTGGGTCAGCAGTCGTCGGCACGACCCGGAAGGAGTTCCATGGCGCGGGCTGACAAGTCGGCTGCCGTCGCGGAGATCGCGGAGCAGTTCCGCACCTCCAGCGGCGCAGTGCTGACCGAGTACCGCGGACTCACCGTGAAGCAGCTCAAGGAGCTGCGTCGCTCGCTGGGTGGGAACGCGAACTACGCCGTGGTGAAGAACACGCTCACCAAGATCGCCGCGAAGGACGCCGGCATCGAGGGCCTCGACGACCTGCTCGCCGGCCCCTCAGCCATCGCGTTCATCGTCGGCGACCCGGTGGAGACGGCCAAGGGGCTGCGTGATTTCGCCAAGGCCAACCCGCTGCTCGTGATCAAGGGCGGCGTCCTCGACGGCAAGTCGTTGACGACGGACGAGATCAAGAAGCTGGCGGACCTGGAGTCGCGCGAGGTGCTCCTCGCCAAGCTCGCAGGGGCGATGAAGGCGTCGCTGAGCAACGCCGTCTCGCTGTTCAACGCGCCCCTCGCGCAGACCGCCCGGTTGTTGGGGGCGCTGCAACAGAAGGCGGAGCAGGACCCTGCGGTCCTGGGTGGCGGCGCCGGTGTCGCCATCACGGCGCCGGTCGCTGAGGACGCATCCGCGTCCGACGAGGCCCCAGCCGAGGTCGTCGCGGTCGAGGTCGTCGCGGAGGAGTTCGTCGAGTCGGCGGCTGCCCCCGAGACCATCGCGTCCGAGGAGACCACCGAGGCCTGACGGCCCGGAGACGAAGTCAACCCTTCGGCCCCAGGGCCGCAGAAACCAGGAAGGACGCCGACATGGCGAAGCTGAGCACCGAGGACCTGCTCGACGCGTTCAAGGAGATGACGCTGATCGAGCTGTCCGAGTTCGTGAAGAAGTTCGAAGAGGTCTTCGAGGTCACTGCGGCTGCTCCGGTGGCTGTCGCGGCCGTGGCGGCCCCCGGTGGGGCCGGCGGTGACGCCGCCGCCGTGGCCGAGGAGCAGGACGAGTTCGACGTCGTCCTCGAGGACGCCGGCGAGAAGAAGATCCAGGTCATCAAGGAGGTGCGCAGCCTGACCAGCCTGGGCCTGAAGGAGGCCAAGGACCTGGTCGAGAGCACCCCGAAGCCGGTCCTGGAGAAGGTCAACAAGGAAGCCGCCGCCAAGGCCAAGGAGGCTCTCGAGGCCGCTGGCGCCAAGGTGTCGGTCAAGTAGCACCTCGCCCCGGTCGGTCCTCCGACCGGCTGGCCGCGTCGTCCGGGCGGTCCCGCATACCTGCGGGGCCGCCCGTCGATGTCTGCGCCCGAACGTCGGTTCCCCGGCGGCCTCGGGTCGATCACGATTGGCGGCACGCGGTCCCCAGGTGCTTGACGGCGGCCCGAACCCTCCGTCATGCTGCCGCCGTCCGACCGGGACCGCTCGACCCTCCGGGGTGGTTCGGGTCCCCCGGTCGGGTACTGCTTCTTCGAGCTCGGCCGGAGGCGCGGCTGGACGGCTGCGGCGCTCGCCGCTATGCTGTCGCTTTGCGCTGCCCCATTCCCTTGCTCCACGCCCACTTGTCTGGCTGAGCGTGGAGTGTTTGGCTGCGCGCGGTAACCGAGCCCGGAAGGACGCCTCTTGGCCCCCTCGCGTAACCCTGCCACGTCTTCCACCGCCGCCGCGAGTACTGCTCCCGAACGCGTCACCTTCGCCAAGATCCGCGAACCGTTGGCCGTTCCCGACCTCCTGGCCCTCCAAGTCGACAGCTTCGACTGGCTGATGGGCAACGAAGTCTGGCAGTCCCGTGTCGCTGCCGCCCTCGAGGCGGGTCGCCCGATCCCGGCCAAGTCGGGGTTGGAGGAGATCTTCGAGGAGATCAGCCCGATCGAGGACTTCTCCGGGACCATGTCGCTGACCTTCCGCGACCACCGGTTCGAGCCGGCCAAGAACTCCGTGGACGAGTGCAAGGACCGGGACTTCACCTACGCGGCCCCGCTGTTCGTGACCGCTGAGTTCATGAACCACGAGACCGGCGAGATCAAGTCCCAGACCGTCTTCATGGGCGACTTCCCGCTGATGACCAACAAGGGCACGTTCATCATCAACGGCACCGAGCGGGTCGTGGTGTCCCAGCTGGTCCGGTCGCCGGGGGTCTACTTCGAGCGCTCGGTCGACAAGACCTCCGACAAGGACATCTACACGTCGAAGATGATCCCGTCGCGCGGCGCGTGGCTCGAGTTCGAGATCGACAAGAAGGACATCGTCAGCGTCCGGATCGACCGCAAGCGCAAGCAGAACGTCACCGTGCTGCTGAAGGCGCTCGGCTGGGACGACGCCAGGATCCTCGAGGAGTTCGGCCAGTACGACTCGATGCGTCAGACCCTGGAGAAGGACCACACCACCGGCCAGGACGACGCACTCCTCGACATCTACCGCAAGCTGCGTCCGGGCGAGCCCCCCACCCGGGAAGCCGCGCAGACGCTGCTGGACAACCTGTACTTCAACTCCAAGCGCTACGACCTGGCCAAGGTCGGTCGGTACAAGATCGACAAGAAGCTGGGTCTCGAGCTGCCCCTGGAGTCGTCGGTGCTCACCACCGACGACATCGTGGCGACCAT
>Ga0302323_100002086_pt1 | contig 16256 bp, 13 predicted proteins | sample Fen_T0_3_FD_201950 | JGI IMG/M metagenome (GOLD analysis project Ga0302323, IMG submission 201950) | Peat permafrost microbial communities from Stordalen Mire near Abisko, Sweden - Fen_T0_3 | ecosystem: Environmental > Terrestrial > Soil > Wetlands > Permafrost | place: Sweden: Abisko... | reverse complement strand
CAGGTCGGCGTCGGCGGTAACGACCATCGGGTTCTTCCCGCCCAGCTCCAGGCAGGGCGTCTGCAGGTGGTGGCCGCAGAGCGCGCCGATCGCGCGGCCGACGTCGGTCGAGCCGGTGAACCCGACCTTGCCGACCAGGCCCTCCTCGAGCGCCGCGGCCAGCCCGGCCGACGTCGCCGCGCCGTCCGCGTGGACGACCGTGAGCAGCCCCTCGGGGAGCCCGCCCGCCACGAAGATCCTGGCCAGGGCGTCGGCGCAGGCGGCCGCGTACTCGGCGGGCTTCCAGACGACGGCGTTGCCGGTGAGCAGCGCGGGCACCAGGTACCAGGACGGCACGGCCACCGGGAAGTTGCCGGCGGTGATGACCACGGCCGTCCCCACGGGCATCCGGAAGGTGAAGAGCTGCTTGTCCGGCATCTCGCTCGGCACGGTCTGGCCGTAGAGCCGGCGGCCCTCCCCGAGGAAGAAGTCGCAGGTGTCGACGATCTCCTGCACCTCGCCGCGCGCCTCCGCGAGCGGCTTGCCGACCTCCCGGGTGACCAGCGCCGCCAGCGCCTCGGCGTTCGCCTCGACGAGCCGGCCGATCGCGGCGACGACGCGGCCTCGCACGGGGGCGGGCACGGCCGCCCAGGCGCGCTGGGCCGGAGCCGCCCGCCGCGTCGCGTCGACGAGGGCGTCGGGGCCGGCCAGCTCGACCCGGGCGACGACGTCGTCGAGATCGGCCGGATTGAGCGAGTCCACGGTGCGGACGGCGTGGGTCTCGGCCCCGGGAAGCGTGGAGCGCAGCGTCATGGGAGAGCACGCTAGTCCCTGGCCGGAGCACCCGGAGCGGCCGGAGTAGCAATGTCTTCGTTCATCTTCTTTTCGCGCTAGAGATCGGGATACGCTGCGATCGTGGATCCGGTGCGCAATCCCTACGCCCCCGGCGCCGGCCAGCGGCCGCCCGAGCTGGCCGGCCGGGACGCCGAGCTCGACGCCTTCGGTGTCGTCCTCGAACGCATCGCCCGGGGCCGGCCCGAGCGGAGCCTGATCCTGACCGGCCTGCGTGGCGTCGGCAAGACGGTGCTGCTCAACGCCATGCGGTCGGCGGCCGTCCGGGCGCGGTGGGGCACCGGCAAGCTGGAGGCCCGCCCCGACCAGCCCCTGCGCCGTCCGCTCGCGGCCGCGCTGCACCTGTCCGTCCGCGAGCTGGCACCGCGCCAGAAGGACGAGGCCGAGCAGGTGCTGGGCGTCCTGAAGTCCTTCGCGATGAAGGAGGAGGGCGGGGGGTCGGCGTCCGGGCGCGGTGCGACCCGGCTCCGCGACCGGTGGCAGCCCGGCATCGACGCCGCGGCCGTGCCGGGCCGCGCCGACTCGGGCGACATCGAGATCGACCTGGTCGAGCTCTTCACCGACATCGGCGGGCTGGCCGCGGACTGCGGGCGCGGCGTGGCCGTCTTCATCGACGAGATGCAGGATCTCGGCCCGGACGACGTCTCCGCGCTCTGCGCCGCCGCCCACGAGATCAGCCAGACCGGCCTGCCGTTCGTCGTCGTCGGCGCCGGGCTCCCCCACCTGCCGGCGGTGCTGTCGGCCAGCAAGTCGTACTCCGAGCGGCTCTTCCGGTACGCGCGCATCGACCGGCTCGACCCCGGTGCCGCAGACTTGGCCCTGCGCAGCCCCGCGCAGGAGGAGGGCGCCGACTGGACGCCGGACGCGCTCGCCGCGATGTACGCCGTCACCGCCGGCTACCCGTACTTCGTGCAGGCGTACGGCAAGGTCGCCTGGGACGTCGCCCCGGCCTCCCCGATCACCGCGGACGACGTCAAGGTGGCGGTCCCGGAGGCGGAGACCGAGCTCGCGGTGGGCTTCTTCGGCTCGCGCTACGAGCGGGCCACCCCGGCCGAGCGGGAGTACCTGCGCGCCATGGCCGATCTCGCCGTCCCCGGTGGCAGCGGCGCCGTGCCCGCCGTCGAGGAGCCGGTGGCGACCTCGGCCATCGCCGACCTGCTGGGCCGCAAGCCGCAGTCGCTGTCCCCGGCCCGGGACGCCCTGATCAAGAAGGGCCTGGTCTACAGCGGGGAGCGCGGCCGGATCGCCTTCACCGTGCCGCACTTCGGCCGCTACCTGCGCCAGCACGCCTCCGAGTGACGGCGGCCCGTCGGGCCGCGGCGGGGGACGGGTCTGGGGCCGGGGCGGGACTACGACGGGTGCGCCAGGATCTCCAGGAACACGCCCAGGGCCGGCACGTACCCGGTCACTTGCACCAGGCGGGTCCTGTCGCCGAAGGGCTCGCCGACCTCGGCGTCGTCCACCTCGAGGGTGTCGAAGATCGACAGCGCGTGGGCCACGTCGTCGTCGTGGGTGCCCCCGATGATCAGCGAGACGACCGGCGGCCTGCCCCACTTCACCGTGGTCTGGGCCGGCTGGCGTCCTGACGCCACCATGGCCCGGTGGACGGCGACGAGCGCGGCCGCGGCGATCTCCTCGACCGGTCGCCTCGGCCGGGGGCCGGTCCCGGCCCGTTCCGGGCCAGGCTCCGGTGCGGTCTCCGGCCCGCGCGTCGGCGCCGGCTCGGGCGTCCCCCAGGACGGGGCGCTCACCGGGCGGCCCAGGAGCGGGAGCTGCGCACGAGGATCACGCGGCCGAGCATGCCAGGCGCCCGACCCACGAAGGGGCCGATACGGCATTCCCGACCGCGACCTGGTCCGGAACGCCGCATCGACCCCGCCCGCCAGCGCCGCCCCTCCAGGCGCTGAGGTCAGGCGTTCTCCTTGCGGAACGTGGCCGTCCCCCACCACAGCGCGAGCACCAGCAGGACGACGGCCCACACCGAGCCCCAGAGCACCCCGGACGCCGCGAAGTCGCCGCCGAACGAGCTGCGCACGCCGTCCACGATGTGCTTGATCGGCATGAAGTCGCCGGCGCGCTGCAGCCACGTCGGGCCGATGGTCATCGGCAGCAGGATCCCGGAGAGCAGCAGCACCGGCATCATCACCATGTTGATGACCGGGGCCATCACCTCCTCGCTCTTCGTGGCGAGGGCGAGGGCGTTGGACGACGCCGCGCAGGCGCCGCCGATCAGCAGCGTCAGCGCGATGCCCAGCGCGATCCCGCCCGCGTCGGCGGTCATCCCGAGCACCAGCCCGAGCCCGACGAGGATCAGCGCCTGGACGAGGAGCTGCAGCAGGTCGCGGCCGAGGCGGCCCACGAGCAGCGCCGTCCGGCTGGCCGGGGTGACCCGCTCGGCCTCGATGACCCCCTCGCGCCACTCGCCGATGAGGCTGAACCCGGCGAAGAACGCCCCGAAGATCCCGAGCTGCACCAGCAGGCCGGGCACGAAGAAGGTGTATGCGTTGGTCGCCCCGAACTGCTGGACCAGCGGCTTGAGCAGCGGGCCGAACAGCAGCAGGTAGAGCACCGGCTGGAGCATGCCGATGATGACCCACGCCGGGTTGCGCAGGTTCATCCGCAGCTGGCGCCGGAAGACGATGAAGGACTCGCGCCAGAACGTCGTGGTCATCGGTTCGCTCCCGTCAGGGTGGTGCCGGTGGCCGGCGCGGCGTCCCGGCCGCCCGTGGCGGGCGCCCTGTCGACCGAGGGGTCTGACGGGTCCGCGGGGTTCGCGGCGTCCGTGGGGCCGCCCGACTCGGCGTCGCGCAAGGACCGGCCGGTCAGGGTGAGGAAGACGTCGTCCAGGGTGGGCCGGTGGACCTCGATGGCCTCGAGCGTGATCTCGCCGGCCTCCAGTTCGCGCAGAAGCCCCGGGATGGCGTGCCCCGCCCGCTGGACCCGGCCGCGCACGTGGACGCCGTCCACCTCGACGCCGGGGAGCCCGTGCCGGGGCGGTTCGGCGATGGCGCCGAGCTTCTCGGCGGCGAGGGACACCAGGCCCGGGTCGGCGACCTCCAGGTCGATGAGGTCGCCGGAGACCTGCGCCTTGAGGTTGTCGGCGGTGTCGGCGGCCACGATCCGACCGCGGTCGATGATGACGATGCGGTCGCTCAGGGTGTCCGCCTCGTCGAGGTAGTGCGTGGTGATGAAGACGGTGGCCCCGCGCTGCGACCGCAGGGCGGCGATGTGGTCCCAGAGGTTGGCGCGGGCCTGCGGGTCGAGGCCGGTGGTCGGCTCGTCGAGGAAGACCAGTGTGGGGTCGTGGATGAGCCCCATGACGATGTCCAGCCGGCGCTTCTGGCCGCCGGACATGGTCTTCGGCATCCGGTCCCACAGGCCGTCGAGCTGGAACTGCTCGAACAGCCGCTTCCCCTCCGCCATCACCTGGGCGCGGGTGCGGCCGTAGAGCATGCCGTGGTCCATCACCTCGTCCCCGGCGCGGGCGCCGCTGAACGTGCCGCCGGCCTGGGAGACGTAGCCGATGCGGCGCCGGACCTCGACCGGTTCGCGTATGATGTCGTGCCCGGCGACGGTCGCCGTCCCGGCCGTGGGCCGCAGCAGTGTCGTTAGCATCCGCAGAGTGGTGGTCTTCCCGGCGCCGTTCGGGCCGAGGAACCCCACCACCTCGCCCTCCGCGACGTCCAGGTCGACGCCGTCCACGGCTCTGACCTGCTGCTTCTCCCGGCCCTTGCGAGTGGTGAAGGTCTGCACGAGGCCGCGTGCATGGATCACGGTGAACTCCCCTGACGTCGGATCGCGGGTGCGTGGCGGGTGTGTCGGGATGGACCGCCGCGGACGGCGGAACTCATCGGTCTCCAGCCTGCGGCCGTTCAGCGGACAGCTTCTGTCCTCCGTTCCTGCGGATCTGGGGTTGCGGACCTGGTGTCGTCGTGCGGCGTGGTCCGTTCTGGGGAATGATCCGGACAGTGTTGAGCTTTCAACGGTCAATGGTTTAGAGTTCAACCACCGACCGGCCCCCCGCCGGCCCCCCACTTGCCAGGAGAGCGCACCCATGAGCACCTTCCCCGCCGAGCTGACCGGTACCTGGGCGATCGACGAGTCCCACAGCACCGTGGGCTTCGCCGTCAAGCACGCCGTCGTCGCCACCACCCGTGGGAAGTTCACGAGCTACACCGGCGGCGCGACGATCGACGCCGAGAACCCCGAGACGTCCTCGATCTGGGTCGAGATCGACGCCGCCAGCGTGGACACCGGGAACGAGCAGCGTGACGGCCACCTCAAGAGCGCCGACTTCTGGAACGCCGAGGCCAACCCGAAGATCACGTACAAGAGCACCTCGATCAAGCTGGACGGCGCCGACGTCGTCACCACCGGTGACCTCACCGTCGGCACCGTGACCCACCCGGTCGACATCACCTGGGAGTTCGGCGGCGTCGCCAAGGACCCGTTCGGCAACATCAAGACGGGCTTCGAGGGCACCGCGACCATCAACCGCAAGGACTGGGGCATCACCTGGAACGCCGCCCTGGAGACCGGTGGCTTCCTCATCTCCGACAAGGTGAAGCTCGTCCTCGAGATCGAGGCCAACAAGCAGGTCTGACCCGGCGGGGGCCGATCTGTCGCTGCCACCGACATGCTGGGCGGGAGCGCCGGATCGGCCCCCGGGGCTGGTTCCCCACCTCTCGATCGGGCTGTCTGGACCTGTCTAGGCATCAGGGTAGAGAGCCTCAGACAAGGTCATCGAACGGCCGGAGCGGCATCCCCCGCCCGCTCCGGATCCGCCCGCTCCAGATCCAGCAGCAGCCGCTTGGCGTCGAGCCCGCCGGCGTAGCCGGTGAGCGCGCCGTCCGCCGCCACCACCCGGTGGCACGGGACGACGACGCACAGCGGGTTGTGGTTGAGCGCCCCGCCCACCGCGCGGGACGCCGCCGGCCGCCCGAGCTCGCGGGCGAGCTGCCCGTAGGACGCCGTCCGGCCGTAGGGCACCGCGTCCGGCAGCCGGCCCAGCACCTCCCGCTGGAACGGCGTGGCGAGCGCCAGGTCGACCCGGACGTCGAACCGCTGCCGGCGTCCGGCGAGGTACTCGGCCAGTTGCCGCCGGACGTCGTCCAGCACCCCGCCGCCGCGCAGCACGCTCGGCGACACCTGCCGCGCCACCCGGTCCAGGGCGCCGTCGACCGCTTCGTCGTCCGGGACGTAGAGGCAGGTCAGCAGCGGTCCGTCGGTGCGGGCGGTGAGCAGGAGCCGGCCCACGGCCGTGTCCTCCACGACGTAGCGCAGAGCACCGGGCAGGCCGTCGAGCGCGGGCGGGCGCATGGTCGGGGCGAAGCCGGCCAGGGCCGCCTCCAGCGGGTCGGTCCCGGCAGTGGTGTCAGGGCGGGTCATGACGCCTCCTCGGACGTCGGGTGCCCGATCCGGGCACGCAGGGTGGTCAGGGCGTCGGAGACCAGCCGGCGGGTCGCCGCCGGCGTGGTCCCCAGGTGCCGGGCGAGCTCGGCGTGGTCCAGGTCGGCGAGGTAGCGCAGGGCGACGGCGGTCCGCTGCCGTTCGGGGAGCGCGCGGACGGCGTCCCAGAGCCGGGCGTCCGGCAGGTCCGCCAGGGCGTCGGCGGCGGGCGCGGACGGCGCGGCGCGGGCGCCCGCCGCCGCCTCCCCGACGTCAGGCACCGGGACCGGCCGCCGGGTCCGCGCCCGGTAGACGTCGGTCGCGCACCGGGCCGTGACGGTCAGCAGCCAACCGCGCAGGTTCTGTCCGTCCCGCAGCCGCGGGTACGCGGCCAGGGCCTGCGCCCAGGCCTGCTGGGCGACGTCGTCCCCGTCGACGGAGCCGGCGAGGGCGTGGGCGAGCCGGGCGACGTCGCGCCAGTGCGCGTCGACCAGGCGTTGGAAGGGTGGAAGGCTCACACCGTTACAACGGCGGGGCGGGCGTCGGTGTGAGGGGCGGGTCGACCGGGTCGGTGGCCGGGTCGGTGGCCGGGTCGGTGGCCGGGTCGGTGGCCGGATCGGTGGCCGGATCGGTGACGGGACGGCCCGGCACGCCCAGCCGCACCCGGGCGCCGCCGCCGGGCGCGTCGTCCAGCTGGGCGGTACCGCCGTGCCGCGCCACCGTGTCCGCCACGATGGACAGCCCCAGGCCGCTGCCGGGCAGCGCGCGTGCCGCGTCGCCGCGCCAGAACCGGGCGAAGGCCTCCGTCCGGTGCCCGGCGGGCACCCCTGGCCCCTCGTCGTCCACGGTGATCACCCCGCCCGCGAGCCGGACCCGCACGGTGGAGTCCGGCGGCGAGAACTTCACCGCGTTGTCCAGTACGTTGACGACGGCCCGCTGCAGCCCGGCCGCGTCGGCGTCGTCCAGCTGCCACGGCTCGGTCCCGACGTCGAGGGTGCGCCCGCCCGCCCGTGGCCGCACCCGTCGGACGGCGGCCGCCACCACCTCGTCGAGCCGGACGGGCCCGAGCACGGCCGCCGGCTCGTCGTGGGCCAGCACGGTGAGCTCGGCGGCGAGCTGCGACAGCTCGGCGAGCTGGCTGCCGACGTCCTCGAAGAGCGCCTCCCGCTGGTGGGCGGGCAGGGCCCGGCCGCTGCGCTCGGCACGCAGCAGGAGGTCGATGTTGGTCCGCAGGCTGGTCAGCGGGGTGCGCAGCTCGTGCCCGGCGTCCGCCACGAGCTGCGCCTGCCGGTCGCGGGAGGCGGCCAGCGCCGACGTCATCCGGTCGAAGGCCCGGGCCAGCCGGACCACCTCGTCGCTGTCGCTGTCGCCGCGGTCGGGGACGTCGATCCGCACCGAGAGGTCCTGGGTGCGGGCGATGTGCTCGGCCGTCTCGGCCAGCGCGACGACCGGGCGCAGCCCGCCCCGGGCGATGCCCCGGCCGACGAACAGCGCGGCCAGGCCGCCGACGACGCTCAGCGCGAACATCACCCCGCGCAGCTTGAACACGACCTCGATGTCGGACGACAGGTCCCGGGCGAGGTACAGGTGCCAGCCGCCCGTCAGGGCCCGGTCGAGCACGAGCAGCTCCGAGCCGTCGTCGGCCCGCCCGTGCGGCAGGTCGGTCCCGAACAGGTAGCGCCACCCCCAAGTCGCCCGGCGGACGTCGTGCAGGGCGGTCCCGCCGACCAACCGGCAGGTCGTGCCGTCGGGGCGCACCAGCTCGGCGACGACCTCGGTCTGCGCCGCCAGCGCCGTCCCGTCGCCCAGCTGCCCGGTGCCGTCGCCGCCGGCACCGCTTCCGCCCGCCCCGCCCGCGGACCCGGAGGCCGCCAGCCGGTCGCAGATGCCGGTGAGGACGTCGGGCGTCGCCAGTTCCAGCGCCGGCCGGCCCAGTTCCGCGACCTGGCGCAGCTGGTTCTCCGTCTGCTGTCCCAGCAGTCGCGCCGCGGCCGCGAACACGACGACCCCCGCGACCGTCAGGCAGCCGAACGCGGCCAACGCCGCGAACAGGGCAAGTCGCGTGCGCAGCGTGCGCGGACGGAACCGGTGGGCGGTCATCGGGCGACCATGCTGCCATTCTCACCCGTCGGACGGCCGCCGGCCCGGGCCCGTGGCACCCGTCCCGCGGGTGAACGGGACGTCATCGGTGGCGTGCGCGCGCACGGCGCGTCACCATGGTGCCGGTGGAGGGGTTATCGGGGGGTTGCGCCCCCCACGCCGTGGCCGCGCGTGCCGCCGGACCGACCGTCCGGCGTGACGATGTTTCGGCCGTGGTTCGGGAGGGTACTTCGTGAACGTGACCGGTTCGGACGGCGGAACGGGAGGAGGGGCCATGGGCCTGCGTGCACCCGGTGGCAGCACCGCGCCCTCCGGCACCCTGCGCCTGCGCCACTCACCGATAGCGGTGTCGTCGGCGCGCCGCCAGGTCCGCAACGACCTGGCCGCCGTGGGCGTGCCGGACGTCGTCCGGGACGACATCGAGGTGGTCGTCTCGGAGCTGCTGGGCAACTCGGTCCGGCACGCGCGTCCCATCGCGGGCGGCGTGGTGCTGCTGCACTGGCAGGTCAACGCCGACGAGGTCATGGTCCGGGTGACGGACGGCGGGGGCGGGCGCGGCGTCGAGCCGCGTGACCCCGACCCGCTGGCGGTCTCCGGCCGGGGCCTGCAGATCGTCGAGCGGCTGGCCCGCGTCTGGGGGGTCAGCGAGCACGCCGGCGGGCTGCGCTCGGTCTGGGCCTCCGTGGCGCTGACCGGCTCCCCCCGCGCCCTGCGCCTGGTCACCTGACGCCTCGTCCGACCTCCGCCGGCCGCTCGTCGGGGTCCGGAGCGGCGCCGGTGTCCCGCTAGGCTCGAGCGATGGGCAAGAAGTCGCGTCGTCAACCTGCCAGGCCGTCCGAGCTCGCCGCCGGCGCGCCCGTCCCCGTCGTCGGCGGCCGGGAACCGTGCCCCTGCGGATCGGGCAAGCGGTACCGGCTGTGCCACGGCCGCGCCGAGCGCGAGCTGGCCACCCGCCTGGTGGGGCGCCCTTTCGAGGGACTGCCCGCCGAGTGCGACTGGATCGCGCTGCGCGAGATCGTCCCGGCGGCCACCGCGACCGTCACCACCACGGCGGAGCACGGCTCGGTCGCCGTGACGGTCGCGTCGGTGCTCCCGATGGCCTGGCCCGCCCTGCGCCGCGCCGACGGCTCGGTGATCGTGGGGCTGCAGACGACGAGCGGTTCCGGTGACGCCAGCCGCGACGTCGCGCACGCGCTGCAGCAGGCGCTGGCCGGCGAGCCCGGCACGCCCGTCGAAGAGGGGGACCTGCCCGGCGCCGGCCCCCGCCTGCAGGACCTGCTCGACCTGTCGCAGCCGTTCGACGTCACCGTCCACCCGGGCTTCGACTTCTGGCTCCAGCCCGGCCAGGAGATCACCGCGGACGTCCGGGAGAGCCTCGAGCAGGCGAACAGCGCCGTCGTCCCGACGGCCCGGCTGACCTCGGTGGACGCCGCGTACTGGTGCCGGATGGGCGAGCGGTGCCACCTGCGCTGGGTGCTCCCGCACGACGAGTCGACCGTCCTGGACGGCATCGCCCGGTTGCACGCGTCCGGGTCGTCGGCGCTCCTGGACGGCGGCCGCTACGTCGGGTCCTTCCGGGCGGACGGGCTGCTGGTGCCCGTCTGGGACCTCCCGGTGACGACGGAGGCCGCCGAGCTCGAGGAGCCGGCCAAGGCGTTCGGCGTCCTGCTGGACGAGGCCATGGCCGACACCGCGCCGCTCACCGCGGAGCAGCGCCGCGCCCGTGCCGGCGTCGTCTCCCGCCAGGTGACCCTGCGCTGAGCTGTCGGTTCAGGGCTCCGGCGGGGCCGGGACGAGCCCCAGCGACGTCAGCCGTCGGGTGCCCGGCTCCCAGGAGAGCGTGAGCAGGAGGGGCATCCGGTGGACCGCGCGCGGGTCCAGCCGGAACGTGGCGTGCGACTCGCCGTCGCCCGCCGTCACGGCCGTGACCCGGCAGGCCCCGGACCACGCCGCCGCCACCCGCAGCGCACGCCGGACCTCCTCCACGCCGGGATCGAGCACCGGGTCGGGCAGCAACCAGCCCGCCGGCCAGCCGGGCTCGGCGTCGATCAGGGCCGCCGCCAGGTGCTCGGCCAGGGCCCGGACGTCGGCCGGCGGGAACCGGACGGCGGTCACCGCCAGCGTCTGGACCTGCGGCGGCACCTGCGGCGTCAACCGGATCTCCACGCGCAACCGGCCCCCCGGACCGCCCAGCCACCAGGACAGGTGCGCCGGGGACGCCGACCGGGGCGCCACCGGCTCCCGTTCCAGCGGCCCCAGCTGGGCGACCGCGGCCTCGATCGTCGCCCGCCGGCGCTCGAGCGGCTCGTCCAGGTCCACGTTGGGGGCGAGGAGGCGGCCGGCGAGCCCGTCGTCCCAGCGGCGCAGCAGCGCCTCGACGCCGTCCCGCGCGGCGAGGGTGGCCGCCGTCATGGCGCGGCCGGCGCTCGGTGCCGGACCGGTCCGGCCCGCGGACCGCCGGGCCGGGCTCGCCGCCAGCAGGTGGTCCAGCAGCTGGGCGGTGAGCCGGCCGGCCGGGGCGTAGGTGGCGTTGCCGAGCGCGACGATCCCGAGCCCGCTCGCCGGGTGCCAGCGCATGTGGCTGCCGAAGCCGGGGTAGCCGCCGCCGTGGCCGACGGCGTCCCCGTGGCCCGGGTCGTGCTCGACGACGAGGCCGTAGCCGTACGCTTGCCCGCGCACGACCGGGGGCTCGGCGAGGGACCGCCACAGGGTCAGCGGCGCCAGCGCGCGGTGCGGCTGCTGCTGCTCGCGACGGGCGGAGCGGCTCAGCGGGTGGCTGTCGCCGCCGCCGCCGTCCCCCCGGTCCGCGGCGGTGCCGCCGGTTCCGGTGCCGCCGCCGGTGCCGGTGCCGCCACCGTCGTCGTCCCGGGGCGGGTAGGCCGCGGTGAAGCCGCCGACCCAGCGGGCCAGGTCGGCGACCGTGGAGAACAGGCCGCCCATCGGGGCGTACGCGCCGTGACCGGCGAACGGCACCTCCTCCCAACCACCGTCGGGGGTCGCCCGGTAGCCCTGGGCGAGGTGGCCGGCGGGCACGTCCTCGGCCGTGAAGACGGTCGAGCGCAGCCCGAGCGGGGCCAGGAGCCGGCCGGTGACGACGTCCGCGTACGGCGCGCCGGCCGCGGCGGCGATCACGCGCCCCAGCAGCGCGTAGCCGGTGTTCGAGTACTCGTAGGCGGTGCCCGGGGTCCAGGCGAAGGAGAGGCCGCCGCGCAGCAGGTCGGCGAAGGCGTCGTCGGGCAGGTCCTGCTGGCGGTCGCCCCACGGGTCGTCGGTGGGCAGGCCGGCGGTCATGGTGAGCAGCGAGTGGACGGTCAGGGGCGGCGCGTCGTCGGTCGGCGGGCGCAGCGCCGCCACCTCGGGCACGTAGCGGCCGACCTCGTCGTCCAGGCGCAGCAGTCCCTCGTCGCGCAGCAGCAGGACCGTGGCGGCGGTGAAGCTCTTGGTCATCGACGCGATCCGGAAGGCGGTGCGCTCGTCGGGCGCGGGGCCACCGGCCCGCCGCCATCCCCGGCTGCCGACGTGCACCAGCCGGCCGTGCTCGACGACGCCGTACACCAGGCCGGGCTGCCCGCCCGCCGCCAGGTACCGGTCCACGATCTCCTCGAGATCGGCCGTCGCGGTCGTGACGCCGCCCGACGCTGCGTGTGGGTGCACCGGGCGATCCTCGCACGCGCGCCCGCGTAGGCTGCGTGGGTGCGCGAGGCGGGTGGCGGGACGGGCCCCGGGTCCAGTTCCGGGGCGGAGGCCGGGGTCAGCGTCGTGATCCCCGCCAAGGACGAGGCGGAGCGCGTCGGCGCCACGGTCCGGGCCCTGTCCGGACTGGCCCACCTGCGGCGCGTGGTCGTCGTGGACGACGGGTCGCTCGACGCCACGTCCCGGTGCGCCGCCGAGGCCGGTGCCGTCGTCCTGCGGCACCCCCGCACCCTCGGCAAGGCCGCCGCCCTGACGACCGGGGCCCGCCGGGTGGCGCGGCTGGACGCCGAGGCCGGGCTGCCGCCGTCCCTGCTGCTCCTCGTCGACGCCGACCTCGGCGCCTCGGCCGCCGCGACGGCGGTCCTGGTGGGGCCGGTCGCCGCAGGGGAGGCCGACATGAGCATCGCGGTGCTGCCGCCGCAGCGGACGGCGGGCGGTGGGCGCGGGTTCGTCGTCCGGCTGTCGCGCGAGGGGATCCGGCGGGCCACCGGCTTCACCGCCACGCAGCCGCTGTCGGGCATGCGCTGCCTCACCCGCGCCGCCTTCGAGGCGGCGCTGCCGCTGGCCCACGGCTGGGGTGTGGAGACGGCCCTGACGATCGACCTGCTCACGGCCGGTTTGCGCGTCGTCGAGGTGCCCTGCGAGCTGCACCACCGGGTGACCGGGCGGGACCTGGGCGGCCAGCTGCACCGGGCCCGGCAGTTCCGGGACGTCGGCCGCGCGCTCGCCGTCCGCCGGGTGCGGCACGCCGTGCCGTTGCGGGCGCTGGACCGCTGGCGCGACCTGCGCCGCCGTCCTCGGTGAGCCGACCGCGGTGAGCCGGCCGGCGTCCACGGACCGTCCGGACGGCTTCCGGCGCCCCGCCGCGGTGGCCCGCGCGGCCGGCGTCACGGCCGTCGCGCTGCTCGCGCTGGTGGCGGCGCTCGGTGACTCCGCCGCCGTCCCGGGGCTGGGTCCGGCGACCGGTGCGCCGCCGTGGGACCTGGCCGCCCACCCGTCCTCCTGGCTAGTCACCGTGCTGGTGGCCGCCGGCTACGGGCTCGGCGCGGTGAGCGTCTCCGCCGGCCTACGGGCGGTGGCGGCGGGGTACCGGCCGCGGCCGCGGGCCGTGGCCCTGGCGGGTGCGGCGGCCGTGGCGGTCCTGGTCGTGGTGCCGCCGCTCGGCTCGGCGGACCACCTGTCCTACGTCGCCTACGGCCGGATCGCCGCCGCCGGGGACGACCCGTACGCCGTCCCGCCGCTCGACTGGCGCGGCGGCCACGACCCGGTGGCGGGCGCCGTCCAGCCGCCGTGGCAGCGCACCCCGAGCGTGTACGGGCCGGTGGCCACGGCCGCCCAGGCGCTCGTCGCCGAGCTGGGCGGCGGCTCGCTGCGGCTCACCGTGTGGTGGTGGCAGGTGCTGGGCGGCGTGGCGTTCCTGCTGGTGGGAGCCCTGCTGGACCGGCTGGCGGCCGGTTCGCCGGCCGCTTCGAGAGCTCGGGCGCGGGTCGCCGTCGCCTGGACCCTCAACCCGCTGCTGCTCGGCCAGCTCGTGCTCGGTGCCCACGTCGACGTCCTCGCGGTCGCCCTGGCCGTGGCGGGCCTCGCGGTGGTGGTCGCCGTCGCCCGGTCGTGGTCGGCCCCGCCAGGGCTCGGCCTCGGCCGGCTGGAGCTGGCCGGCCTCCTGCTGGGCGCCGCCGTCGGCACGAAGGCGCCGTACGGGTTGTTCGGCCTCGCCGCACTGTGGACCCTGCGAGGGCTGCCTGCGCGCCGCCGCGTCGTGAGCGCGCTCGCGCTCGCCGCCGGGGCGCTCGTGGTGCTCGTGCCCGCGTACCGCTGGGCGGGTCCGCACGCCGTCGACCAGCTCCGGGCCGCCAGCCGCTTCACCTCGCTCGCCACGCCGTGGCGGGCGGTGACCAACCTGGGCGACCTGCTGCTGGGGTCCGGCGGGACGGCGCCGCTGGTCGCGCCGGCGGCGCTCGCCCTGTCGGCCCTGCTCGCCGTGCGCCTGTGGCGCCGGCTGCGGCCCGCGGCGTCCTCGGCGGGCGCGCCCCCGGACGCCGACGAGCCCCCGGACGCCGGCGAGCCCCCGGACGCCGAGGCCCCGGACGCCGTTCTCCGGGACGCCGTCCGGGCGGCCCTGGCGCTCACGGCGGCGTGGGTGCTGCTCGCCCCGTACGCCCTGCCCTGGTACGACGCGATGGTGTGGGCCCCGCTGGCGCTGGCCGCGCCCTCGGCCGTGGGTCGGCTCGGCGGGCTGGACGGGCTGCTGCTGGCCCGGCTGGGAGTGCTCGCGCTCGCCTACGTGCCCGGCCGGGTCGTCGGGCTGGCACCGGCCGTGGAGACCGTGACGCTCGGGTTCCGCCGCTACGTGGCCCCGGTCCTGGTTCTGGCCGTGATCGTCGCCGTGGTGCGCCGACCCGGGGCGCGGCCCCGCCCGCAGGCGCCGGACGCCGCGCCCGCGGCACCCGACGGCGACGGCCCGGCCGCCGGCGTCAGCGCCGCTTGAGGGGACGCCGGGCGGCCGCGGTGGCGGCGTCGCGGCGCGCGGCGTCCTCGTCGTCCACCGCCCGGGCCGTCACCGCGACGAGCGCGGGTGCCAGCACGAGCAGCGCCGCCGGGGGGATCGACACGCCGCTGTCGTTGAGGGCGAACCCGAGCAGCAGCAGGACGCCGATCGCCCCGACGCCCGGGCGCAGCAGCGGCTCGCGGTCGTAGGCGGTCCGCAGCGCGGGCGCGTACCAGCGGTCGGGGCGCCACAGCACCGCGGCCAGCACGACGGCGGCCGGGGGCACGAGCAGGGTGAGTAGCGAGGACACGAGCTGCGCGCCGTTCTGCCCCAGCTTGCGCAGGACGACGTCCCCGGCGCCGCCGTCGAGCACGGCCTGCACGAACCGGCCGAGGTGCGTCCGCTCCGCGGCCGGGCGCAGCCAGTCGAGCATCGAGACGGCGGCCAGCACCCCCGCGGTGAGCAGGACGATCGCGCCGCCGCGTCGCCACGTCACCCGCACGCCGGCCACCCGCAGCGCGAGCAGCCCGAAGGCCGGCACCAGGGCGGGCGGCCCGCCGACATCGCTGCCGAGCCCCGGGACGCCGTCCACGAGGGTCACGACGGTCGCGACCGCCGCGACCGCCAGCGCCTGGTCCCGCGGCGAGCGGCCACGACGGCCCAGCACGTCGGCCAGGGCGAGGGCCGCGAGCACGGCCGCCACCGCGAGGATGCCGAACACCGGGTTGCTCACGCCGTAGAACCGCCCGGCCACCAGCGGCTGGCCGCCGATCAGGGCGACGAGCGAGAGCCGGGACCCGGTCAGCACGTCGGCGGCCAGCACCGCCACGGTGAGCGCCCCCGCGACCCCGGCCGGGCCGAGCGGGTGGCGTCGCCACGGCCCGGCGAGCGCCACCCCGGCGAGCGGCAGGACGGCGACGACGACGGCGATCGCCAGCTCGGCCCCCGGGGCCGGGCCACGCCACCACGGCCACAGGTTCGCCAGGAAGGTCGCCGCCGGCACCAGCGCGATCGTGACGGCGGCGGCCCGCAGCAGGACGAGCGCCCGGTGCCGGGTCGCCGGGGCCCGGCGGGCGCCGTGCGCCGCGAACCCCAGGACCAGCAGGACGGCCGCCTCGAGCGCGCCCGCGATCGCGAAGAACGGGGTGACCAGGCCGAGCAGGAGCTGCGAGGCCGTGTCCAGGTCCGTGACGTGCTGCAGCCGGTCGGCCGTGGCACCGCCGGGCACCCCGACCAGGGGCGATCCGTCGGCCGTCGCCGGCACGGGCACGCCCAGTCGACCCAGCACGGTGGGCAGCAGGTCGGTGGACTGGACGAGCCCGTCCTGCCGGGTCGACGAGCTGTGCAGCAGGCCCGAGGTCAGCGCGGGCCCCGCCCCGGACGCCGGGGCGTGCGCGGCGACGACCGCCAGGTGCGTGGCCGCCGTACCGTCGTCCGCGAGGGAGGCGAGCACGACGGTCGCGTCCGCCGGGAGATCGGCGAGGACGAGGCTGAGCCGGGTGTCCAGCGCCATGATCTGCTCGGGGCGCGTGACCGGGGCGTCGACGTCGGCGTTGTCGGGGCCGGGGGCGGGCACGTCCCGCACGGTGCCGAGGTCGACGACGACCAGGTCGGCCCCGGAGCCGAGCGCCTGCGCCACCTGCGCGGCGAGCCCGACGTCGTCCCCGCCGGGGGCGATCGTGCCCAGCGGTCCGGCGGGCAGGCCCGGCCAGACGCGCGCGGTCCGCCCCGCCCGGTCGGCCGTCGCGATGGCCGC
>Ga0302323_100002085_pt1 | contig 16256 bp, 13 predicted proteins | sample Fen_T0_3_FD_201950 | JGI IMG/M metagenome (GOLD analysis project Ga0302323, IMG submission 201950) | Peat permafrost microbial communities from Stordalen Mire near Abisko, Sweden - Fen_T0_3 | ecosystem: Environmental > Terrestrial > Soil > Wetlands > Permafrost | place: Sweden: Abisko... | reverse complement strand
GAAAGTCGAGCAGGTTCATCGATACCTGGGCTCGGTCCAGCTCCTCGATCCAGAAGCCGTTGGCCTGGACCCGCGGCAGCCCGCCGCTCGATTCGCGGATCCGGCGCGCGATCCGCTTGGCCAGTTCCACGTCCCGACTCTCGAGGTTGATGTTGTAGGCGATCAGGAAGGGCCGCGCGCCGACGGCCATCGCGCCGGCCGAACGATGGATCCGGGCCGGCCCAAAGTCCGGTTCGCGGCCGGGCTCGCCGATCTGCGCTTTGAGCCCCTCGAATTGGCCGCGCCGGACGTCGGCCAGACGCTGCCGGGACGGCGAGGTCGCGGCCTCTCCATACAGGTAGACCGGAATCCCGAACCTATCCGCGATGCTTGCCCCAAAAGTCCGGGCCAGCTCGATGCAGTCGGCCATGCTCGTACCGGCCAGCGGCACGAACGGCACGACATCCACGGCCCCGATGCGGGGATGCTCGCCCGTCTGGCGCTCCATGTCGATCTCGGCAACGGCGACCGCGACGGTCCGCTCCAGGGCTTCGAGGATGGCCGCAGGTTCGCCGGCCAGGGTCAGAACGCTACGGTTGTGGCTGACGTCGCTCGTGCGGTCGAGTAATTGCGCACCCGGAACTCGCTCGACGGCAGCCGCGAGCTTGTCCACGACCTCGATCCGACGGCCCTCGCTGAAATTCGGGACCGATTCAACGAGCTTGGCCACGGAACCTCCGAACACCCAGGTGGGCCAATCCGCCCCCCGACATGGGCCGGGCACTAAGGGTCACTACCCGTACGGTATCGCCATTCCTATCGTGGCGCTGCGGAATGCGACTGATCGCCTAATGCCCGATCCGCGTTTCGTCGATAGGATGCCGCGCGAAAGAGGCCGAATGTCGATCATCGCCAGGCCCGCGCTTTGGCGGAACCGAGATTTCGCAAAGATCTGGTCTGCCGCGACCGTTTCGGTCATCGGCAGCCAGATAACGATGCTCGCCCTGCCGTTCATCGCCCTGACGATGCTCGGCGCCGGCGTCTTCCAGGTATCGGCCCTCGCAGCCGTCGAGATGCTGCCGTTTCTGCTCTTCACGCTGCCGGCGGGAGCCTGGCTCGACCGGGTCCGGCGCCGACCCGTCCTCGTGGCCGCCGACATCGGCCGGGGCGTCACCCTGATGTCGATCCCGGTGGCCTACGTCGCCGGGTCGCTGACAATGTGGCAGCTGTTCGCCGTCGCGTTCGTGACCGGCACGCTCACCGCCCTGTTCGACGTCGCCGACCAGTCGTACCTTCCGGCCATTCTGGAGAGGGACGATCTGGTAGAGGGCAACGCGAACCTGCAGCTCAGCCAGTCGGTGGCGCAGATCGGCGGTCCGACCCTCGGAGGCAACCTCATTGCGGTCGTCGCCGCCCCGCTGGCCATCGTCGTGGACGCGCTCAGCTTCTTCGTCTCCGGCGCATTCATCAGTGCCGTGAGGCGCCGCGAGGAGGTGCCGAGGCGACGGCTGGACCCTTTGGGCCGGCCCACTTCGATGCGAACCGAGATCAACGCCGGCCTTCGGTTCGTCGCAGGCAACCCCTACCTCCGCCCTATCGCCGCCTGCACCGGGACCACGAACCTGTTCGGCGCAGCACTGTTCGGCATCTTCCCGGTCCTGATCTGGCACGAGATGAAGTTCTCACCGGCCTTCTATGGCACGGTCATGGGCCTGGCCAGCTTCGGTTTCCTGGCCGGGGCGGCCCTGTCGAGTCGCCTCCCGAGGAGCATCGGCATCGGGCCCACGATCATCATTTCGACTGCGTTCGTGGCGCCGGCGTACCTGCTCGTTGCCCTGACGCCGGAGAGCCGCAGCCTCGCGTTCATGACGCTGTTCGTGGGCTGGTTCGTCGCCGGCATGACCCAGGTGACGTACAACGTCGCTCAGATAAGCCTGCGCCAGGCGATCACGCCGCCGGAAATGCAGAGCCGAATGAATGCCACGATGAAGTTCATCGTTTGGGGAACCATCCCGATCGGTTCGGTGCTCGGCGGCGTGCTGGCCACAGCCGTGCCCGTGCGACTGGCGCTGGTGGCGGCGGCCGTCGCCTCGTCGTTGGCGATCCTGCCGGTCCTCTTCTCACCTCTGCGATCGCTGCGCGAAATCCCGGAGGCAGATGGCCACGACGGCACCAACCATCGGGCTTCGGCGGCGCCGCACGGCGATCCCCCATCGCCTCCGATACTCCCCTCATCCCCGTCCATGAACGAAGCCGGGCTCCCTTAGGCGGGAAGCCCGGCTTCGTGACTTGCGTCGACCGTGGATTGGGATTGAGGGTTCTACTTCTTGGGAGCGGCCGGTCGTGCCGGAGGAGGCGGAGGCGGGGGCGGGGGCGTTGCCGCCACCGGCGCCGGGGGCGGGGGCGGGGGCGGAGCGAACTGCGGCTGCTGGAACTGGCCGGGGTACTGCTGGCCGGGGTACTGCTGGTATTGCACCGGCCGGCGCGCCCACTTCTCGGAGAGCCACTTCTGGCCTTCGATGATGAGGAGCACGCCCGCGCCCACGAAGACGACGAAGTAGACGGCCATGCGAGCGGTCGCGATGGTGTCGAAGCCCTTGGCCTTCATGATGAAGTTGGCCAGGAACCCGAGGAACGCCCACAGAACCGTCGGTGCGAAGACGTAGAGGTGGGGGCGGAGGAGCAGGAAGGTGGCGAGAGTCGCGCAGAAGCCCGACGTCATCAGATCCACGAACCATGCCGCGCTGTTGTTGCAGTTGATACCCGAGGCGCATGTCGTTTGCATGCCGTTGAGTGCATTCACCGCATCCAGTAGGGCTACGGCGCCGAGCATAAACGCCAGCACATAGCTGGGCCGGTTGATGTTGCGATCAGCTAGCATTCGATCTCCCTCTGCCGGTTGGACGACGCACGGCCGATGTTAGACCCCGACCGGAGCCACGGCTAGCCCAAAAAGCGTAGGTAAGTCGTCGGAACCTACCCGCCGGCGGCGCGATCCCACAGGCTGTGGTCCAACCCACCGACTTCGACGAGTGCCAGCGAGCCCACTCGACCGACGTTCCACGTGCCTATGCCGAGCCCCGAGGCCCTCGGGGCAAAACCCGGAATCTCGGCCGCGACATTGCCGTGGAGCGGGTAGCCGCCCTTCTCCAGGGTCTCGGTCGGGAGGAGGGTGACCGCCGGGATGAGCGACAGCTCCTCGGGCGGATCCGGGCGGTTGGCATCCGGGCGGTCGTCGCAGAACGGCTGAATCGTCAGCGCACCACCCTCCCAGCGGAGGAGGTACTGGCCGAGCTTGTCGCCGATGATCTCGACTCCGTCGGGCCCTACGATGGCGGCGAAGTCGAGCTGCTCGTCGTCGGACAGGAACCCCAGAACCGATTGACGGAGCTGCTTGGCCACGACCGCGGAAGCGGTCAGCCACGCCGCTTGCTCCAGCGCGCCCTCGTCCGAGTCCAGGACCCGCAGCGCATCGACGTAGCCGGGCGCCAGCGGGCGAGCCGCGCGGGTGATTGCCCGATCGCCGGGAGCAGGCACGGGGATACCCAGGTCGAGCAGCCACATGTCGTGAGCGGCCAGCTGAAAGAGCCGGTAGCCGTAGACGCGCTCGAGGGCCTTCAGGCCTGCGCGATCCGGTACCGTCCGAACGAGCACGCCCTGGATGCGATACCCCAACCTATCACCCCGGTCTTGTCGGTAGGACGAGTCTACAAGTTGCCGACTGGATCATCTTCGATCATTGGAACACGGACTCCGCGCTGCCGGGCGACCTCGACCGCACGCTCATAGCCGGCGTCTACGTGACGGATGACGCCCATTCCCGGATCGGTCGTCAGGACCCGCTCCAGCTTCAGTTCGGCGAGGCTCGAGCCGTCGGCGACGATGACCATTCCGGCATGCTGAGAGTACCCGATCCCGGTGCCGCCGCCGTGGTGAACTGAGACCCAGCTCGCGCCCGACGCCGTATTGACCAGGGCGTTGAGGATCGGCCAATCGGCGATCGCATCGGAGCCGTCGCGCATGGATTCCGTCTCGCGGTTGGGCGACGCCACCGAACCCGCGTCGAGGTGATCGCGACCGATCACGATCGGCGCCGAGACGACCCCCGTCCGGACCAGCTCGTTGAATGCCAGGCCGGCTTTCGCCCGCTCGCCGTAGCCGAGCCAGCAGATCCGGGCCGGCAGCCCTTGGAACGGCACGCGCGCCTCCGCCATCTCGATCCAGCGGCGCAGCGACGCATCCTGCGGGAACAGCTCGAGAATGGTGCGGTCCGTTGCCAGGATGTCCCTTGGGTCGCCCGATAGCGCCGCCCAGCGGAACGGCCCCTTGCCCTCGCAGAAGAGGGGCCGGATGAAGGCGGGCACGAAGCCGGGGAAGTCGAAGGCGTTGGCCACTCCCGCGGTCTGAGCTTGAGCGCGGATGTTGTTGCCGTAGTCGAACGTTACGGCGCCGGCCGACTGGAGCGCCAGCATCGCCCGAACCTGGTCCGCCATCGACGCCATCGAGCGGCGGACGTAGCCGTCGGGGTCGTCGCGACGAAGAGCGGCCGCCGCATCGACCGTGACCCCCGCCGGGACGTAGCCGTTGAGCGCGTCGTGGGCGGAAGTCTGGTCGGTGACCACGTCGAAGCGCTCGCCGCGCCGCACCAGCTCGGGCTCGATCTCCGCCGCGTTCCCGACCAGGGCGATGCTCTCCGCGCGACCCGCGGCCGCAGCCTCGCGCGCCATGCCGAGCGCTTCGTCGAGCGAGAGGCTCATGCGGTCCACATAGCCGATGTCGAGTCGCCGCTGCGCCCGCGCCGGATCGACTTCGATGACCAGGGCCACGCCCTCGTTCATCGTCACGGCCAGAGGCTGGGCCCCACCCATCCCGCCCAGTCCGGCGGTCAGAGTCACTCGGCCGGCCAGCGTCCCGCCGAAGTGCTGCCGCGCCAGCTCGGCGAACGTTTCGTAAGTGCCCTGGAGGATGCCCTGGGTGCCGATGTAGATCCACGAACCGGCGGTCATCTGACCGTACATCGTCAGACCCATCCGCTCCAAGCGGCGGAAGTCGTCCCAATTGGCCCACTTGCCGACCAGGTTCGAGTTGGCGATGAGAACGCGCGGCGCCCATTCATGTGTGCGAAAGACGCCGACCGGCTTGCCCGACTGGACCAGCAGCGTCTCGTCGTTCTCGAGCCGCCGCAGCTCGCGCACGATGGCGTCGAACGCGTCCCAGCTCCGCGCCGCGCGGCCGGTGCCGCCGTACACGACCAGGTCGTCGGGTCGCTCCGCGACCTCCGGGTCCAGGTTGTTCATCAACATCCGCAGCGCCGCTTCCTGAGCCCAGCCCTTGCAGCTCAGCTCGGGGCCGCGCGGCGCCCTCACCGGGCGCGGTCCGGCGTGTCGCTTGGATCCCGTTTCGGTGGCCATCGGAGCCCTCCGACGAGTTGCCCGGGCATCGCCCGAACGTCGCGCTCAGTTTGCACCGTATGGCGCGGAACGTGTGCTGACGTCCCGCAGCCGCCCCGTCCGCCCGGCCGGGCACTCCAGTCCGCGGATCCTTGCCGGTGGCTAGTTGTAGATGGCGTTGATCAGCTTGCGGCCGAGATCTCGTGGACCGTAGCCGACCATGGACAGGACGATGTCGTTCTGGAGTTCGAGGGTGTACACGATGGGGCCGCCGGCGCATGTGGCGGTATCGACCTGCCAGAAGTTGATGGTGGTGGTGTCGGTCGCGGCGACGCCGTTGGCCTGGGAGCATGCTCCGGCGGCAAAACTGCCCACCCAGCCCGGATATGCGTCCGCGCCGGCATCGGGCTTGAGATGGGCGACGGTCAACACGAGCCAGTTGTCGTCACTGATGTCGCCGATCTTGCCGGCGGCGTAGCGGTCGAAGGTCTTGACCACGTCCGGATCGTCGAGGGCTTGACTCTCGCCGTCGGGATCTTCAGCGATGGGGTATGCGTCGACGGTCTTGGGCAGCGTGCCCAGCAGGGTCGAGTCCAGATGGAGGCCGTACTGGCCGACCGTGCCCACCGGCAACGCGGTCGGGCCGATCGGCACCTCGGTGTAGAACGGGGCCGTCGGGCTGACCGCGGGGCTGCAGGCAACGGCTGCCAGGGCGATCGACACGAGCGAAGCGACGAGCCGAGCCACGAGCCTGCGGTGGTCGGGGGAACGTGGCGCGGCACGCAGGTCAGAGTTCACGCCGCACCACCGGATAGCGTTCGTCGTCCACCGCGAGCTGGAAGCCTGCCCGAATCCAGAACTCGGGGCGCGCGGCAGGTGTGACGTCCTCCCCGGCGCGAACCTCCGGATACGCCTCCACGGCCGAGAAGCCGCGGCCGGTCAGATCTTCACAGACCGCCTCAACCAGCCGGAGGGCATAACCATGGCGGCGGGCGTCGGCCGTGGTCGCGATACAGGTAATCACCGCCGGCAGCGGTGCGGCGGGCAACCGCGGGTAGAGTTCGCGCAGGCGCAGCGCGCGCGGATACGCGGACAGTGGCCCGAACTGGCAGTAGCCGGCGGGCTCGTCCTCCACCAGCAGAACCTTGGCGTAGGTCCCGAAGATGCCGAGGCCGCGGCCGAGCAGCTGCAGCTTGCGTGGTGCGTCCGCGGCGATGGCCGGACGGGCGGGGCGTTTGGGCACAAGCGGGTTGTCGTCGGGCTCGTCGGTGAGGTCGTCGAGGAACGGGTTGCGGGCCGGCCCGGACGACGCCGAAGCGAATGGGTTCGCCGATTGCCTCGAGGGAGGGGCGAATGGATTCGCCGGCCTCGGGGCCGGCTCGAACGGATTCCCGGACGCGTCGCCCCCGGACCCCCAACCTTCACGCGAGCCCGATCCCGAGCCCGCGCGAAGCCAGTTCGGCCGGCTTGCCTTCGAACCGCGATCGGCGTCTTCCCAGTAGTCGCAGGTGCGGTGGTCGAACGACGGATCCGCACACGGGGGCATCAACCCAAAGCGGGCCTCATCGCCGACATCAACGATCTCGATCCGTGCCATGGCTCCACTTTACGGCAGCGGCCGGGCACGCGCCGAACCGGCCGCGGGCTGCCGATCTAGTCGCGGCGCGGTCCGTACCGGCCGCGGCCGGGCTACGACGATATCGCGGCCGAGTCGACGATCGCGCCGGAGCCGGCGTCGAAGTCCTGGAGACTGCCGCCCGAATCGGCGCCCTGCTTCCAGCTGTACTTGATCTCCCAGCAGAGCTGCAGAGGCCGGTCCATGGCGGATGCCACCGGGCGGAGCCAGATCAGGGCCGCGGTGCAGGTCTCGGTCCTGGCCGCCCCGGAGCGGCTATTCCGGCAGGTTGGGAACTCGGCCCGGACCTTGGCCTCACTCAGTATCAGCGCCGGCATGGGGTTCGCGGGGCTTTGCGAGTACCGGTACGAGTTGAACTGGCCGTCCGGCGTAAGGGCGATCGAGGTCCCGTCGCCGCGCGCGACATAGCCGCCGATCTTGCGGACCCAGTCGGCCGCCCAGTCGCCGGCCTCGGCGTCGTAGACGAGTGTGTCGGGTGCGGCGAGCTGGAGTCGCAGATCGGCGACGATCACGGCGACTCGGGCGGCGGCCTGGTCCTGGGTCAGCGTCGCCCCTGCCGCAGTCGAGGGCTGCAAATAGACCCACCGCAGAGTGCCGGCCGAGTTCCAGGCCACAACCCAGTCCCCGAGCTGGACGTATTTGCCCGACTCGTTGGTTATCGGGTCGGCGTCGACCGTGAGAGTCGGAGCATCGGCCGCGACGGTTCCGCCGAGCGCCTTGACGATGACCGCCGCCGCTTGCAGACCAGGCTTGTCGGCCGGCGCGGTGTCGAGGGCTGCCGGGGTCGCGGACGCCGGCGTGACGGACGTGGCGCCCGGCTGAGTGCCGGCGGCCGACGGAGCCGTCGTGGCGCCCGAGGAGCATCCTCCCAGCAGGATTGCGGCAATCAGCCCCATCGGCATCAGCGCGCCCCGGCGTGCGTTCACGTTGATCCCTCCAGATCCTTGGTCCAGGCCGGCTATCGCCGACCGGGACGGTAGACGTACGGCTCGTAGTGGTAGTTACTCGAGTCTCCGTGACCCTCATTCGTTGGACAACTACGTCATCGCACGTAGACGTTGTCGCCGCGGAGCGGGACGCCGTTCCCTCACGTGCGACTCAGTTCCGTCGCCCAATGTCGAGAGCGTAAGGTCAGACCGCGATCCCAGCCCGGACGGGCCGCCAGGCGGGTACAGATTACGTCTCGGCCGGTACGGCTCCGTAGCAAATTCGAACGCGCGGCCGGGGGGAAGACGGCCTGCCAGAAGAGGTATTTCTATGGCGACCCTCGAAATCCGCATCGAGGCCGCGCTCGGGACCTACGACGAAGACTGCCGCTGGGAGCTCATTGGGGGCATCCTCACCGAATGTCCCGACGACGTCCTGGATGCCGGGCTGAGCCTTATCTCGGGCGATCTCGATCGAAGACGGACTCTCGGCGCCGACATTCTGGGGCGTCTTGTTGGTGTCGAGCCGAGCTGCCAGCCGGCGGTCGCGGCGGCACTGATGGCCGCGATCGCGGTTGAGAAGAGCCCGGCTCCCCTCGCCTCCGTCGTCGCTGCGCTCGGTCACCTCGGTGACGCGGGCACGCTCGGGCGCATCTTCCCGCTCGTCGACAACCCGAGTCCGGAAGTGCGACTGGCCGTCGCGTTCGCGGTCTCCACGATCAGTCCGCAGCCGCTCCCGCCCGAAGCTCGTCGCGCCCTCATCCGACTCTGCCGCGACAGCGAGCCCGAGGTCCGCGACTGGGCGACGTTTGGGCTGGGCAGGCTTACGGACGCCGACGGTCCGGACGTTCGCGATGCCCTGCTGGCATGCGCGGAGGACGGCAACCGTGAGGCCCGGGCCGAAGCTCTGTTCGGGCTGGCCGTTCGGCGAGATCCGCGAGCCGTGCCGCACTTGATCCGGGCCCTTCAGTCGCCGTGGGTCGGCGGACTGGAAGTCGACGCCGCCGCGGCCGCGGCCGACCCGAGGCTGCTGCCGGCGTTGTGGGCACTCCGGCTTGCCGGAATCGCGGACCAGTTCCGCCTGCGCCGCGCCATCGACCGTTGTTCCGGAACGGCCCGGCAGCCTCAGCCATCCTGACCCGCGCGTCTGCTTAGCCGGCCAGGTCGACGAGCGAACCCTCGCGTACGAGCCGGGTGGCAGATTCGATGTCGCTGCCCTGCAGCCGATCGTGATCGAGATGTTTGACGACGGTGCGGATTCGGCGTTGCGCCTCCTCGACGCCCGCACCGGGCCGGACCGGCGATCCGGCGGCGGCAATAATCCCGAGCCGGAAATCCAGCGCCTGCGCCGCCACGAGAAGCTCGAGGGCGATGATCCGCTGGACATTGGCCAGAACAGCCATGGCGTGGCGGGCCGCGATCGAGCCCATCGAGACGTGGTCTTCCTGGTTGGCCGAGGTTGGGATCGAGTCCGCGCTGGCAGGATGGGCCAGAACCTTGTTCTCGGAGGCCAGCGCGGCGGCGGTGTACTGGAGCAGCATCATGCCCGACTCCAGACCGCTACCCGATGAGAGGAACGGCGGCAGGCCCCCGTTCAGCCGCGCGTCAACCATGAGCGCGATGCGCCGTTCCGATATGGCGCCCAGCTCCGAGATGGCGAGCTTGGCGAAGTCCAGAGCCAGCGCAATCGGCTCGCCGTGGAAGTTGCCGCCGCTGATCACCAAACCCCCGCCGGTCGCGGCGGCCGTCGCGTCGGCGACTCCGCCCTGCGGGAAGATGAGCGGGTTGTCCGTGGCCGAGTTCAGCTCCACGTCCAGCACGCCGGCCAGGTAGTCCAGCGCGTCTCGAACCGCGCCGTGGACCTGGGGCACACAGCGCAGCGAGTACGGGTCCTGGACCTTGTGGACCGAGGCGTGGTGGCTGGTCATCAGAGTCGAGTCGCGCAGCAGCCAGCGCAGCTCCCCGGCGACGGCAACCTGGCCGGGATGCGGCCGGGCCAGCTGATAGGCCGCGGCGTACGCGACGTCCGTGCCCAGGAGCGCTTCGCAGCTGATCGCGGCCGCGACGCTGGCGGTTCGAGCCAGCCGCTGCGCGTCCGCGGCAACGAGCGCGCCGATGGCGCTCATCATCTGGGTGCCGTTCAGAAGGGCCAGACCCTCTTTGGCGAGGAGTTCCAGCGGCGCGATGCCGGCCGACGCGAGCGCTTCCGACGCGGCGATGACGTGCCCGTTCACCTCCACGTGCCCCCGGCCGGTGAGTGGGAGCGCGAGATGCGCAAGCGGCGCCAGGTCGCCGGACGCACCGACGGACCCTTGCGACGGCACTATCGGGTGTATCCCGAGCCGCAGCAGGTCGCAGATGCGGTCGATGACGACGGGGCGGCAGCCGGAGTGGCCCAGGGCCAGGGTATTGGCCCGCAGCAGCAGCATCGCCCGCACGACGTCGCGCGGCAGCGGCTCGCCCACGCCGACCGCATGCGAGACGAGCAGATTCTCCTGGAGACGCGCGCTGTCGGCCGGATCGATGAACGTCGTGGCCAGGTCGCCGAAACCGGTTGTCAGGCCGTAGACGATTTCGCCGGCGGCGACGAGCCGCTCCACGACGTCGCGCGCTTCCACGACCCGAGCCCGGGCTTCGTCACCGAGCGACACCCGGCGGCCGCCGCGCGCAACGGACTCCACATCGGAGATCGACAAATCTGCGCCGGTCAGGACCAGTTCGGCGTCGTCCGGGAGCGGCCGCCGCAGAAGGTGGGGCTCCGGCAGGTGTCGGTGGGGTCCGAGGTCCGGTGACCGGGGCGTATCACTCACCGGATGAGCATAGCCCGCATCGACCCGGCAGGCGTGCGGAGGCCGCGGCGATCGGCGAGACTCGAGGCGGTCGTCCGAACGCCGGCCTTACGGCTCGGGTATCCTGCCCACGACCTGCGGCACCGCCGCACAAATTCGCCTCACAACAGCGAGGGCTTCGTGCTCAGCTTCATCGATACCGCGGTCATTCCGGTCCTTCAAAGCCTGTACGGCTCCGTCGGCTACCTGGGTGTCTTTCTGGCAATGGCCATCGAGTCAACACTGCTGCCGATTCCGTCGGAGATCATCCTGCCGATGGCCGGCTGGATGGTAAGCGACCCCAAGCAGCTCGAGCCGCTGACGCATTCGGGCTGGAACTTCTGGATCGTCGTCGTCGTCGGCACGGCCGCCAACACGACCGGGTCCGTGTTCGGCTATTTCCTCGGCGCCAGGCTCGGTCGCCCGTTCCTCGATCGGTGGGGCAAGTACCTGCTCGTACGCAAGCACGAGGTGGACCAGGCCGAGAGGTTCTTCGCCCGCTGGGGCTCGCCGACGGCCTTCTTCAGCCGCCTGCTGCCGGGGGTTCGGTCGGTGATCAGCTTCATCGCCGGCGTCTCGCACATGCCGATCGGCCGATTCATCGTGTATTCCACGCTCGGCGCAATCCCATGGACGATCGCTCTGGTGTACGCCGGAACGGTACTGGGCTCCAACTGGACCAGGATCCGCGACGACCTCAAGCCGTTCGACACGGTGATCATCCTGGCCTGCGTCGTTGCGGTCGTGGTGTTCGTTGTCTGGCGTCTCCGTTCCGGGTCCGAGGCCGAGGCGGCGGAGTCATAGCGAATGCGGCGGGGCCTGCGGCAGGCAGATCACAGCCGCCGAGTGCAGACTAGTGGGGAACGGCAACAAGGGGCCCCGATGCGCATTAGGCCGGCTCGCGCCAGGTTGCAGGCGCCGACCATGAACCAGACGGAGCCGTGCGGCTGCAGACGCCCTGCCCGTCGAGGGCACGCATGACTTCGGCGGAGGGCGGCTCGGGATTCGGCCGCCCGGACAAGCGGCCGGGCCCGGTCACGTCAGCTACGGTGGCACCGGCGGTCGCGCCGGCGATCCGGATGGCCCACCCCGATCCGAAGGTCATTCAGACGAAGCGGCTCATGGCTCATCCCGTCCACCGTGGGCCACTCGGGGCGATTGCCGGAGCGTTCTCGGGCGGCTCGTCCGAGGATGTGGAGGGTCCGGTAGTCGTTACGCAGAAACGCCGCGACCTGGCGGCGGTGCTGATCTTGCTGCTCCTGGCAACGGTGGTTTCGGCCGGCCTTCCCGGTGGCTGGGTCGGTTCGACGTCGGCCGGTGCAACACAGCCGGCGGCCAGGCAATTCGCGCTGATCGGAGCGATCTCACCTTCGCCGATTCCGTCGGAGTCTGAGTCGCCCTCAGCCTCGCCTTCGGACTCGGCCCTGGCCTCGGCGTCTCCCAGCGTTACTGCGAAGCCGGTGGCAGGGACGATGAAGTTCGTCACTCTCGGTGATTCGTTGACGGCGTGGCCGGCCGGCAACCCCTGGCCCGCGCGGCTCGATGGCCAGGACGCCCGGCTCGTACTGGCCCACAACGCCGGAGTCCCCGGCGACACGACCGCCCAGATGCTGGCCCGTTTCACCAAGGATGTCGCGAATTACGACCCCCAGGTCCTGTTCATCCTGGGTGGCACAAACGATCTAGGCCACAACATCGCTCAGGCCACGATCATCGCCAATCTGCGGGCCATCATCGTGGCGGCCCGGGCCAAGAAGATGCGCATCTTCATGCTGACGATCCCGCCGCAGAACAGGACCTCGTCGTCGCCCGCGATCACGTCGCTGAACGTCGCGATCCAGCACCTGGCCAACGGCTACAAGATCGTGGTCATCAATGTCCACGCCATCCTGTCCACGAGCACGGGTGTCTATCAGGCCAAATACACGAGCGACGGGCTGCATTTCAGTTCGCTCGGCGCCCAAACGGTGGCGAACTACGTCTACTCGAGGATCCATCGCCTCGGGTATTAGGGGCCGGGCACGACCGCGGATTGCTCCGCCGTAGCCGCCGGAGTGGTACGAACGCTCGCCGGTAGCACGGCCGCGGCGATGAGCACTATGCCGACCAATCCGAGCCCGACGGACACCCCATACATGGCTCGGATGGTGATCGCTCCGGCCAGCAGGCCGCCGGCACCGGAACCGATGATCGCGGCCAGGTTGGCCATCGCGCCGCTGAAGAGCCCCTGGGCGGTCGCGCCGGTGCCGCGCGGAGCGTGATGTGCGACGAACGCGACACCGCCGACGAGCAGCATTGCGTAGCCGGCGCCGTGCAGGAGCGAGAAGGCGAGCAAGACCGCCGGAAGCGTGAACACCGTATTCACGATCTGGCGGGTAACCGTCAGGCCCGCCCCAAGCATGATCAGCCGCTCAACGCCGAAACGCTTTGCCAGGACCGGGAAGAAGATCATCGTCGGGATCTCACCCAGTGAGCCGAGCGACCAGGCCAGCCCGACCTGGTCGTCGGGAGCCCCGATCGACTTCAGGTATAGCGAGAAGAAGCCGGTCTGGGCGTAGATAGCGGTCCAGCACGCGAGAGAGCCGAAGAGGAAGAAGCCGATCGGGCGGTGGCTCAGGACACGCCCCGGGGCGCGGAGCATGCTCGGTGCCCGCAGAACCTGCGACCGGCCGGGGATGGCCGAGGCCGCCAGGCCGCCGATCACCAGGGCGGGGACCATGATCAGGAAGAGCGATGCGGGGCCGTGGCTGTTCGCCAGCAAGCCGATGAGCGGCGCGCAAACCATGAAGCTGGCGGACCCACACGCGCGGACGAGCCCGTATCTGGTCCGATCGGAGCCGGTCACCTCGAGGACGCGTGCGTCCATCATCGGCAATGTCCCCGACATGCCTATCGCGAACAGTGCCGCGCAGACCACCAATTGCGGCGACGGCCCGGACCTGGCAAGGCCGAAGGCGCCGCCGGCAGCTACGAGGCCCGCGAGCGGCAGCAACACCCAGGATCGGGGGAAGCGGTCGTGGATCGTGCCCCATACCGTCGCGCTCACCAGCGCCACCACCGACACGAACGCCATGAGGGCGCCGATCTGCCCGACCGATATGCCGATGCTCTGGTAGTACAGCGTCAGATACGGAACGTATGCCGCGAGGGCGACAAACATGATCGCGTATGCGGCTCCGGACCTGCGCAACTGGGCGACCCTCTGCGATGAAACGGATGACCGGCATGCCCGGCCGTCCGGACAAGTCTGGCACCCGATGGCGGTCGATGCAGCAGGACGCTAGCCCCAGGGAGCCTGGCCCGATCGGCGCAGGTGACCTACGTCGTTGGCGAGTACCAGCTGGGCCCCGTCCGGCGTGTCGCCGATCTCGTACCGGAGCACGGTCAGGTTCGTCCTGTCCTGGATGAAGCGGCGGCGATAGTCGCGGACGGGCAGACCCAGGGCCACGCAAAGCAGGATTCGGTTGTATGTGCCGTGGGCCACGACCAGAACGCGGCGCTCGCCCTCGGACTCGGCCTGCGCTTCCGTGGCGGGCGGATGAGCTCCGCCCGGGTCGGGCGAGCGGCGGCCCGACCGGCCCGACTGTCCCGTCGCGCGGGCGCCGCCGGGGCTGCATTCCGCGGCCAGGAGATCGGCGATGAAGGAGCGCGCCCGGGCCGCGACGTCGTTGCCGCACTCACCGCCCGGTGAATGCGTGCCGGCCGGGTCGGCGTCCCAGCGGGCGCGCAGCTCGGGATCCAGAAGTTCGATCTCGTCGCCGGTCAGCCCTTCCCATCGCCCGTAGTCGAGTTCGCGCAGCCGCTCGTCCACCTCTACCGGCCGCCCGGTTGCGATCGTTTGCGCGGTTTCGAGGGCCCGGAGCATCGGGCTGGCGATGATGCGGTCTACGCGGACCCCGCTCAGCCGGCCGGCCAGGGCTCGGGCTTCGGCCCGGCCTTCGTCGGTCAGCGGCAGATCGAGCTGGCCACCGAGGACGACGTCGCCCGCAGCCGCCTTGCCGTGTCGAGTGAGCAGCAGGTTGAGCATGCGCCGCTAGAAGAGCCCGACGATGTTGCCGTCGGCGTCTATGTCTATGGTTTCGCCCGCGGGGTGGGAGGGCAGGCCGGGCATGGTGCGCATCTCGCCCAGCAGCGGCGTGACGAAACCCGCGCCGGCGGACAGCCGGACCTCACGGATCGGCACCCGGAAACCGGTGGGACGGCCCTTGAGATTGGGGTCGTGGCTGAGCGATAGGTGCGTCTTGGCCATGCAGACCGGCAGCGCCCCGAAGCCCAGCTCTTCGTAGAGCTTCAGCGCCCTGCTCGCAGCCGGCAGCTCGTCGACGCCCCGGGCGCCGTAGATGCGGACGGCCACGGTCTCGATCTTCTCGCGCAGCGGCGCGTCGTCGGGGTAGAGCAACTGGAAGTCCGGCGCGCCCTCCTCGGCGGCGGCCCAGACGGCCCGGGCCAGATCCTCCGCTCCCGCCCCGCCCTCGGCGAAGTGGCGGCTCACGACCACGTCTCGAGCGCCGGCGGCCATTGCCACCTCACGGATCGCGGCGACTTCCGCCTCCGTATCCGTGGGGAAGTGGTTGATCGCCACGACCACCGGGACGTTGAAGATGCGTACGTTCTCGATCTGGGCGGCGAGGTTCGCGGCGCCCTTGCGGACCGCATCCACGTTCTCCATCTCGAGGGCCGGATCGAGCGGCTTGCCGGCGACGATGCGGCCGACTCCGCCGTGCATCTTCAGAGCTCGGACGGTGGCGACGAGCACCGCCGCGTCGGGTTTGAGACCGCTCTGGCGGCACTTGATGTCGAAGAACTTCTCCGCGCCCATGTCCGCCCCGAAGCCGGCCTCGGTGCAGGCGATCTCGCAAGTTGCCAGCGCCAGTCGGTCGGCCAGGATGCTGTTGTTGCCGTGGGCGATGTTGGCGAACGGGCCGCAGTGCACGAACGCGGGCCCTCCCTCGAGGGTCTGGAGCAGGTTGGGCTTGATGGCGTCCTTGAGGAGGACCGTCATCGAGCCGGCGCATTTGAGGTCGTCGGCGGTGATGCGGCGGCCGTCGAAGGTCGTCGCGACGACGGTCCGGCCGAGGCGGCGGCGCAGGTCGTGGATGTCGGAGGCGAGCGCGAGAATCGCCATGACTTCGCTGGCGACGGTGATCTCCCATTCCGTCTCGCGCGGGTAGCCGTTCTCGCGGCCGCCGAGGCCGATGATCGCCTTGCGGATGGCGCGGTCCGAGATGTCCACGACGCGCGGCCACAGAACGCCGAGCGGATCTATGCCGTGCGGGTTGCCGTGGGTGAGCGAGTTGTCTACGAAAGCGGCCAGCAGGTTGTGGGCCGCCCCGACGGCATGGTTGTCGCCGGTGAGGTGGAGGTTGAAGTCCTCCATGGGGATCACCTGGCTGTAGCCGCCGCCCGCGGCGCCGCCCTTGATCCCGAACACGGGACCGAGCGACGGCTGGCGGATACACACGGCCGCGCGGTGGCCGATGCGGTTGAGCCCCTGAAC
>Ga0302323_100002083_pt1 | contig 16270 bp, 12 predicted proteins | sample Fen_T0_3_FD_201950 | JGI IMG/M metagenome (GOLD analysis project Ga0302323, IMG submission 201950) | Peat permafrost microbial communities from Stordalen Mire near Abisko, Sweden - Fen_T0_3 | ecosystem: Environmental > Terrestrial > Soil > Wetlands > Permafrost | place: Sweden: Abisko... | reverse complement strand
CATAAACGGACTACAGCACACTACCCATTGGGTGAGCCTTCCAAATCCCGATCACCCTTCGACAGGCTCAGGGCGAACGGGATTTGGAAGGCCCAACTGATTTTTCTAGGTTTAAGAACAGTGGCTGTTTTTTGTACCTAATATGTCAGACAGTATATAATCAACGGTTTGATTCAATTTACATCGGAAATACACATGCTGAGCAAGCTGGTTAGATTTGTTTTTGGAAGCCGAAATGACAGGCTTGTTAAGAAAAAGAAGAAACTTGTCAAAAGGATTAATGCGCTAAGCTCAGAATATGAAAAATTATCTGATGAAACATTAAAAGCCAAAACCCAAGAGTTTCGCGATCGGTTAAATAAAGGCGAAAAGCTGAATAGTTTGATTCCAGAAGCCTTTGCCGCAGTCAGGGAAGCCTCATCACGGGTCTTCGGAATGCGTCATTTCGATGTGCAATTTATCGGCGGGATGATTCTTAATGACGGCAAAATTGCCGAAATGAAAACAGGTGAAGGCAAAACCTTGATGGCGACCTTAGCGGCGTATCTCAATGCCTTACCTGGAAACGGCGTACACGTCGTCACCGTTAACGATTACCTCGCCAAACGGGATTCCGAATGGATGGGCAGGTTGTACAGCTTTTTAGGATTAACCACCGGCGTTATTATCAGCCAGATGGAACATTCTGACAGGCAAGTTTCGTATGCGGCAGACATCACCTACGGCACCAACAATGAGTTCGGATTTGATTATTTACGCGACAATATGGCCTTCAACCTGGAGCAAAAAGTCCAGCGCGGATTAAATTTTGCCATAGTCGATGAAGTCGATTCCATCCTGATTGACGAGGCACGGACACCGCTGATTATTTCCGGGGCTACGGAAGAAAGCACTGAGGTTTACGTTAAAGCGAATGCCATCATTCCCTTCCTGATCAGGCAAGAAAAAGAGCAAGGGAACGGCGATTATTGGGTTGATGAGAAAGAACGCCAAGCTCATTTAACCGAAAAAGGTCACGAGCATGTAGAACACTTAATGGTGGAACACGGGTTAATGGCGGAAGGCACCAGTTTGTATGATGCTACTAATATCCGCTTGATGCACTATTTAAGCGCTTCCTTGCGCGCCCATACCCTATTCAAACGCGATGTCGATTACATCGTACAAAACGATCAAGTCATTATCGTTGACGAATTTACCGGTCGTATTATGCCGGGTCGGCGCTGGTCAGAAGGTTTACATCAGGCGATTGAAGCGAAAGAACGCGCCTCTATTCAAAATGAAAATCAGACGATGGCCTCGATTACCTTCCAAAACTATTTCCGCTTGTACGAAAAGCTCTCAGGGATGACGGGTACGGCTGATACCGAAGCATTCGAGCTGAACAAGATTTATGGCCTTGAAGTGGTTGTCATACCCACGCACCGGAAAATGATCCGCAAGGATTTGGGCGATATGGTTTATTTGACCGCCGACGAAAAATATAACGCCGTAGCAGAAGATATCAAAGATTGCGTCCAGCGCGGACAGCCGGTTCTGGTAGGTACAACGTCCATCGAGAATTCCGAACGGGTATCGGTTTTGCTTACCAAGCTAGGTGTCAAGCATGAAGTGCTTAATGCCAAGCAGCATGAGCGCGAAGCGCATATTGTGCAACAAGCCGGTATGCCCGGTGCGGTAACCATCGCTACTAACATGGCTGGTCGAGGTACCGATATTGTGTTGGGTGGCAACTTGGATGCTGAATTAGCGGCGTTAGGTGCTGATGCCAGCGGTGATAAGGATCAGGTTAAAGCTGCGTGGCTGGAACGCCATAACCAAGTCATTGCTTCTGGCGGCTTGCATGTGATCGGCTCCGAACGCCATGAATCCCGCCGTATCGATAACCAATTGCGCGGTCGTTCCGGTCGTCAGGGTGATCCAGGCTCATCACGCTTTTACTTGGCGTTGCAAGATGACCTGATGCGTATTTTTGCATCCGACCGTGTCGCTGGCTTGATGCAAAAACTGGGTATGGGTAGTGGCGAAGCGATAGAACATCCCTGGGTAACCCGCTCCATCGAAAACGCCCAGCGCAAGGTAGAAAACCGTAACTTTGATATTCGTAAAGAAATCTTAGCTTATGATGATGTTGCCAATGACCAGCGTAAAGTAGTCTACGCGCAACGTAACGAGCTGATGGAAGCCAAGGATATTTCCGACATCATCGTCGAAATCCGTAAAGACGTGGTGAATAACCTTATCACCCAGTATATCCCGCCCAAAACCATGGAAGAGCAGTGGAATATCAAGGGGCTCGAAGAACATCTCTATCAGGAATTTAATACTGAAGTCCCAATCAGAAAAATGCTCGATCAAGACAAAAACCTGCAAGAAGGGTCGCTGCGTACCCGTATTATTGAGGCTTTAGGAGAGCTGTATAATCACAAAGAGCAGCAAATGACCTCAGATGTCATGCGACACTTTGAAAAGTCAGTCATGCTGCAAGTCTTGGACAATAGCTGGAAAGAACACCTGACAGCGATGGATTATCTGCGTAAGGGCATACATCTTAGGGGCTACGCACAAAAAGATCCCAAGCAGGAATACAAGCGCGAAGCCTTCGACATGTTTACCAGCCTGCTCGACCACATCAAATACGAAGTCACCCGTATCCTGTTCCGCGTACAAGTACGGCAAGAGGAAGACATCCAGGCGATGGACGAACAAATGCAAGCGCCCAGGGAAATGCACTTTGAACATGCCGAGGCATCAGCCTTGGGTGAATATGACCCGGAAGCTGCGCTTGAAGAAATGCCAGTCGCGCCTACCCAGCCTTTCGTAAGGGAAAGCAATAAGGTAGGGCGTAATGATCCTTGTCCTTGCGGGTCAGGGAAGAAGTTTAAGCAGTGTCATGGGAAGTTGAATTAGATTGCTTACTGTTGATATTTTTTTGCAAATAATCTTCATTGCATTTTCTAAATGAAAGTAACCGCTGAACAACTATATGAGCAATTGGTAAACGACTATAAATTAGTTGGCCAGAAGGGCAAAATATCTTTTACGCTAAAAGATATAACGGTAGAAATTGAAACTAAAGACACTGTAGGAAATTTAATCCAAGAATGGATAAAAGCCTGGATGATTTCTAATTCAATAGAATTTGCAAACCCACCACACAGCCAAAACTTTCCTGATTTTCTGCTTGATACGGATAACCCCAAGACTGGCTTGTTGGAAGTAAAAACCTTTGATTATTCAAAGTCAGCAAACTTTGATGTTGCTAATTTTTGGCTTATCGAAGGTCTGTTTTGGCGCATCCTTACCGACTTGATTCCAACTATTTAATCATTGGCTATAAAATGGTCGGTAATAGTATTGAAATTGCAGATGTTTGGCTTAAAAAGGTTTGGGAAATTACTGGTTCAAGTGAAGATTGGCCTTTAAAATGCCAAGTGAAGCAAGGGGAGGTCGTCAATATAAGGCCTGTAAAATGGTATAACGCTGAAAGGACAACTTATAAACCATTTAATTCGGCACTTGAATTTCTCAATGCCTTTGACGGCAATCAAAGACAATGGACAAGAACAGAAAGGGATGCAATAACAAGCACTTGGTTGAGAAATGTCATCAAAGGCTACAAAACTGCAACAGGCAGGGACTTAACCTGATTGCTTTTGGCTTCACTAAGCGTAGAAGAATTATATGTCTCCGCCAATCTCTCGGCGACAGCAGCAACCACACTTACTGCAACGGTATTTCCAAGCAAATCAAAGCCTCCGTCGTCAGTAACGGGCATTTTAAACCATTCAGGATAACCGAAAAGCCGCAAACCTTCCCGTAGCGTCATTCTTCTCAAGCCGTTGCCATCGGGGACGACTATTCGCGCCATATCAGTGGCAACAAGTGTTGGGGCAATTCCATTCAGGTCCATCACTTTATTTATCTCATAACTTAATTTACCCGAAACAATATTGTAGCCAGGCTTAAGTGCCTTGTTTTCCAAACGGTACGTTTTAGTTCCGAACAAAGTGTTTTCGGTGACTAAACTTTTGGGATGCTCAAATTTTAAGTATTTTTTCTCCACTAAATCATCTAGCATTTCTTTTAAATTTGGAGAATCGTGAAAGGTTTTTATTTGATCGAAAGTCAATGGAATTCCATCCATCCAATCAATTCCAATTTCAGCACACCATTGTTTTTTTCTTCTTTCTTTAAATAGTTTATTCAATAAAATTGTTTGTTCTTTCGTCACGCTGCCTTTAAATTCAATATCCCAGCTATGGATATTGTCTACACCGCCGCGTTTGTCTTTAATTGATTTACCGTGTAATTGTTCGATAGAAAAATGGGTTAAAAGCAAATCAGCAAACTTGCTTTTCATTGGCGACAAGCCTTTTTCCAATATGTTTTTAATTTGATTTTTCTTTACCGGGAAATCGGATAGACCAACTTGTTCACTTAATGTCCCAACGATAAAGATGCGTTTCCTTTCTTGAGGCAAGCCGAAATCGGCGGCATTCAGGATTTTCCAACTGACTTTATAACCAAGCAATTGTAACTTATCCAAGATAACCCTAAGTGTCCTGCCTTCCTTGTCTTTCTTGTTTTCAAGGTCGTGTTTTACAAGCCCTTCAACATTTTCGAGAATAAATCCGTAAGGCTTTTTTTCGGCCAATATCCTTTCAATTTCAAAAAACAAAGTTCCTCTTGTATCGACAAACCCCAAGCGCTTTCCACCTGCACTGAATGGCTGGCAGGGAAAGCCACCGAGCAGAAAATCAAAATCTGGGATATTTTCGTTCTTCACTTTGGAAATATCGCCGACAAAATAGCCATGTGAAAAATTGGCTTCCAAAACTTTAAGCGCATGGGGCTTAATTTCAGAAGTCATTACGCACTCTGTCTTTAAACCTGCAATTTTAAATGCCTCTTCAAAGCCAAGTCGAAGGCCTCCAATACCTGCAAATAAATCAATAAATCTGACTGTCCTCATGATTTCGCCCTGGCTTTGGTATTTTTAGTCTTATACAACACAATGGGTTCGGATACTATCATCTGGGCATCAACTTCGGGGACAAATGACCTGACACCCATTGCGTTAAGGCATTGAATGAGAAAGGCGGCACTAAAAGTGCCACGACTTATTTTGCTATCAATACTGGCTTTAGTTTCTTCGACACCGATATTTTCGAGTAAAGCAACCAAATCATCAGAACCTACTCCTCTTCGGACAAGCTCTGATTTTAATAGGCGTTTGGCTTTTTCGTTCCAGTCAGTGGCGTACATTTGGATAATTATGAAAATTGTCATATTCAATTTAAAATATCATATATGATAAATATTAGCAATATTTAAAAGATTATTATTTGCAACCATTTGCCCTACGTTATGCCCGTGCAAAAGAAAGTATCTCGCTTTCGGGTGCGAGAACCCGTTTAAAATCAATCTCGCGTTAGCGATACATTGTCTTAACATCATCCACTCTGTTAAAGTTGCTTGAATACAGTCAATTAAGGCACATAATCAATGACCACAGCTACTCACACCCACGTCCACAAACCCAATCGCCAAACCCTCTACGTTGTCATCGCTCTTGTATTGGGCATCTTCGTTGGAGAATTGCTCAACTTAACACTGGGTGGCTCAGAGGAGATAAAAGCTAGTCCTCTATTAAGCCAGATCATTTCGGTTTTTACCGTGTTAACCGATATTTTCCTTCGGCTGGTCAAAATGATTATCGCGCCGCTGGTGATTTCCACGCTGGTCGTGGGTATGGCAAAAATGGGCGACATTAATACGGTTGGGCGTATCGGCATCAAGGCGTTGTTGTGGTTTTTTTCGGCATCACTATTCAGCCTGTTGTTGGGCATGTTGCTGGTGAATGTGTTTGAACCGGGGAGTTCGTTGCATATCGATTTGCCCACGGTAGGTGCTGCGACCGGACTGCCGGACGTTAAACCGACATTAAGCACATTTGCCGCACATATCTTTCCGAAAAGCGTGGTTGAAGCAATGGCTAACAACGAGATTTTGCAAATCGTGGTGTTCTCCATGTTCTTTGGCGTGGCCTGTGCCTCGTTGGGTGAACTGGCGCAGCCGATGGTTAAATTGCTGGACTCATTAACTCACATCATGTTGAAAGTCACCAGTTATGTCATGCACTATGCGCCCGTGGCGGTGTTTTCTGCGATTGCCGCAGTTATCGCACAGCATGGCATCGGTGTGCTGCTGACTTACGGTAAATTTATCGGGGAATTTTATTTTGGGCTGTTATTGTTGTGCAGCTTGTTAGGCTGTTTCGCCTTTCTCTTTCTGGGGCGCAGAATTTTTTCTTTGATTAGTCACATCCGAGAGCCCATGCTCTTGGCTTTCGGCACCGCGAGTAGCGAGAGCGCTTACCCCAAGCTATTGCAGCAACTGGAACGCTTCGGTTGCGATGAAAAAGTATGTGGCTTGGTGTTGCCTTTGGGTTATTCCTTCAACCTCGACGGCAGCATGATGTATATGACCTTCGCCGTACTGTTCATTGCCCAGGCTTACGGAATTGATATGCCGCTAGCTGACCAGCTTTTGATGCTGCTGGTGTTGCTGTTCACCAGCAAAGGCGTTGCGGGAGTGCCACGGGCGTCGCTGATTGTTATATCCGCCACTCTGTCGATGTTCAAAATCCCCGAAGCTGGCTTGCTGTTGTTGCTGGGAATTGATCAGATTCTGGATATGGGGCGCAGTGCGACTAATGTGTTTGGAAATAGTATGGCATCAGCGGCGATTAGCCGATGGGAAAAAGCGTTGCGATGAATGAGTATTGCGTTCTACGTGAGATTTTGCTTTGCCACTTTGAATTATTGACTCCGTACGGGCTGAGCCTGTCGAAGTCCACTGGACTTTCGACGAGCTCGAGGCGAACGGCTCCAGACATATTTCCCTAAACAATCGAATTCAAAAACATGCAAGCCACCCTACCCATGCAGGCCAATAAAAAACTCTACCAACACCTCTACGTCCAAGTCCTTACTGCCATCACCCTCGGCATTTTGCTGGGTCATTTCTGCCCTGAAACAGCTATTACGATGAAACCATTGGGCGATGGTTTCATCAAACTCATTAAGATGATTATTGCGCCAATCATTTTCTGCACCGTGGTTACGGGCATTGCCGGGATGCAGGAGTTGGATAAGGTCGGGCGTGTCGGCGTTAAAGCTCTCATTTATTTTGAAGTGGTGAGTACGCTGGCGCTGATAATCGGCTTGTTGGTTGTCCATATCGTCAAGCCCGGCGTGGGTATGAATGTGGATGCCACCACACTGGATACCAAAGGCCTTGCCACGTATACGGAGGCGGCAAAGGCTCACGGCGTGGTTGATTTTCTGCTCAACATCATTCCGACCAGCGTGATTGATGCCTTTGCCAAGGGTGATATTTTGCAGGTATTGCTGTTTTCATTGCTGTTCGGCTTTTCCCTCGCTGCCATGAAGGAAACGGGCGCAGACGTGGTGGCTTTCATCAATAAAATTTCACATGCGCTGTTTGGTATCGTTGAGACGATTATGAAGCTCGCGCCCATCGGCGCGTTCGGTGCGATGGCGTTTACGATTGGCAAGTACGGTGTTACCTCACTTCTGCCACTTGCAACCTTGATGGGCAGTTTTTATTTGACCTGTTTTTTGTTTATTTTTGGTGTGTTGGGCGTTATTGCGCGGTTTGCTGGTTTTAGCATCCTACGTTTTATTGTCTACATCAAAGATGAATTGCTTATCGTGTTAGGTACTTCATCGTCAGAGTCGGTATTGCCGCGCATCATGATAAAGTTGCAAAAATTAGGTTGTTCCAAATCGGTGGTGGGGCTTGTTATTCCTACAGGTTATTCATTCAACCTTGACGGCACATCTATTTATCTCGCAATGGCGGCTATTTTCATTGCCCAGGCGACCAATACACCATTAACAATAACGCAAGAATTAACCTTACTTGGGGTCTTGTTGTTGACCTCAAAAGGCGCGGCAGGAGTAACCGGTAGCGGATTTATAACGCTTGCCGCAACACTTTCAACCGTGCCGACTATTCCTGTCGCCGGGCTGGCTTTAATACTCGGAATCGACCGTTTCATGTCCGAAGCCCGCGCCCTGACCAATCTGATCGGCAACGGCGTGGCTACGATAGTCGCCGCGAAATGGGAAAATGAACTGGATCAACAACAACTGGATGACCAGCTTAACGCTAAGGCTATTATTCCAAAATAGCCAAAATAAAAGTTTGATATCGTTAACTTATGGGAATCTCTAAAAATTCAAAAAGCTTCTTCGCCCTTCAGGGATGGAGGAAGGGCGGCACCGGGTAGGGAACTCGCGCCGCCTCCCTCTGGGAGGCTTACATGGATGTAGGTAGTAGGGCTGTGCAGGACGACAAACCGCCCTCGCCCAGAGGGAGAGGGCTTATTAGAGATCCCTTATCTAAATAAATACTAGCTTTGGTCAACTGAAGTATTTCGCTAATCAGGAAACAATAGAGGGAATTATACCAATCCCAAAAAGTTGTTATATGAATCCCCTCATCCTGGCCTTCTCCCTTTGGAGAAGGTAACAATGAGAACTTATTGGGATTGGTATTACTAGCAGTTATCAACCTTGACAGGTGTCAGCTTCCAGATGTCATTGTTGTATTCCGTGATAGTCCGGTCAGTGGAAAATTTGCCGCTGGCGGCGCAGTTTAGGATGCTCATGCGTGTCCAGCGTTCGGTGTCCTGGTAAGCGGTCTCAACGCATTTTTGTGCTTCAACAAAGCTGCGGAAATCGGCGATGGTTACCCAAGGGTCGTGGGGGCTTTTCATTGACCCGATCAAGGCATCAAAAATACCTGGTTCGAATTGGCTAAAATGCTGCCATTCGAGCAGGTTCATCACGCGTTTCAAGTCTTCGTCTTGCTCAATAATCGAGGCCGGATCGTAATGATGGCGGCTTGCTTCAACCTGGTCTTCGGTCAGGCCGAACAGGAAGAAGTTTTCATCGCCGACTTCCTCACGAATTTCGATGTTAGCGCCATCCAGCGTACCGATGGTTAAAGCACCGTTCATCATGAATTTCATATTGCCGGTGCCGGAGGCTTCTTTCCCGGCAGTTGAAATTTGCTCGGAAAGGTCAGCGCCTGGACAAATGATTTCCATCGCAGAAACGCGGTAATTTGGCAGGAAAATCAGCTTAAGCCTGTCGCCAACGTCAGGATCGTTATTGATGACACTGCCGACATTATTAATCAATTTGATGATTTTTTTTGCCATGTAATAACCCGGCGCGGCCTTGCCACCGATTAGTACGCAGCGATTAGTCCAGTTTGCGGTGTCACCGCGCTTGATGCGGTCGTAAAGATGGATGACATGCAGCACATTCAGCAGTTGGCGCTTGTATTCATGGATGCGTTTGACCTGAATATCAAACAAGGCGTTAACATCCAGGTCAACATCGTGTTCCTGTTTCTTTAGTTCAACCAGCTTTTGTTTTGCGCTTTGCTTAATTTGCTGCCAGCGCTTTTGGAAAGCTTTGTCGTCTGCATAAGGCGCAAGATTTTTTAATAAGGATAAGTCTGTCAGCCAGCCTTCACCGATGGTTTCGGTGATTAAATCCGCCAATTCGGGATTACACGAAGCCAGCCAGCGTCTGGGGGTGACACCATTGGTTTTGTTATTGAATTTTTTTGGCCACAGTTGGTAGAAATCGTGGAACAAGCCTTGTTGCAACAACTTTGAATGCAATTCGGCAACGCCATTCACGGAATAGCTGCCGACTATCGCTAGGTATGCCATCCTGACCTGCTGCTCTGGGCCTTCTTCAACCAACGACATTCGGCTTAGGCGATCTTTGTCGCCGGGCCAATGCGCGGAGACTTCAGCAAGAAAGTGCATGTTTATCTCAAAAATTATCTCAATGAGCCTGGGCAATAGCTGCTTGAACAAGTTGACCGACCAACGTTCAAGGGCTTCCGGCAATAAGGTATGGTTGGTATAAGCCATGGTATTGCGGGTGATTGCCCAGGCATGATCCCAATCCAAGCCATGTATGTCTATGAGCAAGCGCATCAGTTCGGCAACCGCTATGCTGGGGTGCGTATCGTTAAGCTGAAAGCAGTTTTTTGCAGCGAATTCGGAAAAGTCATTGCCATGCCGACCGACCCAGATCGAAAGCACATCCTGTAAACTTGCGGATGCTAATAGGTATTGCTGCTTTAAGCGTAAAACTTTGCCGTTTTCGCTGGCATCATTGGGATACAACACCATGGTAATGTTTTCAGCGCTATTTTTTGCGGCGACAGCTTCAGCATAATCGCCCGCATTAAATTCCTGCAAATTAAATTCTTCGTTCGCCTCGGCTTTCCATAAGCGCAAGGTGTTGACCGTGCCATTCCTGAATCCGGGGATGGGGGTGTCAAAAGGTACTGCTAGCACGTCTTGGGTATCGACCCAACAAACCCGTTTTAGCCCTCGTTCATCAATGTGTGTTTCGGTACGGCCACCAAATTTAATGGTTTGCTTGTACTCAAAACGTTCGATTTCCCAGATATTGCCGTTCCGTAGCCAATGATCGGGTTTTTCGACCTGTTCGCCGTTAATGATTAATTGCGAAAACATGCCGTATTCATAACGTAAGCCGTAGCCGGTAACGGGTAACTGCAAGGTTGCACAGCTATCGATAAAACACGCGGCGAGACGGCCTAAGCCGCCATTGCCCAGGCCAGCGTCATATTCGTTGTCTATAAGCTCTTCCATTTCAAGCCCTAGGCCATACATGGCTTTTGTGGGTGTGTCAGTGACACCCAAGTTTATCATGGCATTACTGAGTGTGCGCCCCATCAGAAATTCCATGGATAGGTAGTTGGCTCGCTTGCAGTCTTGTTCCTTGTAGGCGTTGTAGGTTTTTTTCCAGCGTTCTATCAAACGGTCACTAATCGCTAAGGATAAGGCCTCGTAAGCGTAGTGCAGGGATTTACAATTTTCATCCCGTCCCAGTCTGTGGCCGTAATAGCGTTTAAAATCAGCCATCAAGTGCTGCTCCTCCATTCCTAAGTCCGGAAGTGTGCAAATGGTTGAGCTTGGGTTACTTTTTTTGAAATTTCTGTGGGGCATGTTCTGTTCCTGAGTGTAGTGTTGTGACAATACTACCCGCATTGGCGATTAAATAAAATCCTTTAGTTCAAATCGACAGGGCATTGACTTAGAGCAGGTTTGAATGTCCATTTTGGTGCAAGATGCGAACACACCGCACTAAGGTTTATTGGGGCTTCGCACTATTTTGGTGAAAAAGAAAACGCCTGATTTATCATAAGCTAAGATTCGCTACACCACTATGTGCACCAAGTTGTACTATTTCGACAAGTGAATTTACTCAAAAATATGCTCATATCTGGACAAAATCGGTGAACTTAGGCACAATTAGCCGCTAAAATTCATCTTAACCCGACAGCAGCTTGGTCATGGCAACAATTACCGTATTAAATGGGCCCAATCTTAATTTATTAGGTCTGCGTGAGCCTGAGCTTTACGGTAATCAAACCTTGGCCGACATCAGGCAAAGCCTGGGGCAAATGGCAGCAGAATTAAATCATCAGCTACATTTTCATCAAAATAATGCGGAACACGAAATTGTAGATCTTATACATCAAGCCTACCACGCCCAAGTTGATTTCATTATCATCAATCCGGCGGCATTTACTCACACCAGTATTGCCATTCGTGATGCTTTATTGGCAACTCGAATACCTTTTATTGAAGTACATTTATCAAACGTATATGCCCGCGAGCCGTTTAGGCACCACTCTTATCTTTCTGATATAGCGGTTGGTGTTATTTGCGGGCTGGGTGCAATCGGATACGAGCTGGCTTTACAGGCCGCCCATCAAAATATCAAGCAAGAGAAAAACCATGGACATTAGAAAAATAAAAAAATTGATCGAACTCTTAGAGGAATCAGGAATAGCCGAGCTGGAGATTAAGGAAGGCGAAGAAGCTATCCGTATCAGCCGATACTCTGCTGCACCGGCGGCAGTTGCTTATGCACCCACACCAGTGCCAGTGCATCAGGTTGCGGCTGTGTCAATAGCACCCGTAGCTGAAGAAACAATTTCGGGACACATCGTTAAATCGCCTATGGTGGGGACTTTTTACCGGTCTGCTTCCCCTGGTACAAAACACTTTGTAGAGGTAGGCCATTCGGTGAAGTTGGGGGATACTCTGTGCATTATCGAAGCCATGAAAATACTTAATCAGATTGAAGCGGACAAGACTGGCACGGTCACCAAGATTTTGGTGGAAAATGCCGAACCTGTCGAATATGGTCAACCCTTATTCATCATTGAATAACATCTGGACGAGAAAACCATGTTCGATAAGATAGTTATCGCCAACCGTGGCGAAATCGCACTGCGTATATTGCGTGCATGTAGGGAGTTGGGTGTCAAGGTTGTAGCCGTCCACTCTGAGGCTGACCGGGACTTAAAGCATGTCCGTTTGGCAGATGAATCAGTTTGTATAGGGCCGGCAGCGTCAATCGACAGTTACCTGAACATTCCTGCTATTATCAGCGCAGCGGAAGTGACCGATGCAGAAGCCATCCATCCCGGTTATGGATTTTTATCGGAAAATGCGGATTTTTCCGAAAAAGTAAAACAAAGTGGCTTTGTATTCATTGGTCCCAATGCCGATACGATACGGTTGATGGGCGACAAGATTTCCGCCAAAAATGCCATGTTGGCAGCAGGTATTCCTTGTGTGCCGGGCAATAACGATCCGCTGGGTGATAATTCCAAAAAAAATCTTAAACTAGCGCAAGAAATCGGTTACCCGGTCATCATCAAAGCGGCAGGCGGTGGCGGCGGTCGCGGTATGCGTACGGTTCATACCGAAGCGGCGTTATTGAATGCTATCGCCATGACCAAAGCAGAAGCGGGCACTGCTTTTGGTAATAGCACGGTGTACATGGAAAAATTCCTGGAGGATCCGCGCCATATCGAGTTTCAGGTGATGGCAGATTCTCATGGCAATGCGATTCATCTGGGTGAGCGTGATTGCTCCATGCAGCGTCGCCACCAAAAAGTGGTGGAAGAAGCACCAGCCCCCGGTATTACCGAGGAGCAGCGCAAGACCATCGGTGAGCGTTGCGCCAAGGCGTGTATTGATATTGGTTACCTGGGTGCTGGAACCTTTGAGTTTTTATACGAGAAAGGCCAGTTCTTCTTTATTGAGATGAATACTCGTGTCCAGGTTGAACATCCGGTAACCGAAATGATAACCGGTTTTGATATTGTCAAGGAGCAACTCCGTATTGCCGCTGGTGAAAGATTATCACTCACTCAAGATCAAGTCAGGCTCACGGGTCATGCTATCGAGTGCCGCTTGAATGCAGAAGACCCTAGAACCTTCATGCCTTGCCCAGGAACGATAGACCAATTCCACATGCCCGGTGGTCCAGGCATCCGTTGCGAAACCCATATTTACAATGGTTATAAGGTACCGCCTTACTACGATTCAATGATTGGCAAGCTGATCGCGCATGGTGAAGATCGCAAAAGCGCCATTGCCCGGATGAATACCGCGCTCAGCGAAATTATCATTGACGGCATTAAGACCAATATCCCACTACAACAAGATATTATGAATGACAGTGCTTTCGCGGCGGGCGGACAAAATATTCATTACCTGGAAAAGAAGCTAGGTATAACTTAAATTAACTGATACCAGATAATCAGTATCCGGTCTTTGTTGAGGCAACTCGGTGGTTGTTTAGATTTCTTAACTCATGGCTTGGCATCAAATTTCACTTATCACCAGTGAAAATACCGCACCCAAGGTTGCGGATTTTTTCAGTGATCTAGGCGCAGTATCTGTCACTTATATGGATGCTGAAGATGAACCGGTTTACGAACCGGCGATTGGCGAGACCAAAATATGGACGCAGACACGGGTTATTGCGTTGTATGAGTTAACTGTTGATCCGGTAAAGATAAAGGGCCAGACACTCAAGCGCTTTCATCAAGAATGCCTAAAATATTGGGAGTTTGAGGTGATCGAAGATCAGGCTTGGGAACTTGCCTGGATGGAGTATTACCACCCGATGAAATTCGCCGATAAGCTCTGGGTTTGTCCTACCGACCAGGAACAGCGGGAAGCGAATACGGTTTGTTTGATTCTAGATCCCGGTTTGGCTTTCGGTACCGGAACGCACCCCACCACGGCGTTATGTTTGGAATGGCTGGCGAGTCACGAATTAACCGGTAAAACCGTTGTCGATTATGGTTGTGGTTCTGGTATATTGGCCATTGCCGCGTTATTACTGGGAGCAGAAATGGTATATGCAGTGGATATTGACCCTCAAGCCATAACCGCGACAGTGAGTAATGCTCAAAAAAATAATGTGCAGGACAAAATCGTGTGCTGTTTGCCAGAACAATTTAAGGCTACCAATGTACAGGCAGATGTGGTTTTGGCTAATATATTGGCAAAACCGTTAATTGATATGGTCGGGCTAATAACTGGATTGGTGGTTTCAAAGGGCCAGCTCGTCCTGTCGGGTATTCTTTCCGAGCAGGCCGATTCTGTCATTGATGTTTACCAACCTTTTCTGTCACTGAATAAGCCCGTGCAACAGGAAGATTGGGTTAGACTGGCGGGTATTAAACCCTAACTAATATGTTTACCCAATGTCCTGATTGCCGCAAAACTTTCCCGATTACGAAAAAGCAGTTACGTGGAAAAAAAGCACTGATCTTTTGTAGCGATTGTAAAAAAAATTTTAATGCTTTGACATTGTTGGATGAGAAATCAACCGCATTGGTCACGGAAGCTAAGGCCGAATATATACCGAAACCGAACGCCAATCAAAAATCCAGTACGAAAAAAAAATCCGAAACCAAGCGGCATTCAATTACGGAAATCCTGGGCAAGTTGAAGCCGCTGATGGTTCGACAAGGTTCTCCAGGGCGTAGCCGAAGGACGCACCACGAATGGAATCAACCCATTGCCGTTCGTCCTGAGCCCTTCGACAATACTCAGGAGAACCCTGTCGAGGGACTTATTCAGGGCTCCCTTCACAGTAGCAACGTTCTCAGCAAGGCCAGTTCCAATACCGCAACTATAAACCCTGCGGTATTGGAGCCCGCTATAGAACGGTTGCCCTGGGAGGTTGAAAAAAAACCGATTAATGTTTTGTGGTTTGTAGGTTTCATTATCGGGTCCCTGTTTTTGCTTGGGCAATTAATTTATTTCGAGAGCGGTACATTCAGTCAAAATGTATCCTATCGCCCACAATTGGAAAAACTGTGCCGCTGGCTAGGTTGTCAATTACCGGATTACCAAAATCTTGAAGAATTTGCTGTGTTACAAGGTTCTTTTAAGCCTAATGCCGATAACACGATTACGTTCAAAGCGGTTATCAATAATCAGGCACCCTTCAAGCAACGCTTGCCAAACATAAAATTAACTTTACTTGATTATAACGAACAAATATTCGCTCAACGGATCTTTGATCCGAAAGATCATATCTCCGGTACGGGAACACATTTAACTATCGCTCCTGACGCAACAGTGGCAGTTAGTTTAACCATTGCTGCGCCGAAAACCCCCATCGGGGGCTATAACTTTGACCTTATCTATTAACCCCTATGTCACACGGTGAAATTTTTTTAAAGAAGCACGAAGACAAACGACTGCGCCAAGGTCACTTATGGGTTTTTAGCAATGAAATTGATACAAAACGTTCCCCGCTGGAACAGTTTGCTGCTGGCGATTTAGTCCAGGTGAAAACGGATGAAGGCAAGGTGATGGGAACGGCCTATATCAATCCACAAAGCCTGATCTGCGCAAGATTGTTATCAAGAAAAGGTAACCTTAAATGCGGAGTCAATTTTTTTAAAGAACGCATTGCCACGGCTTTGGTGTTACGTGAAAAGCTGTTCGCCAAACCTTATTATCGGCTGGTTTATGGCGAAAGTGATGGCTTGCCGGGGTTAGTGATAGACCGGTTTGGCTCGGTGCTGTCAGTACAGATCACGACGGCAGGTATTGAGCTGAGGAAAGACAGCCTGATTGCCGCACTACGCGAACTGTTGTCACCGACTGCAATCGTCCTGAAAAATGATAACAGTCAACGGCAATTAGAAGGGTTGGACACGGAATCTTGTGTGGTTTTCGGTCAGCTTCCAGACCCGTTGATAATCGAGGAAAACGGTGCGAAGTTCAAAGTAGATATTCTGGGTGGACAAAAAACCGGCTGGTTTTATGACCACCGGGCAAGCCGGGCGATGTTGG
>Ga0302323_100002082_pt1 | contig 16270 bp, 14 predicted proteins | sample Fen_T0_3_FD_201950 | JGI IMG/M metagenome (GOLD analysis project Ga0302323, IMG submission 201950) | Peat permafrost microbial communities from Stordalen Mire near Abisko, Sweden - Fen_T0_3 | ecosystem: Environmental > Terrestrial > Soil > Wetlands > Permafrost | place: Sweden: Abisko... | reverse complement strand
GGCATCGTAGAAGTAGTAGAAGGTGACGCCCGCCTCGGTGACCGAGCGGCTGGAATCAGCGCCCGTCGGCAATCTCGAGACGCACGATTACGTCACCGATCGAGCTGACCCGAACCTGGAGCCCGTCGTGGATTGGGCCACCGCTCGCCGATATTTGGTGAAACCCGACTGAAGTCGGCCCGCCGTCGAAGCAGTACTGGTGGCCGTTGACTGCGAAGCACTCCCAGCTCCATTCTCCACCACTCGTATGCTGCACAACGCCTATGACTACGGTGGCCTGGCCAGCCGAAACCTGACGGGCCAGATCGAATGCGCTCAACTGCTGGGCTCCCTCCAAGCTGGTCAGTAATAGCAACCCGGCTGCTGCGATCGGGGCGAGGGTACGAGCGCGGGCGTGGTGCTCGTCATCCAGCTCCACTTCCGCATCTCGCCAAGCGAGGAGCGCCAGGGCGAACGCAGGGATTGCCAGTACTCCGCCGAACAACAGGCCGTACGGAATGCCAACATTGTGAATGTTGAACAGAGCCGAGAGCACCCCGCCAGCCCCCAGCCAGAGCCACGAACTCCTGCACAAGACCTCACGTGACCGCTGTCTGGACGCCAAGACCAGGACGGCTACCGCCATAACGAGCGCGACCACCCCGATCGCCGCATCAGGGAATCGATCCGAGATGTCGAACACGACGTGGTACGTCACGAGCTACTCCTTACCCGCGAGACAAGTTGGGCGCCGATCCGCGTCGGTTCGCTGGCTGTGGGCATTGGTCCGGCTCCTTTCCTCTCGCTCCATCAATTGCTCGTTCGATCGCGCTCGCCAGGCCGTAGGCGCCGGTCGCGATTCAGCATGGTCCGGCGCTGGATGATTTCAACACGACCACTGTGAACGATCCTCCCTCCCATGCCGCGATGCCACTGCCCCTGCTCCAACCCACGTAGTTCGACGAAACTGGGTTCGGCGTAATCTTGCAGTGGCCGAAGCCCCACGACGCGTCCACGTCAACCACACCGAGACCGAGGGATGCGGCGTTGAAGTTTCTCTCCTGGTCTTCGACGTCCTGCCCCGACGAAAACATTGGGCCTGTTCCAACGCTCAAACCTGGTACCCCCTGCCCAACCCCTATGCCCGGCGTAACCGTCAAGCCGACCTGACCCTTTCCGGTGATGACTACGCATCCCTGTACGGATAGGCCTACTCCGAGGCCGGCGCCAACGAACCCCCCGCCGCCGGCGCACCATCCGACTGTGTGCACGTCCAGGGTGTCCTCGACGGCCGCCACGGTGTGAGTCACGATCGCCCCTCCTGCATCGATCGCTGCTTGCACTGGGTCACCGACGTCGACCGATATCGTGTCCATCGTGTCGCAGGCGGACTTGTCGCCGCCGTTGCACAGTTCCCAGTAGTGCTGTTTCTTGTTCTCGGCCGCGATGTTCTTGCATTCGTCGGCCGTCTGGTCCCAGGCACAGGCCCCAGCACCGGTATCGCTGCGGAACGCATCGACCGCAGTGGTCATGTCGGTATTGGCCGACCAGCTGACGAAGTTGTAGACCGAGGTGCTCATGTCGGTCGTGCCGGAGAATGCCGAGGCCTTGCGCTTCTTGGTGGCCGATCCGGTGTCGTTCGCGCGGCTCGTCGCCCGGCGTGTGTCGCAGTCGTCGCCGTAGTGGCAGGTGTAATGCCCGTCCGGATCCACGAGCGTCGCCGGGTTGGCGTTGGCGTAGAGGTAGCGGTTGAGGGTGAGCGGGTTCTGGGCGGAGCCAGCGACCGAGTCGAAGCTCGTGAAGGCGCCGAGAGACGGGTCGTAACTACGGGCACCGAAGTCATACAGGTCGGTGCCGCCGGTCGCGGACTCGAGGAGCCGGCCCTGGAAGCGCCAGGGGACGGCGATCGAGCCACTGCCCGCAGACCAGGAGCCGCAGGTCTCGCCATAGGCGTCGTAGCGATAGGCGGAGAGAAGAGCGGGTGAGGAGCCGGGACTTACCGCGGCTACGATGTTGCCGTGAAGATCGGCTATGAGCCAGGCGCCAAAGGCAGATCCTGTGCCCTGACCCAATCGATCGCCGATGGCATCGATGAGGCTCGTGGTGGTGACGTGTCCGTGGGATCACCCGTGTCGGGAAGGCGGCACGTCCCCCACGTTGAAGACCCGTCCATCGACGAGAGTAATCAGACCCGAGAGGAGGTAGTCCGCGTCCTGGCGCAACCGTTGCGGCGCGAGACGGTTCTCATAGACCCAGAACACAGCGAACGAGAGCGGCGCAACAGTCAGCGAGACAGGGTCGGCGGTCACGGCCAAGCACACGGCGGCCAGAACGACCGAGTACAACGTGCGGTCCAGGTACGGATAGCGAATGGCCCCGGTGATAGTCGACCCGAAACCGCTCGGTTCAATCCGAGCGCCAAGGATCTGTCGTCCGAACCTGCCCCACGAGATGCGGCCCGAAGTCCCGTGAATCAGCGTTGCGGCGATCCTATCGCCGTCCACGCGGCCCACGACGCGATCGGAATATTCCCCGCGCGAGATGGTCGACCACCGAAAGCGGAGCTGGCCGCCGAAGGCGCTAGACAGCCGATCACGGCACTCGTCTGGGGGGTGAGGAGACTCAACTAGGATCCTCATCTAGGTCCTCCGATATGTACTTACTACAAGCGCGAGCCGAGGCTCGGTGGGCTCTGGGGAGCTTGGCGGGCGTCGCCATTTGCCCATCGAGTTGTCGCCTCCTCGCGTGGCCGCTCTGTATCAGTTCTTGGTGATGTCGCCGCCTTGATCAGGTGGCACGATCGGCTCGCGTCTCCAAACGTCGCGCTCTCCGGCCATCAACTTCAGGCGCTCGTCGAACGAAGGCTCGAGGGGGCCATGCTCCCGGGTTATTGACTGGGGCCCTTCATCGAACGAGGGGGCGCTCCCGCGGGTCAACGAAGGGTCCGGCTTCGACTTGCGCAGCCACAGCTTGATGCCTGTGGCAGTCAGCGGTAGCCCGAAGGAGAGCGCCAGGGGCCACGCCCACGCGAGCGGTGAAAGGGCGGCCGCGGCGACTGCCGACACAAACACTAGTGCAGCAATTGCGAAAAGCAGCCCGGTCACCCGTGGTGATTGCCCTCGCTCGGCGTATCTCAGGTTGTACCTAAGGTTCATTGCGCCGCCGCATGCAACGAAAACCGAGACGAACACGAGGCTCCCTGGAAGACCCGCTGCATCAGGACCGTATAGGGCGCCGCCGGCGCCGCGCGCGACCAGTCCTAGCAAAGCACAACCCGACATTAGCAGTATCGCGGGCCGAAGTCCCTCGATTGCTCGGTCTAGCGCGCGATGCATCGCGATCCCTTTCAATACCTTGGCCACGCCGCCCAGCCCGCGGATCTAGAAATGGATTGGATTCCAGCCGGCGAGCTGATCGATACCCCAGCCAACCAGGGGAGCGGTCTTGTCGCCGACCCACATGCCGGGCCCGCCGCAAGCGGCTCCGACGATATCTTCAGGGGCGCCGCAGGCAACCGCGGCTCCCAAGGCTAGGTAGGCCTTGTACTGGTCCTGGATGATTGCCTTGGCAGCCGGACCCCATCCACCGCTGTCATATGCGTCTATGGCGTCTTTCGATGTTTCAGCCAGGTTCGTAACCTTGTCGACGAACCCAAGCAGACGTCCGAAGAAACCTTTGACGGGGTCATCGGGGAGAGTGTTGATCAGGTGGCCGGCGGCGTCCTTTGAGCTTTCCCCAGTGGTATCCAGGTCGGTTGTTGTGTCGCCGAACACAAGGTTCCCCGCTTGGGTGGCCGCCCATCCGACCGGGTCGCCCATGTTGACTTGGATCGTGTTCATCGTGTCGCAGGCGGACTTGTCGCCGCCGTTGCACAGTTCCCAGTAGTGCTGTTTCTTGTTCTCGGCCGCGATGTTCTTGCACTCGTCGGCCGTCTGGTCCCAGGCACAAGCCCCAGCGCCTGTGTCGCTGCGGAACTTGTCGACCGCAGAGGTCATGTCGGTATTGGCCGACCAGCTGCGGAAGTTGTTGACGGCGGTCGTCATGTCGGTCGTGCCAGAGAGTGCTGAAGCCTTGGCCTTCGCGTGGGCCTTCGCCTTGGCTATGTCGACGCAGTCCTCCGGATCGTACCGACAGGTGCTCTGCCAGGCCACATGTCCGTCCGGATCCACGAGCGTGGCCGGGTTGGCGTTGGCGTAGAGGTAGCGGTTGAGGGTGAGCGGGTTCTGGGCGGAGCCAGCGACTGAGTCGAAGCTCGTGAAGGCGCCGAGAGAAGGGTCGTAGCTACGGGCACCGAAGTCATACAGGTCGGTGCTGCCGGTCGCCGACTCGAGCAGCCTCCCCTGGAAGCGCCACGGGACGGCGATCGAGCCACTCGATGCAGACCAGGAGCCGCAGGTCTCGCCATAGGCGTCGTAGCGGTAGGCGGACAGAAGAGCGGGTGAGGAGCCAGGACTGACCGCGGCGATGATGTTGCCGTGGAGATCGGCTATGAGCCAGCCGCCAAAGGCAGAGCCTGTGCCCTGACCCAATCGATCGCCGATGGCATCGATGAGGCTCGTGGTGGTGACGTTGGCGCCCACGCTCATCGAGCTCACGGTGTCGCTCGTGCCGAGGTAGGCATACGTGGTGGTCGTACCCCCGCTCGTCTGACTCCAGTGTCTACCCAGGGCGTCGAGCAGGAAACTCACTGCGCCCGATAAGCCTGCGTTGATGGTGAGCAGGTGACCGGCGGGATCGTACGTATAGGTGGTCGCGACCAGGACCGAGCCATCGGGGGCGCTCGGTGAGCTTGTCGTGAGATCGCCCATCGCGTCGTAGCAGAAGCCGCGGTCGGCGCAGGGGGTCGCGGTCGAGGGTGCGACGTTGGTGGTGTTTTCTTGGTCACTACCGCATCGGTGGCATCGTAGAAGTAGTAGAAGGTGACGCCCGCCTCGGTGACCGAGCGGCGGTTGCCATCGGCATCGTATGTGTAGGTGCGGGCTTCGGGGACCGAGCCGTCAAAGGAGCTCGCGGTCACCCGGTTGGCGGCATCGTAGGTGAACGACTCGGTCTGGCCATAGGCGAGGGTCGGATTACGGCTACCGGAGCCGCCGGACCGGGCCAGGGTCTGGGTCTCGGCCGTGACGTTGCCCACGAGATCGTATGTCCGGGAGATGACATCGTTCTGGCCCTGACCCGTGCGTGCGATCGTAAGGCTGATCGGGCGCTTGGCGCCGTCGTATCGGTAGGTGCCGGTGATGGCGCTGCTGCCCCAGGTTCGCGTCGCCATGTTGCCATCGAGTCCCCAGGTGTAGGCGGCGGAGCCCGCGCTGTCGGGCAGGCCCGCGTTGGCGAGCTGGCCGAGCGTGGTGTAGGTGAAGGTGTTGAGGTGGGCGGTACCCGCACCGTCGCGGTCGGTTCGGGTCGCCGCGGTGCCGTCGGCGTTGTAGGTGAAGGTCGTAATCGAGAGGCTGGCGCGGCTGATCGAGGTCAGCCGGTTCACCGCGTCGTATGTCTCGGCCAGAAGATCGCCGCCGCTGCCGGTGCTGATTGAGGTCTGACGGCCGAGAGAGTCGAGGGTGAGCGTCGTCGTGAGGGTCGTCGAGGTGGTTACGTCGGTCTTGTATTGGCGCCCGGCGACGTCGTAGTAGTAGGTGGTGCCGCGGGTGCCTGTGGTCGTGGTGTCTAGACGGCCGGCACCGCTTAAGCCGTAGGAGTTGCTCGTTGAGGCGAGCGGGCTGTACGCATTGGTCGGTGGAGTCGCGCCGGTCTGGTGGCCCATGAGGTCGTAGGAGTAGTGCCAGGCGGCGCTGCTTGAAGAGATGTTCGGGGTAAGATCAGGTTCGGCGTTGGAACGGTGGACCGGAAGATCACGAGGCTGGTGCTCGCGTGCCAGTGCATCCGTCAGGAGGCGTTTACCTCGCATGAGCGATCTCGATGAGAAGGCGCTCGAGGTTATGCGACAGAACGGCGCCGACCTGTCCACGCCACGCCAGACGTTTCACTACCTCTACTTCGGAACGGAGCGCGCCGCGCGTCGCGCGGCAAAGGCACTGGCGCGCGACGATCGGACCCTCGACATTCACCAGACCGGCAACGATTGGGCGGTCAAGATCGGCCAGATCATGGTCGTCGACGAAGAGACGATCGAAGCGGTGGGCGCCGAATTCGAGGCCATAGCCGAACCGGAGGGCGGTGAATACGACGGCTGGGAGGCGGCCGTCGAGTAATGCGGCTTTTGGAGCCTGGCCGACCACTTGAAGCCGAACCTCAGGACTTCCCGCCCGCCTGTCTTTGCTTCATCAGGAGCGCCGACAGCCGCTCCTCGATCCAGCCGTGTCCCGCTCCCCCATCTTCTGGCAGTCGCTCGAATTCGTCGCCAGAGATGCGGATCTCACCGAGCCACACGGCTGGGTCGTTGTCGTCGTATTGGACGCGGAAGTAGATGCATGGGTCTGGACCTAGGCTGTGCTGGGGGCGACCGAAGTCGGGGGATGGCCAGTTCTCGCGACGCCAGCCCGGCAATGGCCCGATCACCGGCCAGGATCCGTTCATCAGCCCGATGTAGCCGAAGTGCTTAACAAGGATCACGTTGTCATGAGACAGGTCGGCCAGCTCCCTCGTCGTCGGCGGTTGATGGAACCGCCGATCGAAGAAGTAGCCGAGAATGGCCGCGGTCTTGCTGGTCCGGGCGGCCAGGCCCACTCCGTAGCCGCCATCCGGCAACGGGACGGCGAAGAGATCACCTTCGGCATAGGGTCGCTTTCGAGCCGGCATGGCTAGACTGCCTTCAAGTATCGATGGGCGGCGCTCATGTAGAGGTCGAAGTTGCGGTTCCTGAGGCTGATGGGGCGGATCTTGTTGAGCGGCGGGCCACCGTGCAGGTCGTATACATGCTGCTCGAGCCCACGCTGCTCAGCATAGACGTCGGTCCGGTGTTCGACCCTGAACTCGTACTTCCCTTTCTCAGGGTCTTCGAACTGCTCGATCTTGCGTCGAGCTAGATCCTTCGAGCGGCCCGTGTACACGACCTTGTCGCCGTCGCGCAGCGTGTAGACCCCACCCTTCGCCTTCTCCGCGCCGGTGGCCGCCTTCTCAGCGTCGACGGCGATACTCTCGCCCTTCTCGGCGTCGCGGATGACCGATTGGGCCCTCTCGGCGTCGGTGATGAGCTTGTCGGCCTTCTCGAGGTTGCCCGCGATCTTGACGCCCTTCTCGATGTCCGCGCCGGCGCGCAGCATCTTGCCGCCGTACTTGAGGAGGGCACCTCCGGGGACGGCTCCAGCGAGCGAGAGCCCGGCGCTCATGTAGTCGCCCTCGGCAGCATACAGGCCGGCGTCCAGGAGGCTCGTGGCAACTCCGAGACCCGGCACGAAGCTGGCCACGCCCAGGGTTGCGTGGGTGATCGTGCTCGCGTTCTCGGACACGAACGTGGCCGCAGACGAGGCGGCGCTGGTGACGGTATTGGCGACGTTGCTGACGGTCTTGGCGTAAGAGGTGGCGACGTTGCTGACGGTGTTGGCCGCGGCGCTGGCTACGTCGCTGGCCGCTTTGGCGACGTCGTCCCAGGGCCAGTGGCCGTCGGGATCGATGAGCGTCGCCGGGTTGGCGGTGGCGTACAGGTAGCGGTTGAGGCTGAGTGGGTTCTGGGCGGAGCCCGCTACCGAGTCGAAACTCGTGAAGGCGCCCAGAGACGGGTCGTAGGAGCGGGCGGTGAAGTCATAGAGGTCGGTGGCGCTGGTGGCGGACTCCAGAATCCGGCCCTGGAAGCGCCACGGGAAGGCGAGGCTGTTACCCGCGGCGTTGTAGGAATCGACTGTCTCGCCGTATGCGTCATAGCGGAAGGCCGAGAGGAACGCCGGGTTGGAGCCGCCCTCGATGCCGGCCACGACGTTGCCGTGGAGATCGGCCACGACGTAGCCGATCGCACCGCCCGCGCTCGTGGCCAGGCGGTTGCCGATGGCGTCGATCGCACTGTAGGTGGTCGCGCCCCCCGCGACCGACAGGCTCGCGATCGAGTCGCCGGTGCCCAGATAGGCATACGTAGTAGCGGGGTCCGATCCGACGGTCTGGACCCAGTGGCGCCCGAGGGCATCGCTGCTGAAGCTGACGGTCGGTGAACCGGTAGCGGCAATCGAGACCAGGTGGCCTGCCGGATCGTAGGTGTACGTAGTCGGGCTGATCGACCCTGAGCCCGGGGCCGAGGGCTGGCTTGTCGTCAGCTGCCCGAGGCTGTCGTATACAAAGGCCGAGGCGCCGGTTCCGTCGGAGTTGGGTCCCTTCTTGATCAGTGCATCGGTGGCGTCGTAGAAGTAGTAGAAGGTGATGCCGGCCTCGGTCACGCTGGTTCGGTTCGAGTCGGCATCGTAGGTGTAGGTGCGCCGCTGAACCTTGTTGCCTGATGGGCCGAAGTAGCCTTCGATCAGTCGTCGCGCGGCGTCGTATAGGAAGGTCTGGGTGCCGGAGCCCGCGAGGCCGGCCGTGGTGGTGACGCCACCGAGGATCTGGCTTTCGGAAGTAGCGTTGCCGACCACATCGTAGGTGCGGGTCAGGACGTCGTCGGCGCCCTGGCCATTGCGGTGGATCGAGAGGCTGATCGGACGCTTGGCGCCGTCGTACAGGTATGTTCCGGCGATACTGGTGCTGCCCCAGTTACGGGACGCGAGGGTGCCATCGAGTTTCCAGCCGTACGCCGTGGAGCCGTAGCCGCTCGGCAGGGTTGCGGCGGCGAGCTGCCCCATGGTCGTGTACGTGAACGTGTTCGTACGAGTGACCCCAGCACCGTCGCGGTCAACCCGGCTCGCGGCGGTGCCGTCGGCGTTGTAGGTGAAGGTGGTGATGGCGTTGCCGCTGCGGCTGATCGAGGTCAGCCGGGCTACCGCGTCGTACGTTTCGGTCAGCACGTCGGTGCTCGTACCTGAGACCGAGATCGAGGTCTCGCGGCCGAGACAGTCGAGGGTCATGGTGGTCGTGAGGGTGCCGGGACCGGTTGTTGTCTCGACGGTCTCGTATTGACGGCCGGCCGCGTCGTAGTGGTAGGTGGTGGTGCGAGGGCCGGTGGTCACGGAGTCCGGGCGCCCCGCTCCGGCCAGGCCGTATGAGCTGCTGGTAGACGCGAGGCCCGTGGCCAGGGCATTGTCCGGCGGTGTAGCACCGGTCTGGTGGCCCATTGCGTCATAGGTGTAGCGCCAGGCCGCCGTGCTGGTGGCGATGTTGGCCGCGGTGCAGCCGCCAACCACGGCATTGGCCGAGCAGGTGGCTATGACCTCGTTGAGGGAGTTGTACGCGGCAAGGGCCGTGATGTTGAGATGACTTCCGTCGCCGAAATCGACCGTGCCCGAGACGGCGTTGCCCAATCGGTTGTATCCGACATGGTTGATGCGGCCTGCCGGATCGGTCGTGTCGGTCTGGCGGCCCAGCTCATCGAAGTCGTAGTGGGTCGAAAGGTTGGTGTCGGAGCCCAAGCCATGGCCGCTGATGCTTACCTTGGTATTGACGGTCACGTCGGTAAGCCGGCCCATGCCGTCATAGACCGAGGCTGTGACAGGAGCGGGGTCACCCGGGGCCGCGGGGGCACCGATCGATTCGATGACCTTGCCGCGGGCATCGAAGACGGTGACGCTGCTCGGCACGTTGGCCGGATTGGGTTCGGTGGTGGCGTCGCGGGGCTGGGTATCCCAGACCGATACGTCGTCGATGCGGAAGGTGACAGCCGAGCCAGCGGTGTTGACGATCGCGAGCTTGACGGTGTTGGCGCCCGGAGCGGTCGTGCCGACCGTCCATTCGAAATCGATCTGGTTCCATCCGGCCACCACAGAGGTAGTGACCGAGCTGTTGCCGCTCGAAGCATCGACTCCAAGGTAGGTCTTGAGCGTCGCGCTGGTGCTCACATGCACCCACGCTCGCGCGTGGTAGGTGCGGCTGGCCGCGAAGGCGCCCGGGAGCGTCCATTCGGCGCCCTGGTTGGTGGCCGCGCTCACGAGCAGGCTCGCGGTGCCTGTATGGACAGTTGGTGTGGCGCCGTTGTCGAGGCTGATCGTCGATGGGCCACCGGTCAGGAAGTAGGCGCCACCGCCCGCGTCCCAGCCGGAGCTGTCGCCCTCGAAGCCTTCGATGGCAATCCCGGCGGCACCGCTGCTGTCGAAGTCCGACACGGTCGTGGTCTGGCGGCCCGCAGCGTCATAGAGGCTGGCCGTCCAAGCGACGTCGGAGTCGGTCTGGCCGCTTGCGCCCGGGCGGCTGGTCCGATCAATTCGCCCGCCCTTCGTGTACACGGTATGAGTCCAGGAGCTGTCGGGTTTGACGATCGAGGTGCTCCGACCCATGGCGTCGTAGGCGGTGTTGGCGACGAGCGTGCAGCCCGCCGGGAAGCCGACCAGTGTGGCGTAGGAGCTGGTGCCGTTGCAAGGAATCAGGTAGCTGGTCACGGCAAGCGGCCGGCTGCCAAGGTCGGAGCGCGTGTCGGTGACGATGTTCGCCGTCGCAGTGAAGGTGAGACTGCCGCCCGGAGCGTAGTTGGAGATGGTCCGAACAGGCTGCCCGGCGATGTCATACCAGGTATGGGTCTTGATGCCGTAGGCGTCTATCGACTCGATCGCGCGGCCGCTCAGGTCCATGGTCGTGACGCTGTTGCAGCGCTGGCCGCCGGTGGGGCTGTCGGGACAGAGCGGCGCGGGCGCAGTCGTCGGCGCTATCGCCGCCTGGGTGCCGGTCTCGTTTCCTGCCTTGTCGAAGTGGCTGGTGGTAGTACGGCTCTGGCCAGAGATGCCTGATCCGGTATAGACCTTGGTGCTTACCTTGTTGCCCTGGAGGTCGTACGTGGTCTCCGTCCTGGCCTCGATGCCGCCATCGTCCGTGACTCCGGTCGTCTCGCGCCCAGACGCGTCGTACGTGTAGGAAGTCTCGGGACTCAGGTGGATCACAAACGCCGACGAGTATGGTGACTACATCACAGGAATGCACAAGTCCCCGATCGGCCAGTTCATTCCATGGTCGGCACTTTCGGGAGGGTGATGTGGGTGTCAGTGCCCAAGAACTCATTGCTCTTTGCATCAGCGATTACGTGGTCGATCGAACGAGACTGAAGTCTCAGGTTGCACCCGAGGAGACATGGCTGGAGGTCATTCGTCTTCAGCCGCAACTCGTTCGCGCAGTCCTCCTGAACAAACGGCTACCAGAGGCGGTTCTCGCCGCGATTGCTGCGCATCAGGAACCGACAATTCGATCGCTAGTGGCAATGAAACGACAAGCTAGTCGCGAGACCCTGTCGCTTCTGGCGCATGACCAAGACGAAGGGGTGCGGGCCCTGGTCGCGCGGAACCCCTCTTTACCTTCGGAGCAGCGGGATCAGCTTCTCAGTGATCCATCGGGCGTCGTGCGTGAAGCGGCTCGTGAGGCCGCTGGCAGAGACCTCCGAACCAAGCATCCCTGAACTGGTGTGCCTCGGTCGGCTACCGCCAGGCTTAGGAGGTCTAGGCGAGTTGAGCGGCACGATCTCGCCGGTCCCGACCGCCTTGCCTCCGATGCTCGCTGTCGGGGCGTTGCGTCAGTTGTTGATAGGGTTGGCCATGAGTTCTGTGCCAAGTCCTTCGCACTAAGGGAGGCGGTCCGAATGGCAATCGGGACAGATTGGAGAATGGTTCTCGCGGCAGCCCTCGCGCTACTGGTGGGCACCATCACGTCCTTGGATCTGGCCTTGGATCTCCTCGATGTGTCGACTGCCGATCTCCCGGAGGTGATTGGCCGGTTTGGTCGGCGTATGGCCGATGATCAATCAGGCCATTTGTGGGCGTGGCAGATGTGGGCAAGACGGAGCCTCGACTGTGTGTTTCTTGCCGCCGTACTGCTGTTGTTCTTGAGGATGGAGCTGCCCGGGCCATACGACGATCCGGGCAACCGAGTCATTTGGGCAACGTACGCGGTTGTGCAGGTCGCCTGGTTCGTGTACTTGCTTCGGCTTCCTCGGCATGGGAGACCGAACCATCCAGAACCGTGACCGCAACTTGGCCGCCGGGACCTTAGGCAGCGGCGCCGATCGCAACGTGAAGTCGGAGACCCAGACTCTGCAGCGCTCCGGCGGCTCAGGCTCCCCCAAACCGACCCTGGCCTATGGCCAGACCGAGTGTCCCGCATCAAGAATCTTTGCGCTCGCTCGTGGCCTCGGCGATCACCTCAGCCCGTTTCGGACCGTTCGCGACAACCTGGTAATAGCTTGACGTATTACCGCCAGCGGTAATACTGATGGCTATTACCGGAGGCGGACGTGCAGTATCGGTTGCGAGCGAAGTCCCTCGCCAAGCCTCTCGACGATCTCGATCAGCGATGCCGGCTGTTCAACAACCTGCCGATCGACCCGACCCACGAAGAGTGGCTTCGTCAGCGTGCCTGGATCCGCACCATTCACGGAACGACACGGATCGAGGGAAACACCCTTTCCGACATTGAGGTCGAGGCGCTTCTGGCGGGCGAAGGCGCGGCCGGCATCAGCCAGAGGGAAGCGCGGGAGATCATCGGAACGCGCGACGCGCTTTCCCTCGCCGATCGCCTGGCGGCCGAGCAGGTCGTCCCCGACGAATCCGTCGTCCGAGAGATCCACAAGCGCGTCCTGTGGAACCAGAGTCCGCTCCTGACGCCGGGGGAATACCGCAAGGGCGAGAACCGCGTGGTTGATGCGTCTGGGAATTCCATCTTCAGTACGCCGCCATCGGGCGACGTACCAGAACTCATGCGCGGCTTCGGATTCTGGCTGGGCGCGGCATCGGGCAAGGAGCCCGCGCCCGTTGTCGCTGCGCTTGCCCATCTCGAACTTGTTGCTATTCACCCATTCAACGACGGTAACGGCAGGACGGCTAGAGCCGTCTCTCGGCTGATCCTGGTGCGTGCCGGCTATGCCCTCAACGGCCTCGTCTCGCTCGACGCCCAACTCGATCTCGACCGCCCAGCCTACTTCGCTGCAATCCGCGAGGCGATCGGGCAGGCGTACGATCCCCCGTATGACGCCACTCCGTTCGTGGCCTACTTCCTCGGCTCGATCGTCAAGTCGGCTGACTACGTGCTGGCTCGGATCCGAGGGCTGGGCCAGGTCATGGTCGGAATCCGCCGGGCAATCGTGGAAAAGACACTGCCTCCGGCGATGATCGATGGCTTGGCCTTTGCCTGGGTCAACCGCCACATCCGGGCCGGAGACTACCGTCGGCTAACCGGCCGAAGTGCCCAGACCACGACTCGCGAACTCGCGACTGCGGTCGGAGGCGGCTGGCTCGTGCCCAGCGGCGACAAGCGGGGGCGCTACTACGTGCTCGGGCCCAGGCTCCTGTCGACCCCGGCGCAGGGCGAAGTCGACTAGACCACGAATGCCGTCGGGCTGCGGGCAAGGAGGGAGAGGGTGGAACCAGCCCTCAACACACTCTATCGGCTGATGGCCTGGCCGGCCGAGGGCGTCGTGGCCGAGGCGTATAATCCGGCCTCTCGTCCTTAGAACCGAGAAGGGCAAGCCAGACCCACGCTCATTTAGAGCATCTGATCCTGCTCGTTTTGCATGCCCATTCCCCTCGTGGCGGATAGAGCATACGTCCGAGCAATCCGAAGTCAGATGCTCTATCCACTGAGCTACGGGCGCGCGGTTTGCGGTTTGTTCCACGCTCGTTTAGAGCATCTGATCCCACGCTGGGGGGTCTAGCTCGCCGGACAGTGTATCGAGCGAGCATCTGATCCGACCCTGCCGTGTCGCCCTCGCCGCACAGAGCATGTAGAGCATCTGATTCGGCGAAGAGTCGATCTGCGTGGAAACCCGGAACCGCCATATGGTACCGGTCCGGCACATTCGTGGCAGCCGATGCGCCCGCATCGCGACGAATTACATGCCCGGCACCCGCCCTGGGCTGGCCATCCCCGCAGGCTCCTCATCCCTCCAACCGCCTCCGGTATCCTGTCGGGGTCGCAGGATGAGAGGGACCAGGGGGCATGGCCAAACGCCGAACGTCAACCTATAAGCCGGCGAGTACGCGCCAGAAAGGGCGGCCCGACGGCGCGCCAGCTCGTTTGCGCTTCGGACGCCCCCACTTGCGGCGCGAGGTCGTCCTGGTAGGCGGACTCGCGGTGGCGGTCGTGCTGGCCGTGGCCACATTGGGCGGGGCGTTCCTGTTGGCCAAGGCGGATCGCGACTGGACGACGGTCGCGACCGTCAACGGCCACTCCATCAACCGCGAGACTCTACGGGCACGGGTGAGCGTTCTGGGCTTCCTCGCGCAGGAGCGCTATTCCTTCATCGCGAGTAAGCTCGGGCCGGGCTTCATCAACTCGGGGCAGGTGGCCGGCCTCCAGACGGCTGCTACCGCGGTCCTGGCCGACACGATCTCCGCCGCTCGCGAGAGTCTCATCGACGATGAGCTGATCCGCCAACTGGCGGCCCGCGAAGGCGTCGCCACCCTCGCAAGTCCCGACCCCTGGACCGAGGCCCGCGCATACGCCAGCGGCGATCTCGCGCATCAGCTTCGGCTCGTCCGGTTCGGGCTGCCGACAGCGGGCGCATCGACCCTGGCCCCGAGCGGCTCGGACCCCTGGCCGGCGGCCACTTCGGCCAACATCGCCGCCGCGACCGAACGCCTGCGCGAGGAGCTGGCGGCCGACACGAAGGTCGAAACCATCGTGGCCGGCCTCCACGACGCGGGCTGGGTGGTATTCGGTGAGGACGTGGCAGTGTCTGCGAGCGGCGCACCCGCCGACGCGTCATTCGCACTCGACCCACAGATCGCTGCCGCCGCCGAGACCGCGGCCAGAGGCGACCTGATCGGACCCGCGACCGACGAATACGGCCGGGTCAGCATGGGCCGACTCATCCCCGGAGCGGACACGACCGGTATCACCAACACGCTGCCCGGCGACGCGCAGGCCGCGAAACTCGATACCGGCGCCCTCGCCGATTGGGCCAACGCCCAGGCTCTTCGACGAGCCCTCTCCGCGGCACTTCTGGAACGCTGGAAGACAAAGGGCGTGACCCTCGCCCATTTCGCAGAGCTGGTCATCGGCGACGCGCCCGGCTCCTCGGGTACCGCCGGCCCATGGGTGGAGCTGTCCGGCCTGGCGCTCGATCGACTGGCGTCGCTCAGCCCAGCCTCGATTGCCGGCGTTCCGACGGCCCTGGACCTCGGCGCCGATCCACTCGCCAAGACCCTGCGCGCTCTCGCGGTCCCGGATCGAACCAAGCTCTTCGCCAACCTCGTGACCGCGGCCAATGGCGCACCCGGGTTCGATACATCGAAGGCACCGGGTGAGATCGGCTTTGCGACCAAGGACGGCCTGATCCCCGACCTCGGCAAGGCGGCGTTCGACACCAAGGTCAAGACCGGCGACATCCTCGGGCCGATCGCGACGACTGCCGGTCCGCAGCTCTTCCTGGTCGAAGCCCGCTTCGGCGGCGCGCTCGACGAACGGGCCCAGGCCGCCCTGCGGGAGGTGCGCCTCGATCGCTCCCCCGATCCCCTCTCCTACACCAATCGCTTCTCGCCGGGCGACGCGGCCCTCGCCCGCGACGCCGGCTGGCGCGCCGACGCCGAGTTCGGCGCCGACGAGGACGTCCGCCACGCGCTCTTCGATACGCCTCTTGGGACACTGTCAGACCCGTTCGTTCTCGATGGCAAGCTCGCGTGCGCCATCGTCGACAGCCGATCGAGCGGCACACCCTCGGCTCGAACGGCGGCTCGCCTCTCTCTAGACGGCTTCGACGCCTGGTATCACAGCGAGCGCATAGCGGCCACGATCACCCGCTCGGACAACCCCCTGCCGGAACTCGCCTCCCCGAGCCCCTCGCCGACGCGGGCCTTACCCACGATGCCGGGACTTGCGACCCCGAACCTGCCGACGATCCAGGGTCTACCTGCGGCCACTCCGGTCAAGACAGACGAGCTCGGGTTGCCGGCGCTGCCGTAGGCGCGGCAAGACAACCTCCGGCAAACCCAGGCCGGTCCCCTGTTCGGTCACGGGATCGGGACCGACATGACGGCAAAGCGTTGTGAGCGGATCAGGCTAGACTCGAAAGAAACTCGACGAGGAGCAGCTTCAAATCCTCTTTGCTCTCCAATTCGCGATGTTCGAAGGTCGCGTGTTCTGGGCGCCCATAGCCGAATTCGGCTTCTCCGGACGACCAGACGATGAGCTCGGCGGAATACCCCTCACGGACTACGGCCACATGCGCAGACGGCTTGTCCCGTCCATCGTCTGGTGAGACTCGGTAGTGCAGCTTCCCGAGGGCGTTGAGAGTCGGCCGCTCCGACTCAACCCAGTGGGACAGGTACTCAAGTAGAGTCATCGTCGG
>Ga0302323_100002081_pt1 | contig 16274 bp, 13 predicted proteins | sample Fen_T0_3_FD_201950 | JGI IMG/M metagenome (GOLD analysis project Ga0302323, IMG submission 201950) | Peat permafrost microbial communities from Stordalen Mire near Abisko, Sweden - Fen_T0_3 | ecosystem: Environmental > Terrestrial > Soil > Wetlands > Permafrost | place: Sweden: Abisko... | reverse complement strand
TCGCCAGCCTTCCGAGACCAACGCCGCAGCCAATCCGAGTAGCGCCCCGTTCGCGCCACCCAACCTGAGCCTGAACAGCGACGCTGGGGCAACATCTGGCCCAGCCAAAGCAATTGCAAACAATGGTCACGAAGTTCAGGAACTGGGAACGGGTAGCCAATTGCCTGCTTTCCCGTCTCCGGTGGCTCATTCCTCGTCGCATCCAATAGTCACCGGAGGTGGTGCACGGGTGACGCATGGCTCGGTCGTTTCCGGTGGTTCCTCCGCTGTCGCTCCGCAGACGGCCGCAGATCCCAAACCGGCCGCAAGCAACTTCGCCAATCCCGCGCCGACTATGCACAGCAACAAACGGTCAATCGAGAAACAACTCGGATTCTGATCGCACGGCACTCATTGCTTCGAAGGTACAAGATGACGCACCGCACTCTACTGGCTGCCCTTTCTCTTATGACCATAACGGAGCTCGCCCACGCCGAAGATGCCCGTGCTATTTCGAATGCGCGTGAGGCCGCCAGACAGGGACTGGAGGCTATGCAAGCGGGCCGATTCGAGGAGGCCGCAGCGAAACTTTTAGGAGCCTATCAAATCGGCAGTGGAGATGTAGCAATTCAACGCGATGCACAGAACCAGGCCGAGACCGAGCGTGATGACCTAACGCCCCGAATTCCGAAATTGACGATTGCCGTTGTCGGAAGCTCGACGTCATTGGTTGCGGTGGAAGTGGATGGAGTGCGCGTACCGAATGGCCTTTTTACGACGGGCTGGCAAGTCAATCCCGGAATTGCCAAGATTTCGGCCACGGTTGGTTCCGAACACCAACAGCAGCAGGTCGAGTTTTCCGAAGGCAAGACCGAGCAAGTGACATTCCGCTTTGAGCAATCAGGCCACGGTGCGAGTGCAATGGCTACTGCGACGTCGGGCGGCACGCCAGCCCCGAACGTTTCCCCGATTACGAGCAAACGCCATAAGTCAGGCGGGTCCACGCAGCGCACGGCCGCTTGGGTTGGTTTCGGCCTCGGAGGTGCTGGTCTAGTCTTAGGTGGCGTGACGGGACTTTTGGCAATGTCGAAAAGAGGCCAGCTCGACGCCAACGGTTGCAGTGAAAACCAATGCGACGCCGCGCAAGCCGGCGCTATGGATAGCTACAACCGGATGCGACACCTGTCGACCTTTGGCGTTATTGCCGGTGCTGCGGGAATCACGACCGGGATAGTGCTCTGGTTCACGGCACCAAAACGTTCGTCTACGACCGCAATGCGGCCCGAACTCACCCCTTGGGTTGGGCCTGGCTCGGCAGGACTCGACGGGCGATTCTAGTGCGATGGGCGCGCTGCCGCGCCCATTTAATCAACGCTAGCGATATGCAACGGAGGAGGACACACGATGCCAGCACAACTCTACTTTGGACCCGACAATTCAAGCTACTATCTGCCACACGTGGCCGATTATGCCAATCCTGGCATTGAACCGGACACCTACGAAATTGAACAAAACGCAAACGTCAACATTCACGTCAAAGTGCAGAACCACGGTGACGCCGATGCGGCGAATACGACAGTTGAGCTTTACTACATGATCCCGACGACGGGGTTTCCCCTCAGCTCGGCAACTTTGATCAAGCATTGGCCAGACTCGGTGGTGACCAATGTCATCGTTCCCGCGCGCACGGATCTGCCCCCAGAGGATGGGAGTTGGACTGCCACCGTCACGACGTCATTTCCAAATCTTGGACATTTCTGCCTCCGCGGGAACATGTTCAATGACTCGGCTAGTCTGTACCCAAGTGGTGATCCACCCACGGATCCCATGTCGGCCATCCACAATATCCAAATAGTCGCTCCTGCTGCTCCAGCACCGTTACCTAAGAAGCTGTACTTTGCGTTTGCAGCAACGAATCCGCTCAAGCGTGCCGTTTCCACACGGCTTGTCGCCACCCCGCTCGATCCGGAAAAGCACGGCGAAAACCTGCAGCGTATTCTACAGATCCCGGCTGTCTACCGTGCTGCCGAACGCGGAACGCGATTCAAAGCGATAGAACAGCTGAACCTCAATCTCGGCATCGAGCGCTTCGTCCCGAAGTTCACTGGCGCTCCTTCGAGAGACGCGGGAAAGCGGATGGTCTGTCAACCCGCAACCTTTGGCCACGTCGGGACGCTCCGTTCTGCGGTTGCCAAGGAACTAATCGCCTCGCGCACAGAGAAGCAAGACGTCCACTCGGTCGATGTCGATCTGTTGCCGTTCGAAAGCCGACAGACCATCATTGAGGTCCTCCCGACGGCGGGTGACGGAACGTTACATGCAGTCGAGATCCGCCACGAAACTAAGGAGGATAAGCCACACCACCTGGGCGGTCTTGTCATCATCTATCGCATGCGGCGAACGTTTCTGTAGACCGTCCGTGCAACTTGTCCAAGCCGTGGAACTTTCGCGACCAGCCCGGTCGCTCAAGGTGTCACGGCTTTGGCGTACATATTGGGGACGAAAGTGCTCGCCGGATAGTCAGCGTAGGTGCCACCAGATGGCCAATCCGCTATCGTCGATTGATACTTCACTACCTCAGAATAGCCCACATTGAACACGGAGAGTTTCACGCTGGCGACACTCCCCACCAACATCATGATCCAATAGTCGTCGGCTGCGAGGGTTAGTGGAGCGCTAAGAATCCCTTCGACGAGACCGTTGGCCGCGGTAAGAGTTCCCGTCGTGGCTACCAGGTTACCTGGAACACCTGCGTTGTTCGTGTAAAGACCGACGCGAAACGTGCCGGCCGTAACCAATCCACTGAGCGAAGTTACGGCCCCGAGCGCAACCAACTGGCATCCAGCAAACGTCCTTTTGTAACCAACTAACGTCTTCAGCCCTAGGTTCTTCAGAACCGTCGCGTCCGTTAGATCACTTGGGACAGCATTGCGCCCATATACGGTTGGGGCGGGACAGGCGCCCGCAGCGCAAACTGGATAGGTGCAACTGTTGCTGCAACTCCCGCAGTACCGTGGATCGGTCTGGGTATTGGTTTCGCAGCTGGTAGCCAAATTACCGTCGCATTCTGCCATGGGAACTGTGCAGCCTGCTGCGCCGCCAGTTGCTGCGCCGCCAGTTGCTGCGCCGCCAGTTGCTGCGCCGCCAGTTGCTGCGCCGCCAGTTGCTACTCCGCCAGTTGCTACTCCGCCAGTTGCTTTGGCTCCACCATTCCCCAATATGGATCCGCCACTTGCCGCAATTGCGCCGACACCACCTGTGCCATTGCCACCAGCCGTCACGCTAACGCCACCTGTGGCGCTTAAAGCGCCCCCCGAAACACCACTTATCGCGCCAGAACCACCCAAAGCTGGAGTTGCGCCAGTTGCGGAAATACCGCCAACGCTGCTGCCGCCGGCAGCCAACGTTCCTGCCGACGCCGAGAAACCGACTGTGCCAGCAGAGCCCCCGCCACTGCGCAGGCTGCCATCAGCGCCGCCAACGCTCTTCGAGGCCGTTCCACCAGAAGCCCCGCGACCTCCAGATACGCTCCCTGGCTTCCCAGCAATACCCCCTTGATTAGCCGAGGCATCAGCCTCGGTTGGCCGTGGCGTGTATTCCGGTAGTGCACAAGAACCGAGTGCGACCGCTGATACACCGATCGTGATTGTCCAGCCGAGTTTCATCGTTAGCTCCCTCGAGAACTCACCGCGCGTGCGCCTGTCCGATCCTGTCCCGTCCCTCAGAAATTCTGCCAGCCGTACACCAAAGGTGTTGAAAATAGTTACTCTGACTCTGCCACCAAAGCAAGCGTATTGCCGATGCGTCGAGGGAACGCTTTCGCTACGGGGGCAGGGCCCCGACGCATCCAGGAATATGAGACCTCGACCAATTCAAACTCCGCGAAATCGCAGAATATTCGTGGCGCAAGCCAGCACTATGATAACTTTCACGCGCTTGGGCGCGCATGATCGCCTTGCGCGCGGTGTGACCAAAGCGATATCGCGCTCCACCCCACCGATTGCCCTGCGTCGCAGGGAACGGGCCTCGATGAGACGGGTTCGGCGCGTTACAAGCCCGTCTGGCTTTCTTCATCAACGTCGCCAAGAATTATTCAACGCTGCCTTTCAGGCAGAACCTAGCGGGAATGGATCGACTTACCGGCAGTCGCGCTAGCACCAGACAACGAGGCTGATAAAAGAAGTTTCGATCTAGCGTAGGCTTGTTGGGGGCGCACCTAAATTCCCGAACAGGTCTTCCCCATGTCCTTCCACCAGCGCCCCTTACCCCATCTATCGGCCAATTCTACAGACGCATGAAGTGGCGTAAAAGCAGGTCGCGGCGCCCAACGGGTAAAACATGACCGCCTTCGAACCAGTCCGGCACGACGCGCCAATGTTCAGCCAGGGCCTGACCTGCCGCGGCGCCGGCAATGCCGTCTGCACGTCCAAGCAATAGGTGGATGCGGTCTGACGGCAATTGCAGCGGACGCAGGAGCGGATCGACCACCGAGTAAACCGCTTCGAGTTGGGTCAGCAGCGCCTGGTAGTCACCTCCGCGACGCACGGCCGTGCGACGCAGGGGTTCGCTCAAACTGACGAGGGGGCGATCGAGCAGCAGTTGATCGATGCCAGCGCTGACACTGGCAAACAACGCTGCCACGTTGGCGCCAATACTGGTGGCGGCCACGCCAATCCGCTCGTACCCACGCACGCGCAACCAATCGACAAGCTGACGCAACTCGGCGCTGGCTGTGGCGAGGCCTAGGGCGTTAGCAAATGGATTGCGCGCGGGAAAGGTGGGCCATGTTTGCAACGGTCGCGTGCCGCGCGAGCCGTGACCAGGCAAAGCAACGTGTACGAGATCGTAGCTGTCGAGTAGGGCTGAGAACGGCCAGTCCCGAAGATCGCGACTCAGATGTCCACCCAACCAGCCGTGGACAAAAATCCACACGCCGTTGCGCTGTTCGGCTTCTGCCGCAACGGGAAAGAGCCGGGTCGCGGCAGGACCGAGCGTATCGACCTCGACGCCCAAGCCACGCGCTGCCAAAATGTTCGGGCTATCCCAAGTAATGAGCTCGCGGGCGTAGCCACGCCACCTGCCCTCGGTAAGGTGTTTTGGTTGGAGCGGTGTAGGTGACGAAAACCAATCTGCTTCGGACAGTACCGGCAATGCGCGCAGGGTCGCCGCGAGGCTCGATGCTCGCTCCGCTGGGTGACGCGAAACGAACCGTGGCTCGACCACCCAACGCGACAGCCAGGCGTCGACTAGGGCCGCAACGCGCGACGTCACCTGACGCCTCTTGCCCCGAAACTTGAATCGGCTTCAGGCGCGACTCCCGGCGTCGCTCGCGCGCGGTACAGTCGATGTCCCGCAACGAAGGCGAGCGCGAGCCCGACTGCCAACTCCACAAGTTGCCATTTCACGGGCGTGGTCGAGATCGGGATGAAGCGTTGAGTCAAGAGCACCAAGAGGTTGTAAGTGGCGTGCGCTACCATCGAGCCTAAGAGCGAGCCGGTCGTTTGCACGATGAAACCAAACCCAAACCCCAAAACAGCGGTAGCTACCCCTTGAGCCACGTCGAGGTGAAATGCGCCGAACGCGAGCGCTGAAATCAACAAAGCCAGCGCCGGTTTGAATTCGTCGAGGCTCCCCAACACCAGGCCACGAAAGATGCTTTCTTCGACCAGCGCCGGCATCACCGTCAAGACTAGGGCCAAAACGCCAAACTCGACCCAATTCGCGCGGCGCACTAACGCGGACACGAACTCAATCGCGTCAAGATTCGTTCCCATTGCCTTGGCGACGAAAATGCCACAAAGATTGGCAAACGGCGCGATCCCGAGAATAAACAGCGCAGCGGTGATTGAGCGACTCGGGCGCACGCGGATCGCTTGCAGCAGCGCCGTTCGCAGCTCCGGCATCAAGCTTGAACGCAGGTACGCCGCCGCCAGTAGCGCGACTTGGATGCTAGCCGCACCCACTGCCAAACCGAGTGGGCTCGACGTGAGCCAGCGCAATGCCTTTTGACCGCCTACCGCAGGCGCCCCGACGGCAATTGAGAAACGCACCGCTAACCCAACAATAATCGCCCAGATGACGGTGGCGACCGCGAACGTCCATCGCGGCGGATTGCTGGGCGGCATTGACATGACGCGCCAGCATGCCCCATCGGCCGGTCGGGTGCCGTAAACTTTCGACGCGCCACGCATCTCGGCGCGTCCAAGTCAAATCGGGTCACAGCGACTCGACTCGGCTGTTTTTGCATATAAGCCGTGGTTACGGGCACAAAAAACAAAACCAAACGGAGTGGCTTCGGACTAACATCCGGCGGCCATGAAGCAGCAGGCACGCACGCAAGGCCTCCCCGGAGGCATGAAGTCCCTAGCAAAGTTGGTCGCTTGCGGCGCGGTGGGCGCGGCGTTGAGCACGTGCTTGCTCGGCTGCGACAGCGAGAAGCCGCGCAATCCCTTCGACCCACCCAAAGATGCACCGGTGAAGCCGCCCGCTGTCACCGAGGTGCCGAAGCCCAAAGGGCCACCAGAATTGAGCGTCGACAACTTGAGCCCGAAGGTCGGGTTCTCGCGTGTATTGCTGCAAAAGCCAACCGATCGCGAAAAGCTGAAAAAGGAGCTCGTTCAAGTGAAGAGCGAGTTCGACGGCAAAGAAGCGTCGATCGTGGTCGATCGCAAAGCCGACACCAAGTGGGTCATCGCGATGTTGGAGGAGGTCGCCAACATTGGCGCCAAGCCCATCATCATTAAGACCTCGTCGCGCAAAGACTTCCCCCAAGAGCTCGCGATTGAGCCGCAATTTCGTGCCGGCAAAGTGCCAGAGTGCAGCGTCGTCACCATGCTGATGACAGATTTTCATACGGCGACTTGGAAGTTGAGCGGTGGTACTGCTGGTCGTCGCGGCAAGGGCCTCGGCGGTCCGGATCTGTCGATGACCGCCGAAACGATCGAGCGCTACGGCAAGGCGTGCAAAGAGTCTTCCACTATCTTCGTCTCTGGTTCCGATGGCATTGAGTGGGGCCTCGTGTTTGACCTCGCTGCGTCGACCAAGGTGCTGCAAGAGAAGGTCAGGTTCGAACGCATCGTCTTGCTGAGTGAGCCGCCGATCGCGGGACGCGTCGTCAAGCCGTAACGAACGCTCGTGTCGAACACTCGTGTCGGGCCCTGCGGTTGTTGACGCCGCCGGAATACTTTGGACGCCCGCGGGTTATCGACGCACCGGCGCTCGACTGACGGAGCTGCGCCGGACCGGCCAAAAAACCAATCCACCATCCGCGAAACAATTGCTTAGATTTGCGCGTCATTTCCAGCGGCTAGGCGCGTACCAAGCCGGCCCCACACCTTGACGCAGGCGCCCCTTGGGACAAGGCTCGTCCCGCCCGTTCCAAGTAACACCCGTGGCTGCACGCTCCTCAAAATCAACGCAGAAAGCCTCGCCCACGAGCAGGCCACCAAAGGCAACAAGCCCTCGTGAGCGCGCGCAGGCCGCGTCGACGAAAGCGGATGCCGCCGACGCGGACGAGGATCCAGACACCGAAAGCCGCGAGGACTCAGAAGACAGCCTTGGGGAACCCGGCGACAACGACATCATTGAGGTCAGCGGTGAGTTGGTCGACGAGGGCTCTCTGCTCGATGTGCCGATCCTTCAGGCGCGGCCTGTTTCGAGCGATAAATCGCTGGCACGGATCGATTCGCTGCAGGTCTACATGCAGGAGGTCCAGCGCCACCCGCTGCTGACCCCCGAGCAAGAGAAGGAACTCTCTGAGGAGTACCACAAAACCGGCAACGTCGACATCGCGGCCAAGCTCGTTACGGCCAATCTTCGACTCGTGGTTAAACTCGCCTACGAATACCGCCGGGCCTATCGCAATATCATGGACCTCATTCAAGAGGGCAACATCGGCCTGATGCAGGCCGTCAGGCGCTACGATCCATATCGCGGCGTGAAGCTCTCGAGCTATGCGGCGTGGTGGATCCGCGCCTACATGTTGCGGTACATCCTGAACAACTGGCGCTTGGTCAAGCTTGGAACCACTCAGGCCCAGCGAAAGCTCTTCTTCAACCTGAACAAGGAGCGGGCCAAGCTGAGCGCCATGGGGATCGAACCGTCCCATGCGGAAATTGCCAAGCGTCTGAGCGTGGAGGAAAAGGACGTCGTCGAGATGGATCGACGACTGGCAGCAAGCGATGCCTCATTGGACACCCCGATTGGGGACTCCGACGGTCGACAAACGACGCGCATGGACCTGCTGCCCGCGATGACCGCAGGTCCAGACCAACTCGCCGAAAGCTATCAGCTCCAGGAAATGCTGCGCGAGCACCTGGACGTGTTCAAATCGACGCTTGCCGGCAAGGATTTACTGATCTTCGAACGCCGCATGATTGCCGACGAACCCATCACGCTCCAGGAGCTCGGCGAAACCTTCGGTGTCTCGCGCGAACGCGTGCGCCAGCTCGAAGCGCGGCTTGCCGGCAAATTGCGTGCGTTCTTGTCGGAAAGGCTCGGCGATGCCGTCCTCGTCCGCGACTGATGCCACGGGCAAGCTCTACGTAGTCGGCACCCCCATCGGCAACCTCGGGGATATTACGCTGCGCGCGATTGACACGTTGAAGACCGTAGATCGGGTATTGGCAGAAGACACGCGCCGCACCCGCACACTGCTCAATCACCTCGGAATCACCGGCAAACCGTTGGCATCGATCGAAGCCCACGTGAGCGTTGAGCGCTTGCGCGGCCTGCTCGAGTTCTTGCGCCTCGGCGAACGGCTCGCGCTCGTCACTGATGCGGGTATGCCCGGGGTGAGCGATCCGGGTGCCAAGTTCGTCACGCTCGTGCGCGAAGCCGGGTTTGGTATCGAGGTCATTCCTGGGCCGAGTGCCGTCACTGCAGCGATTGCGCTCTCAGGGCTCGTCGAAGGCCCCTTTTACTTCGCTGGGTTTCTGCCGCGTCAGGGTTCGCGCCGAACGCGCGCCATCGAGCAACTGCAGCGCATCGCCGGTGCCGTGGTGCTGTTCGAAGCCGGCAATCGAACGGCGGGCACGTTGAGCGATTTGGCGAAGAAACAGCCCGAGCGACGTGCGGCAATATGTCGTGAATTGACCAAGCTGCACGAGGAAACAACCTACGGCAGCTTGACCGAGCTCGCTGTGCTCGAACGCGAGTGGCGCGGTGAGGTGGTCATCGTTTTATCGACGGCCGAGGCGATCGCAGACGAAGTCGACGCAAACCCGTTGCTCGACGACGCTGCGTTGGTAAAAGCCCTTAAAGGGGGTCAGACCGTACGTGATTTGGTTGATGCGTCGGGGCTCACCGGCAAGGAGCGTAAGGCGCTGTACGTCCGGTTACTCGCGTTGCGGCGCACGTGACGTGCCTCGCGCGTTCGATGGTCGAACAGAGGAAAACCACGGCTCTCAATTCTCCCAGCTCGGAGCGATTCGCGTCGAAAAAAAGGCCAGCACGCGCGCCACGCGATCGCTGTGCTCGCCGCGAAAGACACGACCGGGCGGCGCGGGCGGAATTTGCATCAGCTCGCGCGCAATCGCCATTTGCTGCTCGTCCTCGACCGCCTCAAACACCAGCCCGAGCGAACGCTGGTCCTCGCCTGGGCGACGGCCATGGATCACTCTGGTCACGCGGGCCTCGGCATCGACCCACACCCCCTCGCGCGGCAAGCGGAACGAGACGATTAGCTTCTCGCCCGTCAATACGGCCTCAGCCGGCGAAACAGCTAAACCTGTAACGGATAGGTTCTCCACCCGATCCGCAATCAAGCGAAAGTCGCGTTCGCGCACGACTTGGCAGGGCAATCGCATCAGGTGACGAGGCATCCGCGCGCCAGTTTCGATTGAGTCCATGTGCAGAGCTCCGGGGAAACCAAATGGTACCGGGAGCGAACCAGGCGGGGCCAAGTTTGGGCCGCGCTTAGTTCATCGTCGCCGGCATCCGCAGAGCAAAAGGCGGAATTTGGACCTCGAAACGCTCACCTTCGACGTTGGACATCTCGTAGGTCCCATGCATGGACCCAAACGGTGTACCGAGCGGACAGCCCGAGCTGTATTCGAACGCGTGGCCCGGCGGCAGGACCGGCTGTTCACCCACGACTCCAGCCCCACGAACCTGGTCGACCTTGCCTTCGGCGTTAGTGATCGTCCAGGCGCGGTTGAGCAACTGCACGGTTTCTTGACCCAAATTTGTGATGCGGACTTTGTAAGTGAAGAACCAGCGGCGCTGGGCTGGATCGCTGTGAGGCGCCGAGAACTGACTCTCGACGCTGATCTGGATATCTCTCGTGGTGGCCTCGGACGGTGACACGCCGATGATCTGGGGTAGTGGCCCCGAAACCGCAAGGGGGCCGCGAAACCGGAATGGTGGGCGACTCACCCCCCCAAGCGACGGGTGACGTCCTCGAGCAGCACGCCGGGCGAAAACGGCTTCGGGATCACGGTAACGTCCGGAAACTCCTGCAAATGGGCCTCGACCGCTTCACTCGCATGCCCCGACATCAGCATCACTTTGGCCTTCGGGTTCTGCAACCGGATCCGCCGCAATACCTCTACACCGTCGAGATCAGGCATCATCATGTCGAGCAACACGAGGTCGTGCACACTCGGACGGTATCGCTCGAGGCCTTCGAGCCCACTGTTGCAGATGTCAGTTTCGAGCCCTCCCAGTTGCAGCGTCAGTGCCACGACCCTGGCCACAGCGGCCTCGTCATCAATGATGAGCACGCGACCGCCGCGTTTCGCGGAAACCGGTCCTGATTTGGGTTCCTCGACGGCAACGGCCTCGTCGGTTACCGGCAAGCACAGCCGAAAAGTCGTGCCCTTTCCCGGTTCCGACTCGACTCGCATAGCCCCTTGATGCTCGAGGACCGTTCCGTGAACGGCGGCTAGCCCCATGCCGGTGCCCAACTCTTTCGTGGTGAAGAACGGCTCGAAGATGCGCGTTCGCACGTCAACAGCCATGCCGATGCCGTCGTCTGTCACCTCGGTGACAATGTAATTGCCGGCGGGCAAAGTCGGCTCAAATTGGGAAAATTCTTCGGTCGAGCTAAAGCTCATCGTCCGGAAACGCACCGTGCCACCGAGAGGCATCGCATCGCGCGCATTGAGTAGCATGTTCAAGAGCGCATTCTGCAACGCCCCTGAATCCCCTTTAATCACCGCCCGGGTGGCTTCAAGCTGGTGCTCGATATGAATCCGCTTGTCGACGCTGCGCTTGCCCAACGAGACAACTTCGCGGACGAGCTGATGCAGGTCGAATGGAAGATTCTGCCGTCGACCTTTGCGCGCGAAGGCGAGTAACTGCTTGGTCAAATCCGCCGCGCGCTGCCCACTCGCCAAGACGGATTCGGCGCATTCCCGAAGTTCAATGTTGTCGGCCAATCCGTTGCGCAGAAATTCGGCATTTCCCATGATCCCAACCAACTGGTTGTTGAAGTCGTGAGCAATGCCTCCGGCAAGTTGCCCGACTGCGCGTTGCTTTTCGGCTTCTCGCACCTGCTGCTCGAACTGGCGGCGCTCGGTGATATCGCGCACGACAGCCACAACCCGCGCTTCACCCGCAACACGCGCCGACCGCAAACCAACTTCGACCCAAATTTCAGTACCGTCACTGCGCTGGGTCAGCCACTCGAAGGTCTGCGGGCCCTCGGTGGTCGAGCGTCGGAGGTAGTCGGTCGCCTTGTTCGGACCGTAGCCGCTTGACGGGCCCGGCATGGCAAACGGAGTCTGACCAATCAACTGTTCCCGGGAAACCCCGAACATCTTCACTGTTGGTTCATTGACGGCCACGATCCGGCCGTCCTTGGCGTCATGAATGACGATCGCCTCGCTGGTGGCATCGAGAATATCGCGTAGGCTCTGGTGTGCCTCTTGGGCGTCGACGATCGCGCGCCGCATCAGCATGACCATGTAATGCGCAAATGTCGCCAGCGCGGCCAAAAGGACGACAACCTCCACGATGTCGAGATACGTGACGCGACTGGCTTCAAGCGGGTGCAACCAGCCGCGAACCTGTGCCACACCGACCGCGGCAATGCCGACAGAGGACAGACACACAATTGCGAAGACCGCTCTGCTGCCCAAGAGCAGGCTTGCCAAGAGGAAAGCGTTGGGGAAAATCAACAACGAATCGTCATGAAGCCCCTGCCCGGTCGCCATCGCATACGAGGCCGTTGCCACCAGTAGAGACACGACCGAAATGGCGGCAATCCGCTCGTTACCCCGACGTGCCAGTTGGAGCATTAGCCCAGCCACGACGGCATTGATAAGTGCCAAGGTCCAGGTCTTCTTGAAGCCAACTACGACCGCCGCGATCCCGAGCAGCAGCGAAGCCACGACGATGATCGTCAACACTCGCCGCAGCAGCGGTGCAACGATCTCGGGTCTCAAGGCTTTTGTCCTCGAAAGCTCACGCATACGAACGGTAGCTCTCCTTTTACACCCAATTGGCCAACGATTGCCTGGCATCGGCGCACCGACGCAGCATGCCGTCCCGACGCCGCCCAAACCCAAAGTAGGTCGGCGCACCCGCCCTGGCCACGTCGGCCGGTCTCGACCAGGCTCGGCGCGTTTCCCAGGGAATCGCGGTTTCTGCGGGTTTTTGGCCCCAAACTTTGGGTCGGTTTCCCGTGGGCAGGGCTGTGCTAGAAGGCCGGCACCTTGTTCGACGCACTCATCAAAGGTTTTCGCGAGGCCCAGAACCGTCTCTCCGGACTGACGGAGCTCACATCGGAAAACATCCGCCCAGCCCTGCAAGAGGTACGGCAGTCACTGCTCGACGCCGATGTGGAGTTGGGCGTGGTCAAGCGCTTCTTGGCGCGCGTCGAGGAGAAGGCTGTCGGCCAGACCGTGCAGGTCAAGGTCAAGCATGAGGGCCAGGTACATCGCATCACTGCGGCGGAGACCTTCGTCAAGACTTGCCACGACGAACTCATCGCCATGATGGGCTCGGATGCGGAGCCCTTGGTGCTCAAAGACAAGGGGATTACCGCTATCATCATGGTGGGCCTGCAGGGTTCCGGCAAGACGACGACAGCAGCTAAGCTCGCTCGGCTGCTCAAGCAGCAAGGCAAGAAGCCTATGCTCGTCGCGGCTGACATGCAGCGCGCGGCCGCCGTCGAACAGCTCAAGATCCTGGGCCAGCAAATCGAGGTTCCGGTCTTCAACATTGAGGGCGAAACCCCGGTCAACATCTGCAAAGCCGCGCCCGCCGAGGCCAAAAAGATGGGTTGCGACGTCATCGTGTATGACACCGCTGGACGCCTCGCCATCGACGAAGTGTTGATGGCCGAGCTCGCTGACGTCAAAGCCGTCACGAACCCGGACAATATCCTGCTCGTGGTCGACGCCATGATTGGTCAGGACGCGGTCAAAACGGCGCGCGCGTTCAACGAGCGGCTCGGGATCACAGGCGTGGTTTTGACCAAGCTCGACGGCGATGCCCGCGGCGGTGCGGCACTGAGCGTCAAGGAAGTCACTGGTGCGCCAATTGCGTTCGTCGGCATGGGCGAAACGACGGACAAGCTCGAACCCTTCCGCGCCGAAGGCATGGCCAGCCGCGTGCTCGGCATGGGCGACGTCGTGGGGCTCATCCGCGATTTCGAGCAAGTGGTCGATCAGAAGAAGGCGGAGCAAGACGCGCTGCGCATGATGAGCGGGCAATTTACGCTCGAAGACTTCCTCAGTCAGGTCAAGATGATCCAACAGATGGGGTCATTGAAGGATCTGATGGAGAAGATCCCGGGCCTCTCGGGGATGGTGCCACCAGGCATGAACCTCGACGACAAGGAACTGACGCGGATCGAATCAATGATCCAGTCAATGACTCGCGCCGAGCGCGGCGATCCGCACCTGCTCGTGCGTGAGCCGTCGCGGGTACGCCGCGTCGCCAAGGGTTCAGGCAGTCAGGAAACCGCCGTTTCAGAACTGATCCAGAAGTTCTTGTTCATGCAGCAGATGATGAGCAATATGGGCGGCATGGGCGGCATGATGGGCGGCCTCGGCGGCATGATGGGCAAGATCCCGGGCATGAAGGGGCTGGCTGCAGCCCGGCACCTGCGACGTGCCATGAAGGGTGAAAAGGGCGGTATGCCGGCGATGCCCGGAGCAATGCCCGGAATGCCTCCCGGTATGGGCGGGTTTCCGGGTATGGGCGGGTTTCCGGGTATGGGTGGCTTCCCGGGCATGGGCGCCAGTGCCCCCGAAGCGCCTAAAATGCGCGAGCTTAGTGCCGCCGAGCGCAATGCCAAGAAGAACCAGCGCAAGCGTGAACGCGACGCCCGAAAGAAGAACAAGGGCAAGCGCTAATGCGCCACGCGAGTCGAGGTACGGCAGTCCTCGTACTCGCGCTTGGTGCGTGCTCGCGCCAACCGAGTGAGCCCGCGCCGAACCCGGTGACAAGTTCCACGCCGAGCGATCCGACTGCGCTGCCCGTCTACGTGGTGCTGCCGCTCAGGCCCGGAGAGTCGCTCACCATGGACGGGCGATTAGATGAGTCTGCTTGGCAAAAGACCCCGAAGACTCGAGATTTCGTGCACCCAGGGACAGGCCTTGCATTGGGCCCGAATGCGGCCGTTGGCGGCGTTGTGCGACTACGCTACGACCAAGAGTCGCTCTATTTTGCGTTTGAAGCCCGCGACAGGAATGTTCGCGGCGGTTTCCCGGCCGACGCCGTCGATCCTCAGCTGTGGACCCGCGATACCGTCGAGATCATGTTGGATCCGGATGGTGATGGCGACAATCGCGATTACTACGAGATTCAGATCAATCCTCAAGGGCTCGTCTTCGATTCGCAGTTCGACGCCTACAATGTGCCGCGAGTGTTGCCCAATGGTCCCTTTGGTCACCAGGACTTCGATGCGCGAATTCGACGCGCAGTCACCATTTTGGGTACACTCGACGACCCTTCCAACGAGGACCAAGGGTATATCGTCGAAGCGGCCCTACCCTGGAAGTGCTTGACCAAGGCGCAAGCGGCACCGCCACCCAATGGGGCAGAATGGCGCGCCAATTTCTACGTCATGAAAGACAACGGCGGCGTCAGTTGGTCGCCTATTCTGGGCCAGGGAAACTTCCACACGGCCGCGCGTTTCGGCCGGCTCAGGTTTGGCGTGACAGATTTGCAGCCCTTACCCTCGGGAACGCAGTGAATTGCTAATGAATCTGGGCAGGCGGCCGTTTATCGTACACAGATGATTCTGCAACGTCTCAGCATCCGCACCAAACTTGCATTGCTGGCCGGGATCCCCGTTTTCGGCGCGCTGATGCTTTCGCTCATCGTCATTCAAGGTGCGCGCGAAAACTCAAAGACGGCGGCGGCAATCGGCTCGATCGAAGATCTTGCGGAACTCTCGAGTCGCATGCGTGACGTGGCCTCGGCTCTGCAGACAGAACGCGCACGCACCACCTGGTCAACTGGACAGCGATTGGACGTCGATGTGGCGACCAGAACTGAGCGATTCGCCACCGATGATGCGGTGGCGCGACTCAACGCCTTTGTGGCCCATCGGGATCCTGCGAAGTTACCGCCACGTTTGGCACGTGACTTGGGCAATGCCCGAAGAGGGCTGGGTAAGCTGGCTGAGTTTCGTACAGAAGTCGGCAAGGGTGACGTGTCCTTGGAGCGCCAGCTCAACTTCTATTCAGAGCCCACGCTATCGCTGGTGGGCGCCACCGCAGCGCTCACTGAGCTGAGCAACGACGCCAGTCTGCTGCGCAATATTGCGTCGTTGGTCAGCACGATGGAAGTGAAGGAGCGGCAGAGCCTTGAGCACGCACTTCTGGTCCACGTATTGGCGGTCAAAAGCTACCCGCCAGGGATGTTCCGCCGATTCGTCAGCCTAAACACCGAAGAGCAAGTATACACCGCAAGTCTTCTGCGCTCGGCTACCGAATCCCATCGCGAGACGTTCGAACGTGCATTCGCGAGTCAGCCAGCCAAGAACGCGACGACCATGAAGAAGCTCGCGCTCGACTCAACGGACGACGAGACCACGATTGAAGCGGAACAATGGTTCGTCACCCAGGCGCGAGTCATTGACGACCTCAGCGCTGTCGAACGGGACCTTGGTAACCAAGTGCGCCAAGCGGCAAGTTCGAAACTGCAGCAAGCGCGCCAGTCCATGCGCGTCGGAAGCGGGCTCACCGCGAGTGTCCTGTTCATCTCGTTATTGCTAGCAGGGCTCATCGGTCGCGACGTGGCCAAGAGCCTGGGCGCGCTTTCGGAGGCGACAGAGCGGGTGCGCCGCGATCAGGACTTCTCGGTACGCGCCGCAAAGCTGACAGAAGACGAGGTCGGCG
>Ga0302323_100002078_pt1 | contig 16281 bp, 14 predicted proteins | sample Fen_T0_3_FD_201950 | JGI IMG/M metagenome (GOLD analysis project Ga0302323, IMG submission 201950) | Peat permafrost microbial communities from Stordalen Mire near Abisko, Sweden - Fen_T0_3 | ecosystem: Environmental > Terrestrial > Soil > Wetlands > Permafrost | place: Sweden: Abisko... | reverse complement strand
CGCGGGTGGCACCGCAGGCGGAACCGCTGTGGCCGCCGTGTGGCCTCCCCCGGGCTATGTCAACGTGAAGAATACGAGCACCGGCGCCTACGCGCTCGGCCCGGAAATCTCTGGAACCAGCGGCCCCGTCGGCGCAGGAGGAAGCACGGGTGGCTCACCTAGCCAATGTGCAGGTCTGTTTGGCGTTGTGCGCGATTTCAAGATGGGCAATCAACCAGGCGGGCACCCGGATTTCGAAACCATGCCGTCGGGTCTCGACACAGGCATCGTGGACGCGACCTTGGGCACCGACGGTAAGCCGGTCTACGCACACCGTGGAGGTAAGACGTCGTCCACGACTGGCCAGGCGGAGTTCGATCAGTGGTATCGCGACGTTTCGGACGTGAATCGCACCTTCATCTTGGGACTCCACCTGGTGGACAGTAACGGGATATCGACGTTCTCGGCGGTGAAGCCCAACTCCTTCTTTCCGCTCGACGTTCAGGGCTTCGGTGATCAGGGCGAGAATCACAATTTCAGCTTCACCACAGAGATCCACACCGCCTTCAAGTACAACGGCGGAGAAACCTTTTCGTTCGTCGGAGACGACGACGTCTGGGTGTTCATCGACAAAAAGCTCGTGATCGACCTCGGTGGGCGGCACGCACAGACGAGCAAGTCGGTGGCAATCGACTCGCTCGGGTTGAAGGTGGGTAACTCATACGATCTCGCGGTCTTCCACGCCGAGCGTCACACCAGCGAATCGAATTTTCAGATCCAAACTACGCTGGCCTTTACCGACTGTGGGCAGGTCAACGGCGTGATTTACTGAGTCGACCCGGGACGCGCGGAAGGCGAAGCGCCACGGCCGTACCACCCAGGGGGGAACGGCCGAGCTGACAGCTGCCGCCGAGCGCGGTCATTGTCTTCTGAACGATCGCCAATCCCAGCCCATGTCCTGGTACCTCTAGGTGCTCGCTCCCGCGGTAATACGGTTCGAAGGCGTGCGCCAGATCCTCTTCACTCATTCCGATGCCATTATCCTCCAGCACCAAGTCGACGTCGTTCCCGTGGAAAATAGAGCGCAGATTGAGTTTCAGGCGCTGCTTGGATTGGAATTTAACCGAATTTGTGATGAGATTCCGCAGCAGTTGAGCCAGAACGCTGGGAGTGCAGGCCACGACATCGTCCGCGAGAGACGAAGTTATGTCAGCGTCGAGTAACAGTGGTCGGAGCTCTTGCACTACCTCGGCCGCCACCTTTGCGAGAGACGCCGTGCCCTGGGACAGCCGGCCGGCCCGCGACATATCGAGCATGTTCTCCACGACCCGAGTCATCTGGTCTACGGCAGTACGGATCCTCCTGGCCATCTGTTGGACGCTCTCAGGCGTCTCCCGACCGGCCATGAGGAAATCCGCATAACCCCGGATTGGACTCAAGGGCACGCGCAGGTCATGCGCGGCGCGCTCCGCGAACGCATCGAGGTCGCGATTACGTTCCGACAGGAGGTTGATGTGGGCCTCGGTCAACATGCGCTGACGGGACAGGACGCGGAGAATGAAAATGACGATGGCGGCCACCAAGGCTAAGGCCACCAAGCCCACCAGCGCATCGACGAGCATTGCCTGCAGGTGGATGGCGCGAATGGCTCTTGCCTGTCCGCGCGCAGCGTCTCGGTTGATGACGGCGAGCCGTCGGACCGAAGACCGGATGCGGGCGATTCGAGCGGAAAGGGCCTCAGAGTCATGACTGCGAACGGAACTCTCGAGGTCAGCAAGATCCGCGCGCAGCCGGCGCCACTCCTCGCGCTCGCCGGGTTGGGATGTGAGCGGCTCGTACGCCTGCGCATGAAGGGCGATGTGCTTAGCGGCCGCGACCAACTCCCGCTCGCCCAGCGCAAGCGACGCCATTCGCTCCGCTTCCTCCCGCATCTCATCGACGAGTTCGATAGAGCGCTGCTCGTCGTCGATCATTTCCGAGGTTCGCGATGCCACCCGACGCGCGACCATGAGATCGGCAACCATCATTGTGAGGAGCAGCAAAGCGACGATGGCCAAGGCCAGAAGGACCGGCCAAGCGTGAGGGGGACGCCTTGGAAGCGAATCGAGCGCGTCGGTCTTGGTCATTCGCTTTCACCCTCTCGGGCTAGGAGGCGCTGGAGCGTCCGTCGATCGATGCCGAGAACGTTGGCGGCGTGGGTTCGGTTCTCCTGAACGCGATCGAGAACCTTCTGGATGTAGCGCTCTTCCAGTACCTTGAGGGATGGCCAATCGGCGTCGATGGCGGCCCGGCCCGGTGTCTGTATCGGCCTTGTGACCTCCGGTGGGAAATCCTCCGCCAAGAGGGCTGCATGTTGAGATAGCGCGACGGCGCGGGCGATCGCATTCTCCAACTCGCGCACGTTTCCTGGCCAGGGATAGGCTCGAAGCAGGGAAACCAGTTCCGGCGAAAGGTCCGGCACGGCTCGGCCAAACTCTACCGCGTAGCGAACCAGGAAATATCGCGCCAGCTCAACGATGTCGTCGCCACGATCGCGTAGCGGGGGCACACGAACGGCGACGACATTGAGGCGATAGTACAGATCCTCTCGCATTCGGGCGTTGCTGACATCTGCGGCGAGATCCCGATTGGTTGCAGCGACGACTCGGACGTCGACTTTGACCGACGCCGTTCCGCCGACCCGTCGCACCTCGCCCTCCTGTAGGACACGAAGGAGCTGGGCCTGCATCTTGGCGGGAACATCCCCGATTTCATCGAGGAAGATGGTTCCGCCGTCGGCTTCTTCGAACACGCCTCGACGGCTGGAATGGGCACCCGTGAAGGCGCCGCGCTCGTGGCCGAATAGCTCGCTTTCGAGAATGCCTTCGGCCAAGGTTGCGCAATTGACGGGCACGTAGGGCCCCGAGGCTCGCCGGCTGAGATCGTGGATCTTTCGTGCCACCAACTCCTTGCCGCAACCGCTCTCTCCGGTGAGCAAGACGGCGGCTTCGGTGCGGGACACCTGAGCAATCTGCTTGTAGAGACTCATCATCGGGGCACTTGTCCCGACCATCGACTTCTTGTCCAAGGTCACGCTACGAAGCCGGAGATTCTCACTCGTGAGACGTTTGCGTCCGAGAGCGCGCGCCACTGCCGCCTGCAAGGCGAAGACGTCCACGGGTTTTGTGAGGTAATCTACGGCGCCTTGTGCAATCGCGTCCATCGCGGAGTCGGGCCGGGCAAATGCGGTGATGAGGACCACCGCCGTCTCCGGAGCTGTGCGCATGACGTGGGTAAGCACATCCATCCCACCGGCGCCAGCCATCTGGATGTCTGACAAGACCAGATCAAATCGCTGTGCCTTGAGCTGTTCCAGTGCCTCCATGCCGCTGGCCACATCGACGACGCGGTGGCCGCCTCGACGGACGGCTTCCACGAGAAGCTCACGTGTCAGATCGTCGTCTTCGGCAATCAAGATAAGGGCTTGTGGCAGAGCTTCATTCATCGCGAGTGTCCTCAGAGAAGGACCCGGTAGCGGCGAAATGCCCGGGTACAGCGGCGGATGGCCGAATATCAGCGGGGGTGGTGTGCATGTGTCGGGCCAGGCCTCTTGCCAGGTTTCTGCGCGGATTGGGTCAACAGGGTGAAGAAGGCCAGCATAGCTTTTCGAACCCTCCTATCAAAATATCTGCAGCCGTTGCGACGCGCCTCTAGCACGACCGCTTCAAATTCGGACCGGAACCGGCAAGGGGGTACTCCACCCTGTGCTCACACGCTTGACCCACGCGCTGATGTGCCGACCTTGTTTCAAGGCGGAGCCGGCGCCACGATGAAATAGGCACTTCGAACAGAGGCGACACTACTCCCCAAGCCGCGGCACGACGCCGCGCCAGCGGCGGCATTCTGCCGCGTTTTACATGAGGGCGGGGCCAGGCGTCACCCGCCCGCAAGCGCAACCAGCGGTCCGACTGCCGAAAACCCGAATCCAGGAGGTCATGTGCGGGGGCGGACCCAGGAACCAGGGGCGGCACGCCTATTGCGTAGGCCGGTGTCATGCAGTCGACCAATCTACTCGGCGCCCCTGGAAGCTCTAGTTCTGGTCTCGGCCGCACGCTGGCCGTGGACCAGCAGCGAACCTAGCAGTTCCGCGCAGCGCGATTCTGCATTTGGGAGATTCTAGCCATGATCGCTAAGTTGGTGGCCGCCGCTGTTCGGGCTCCCTTGCTCGTCGCGATGCTGGTGTTGGCCCTTATCGGAATAGGGCTTCATTCTTACAAAGTACTGGCCATTGAGGCTTATCCCAACCCAGTCGCCCCGATGATCGAGATCCTAGCACAGCCGCAGGGCTGGAGCGCCGAGGAGGTCGAGCGCTATGTTTCGCTTCCACTCGAAACTGGACTGGTCGGTATGCCGGGCCTCGAACACATCCGCTCCCAGTCGTTGTTCGGCCTGTCCGATGTGAAGTGCTATTTCGGCTGGGATACGTCGTATGCAATGGCTCAGCAGCGGGTCCTCAATCAGCTCAGCTTCGTCACGCTGCCCCAGGGGGTCTCGCCCGAGCTATCCCCTTGGAGTGCGATTGGCGAACTCTACCGTTACAAGGTTGTCGGCAAGGGCTACTCCCTTTCCGACTTGAAGACAGTGCAGGATTGGATTCTCGAAAAGCAGTTCCGGCAAGTGCCTGGGGTCATCGACGTGGTTGGTTTCGGCGGTTTGACCAAGCAGTACCAAGTCGAGGTTGATCCCTATCGCCTACGTGGCCGCGCCGTGGCCCTATCGCAGCTTCAGTCCGCGATCGCCAACGCAAACCAGAACGTAGGTGGTCAGCGCATTACGCTCGGTGACCAGTCGTTCGACGTGCGCGGGATCGGCCTCATCCGTTCGGTGCAGGACATTGGCGACATCACCGTTGCCGCGGCCAAGGGCGTGCCTATTCGCGTGCGCGACGTGGCGGCAGTGGGCGTGGGCGCTGCGCCTCGCCTCGGAATCGTTGGGCACGATGATGATCCCGACGTGGTCGAGGGGATCGTTCTCATGCGCTATGGTGGGGATTCGCTGAAGACCATTCGGGGTATCCACGACCGCGTAGACTATATTCACCGAAACCGTGTGCTGCCGCCTGGGATCGATATCGAACCGGTTTACGACCGCGCCGACTTGGTAAAGCTGACCACGCACACCGTGATGGAGAACCTCTTCGTCGGCATGATTCTCGTCTCGATTGTTCTCTTCCTGTTTCTCGGCAATCTGCGCGCAGCGCTGATTACGGCGATCAACATTCCGTTAGCTTTGCTGTTCGCCTTCTCGGGAATGGTGGCCAGCGGCACAGCCGCCAACCTGATCTCGCTGGGCGCGGTCGATTTTGGCATCGTCGTCGATTCGACGGTCATCGTGATGGAAAGCATCTTCGTTAACTTCATTCGCAAAGGCGGGAGTGCTTTTGAGCGGGTAGTCGCGGCTGCGCGCGAGGTTGGACCTCCCATGTTCGCTTCCACCTTGATCATTGCGGTGGCCTTCATCCCGCTGTTTACGTTGACAGGCGTGGCAGGGGTCATCATGTCGCCCATGGCGCAAACTTACGCTTTTGCCATAGGAGGCGCCATCCTGCTCGCGCTCACCTTCACGCCGATGCTGGCTTCGCGGGCACTGAGTATGCGTAACGAAGATGCTGAGGAGAAGGAAAGCGCCGTGATGCGTATTCTCAACAGACTCTACCGTCCGATCTTTGCATTCTCTGTTCGGCGCCCAATGTTGGCGATCTTCGTCGGGCTTGTTCCGGTCGTGATCGCCTTGGCGTCGTCGGTATTCTTGGGCCGAGAGTTCATGCCCAAGCTCGAAGAGGGCAACTTCTGGATCCGCGCGACCTTGCCAATTTCCATTTCGCTCGAACAGTCAGCCCGTTACGTGGGCCGCATGCGTGCCATCGTTCGTGGGTGCCCAACCGAGGAGGGCGCAGCCTGCCCGAAGGAAAAGCAGAGTCGACCCGAGGTCCAAACGGTGATTTCGCAGCTTGGTCGTCCCGACGATGGGACGGACGTGTCCGGTTTCTACAACATCGAACTTCTGGCCCCACTGCGTCCAACGAACGAGTGGCGTCCGGGGTTGACCAAAGAGTTGATGACCCAGGAGATCCAGAAGGGTCTTTCGGATGCCTTTCCCGGCGTGGTGTTCAACTTCTCCCAGGTTATCTCAGACAACGTTGAGGAAGCCATGTCAGGGGTGAAGGGTGAAAATACTGTCAAAGTCGTCGGTCCCGACCTTCATGTCAATGAGACCAAGGCCGATGAGATCGCAGCGGTGCTGGCGAAAGTCTCGGGCGTACAGGATCTGGGCATCTTCCGCTCGCTCGGACAGCCTGCGATTCGCATCACGCCAAACCGGGCGGAAATCGGACGCTACGGTCTCAACACAGGGGACGTCTCGGCCGTCGTGCAAGCCGCCATCGGAGGGCAGGTCATCACCCAGGTGTTCGAGGGGGAGAAGCACTTCGACTTGATCTTGCGCTGGGCGGAACAGTACCGGCGGGACACCCGCTCCATTCGCAATATTCTGGTGTCGTCATCCGACGGCTCGCAGGTGCCGCTGGGTCAGCTTGCGGAGGTTGTCGAGGAAGAAGGGCCATCGGTCATCTTTCGCGAAGACCTCAAGCGCTACGTGCCGGTCAAGTTCTCAGTTCGCGGACGTGACCTTGGCTCGACCATCTCTGAGGCGCAAGCACGTATCAGGGATGTGGTGAAGCTGCCCTACGATACGCACCTCGAATGGGATGGCGAGATGAATCAGTTGCGTGAAACCACGGAGCGCTTGTTGGTGATCGTCCCCGTCACGCTTCTCATCATCGCGTTTCTTGCCTTCAGCTCTGCCAAGAACTGGCGCGACACCCTGATTGTGTTGCTCGGGGTTCCGGTGGCGTGCAGCGGTGGCTTGATGGCGCTCTATGTAACTGGGACCGACTTCTCCATTTCGGCCGCCATGGGGTTCATTTCTATCCTCGGCGTGGCGGTGCAAGACGCTCTGCTGGTGGTCACTTACGCGCGCCAGCTGCGCGAGTCCGGCCATACTGCCGCACAGAGTGCCCTGCTAGCTGCTGAGCGGCGGTTGCGCCCAGTACTGATGTCGACCTTTGTGGCCATGCTCGGGCTCTTCCCCGCCGCTGTCTCGCGCGGCATTGGTTCGGAGACGCAGAAGCCTCTGGCCATCGTTGTCATCGGAGGCGCGCTTGCGCTGGTCATTCTGCCTCGTCTCCTCCAGCCTGCGCTCGTGACGCTCGCTCACCGCGAGCGTTCGTCTGAAATGCTTGCGGGCCAGCTCGCGTGCGATAGTGAGTCCTAGGCCAGCGCCTCTTGCTTGGGGCTCCCGCTGGTCAGCGGGTACACCCTCTTCTGCTCGGGCAGCGGAGGTCTTGACATGCAAGTAAATACTTGCATAATGGTGGAGTGAGCCACGCAGACCTGCTGTTCAAGGCACTGGCCGATCCGGGCCGGCGTAAGCTCATGGACCGGCTGCACGCCCACGACGGCCAAACCTTGAGCGAGCTGTGTCAGCACTTGGACATGACTCGGCAGGGGGTCACCCAGCACCTGGCCGTGCTCGAGGCGGCGAACCTGGTGGCGGTAAAGTGGCGTGGGCGAGAGAAGCTGCACTTTCTCAATCCAGTGCCGCTGCAAGAAATCTACGACCGGTGGATTTGCAAGTTCGAGCGGCCTCGCCTCAAGGCGCTGCGCGACTTGAAGCATCGCTTGGAAGAAGACCCGCAAGACTAATCCAGACAAACCCAACGCACACAACCCAACATGGAGAACACCATGAGCGAAACCGACCGAAGCCAGTTCGTCTATGTCACCTATATCCGCACGACGCCCGAAAAGCTCTGGGAGGCGCTGACCCAGCCGCAGTTCATTCGCCAATACTGGTTCGACTTCGACGTCCAATCCGACTGGAAGAAAGGTTCGCCCTGGAAAATGACCAGCCCGGACGGAACCGTAACGGACGCGGGCGAGATTCTCGAGATCGATCCGCCCCGGCGTATGGTGATCCGTTGGCGGCACGAGTGGCAGCCCGAGCTCAAGGCCGAAGGTCCAGGCCGGTGCACCATCGAACTCGAGTCGGTGGACAAGGCAGTGAAGCTGACCATCACCCACGAAATCGATCTGCAGAATTCCAAGCTCATCACCGCCGTGTCAGGTGGTTGGCCAAGTATCCTCTCCAATCTCAAGTCCCTGCTTGAAACCGGGCAGGTCGTCCTCACGGCGCATCCCGGGCACTAAGAGAAACAGTCGCGACGGGGCGCCAGGCCAGATGTCCTTAGCGGCGCAAGCTAGCCCAGGGCCCCGCTCGGTGACTGGTTCGGCCGCCGAAGGCGCGAGAATGAGTTACCCGGGGCCAGTGTGGTTCGCCAAGTCACGCCCGACCCAGCGCCTCGAATCCGGAGATGACGTCGAACAGCTCCTCGTCGATACCACTTTGGCGCAGGCGATGGAAGGAACCGTTGAGGCTCTCCAGCAACTCGTCGATGTTCTTGTCGGCGCGTTCCATGGCGGCCAGGCGGCTCGCGTTTTCGCTGGCGAGGGATTCGGCGCACGCTCGGAAGAGTGTGATGAAAAGGTAGCCGCGAATGAGCGAGCGCAAGGTGGTGCTGCCGCTGCCCACGATCTCGGGCAAGGTTCCTGTCGGCCAGCCGACCCTGGTCAAGCCTTCTTGCCACTGCACATCGAGCGGCAACAACCGTTGGCTGACTGGCTCGTAGACCGCTCCAGACTGCGGGCGGTTGTGAAAGATATAGAGTCGCGCGTAGTCGCCTTGGGCGCGATGGGCTTCGCTTTCGATTTGAATCTGCCCTACCAGCGGGGTGATGGCCTGAACGGAATTCGGCACGGGAAAGAGGCCCATGAGCGGCAGGCCCGCGTCCGCTAGACGCGCGTGAACGCGCTGACCAACGGCCCACACTTGGGGTTTGCCGGGCAGAGCTGCGAGGGTTTTGATGGCAAAGTCGGCCACCACATCGTTGAACTGGCCCACCAGTCCTTGGTCGGATCCAAACACGACCGCGCCAAGCGCACCAGACCGGGACTGGTCGTTTCTCGCTGCGAGACCGGACGCCAGAGCACTTTCCCGAAAGCAGGCGCCCAATCCCAACTCCACGGTCCGATAGTAGTCGGCCAATGCGCGCACCGATCTTTCGTATTGTCCGATGCTGGAGGCAGCCAAGGTCTTCATCGTGCGAACGACGGATTGAAGGTCACCAGCGCTCTTGAGCTTTCGGCGCAGGCTTGCGGTGGTGTCGCTCAAGACGTCACCTTGAGCTCTGGCTTGGGTTGAAACGGTGCGAGGGCCTGGCGGGCGACTTCAACAATCGACTTGTGGTCCTCGTCGCTCAACTTGGCGGCGGTCTCGAATCGCGCGCGCACTTCGGGCGCAATGCCAGACGCCGCCGTCTGCACTGCGCGTTCGGCGTCGACCATCTTGTCCAGCGGAACCGGGTCGAAGAGCTCTGCCGTCAAGGCCAGTAGAACAGCGATCTGAGCGGGCACCGATGCGGGGGAAAATTCCGGCTGTTTGAGGCAGGCGCGGATACGCCGTCCATGCTCGATGACCTTGCGGGTGTTGTCATCGAGGCGGGCGCCGAAGCGGGCGAAGGTCTCTAGCTCCTCGAACTGGGCGTAGGCAAGCTTGAGGTCACCCGCCACCGCGCGGTAGACCGACCGTTGTGCCTTACCGCCGACACGCGAAACGGATTTGCCAACATCGACAGCAGGCAGAACGCCCAGCTCGAAAAGGGAGGGCGACAGGTAGATCTGTCCGTCGGTAATGGAAATCAGGTTGGTGGGAATGTAGGCCGAAATGTTCTGCGCTTCGGTTTCGATGATGGGCAAGGCGGTGAGCGAGCCACCGCCTTGCTCTGGGCGCAGGCGGGTGGCCCGTTCGAGTAGACGCGAGTGAATGTAGAAGATGTCGCCGGGAAAGGCTTCGCGGCCGGGTGGCCGGCGAAGAAGGAGGGAAAGCTCTCGATAGGCGCGGGCGTGTTGGGTGAGGTCGTCGTACACGACGAGGACGTCGCGCCCCACGCGCATGAAATGCTCGGCGATGCTGGTCGCAGCGTAGGGGGCGATGTAAGCGAGGCCGGGTGGGTCGTTTCCCTCGCTCACCACGACCACGGTGTAGTCGAGCGCGCCTTTCTCGCGCAAGACAGCCACGACCTTGGCCACGGCGGAAGCACGCTGGCCAACGGCGCAATAGACGCAAACGACATTTTGGTCCCGTTGGTTGAGTATCGTGTCGATCGCGATCGCCGTCTTGCCGGTCTGCCGGTCGCCTAGTATCAATTCGCGCTGGCCGCGTCCGATGGGAATGAGAGCATCGACGACCTTTAGGCCGGTCTGCAGCGGCACCGTGACGGGTGCGCGGTCCATGATGGGGGCGGCGGGACGCTCGATGGGCAGGCGCTCGTTGGAGGCGCAGGGCCCACCGCCGTCAAGCGCTCGACCGAGCGGATCGATAACACGCCCAAGCAATCCGTCGCCGACGGCCACGTCCATGACCCGTCCGGTACGCTCGACCTCGTCGCCGGTATGGAGATGCCAGTAGTCACCAAGCAACACGACGCCGATTTCGTCTTGGTCCACGTTGAACGCAATACCGTAGAGACCACCGGGAAACTTGACCAGTTCTTCGAAGCCCACTCCGGGCAAACCCGAGACCTTGGCTATCCCGGTGGTGACACTGGTGACCGTGCCAACCTCGTGCGGACGCAACTGCGGCGTGAATGCTTCTCTCGCCTTGCCAATTCTGGCAAACACGCCATCAAAGACGCTTTGCAGGCCCTCAGGTTCCATCTTCATGCGCTTTTCGCCATGGGCTTCGCCTCCTCGGGCCTGTCCTTCTCTTTCAGAAGGTCGCCGACGTCCCTTTCGAGTGACACGAGATAGTCTGCGATGCTCCAAGCGACCTTTTGCCCATTCGCGGTGAACTCTATTCCGCTGACCAAATCTGGAGCGGTCTCGAACCGAACGTGGATTTCGGCCGAAAAGGTTTCGTTGAGCGCGTTCTGTATCGTCGCTCGTTGCTCTGCAGGGAGGTCAAAGGCGCTGCGTATGAGGGTGGTGCCCGACGCTGTCCTTAAAGCATTGGCAAGGTCTGCTTTCGCCTGGCCGTCCACAGCTCGCAAACGGCGTGTGAACACTTCTCCAAAACGTTCTTCCAAGCTGGTGGTGGCCAGGTCGGTCAGTGCCTTTCGCGCGATGGCGAACACTTCCCCCTGGGTTCGGCGAATGATGGCTTGATTTATGTTATGGGCATCGCTTCTCAGCGCGTCCTGTCGCTTGGCCGTGAGCGCGTCGGCCGCCTTCCGCGCTTCGTCGAGCAATCGCTGACGCTCGGCTTTGGCCTCATCCGTGGCCTTGCCGAGGAGTGCGGCTCGCTGCCGGTCAAACTCTTCATTCTTGTGCTGAAACTCGTCGTGTTCCTTCTGTGCGTCGGCCTTCTTTGCGTCCGCATCCGCAATCTCCTTGGCGATTCGCCTTTCGCGCACGTCGATCGCGGCGAGGACGGGTTTGTAGAGAAATCGCTTCAGCAGCCCTACGAGGATGACGAAGTTGAGCGCCTGCGCACCCACAGTAAACCAATCGATGAGCACTGGGTCACTTTCCCGTGGCCTGGGCGATCACGTGGTTCCAGAACGGATTGGCGAAAATGAGAATCATCGAGACCACGAAGCAGTAGATAGCTGTGGACTCGATCATCGCCAGGCCGACGAACAAGGTGCGAGTGATGGTGGAGGAGGCGTCGGGTTGTTGGGCCAGCGAAGTAAGCGCTGTCGCTACCGCCCTTCCTTCCGCAAGCGCGGGCCCCATGGTGCCGAACCCGGTGGTGATGCCGGCGATGACGATGGATGCCACCGCGATGATAGTCATGCTGTCCATGGGTCTCCTTTAGTTGGTTCGCCGTTGTTTCAAGTCTTGACCACCGGCTGGGGCTTACGGGTGCGGGTAGCAGCGGCGATGTAAACCGCGGCTAGGATGCTGAAGATGTAGGCCTGGACCATCCCGGTCAGCAGCCCGAGCAAGGTCATGACAATCGGAAAGACGAAGGGCGTGATGGTGACCAGAATCGCGATGATCATCGCTCCGCTCATCATGTTGCCAAACAGACGGACGGCCAGAGCCAGCGTGCGGGAAACCTCACTGATGACGTTGAACGGCAACATGATCACCGTCGGCTCGGCGTAGGATTTTAGATAGCCCCGCACGCCTTGGTCCGCGATGCCGAAGAGGGGTACCGCCACGAACACGCAGAGCGCAAGTGCAACCGTGGTCGACAGCGAGCCCGTCGGGGGATCGTAACCGGGAATGATCGTACACAGGCTGGCGGTGGCCAGAAAGAGAAAGAGCGTGCCCAGGAAGCCGAGATACTTTTCCGGGTGGGGGAGGCCGACTTCTTCAATCTGTTTCTCGATCCCTGTGACGATGATTTCTAGAAAGTTCTGCCATCGCGAGCGGTTTTGGTCCGTCGAGAGCTTGCGGGTGATGAGCTTTGAGCCCACGGCGAGGACGAGCATCAGTCCCCAGGTGAATGCAATGGTGGCATTGAGTTTCAGAAACCCGCGTTGCCAGAAGACCATCTGATCGGGACTAAGGCGCATAGGTTGGCTCCTGTGCCGGCGGGGCTTGGCTTTGTCTTGACGGTCGCGTCAAGCGGATGACTCCGAATCGCGCAGCAATGAACCCGAGGAGGCATAGCAGCAGCCGCCCCCAGTGGCGGCCTGCGAAGATGTAGAACCCAGCCGTGACAATGCTTATCCGAAGTAGCATGCTGCCGAAGAGCCAGAGCGCCGGCCGCTTGGAGTAGAGGCTTTTGCGAACTGTCCACCAGAGGCCGCCGAAGAAGGCCACCCCCAGCACTGTCCCGAGTGCCCAGGCCAGGGCCATCATCAGCGTTTCATTCATCGCCTTGTTCCTGTTCATCGCGCATGGCCTTGTCTTCCTTGGCGACCCAATGCCAAGCATTCAGACAGCCAATTGCGAGTCCGGCCACGAGCAGCGCCAACGTCCAGGCATGTTTGCCTGAATGGTATTTGTCCAACCAGAGCCCAAGCGCGGCGCCCAGCAGCGTGGGGACGACCACCGACCAGCCGATAATTCCCATCATGCCAAGGCCGAACCACACGCCTTGACCGGAATTGCGCCGCGCCTTGAGCTTGCGCGCAGCCTTCGCGCCTATCTGCTCGGCGAGGGTCGGCCCGCCGTCTGCGGTCTTCCTGTTCGCGTCGTCACTCATGTTGAAAGGCCGCCAATCGACTCAGAAACCCGGTTTCCAACTTCGTCATCACCGAGCGCACGCTCTTCTCGCGCTCGTCGAGGGTCAGAAACTCCTTCTCGACCAAAGCGTGCAATTGGCCGAGATCTGTTCCCACCGACGCCCGACGTACGGACACCAGCACCTCTGCTCCGGCCTTGACCAGAATCCCTTCATCTACGGCTAGAAATGCTTCGCCCTCGGCCTCGGTTTGGTAAACCAGAATTCCGGGCGTGAGGGCCGCCACGCAATCGAGTCGGTGCGGCAGGAGTCCGAAGGAGCCATCGTGTGTCTCCGCGACGATGCGCGAGACGCCCTTCTTGTCCGCAAAGACCTGGAACGGCAGGAGAACCTTTAGGTTCATGAGCGCCTCAGGCATGGGCTGTCTCCGCTTGCGGCTGCGGTTTGGCCGCGGGTTTCGACTTCCCCTTGGCTTCGTCAAGCGTTCCGATCATGTAGAGCGCGCTCTCCGGTGAGTCTTTGAGCTCATCGCGCAGTATTCGTTCGCAACCGTCGAGCGCGTCCTTGAGGCTGACGAGTTTTCCTTTGAGACCACTGAACTGCTCGGTCGTGAAGAAGGGCTGCGTAAGGAAGCGTTCCAACCTGCGGGCGCGTGCAACCACCTTGCGGTCGTCAGGCGAAAGTTGCTCGAGGCCGAGCATGGCAATGATGTCCTTGAGATCCGCGTATTGGGCCAGCGTCCGCCGGATCTCTTGTGCCAGGTCATAGTGACGTTTGCCAACGATGCCTGGCGTTGCCATCTTGGAGCTCGATTGCAGCGGGTCGATGGCCGGGAACAGCCCTTCGCTAGCCCGCTTCCGTGAAAGCACGATGGAGGCGGAGAGATGCGAGAACGTGTGCACTGCCGCGGGGTCGGTGAAGTCGTCCGCCGGCACATACACCGCTTGAATGGAGGTAATGGCCCCGGTATCGGTGTTGGCGATGCGCTCTTCCAGCCCGGAGAGTTCGGTGCCCATGGTGGGTTGATAGCCCAGGCGGGATGGCATCTGGCCCATCAAGCCGGACACCTCCATGCCGGCCTGGATGAAACGAAAGATGTTGTCGATGAGCAGCAGCACATCCCTGTGCTCGTCGTCGCGAAAATACTCGGCCATCGTCAGCGCGGCGTGCCCCACGCGGAACCGGCTGCCTGGCGGCTCGTTCATCTGGCCGAACAGCATGACCATGTTCGGCAGGACGCCCGCCTCCCTCATGTCGCGGTAAAGCTCCTCGCCCTCGCGGCAGCGCTCGCCAATTCCGCAAAAGATGCTCACGCCTTCGTGGTGCCCGATCATGTTGTGGATCATCTCGGTGAGAAGCACCGTCTTGCCCACGCCAGCCCCGCCGAAAAGACCCGCTTTTCCGCCGCGCTCGAGGGGAACCAGGACGTCGATGACCTTGATGCCGGTTTCAAAGACTTCGGACTTAGTGGAACGTCGGGAGAGCTGTGGCGGTGCACGATGCACGGAGCGCCAGTCGACCTCGCCGAGTGGCGCTTCACGGTCGATGGTGTTGCCAAATACGTCGAACATGCGCGAAAGGATCGCCTTACCCACCGGCGCCTTGAGTGGCCCGCCAGTGTCTTCGACTTGCATTCCGCGAGCTAGGCCCTGCGTAGGGGTCAGCGCAATTCCACGCACGTGATGCGCATCCTGCTGGGCCAACACCTCGATGATGATGCGGCCTCCGGCGCCAGCGCGAAGCAACGAGTAGATGGGTGGCAAACGATGCTCGAACCGAATATCCACCACGCTGCCCCGTACCGAGGCGACTGAGCCAAGATTGGGGTTGCTTGGTCCATCGCTCAGCATTGCTATCTCGCCTTCCTTGGGCTCGTTGACTAAGACCGGCCGCGCAGCGAGCCGAAGTGTCATCGGTCTGATGTGGTTGCAATTTCAATTTGAATGTCCTGGTGGATTGTCGCTGGAGGAGGGAATGACCCGTTTCCGTCACCCACGACCCTGCCACGCGACAGCTTTTCTCCATGGGTGGCAACAGTTGCATCGATCGTGCCCATGACAGCTCACGTCGCCAGGACCAAGGACGTTGTCGATCCAAGGGCGCAAGTTGGCGACGCGTCCTGGGTCGTGTCGACGCCGACGCCGACGCCGACGCCCGTTGACGTTCCAGCAGCTCGGGCGAAAGATGCCCCTTACCAGAGGGGCAATCGCCCGAGCCAAAGGCAATCCCAGCGATCCCCGCTACTGCGCCGGCAGGAACACCGCTCCCGTGGCAGTGGCCGTGCCGAGCGGGAATTGGCTTATGAGGCTGAGGAAATCTCCGCTCTGTCTGGTGCGACTGAGGGTGAGAAGCATCGGGGCTCCGTTGATTCTGCCCAGAATCCCGACCAACGTGTCCATCATGTCGATGTCGAAGACCGTCTCTCCGGGAAGGCTGGCGGCCGCACTGGTGTAGCTCGTGAAAGCTTCCGGTCCGACGTGCCCGCACGAAACCGTCATGCTGCCCGGGTTGGTGACGCACGCTTCGTCGCCGTCACTGGCCGCCCAGCACGCCGCGACCTCCTTGGTCGGGACAATCTGAGCGACACTTGTCCCGCTGACGACCGGAATGGTCGACTGGTTGGCATTGCTGGCCAAGTGCGCGATTGGAGCCACGACCAAGTCTCCCACCCCGGTGATGCCGACAATTACGCCTGCCGGAACGCCGGCAACCGGTGTGGCGTGTCCACGAATATTGCCGTCGCGCCCCAGCGAAAATGCCTCGAGCGAGCCGTTCTTTTCCGAGACGTAGGCATAGCCGCCCGCGAGCGTCACTTGCGCGGCCGATCCGTCTGCCACAAGCAGCGGCTGGCTGCTCGCGGCCGTCGTCTCACCTCGTGGGAAGAAGAGCAGGCGCGTGCCGGTCAGCACGTAGGCGCCTCGGTCGCTCAGGACCCCTGAAAGTGAGCTCTCCCCGTCGGTCTGCAGCGTCACCGGCGACGTCAGCTGCCCTCCGGCCAGCGCAAAGAGCACAGCACCCTGTGACTGGTTGGTCACAAGCACACGCTTCTCGTGGTGGGCAAGGCTTCCGGCT
>Ga0302323_100002077_pt1 | contig 16284 bp, 15 predicted proteins | sample Fen_T0_3_FD_201950 | JGI IMG/M metagenome (GOLD analysis project Ga0302323, IMG submission 201950) | Peat permafrost microbial communities from Stordalen Mire near Abisko, Sweden - Fen_T0_3 | ecosystem: Environmental > Terrestrial > Soil > Wetlands > Permafrost | place: Sweden: Abisko... | reverse complement strand
CCAAAACCGGCGACAAGCTCACGGTGTGGGCGCGGTGCTTCGGCGAGGCCAGCACCTTCACCTACAACAACGTCGCCGTGACGGTCGTCGACCCGGCCGACACCACCACCACCACGGCCCCGGCAGCCACGACCACCACCACGGCCGCAGCCACCTCCACCACGGCGCCCACCGCTGCCGCGCCCGCCACCGCGGTGCCGGCCACGCCCACCTTCACCGGCTGACCACACACGACTCCAGCTTCTGGGTGGGGATCGGCGTGCTGGGGCACGCCGATTCCCACCCAGAACGCGGAAGGTCAGGTCGAGGGCTTCGCCGCGCGGAAGGTCGCCGACGTCGCCACCAACGGGTCGACGTAGATCTCGATCGACGGGTCCTTGCTGCGAGCCTGCCGACGGATGGCCGAGAGGTCGAGCTGGTCCCAGCGGACCGCGGCCGACTTGGGCCGGGTGACGTAGACGCGGGTGAGCGGCGGCGGCTCCGCCACGTCGGCCGGGGGGTGCTGCGCCTCCTGACAGAGGTCGACCGCGTACAGCCCGGGGTAGCGGGCGAGCAGGACCGGGACCACGGCCCTCGCCAGCGGCGCCACGCCGGTGGCGTACTGGTCGGGGGTGCGGGCGTCGCGCGGCCGGGCGTAGAGGCTGAGCATCACGTGGTGGTCGGGGGTGCGGTTGGTCTCGACCTCGACGCGCTGCACGTCGTCGCCGAAGCGGGCGAGGAGCGGCGCCACGACCGCCCTCAACGAGGCCTGGTCGGAGGGCGGGAGGCCGGCCTGCGGCGCGGTGTTGATCGGCTGTGGGGACGAGTGGCTGGACGAGCAGCCCGCCACGGCCAGGACGCCGGCGAGCGCGGCCTCCGCGGCCAGCGTCGCCGTGCGACGGCGCTCAGTCATAGGTGACCAGCGAGTGCACCGGCACGCTGCCGAGCTGGGACCGGCCGCCGAGGAACAGCAGCTCGATGACGAAGCCGAAGCCGATCACCTCGCCCCCCAACTTGTCGACGAGGCGGGCGGTGGCCGCTGCGGTGCCGCCCGTGGCGAGCACGTCGTCGATGATCAGCACGCGCTCCCCCGGTCGGACCGCGTCGCGGTGCACCTCGAGCAGGTCGGTGCCGTACTCGAGCTCGTACTCCTCGCGCTCGATCTGCCACGGCAGCTTGCCCGCCTTGCGGACCGGCACGAACCCCGCGCCGAAGTGGTACGCCACGGGTGCGGCGATGATGAAGCCGCGGGCCTCGACGCCCAGCACCCGGTCGACCTCCAAGCCGGCGAAGGCATCGGACAGCCCGTCGACGGTGGAGCGGAACGCGACGGTGTCGGCGAGCAGCGGCGTGATGTCCTTGAACACGACGCCCGGCTTCGGGAAGTCGGGGATGTCGCGGATCAGCCCCTCGAGCATGCCGTCGGCGGGCACCCGGCTCTGAGGTGATGGCGTGCTCATGTGCGTCCGCCGGGGCGCGCGACCGGGAAGGCCACGGTCAGCGCTTCTTGCCCTTCTTGCGCGGTCGGGGCGGGTGGTTGGCCGAGTACGGCGTGTCGGCACGGGCCGTCGTGGTGGTGGCGGTGCGCGCGCCGGCGCTGACGGGCTGGGCGCCACCGGCCGAGCCTTCCCCGGGCTCACCCTCGCCGGTCGCGTCAGCGGCGCCGGCGACGACCGGTGCGGCCAGCCCGGCCCGCTTGGCCTCGAGGCGCTCGCGGATGGCCTTGTTCCGAGGCTCGCGCTCCTTCAGCCCGACCACGATGGGGGCTGCGATGAAGATCGACGAGTAGGCACCGACGAAGAGGCCGACGAGCAGCGCGAGGCCGAACTCCTCGAGGGTGACAGCACCCATGATCCAGGCGCCGATCACCAGGATCGACATGACCGGGAGGAGCGCCGAGATGGTGGTGTTCAGCGACCGCACGATGGTCTGGTTCAACGAGAGGTTGACCATGTCGGTGTAGGTGTAGTTGCCGTTGGGCGTCACCTTGGACTGGTTGTCGCGCATCTTGTCGTAGACGACGATGGTGTCGTACAGCGAGTAGCCGAGGATGGTGAGGAAGGCCACCACCGTGGCGGGCGTGACCTCGATCCTGAAGATGGCGTAGACGCCGACGCTGATGAGGACGTCGTGGATCACGGCGATGATGGCGCCCACCGCCATCTGCCACTCGAGTCGCCACCAGATGTAGGCCGCGATCACGATGAAGAAGTAGATGAGCGCGTGGATGGCCTTGTTCGACACGTCGTGACCCCACGACGGACCCACCTGGCTCCGGTTCGACTGCACCACGTCGACCGAGTTGTGCGAGACCTTGGAGAGCGCCGCCTCCGCCTTCGCGGTGTCGACCTTGGTGCCGACCTCGACGCGGATGTCGGTGCCCTTGTCCGTGGTCAGGGTCTGGATGGTGGCGTCGGTGCCGCCGAGGGGCTTGAGCACGTCGCGCACCGCGGAGACCGAGGTGCCGTTCGCCGGGAACTGCCACGACGTGCCGCCCTTGAAGTCGATGCCGAGCTTCAGCCCGCCGGTGAGCAGGGCGAAGACGCCCGCCAGCAGGAACACCGCGGAGACGGCGTAGGCGACCCGCCAGCCTCGGCGGAAGTTGATGTCGTCGTTGAACGAGTACAGCTTGCGGAAGAAGTTCACGATGCCTCCGCCCCCGCCGGCGCGGGCGCAGACCCCGCGGGAAGCGGCCCGCGCTCACCACGTGGCGGCCGCACGCCGAGCCACGGCGAGTGGTGGGCGAACACGTCCTTGCGCGCCATCCACATGACGACCGGGCGCATGAAGAACCACGAGGCGGCGAGGTCGAGGATGGTGGACAGGCCCAGGTAGAAGGCGAAGCCGCGCACCGAGCCGAGCGTGAAGAAGTAGAGGATGGCGGCGCCGAGGAGCGACACCATGTCGGCGATCACGATGGTGTGCCAGGCGGAGTCGAACGAGGAGTTCACCGTGGCGCGGAAGGTGCGGCCCTTGGCGATGTCCTCCCTGAGGTGCTCGTAGAACACCACGTTGGAGTCGACGGCCACACCGATCGACACGATGATGCCGGTGATGCCCGACAGCGTGAGCGCCAGGCCGCTGTGGACACCGAGGTACGAGATGACGGTCCACAGCACGGCCGAGCCGGTGGCCAGGCTGAGGATCGCGACGAGCCCCAGGATCCGGTAGAAGATGAGCACGTAGAGCGCCACCAGGGCGAGACCCACCATGCCGGCGACGAGGCCCGCGTGCAGCGAGCTGGTGCCGAGGGTGGCCGACACCCGCTCGACGTTGGCCGGCTTGAAGTCGACCGGCAGGGCGCCGTAGCGGAGGTTCAGGGCGAGGTCGCTGGCCTCACGGTGCGTGAAGGGGCTGATGCGGAAGCCGCTGGTGCCGAGGTCGCGGGCCTGCACCCCGGCAGTGTTGATGATGGTGCTGTCGAGCACCACGGCCACCAGCCCGCTGCCGCCGCTCGACTGCGCCGGGCAGATGATCGGCCCGGTGGTGGCGCCCGAGGCACAGGCGTTGTAGAGGTTGTCGGCGTCGCCCTGCTTGCTGCCCTTGATGGTGACGTTGACCTGCCACTGGCCGTTCTGCACGGTGGCGTCGGCCGACGACACGGCCGTGCCCTCGAGCGCCACGGGCCCCAGCACGTAGCGGTTGCCGGTGGCGTCGGTGCAGAGCACCTGGGTGTTGTCGTACTTGCGCACCCCACACTTGGGGGCCTTCGCGATGGCCTTGGCCTGGGCCGCCGGCGACAGGGTGGTGGACGGCGCGCTCGCGACGGTGGTGGAGGTGGCCCCGGCGACGGTGGTGGCCGGTGGCGTGGTGGTGGGCGTGGCGGTGGTGGGCGCCACGGTGGTGGCGCTCGCCGCGCCTGCGCCGGAGAAGGACACCGGGGCCACGGCCGGGCGGCCACCGCCCAGCGGCCCGAGGCCCTGCTTGGTGGTGGAGCCGGTGGTCGACGCCGTGGTGGTGGGCGTGGCGGCGCTGGTCGGGGGTGTGGTGGTGCCCGCGACGGTGGTGCCCGTCTTGCCGGCAACCGTGGTGCCGGTCTTGCCCGGGACCGTGGTGGTGGTGCCCGCCTTGGTGGTGGGCGTGGGGCCGAGCTGCTGGACCACGGGCCGGAAGGTGAGCCGGCCGGTCTGGCCGATGAGCGCGAGGGCGCGCTTCTGGTCGGCCACCGTCTTGAGGCCGGGGAGCTGCACGACCACGGTCTTGCCCGACCGCACGATGTCGGGCTCGCCCACGCCGAGGCCGTTGACGCGGGCGGCGATGACCTGCTTGGCGCCCTCGATCTCGCTGTCGGTGTAGGTCTGGCCGGTGCGCGGCTGCAGCGTGACCGAGACGCCACCCTGGAGGTCGAGGCCGAGCAGCGGCTTCCAGCCACGGCTGAAGGTGAGGCCGAGGCCGATGACCACGAACAGCAGCCAGGCCACCAGGCCCTTCATCCCCTTGCCCTTCACGCCGGGCTCCCGAGGGGCGGACGCGTGCCGGCGGGTCGCCGTGTGGTCGTGGTGTGGCTCGTCGTCATCTTCTGCGGAGTCCCCATGGCGTTCGGCGCGTCGGTGGCGGTAGCGGAGCCGGTGGGGGCCTCGTCCGGAGCCCGTTCAGCTGGTGCTGACCTGGGCTCGGGGCCACCGCGACGCCGGGGCGAACCCGGCGCCTGGCACGGTCGGGAACTGTAGCGCGACGCCACCGCACCTCCGGGCCGCGCGAGCCGCCTGCTACCCGAACAGGCCCGGCGGGGGCTCGTCGCCCTGGCGGGTTGCCGGCACGGCGAGGCCGAGGTGCTGCCAGGCCGCCGGGGTGGCCACGCGGCCGCGCGGCGTGCGCATGAGCAGCCCCTGCTGGATGAGGAAGGGCTCGGCGACGTCCTCGACCGTCTCGGCCGGCTCGCTCACGCTGATGGCCAGCGTGGAGAGCCCCACCGGTCCCCCGCCGAAGCGCTCGCAGAGCGCCTTGAGCAGGGCCCGGTCGAGCTTGTCGAGGCCGAGGTCGTCGACGCCGAACAGGGAGAGGCCCTGCTGGGCCGCCACCAGGTCGATGGCGCCGTTGCCGCGCACCTCGGCGAAGTCGCGCACGCGGCGCAGCAAGCGGTTGGCGATGCGGGGCGTGCCGCGCGAGCGCCCGGCGATCTCGCCCGCGGCGGCGGCGTCGATGGCGATCCCGAAGATGCCTGCCGCCCGGGTGACGATGGACTGGAGGTCGGCCCTCTCGTAGAAGTCGAGCCGGGCCACCAGGCCGAAGCGGTCGCGCAGCGGCCCGGTGATGAGGCCGGTGCGGGTGGTGGCACCCACCAGCGTGAAGCGGGGCACGTCGAGGCGGATCGAGCGTGCCGCGGGGCCCTTGCCCAGAACGATGTCGAGCTGGAAGTCCTCCATGGCCGGGTAGAGCACCTCCTCGACCGCCCGCGAGAGCCGGTGGATCTCGTCGATGAAGAGCACGTCGCCTTCGTCGAGCTGGCTCAGGATCGAGGCGAGGTCGCCCGCCCGGTCGAGGGCCGGGCCGGAGGTGACGTGCATGCGCACGTCCATCTCCGCGGCCACGATGCCGGCCAGGGTGGTCTTGCCGAGCCCGGGCGGGCCCGCGAAGAGCAGGTGGTCGGCCGCCTGGCCGCGCCGGCGTGCCGCCTCGAGGATGATCGTGAGGTGGTCCTTGAGCTCGGCCTGCCCGACGAAGTCGTCGAGCGCCCGGGGCCGCAGCCCCAGCTCGTCGGCCACCTCGGCGTCGACCTCGGCCGGCCAGGCCTCGGGGTCGAGCAGCTCCTCACGCATCAGCGCACCTCGGTCATCGGGCGACGGCCAGGTGCTGCAGCGCCCGCTTGAGCACGTCGCCGGCGTCGTCGCCGGGCTCGGCGCGCACCTCGCGCAGCACCGCAGCCACCTCGTCGGGACCGTAGCCGAGGCCGGCGAGCGCATCGCGGACGTCGGCGAGCACGGGCCGCTCGGACGACGTGGAGCCCCCCGCGGCCGCGGCGATGGCGGCCGGGTCGATCTCGCCGGCGTCGAGGCGCGACTTGAGCTCGACGAGGAGCCGGGCCGCGGTCTTCTTGCCGACGCCGGGCACCAGGCACAGCGCGTCGACGTCGTCGCCGGCGAGCACGCCGCGCAGCGCGTCGGGACGGTGCACCGACAGGATGGCCAGGGCCAGGCTGGGGCCGACGCCGTGGGCGCCGAGCAGGGCCTCGAAGCAGGTGCGCTCGTCGCGGCCCGAGAAGGCGTAGAGCGCCTGCGCGTCTTCGCGGATGTGGTGGTGCACCCAGACGAAGACCTCGGCGCCGACGTCGCCCAGGGTGAGGGCCGCGGCCGGGCCCATGGTGGCGCGGTAGCCGACGCCACCGACCTCGATGAGGACCTCGCCCGCGGTGGAGCGGTCGAGCAGGGTGCCGCGGAGCGAGCCGATCACGGGTGGACCTCCAGGGACGAGGGGGTGGTGGCGGCGACGCGGCCGCGCAGGCCTGCGTGCGCCAGGTGGCAGAGGGCGAGGGCCGCGGCGTCGGCCGCGTCGGCCGGGCGGGGCGGGGCGGCGAGGCCGAGCAGCGCCTGCACCATGCGCTGGATCTGGTCCTTGGTGGCGGCGCCGTCGCCCGCCACGGCCAGCTTGACCTCGTTCGGGGAGTACTGGGTGACGGCGATGCCGCGGGCCGCGGCCTCGGCCATGGCGAGCCCGCTGGCCTGGCCCACCGACATGGCGGTGCGCACGTTCACCTGGAAGAAGACGCGCTCGACGGCGAGCGCCTGCGGCGTGAACTCGGTGAGCAGCGCCCGCAGCTCGGCCTGCAGCTCGGCGAGGCGCTGCGGGAGCGGATCGGTGGGCGCGGTGCGCAACACCCCGATGGCGACCGCCCGTGGACCGCGCGCGGTGGTCTCGAGGCACGCGTAGCCGCAGCGCGACACGCCCGGATCGATCCCCAGCACGAACACCTGTACGACCCTAGCGAACCGCCGGGAGACGAGGGCGGACCCCCGCCGCGACGGCGCTCCGAGCGGCCGGAGTGGTCAAGGTGCCGGTCCCGCGAGCCGATGGGGACCGGTGACCCTGGCCCCGACCTCTGACCCCGCGCCCGCGCCGCCGGACGGAACGGTTGCGCCCGTGGTCGACCTGCGCGGCGTGAGCCGCCGCTTCGGCACCGTCGACGCGCTGCTCGACCTCGACCTGTCGGTGCCCTCGGGCACCATCACCGTGCTCCTCGGCCCGAACGGCGCCGGCAAGACCACGGCCACCCGGATCATCACCGGCGCGCTCGAGCCGCACCACGGCGAGGTCCGGGTGTTCGGCCTCGACCCCGCCACCCACGGCGAGGAGGTGCGACGCCGGTGCGGCGTGGTGTCGGCCAAGCCGGCGCTCTACGACCGGCTCACCGGGCACGCCAACCTGGCCTACTCCGCCGAGCTCTACGGCCTCGGCCGCGGCCCGGGGGTCGACGAGCGGATCCACGCGGCCGCCACGCGGTTCGGCATCGAGCACGCCCTCGACCAGCAGGTCGGCGGCTTCTCGACGGGCATGAAGACCCGCCTGGCGCTGGCCCGCTCGGTGCTCCACGACCCCCAGCTCCTGCTCTTCGACGAGCCCACGTCGGGCCTCGACCCCGAGTCCAGCCACGCGGTGCTCGAGATGATCAAGTCGATGGCCGGCGGCGGCGTCACCGTCATCATGTGCACCCACCTGCTCCTCGAGGCCGAGGGCCTGGCGCAGCAGGTGGTGGTGCTCGAGGGGGGCACCGACCTGGTGGCCGGCGCACCCCGCGAGCTCACCCGGCGCTTCTGGCCCGCCAGCGTGGTGCGGCTCGACGCCGAGGACCGCTCCCAGCTCGCCCGCGTCGTCGGGATGCCGGGCGTGCGCGACGCCGAGACCGTCGGCGACGGCCTCAAGGAGCTGGCGGGCATGGTGGGCGACGGCATCGACGCCCCCCTCGGCAGCGGACCGGTCGACGTGCAGCTCGAGGACCCCGACGGCGTCGCCGACCTGGTCGAGGCCCTGGTGCGCTCCGGGGTGCGCCTCACCCGGGTCGAGCCCCGCATCCCCACCCTCGAGGACCTGTACTTCGCGGTGCGCCGCTCGCGGGCCCAGTCGCACACCGTCCTGGCCGACGACGGCGGCCGCCAGCTCACCCCCACCTCGAACGGAGCCGGCTCGTGACCGCCCCCGCCACCCCGGTCGCCCGGCCCACGGGCCGCGTGAACGCCTCGGTCAAGCCGCCCATCCGCCTCAAGCCGAGCCGGGTGTGGACCATCGCCCGGACCGAGCTCAAGCAGCTCATCGAGGCACGCGACTTCTGGATGCCGATGATGATCCTCGGCGGCATCTTCTTCCTCGTGATCCCCACCATCCTGCTGTTCGCCATCACGAGCATCGGAAACATCCACGCGGTGCACCAGATCTCCCAGGCCGTGCAGCTCCTCCCGGCCAAGGCCCGCGCCGCGGTCCGCGGCAAGAGCGAGCAGGGCCAGACGGCGTACGCCCTCGCGGTGTTCCTGCTGGCGCCGGTGGCCGTGGTCGTGCCGCTGACCATCTCGACCGCGGTGGGCGCCTCGACGATCGTGGGCGAGCGCGAGCGCGGCACCGGCGAGTTCCTCGCCCACTCCCCCGCGTCGGTGCACGAGATCTACCTGGGCAAGCTCATCGCCAGCGTCGTCCCCGGCTACGTGACCACCATCGTCGGCTTCGGCCTCTACTCGCTCATCGTGAACACGCTGGTGGGGCCCGAGGTGGGCGGCTGGTTCTTCCCCACCACCCAGTGGTGGGTGCTGATGCTGTGGGTCGTGCCGCCCTTCGTCCTGCTCACGCTCTCGGTGGTGCTGCGCCTGTCGGCCCGGGTGAAGAGCACGGCCGCCGCGCAGCAGGCCTCGGGGCTGGTGACGCTGCCGCTGATCATGATCGCCTACGGCGAGGCCACCGGCGCGGTGTACGGCGGCAACTGGGTGGGCATCGCGGTCGGCGCCGTCGTCTGGTTCCTCGCGCTGCTCGGCCTGTGGCGGGGCATGAAGGCCGTCACCCGTGGTCGCCTCCTGGGCGTCGCCGACGGCATCTGACGGCGGCCCTGCCCCGGGTCAGCTCGCGGCTGCCGCCACGGCCGCCACCAGCTCGGCGGTGGGCCGGAAGCTCATGCTGCCGACCGACCGGTGCACGTAGGCGATCGTCCCCGAAGCGTCGATCACGAACGCCGAGCGCCGGTAGAAGCCGAGGGGGCCGAGGATGCCGTAGGCCTCGCCGACCTCCTGGCCGGCATCGGCGAGCATGGGGAACGCGAACGAGCCCTGCTCGCACGAGAAGTGGGCGTGGCTCTCGACCGACTGGGGGCTGATGGCGAGGACCTGCGCCCCGACGGCGTCGAACGCGTCGATGTCGTGCGTATAGGCGTTCAGCTGCACCGTGCACACCGGCGTGTTGTCGCCCGGGTAGAAGATCAGCACCACCGGACGCCCCCGGAACTCGGCCAGCGAGTAGTCGCGCGCCACCTGCGCCGGCGTGCCGACGCCCTCGATGCCGGGCAGCACGAAGTCCGGGGCGACGTCGCCGGTGCCGATGCTCATGGTGGGGCGCCTTCCGGGGTCGGGGAGGGGGCGCGCCGACCTTACGACGGGCCGCCGCGCGAGTGAAGCCCGTTCAGGTCCGGCCGCGATCCGCCGAAGGTCGTGCATGACCGAGCCCCTGGCACCTGCTCCACCCGGCTACGCCACCGCGCCACCGATCCGGCGACGGTTCGGCACCGGCAGGTGGCTGATGGTGGCGGTGGTGGTCGTGAGCCTCGTCGTGGTCGGGGTGGCGGCCGTGTCCCTCGGCACCTCCGGGCTGGCAGGACTCACCGCCCCCACCCTCACCGTTCCCGGCACGGCGACGCGGCACCTCTCTCCCGGTCGCTACCTCGTCTTCGAGGCCACGGGCTCGGAGCAGGGGGGTGCGGGGTTCACGTTCAGTGAGAACCAGCCGCCGGTGACGACGCCGGAGGACGTGACGGTCGTCGGCCCCGACGCCGCCCGGGTCCCGGTCGCGTTCACCCGGTCGGACCAGACGCTCAAGCGTGGGGGCAGGATCTACACCGGGGTGGTGGAGTTCCACGTCGAGCGTGCGGGCGTCTACCGGATCACGGTGCAGGGCGCCGCCCACCAGGTGGTGATCAGCCGCAGCCTGTTCGACGGCCAGGCGTCGACGATCGTCACCCTCGTCCTCGCGGTGCTGGTCGCCGGGATCGCCGGCCTGGCGCTGATCATCGCCACCATCGTGCACGCCCGTCACTCCCGGGTGCCCGCGCCGGGCGGCTTCCCCGGCCCCGGCCAGCCCCCATACGGGCCGCACGCCGCGTCGGCCCCCGCGCCGCCCCCGCCGGTGGGTCCCTGGAATGCCCCGCCTCCCCCACCGCCACCCGGCCCCCGCGGGTCCGCCTTCTGAGCAGCGGGCCAGGTGGCCACCCGGTCCGCGGCACCGCGGTGTGCCCGGCCGATCCAGACGCGGTGGCGCCGCGCAACGGAGGGCTTCGGGCTCGCGAGGTCGGGACCTTGTTCCCTGGCTCCCCTGGTCCGGCGGTCGCATGCTGAACCTGATCGGACACGACCACGTCCCGGGGGGCGAGCCATGCCGAACCAACCACTTCAGCCGTGCAACAAGGGTCGAGCGTCATGAGGCGGGCCTGGGAGGGTCTCAGCCGCATCGTCACGTCCCGGGCCGCCGTGATCCTGGTGGTGATCGCCGTCATCACCCTGGTGCTGGCGGGCGGTGCCACCCGCCTCAAGTTCGCCACCGGGCAGGACAGCTACCTCAACCCGGGCGACAAGGTCTCGGTCGACAACCGGGCCTACCAGGCGCTCTTCGGCGGCCAGGCCATGATCACCGTGATCACGGCCCAGCCGGGCAAGAACGTGGTCGACCTGTTCACGGCCGCCAACCGGGCCAAGATGGTCGCCCTCCAGGCCCAGCTCGACCGCACCCCGGGCGTGCACAGCGCGGCCACGCCGCTCACGGCCATGAACTGGAACAACGCGCTGGTCGCTCCCCGCAAGGGCTCGGACCCGACCTCGAGCGTCGCCGGGCAGATCCTGCTCAGCACCACCAACCGTGAGACGAGCGCGGCGAAGAAGAAGGTCCGGCTCGACGACGCCAACATCACCCTCAAGCGCTTCTCCGAAGCGGGCCTGCACTCCTACGACAACCCCAAGTGGGTGCAGTTCCTGCTGATCGACAACCAGGGCAACATCCGCGAGGCCCTGCGCCCGTTCTTCCCGACCCCACCCGGCGTCGCGCCGACGGCGGCCCACGCCACCCACGCGCGCATCATCGTGCGGCTGAACGGCAACCAGACCACGCAGCAGGAGGGCAAGGCCAGCGTGGCCGTGACCGACGCGGTGCGCGCCGTGCACTTCGACGGCTTCACCAGCTTCACGACCGGCGCACCGACGTTGCTGAAGCACATCAACGACTACCTCATGGGCGGCATGCTCGTCCTCGGAGCCATCGCCGTCGTGGTGATGGTCGTGGTGCTGGCGCTCGTGTTCCGGGTCCGCTCACGGCTCCTGCCGCTGCTCGTGATGGTGGTGGGCGTCATCTGGACGTTCGGGATCCTGGGCTACACCGGCTTCCGCCTCTCGGTGGTGACCATCGCCGGCCTCCCGATCCTCATCGGCCTCGGGGTGGAGTTCGCCATCCAGGTGCACAACCGGGTCGAGGAGGAGATCGCCAAGGGCAGCGACCGCTCGCCGTTCGAGGCGACGCTGGTCCACATCGGGCCGGCGCTGCTCGTGGCCACCGTCGCCGCGATGCTCGCCTGCATCGCGCTGAAGGCCTCGCTGACCCCCATGATCCGTGACTTCGGGGTGCTGCTGGCCATCGGCATCGGCTTCGGCTTCCTGGCCGCGCTGGTGATCCCCGCCGCGGTCCTGTCGATCCGCGAGCGCCGGTCGCCCACCACCGAGGAGCCCCGCCAGCGCCTCGTCGAGGCCACCATGACCAAGCTGGGCCACCTCCCCCAGGTGCTCGTGATCCCGCTCGTCATAGCCGCCGTCGGCCTGTTCGTGATCGGGCTGTTCGCCGAGCAGCGCACGCCCATCCAGACCGACCCCAACAAGTGGGTCGACCAGTCGAGCGGCGTGATCAAGGACATCAACAACATGCAGGCGCAGACCGGTGCGTCGAGCGAGCTCGGCGTCTTCCTGCGTGACCGGCGCGGCGTCTTCAACGACCAGATGGCCGCCTTCTCGACCGCGTTCGCCATCCGCGAGCTCAACCGCTATCCCGCCAAGCTCAGCACCGTGTCGAGCCTGTCGACCACCGTCTTCTACCTGACCGACGTCCCCGGGGCCACGAAGCTCCCCCCGACGGGCGCCGACCTCCGCAACGCCTACGACGTCGCCCCGGTCGACCTGCAGCGGTCGATGGTGGCGGCCAACGACACCGCCATGAACGTGCTCTTCGAGACCGGACCCTCCACCCTCGAGGTCCGCAAGGAGGTCACCGAGAACATCCGGGCCACGGTCCGGCCGCCCACGCCCATCACGGCCACGCCGTCGGGGCTCGCGGTGATCGGGGTGGGGCTGCTCGACAACCTCACGGCCAACCGGCTGCTGCTCGTCACGCTCGCCCTGTCGCTCGTGTTCGTGTGGCTCCTGCTCCGCTTCCGGAACCTGGTGAAGGCCGTGCTCCTGATGCTGCCGATCATGCTGGCCGTCGGGCTCTCGGCGACGATCGTGAAGCTGTCGGGCATCACCGTCAGCCCCCTCTCCACGGTGGGGAGCCCGCTGGTGATCGCGATCTGCGGCGAGTTCTCGTCGCTCATCATGTTCCGGCACCTGGAGGAGCGTCGCCGCGGGCTGGCACCTCAGGAGGCGATGGACGTGGCCGCCAGGCACACCGGGCGGGCCTTCTTCGCCTCGTCGCTCACCACGGTGGGCGGCTTCGCGGTGCTGCTGTTCTCGCCGCTGCCGCTGCTGCGTGACTTCGGGGCGATCGTGGCGATCACCATCGCCATCGCGCTGCTGAGCGCCATGTGCGCGCTGCCGCCGATGCTCGTGTGGGCCGAGAACCACGGCCTGCTCCACGCCGGGCCGCCCTCGTCGGACGACGTGCCGCCCGAGCCCTCACCGAACGGCCAGCAGCCGCCCTACACCTCGACGGCGCCCATCACCTCGTCGGAGACGTCGAAGTTGGCGTAGACCTCCTGCACGTCGTCGTGGTCGTCGAGCGCGTCGATGAGGCGGAGCACCTGCTTGGCCGCCTCGGCGGTGTCGAGCGCCACCTGCGTGCTCGGCACCATGGTGACGTCGGCCGAGTCGACGGAGATGCCTGCGCCCTCGAGCGCGGTCTGCACGGCGTGCAGGTCGGAGGGCGGGGTGGTGACCCGCCACGAGTCACCGTCGTCGGCGATGTCGTCGGCACCCGCGTCGAGCGCGGTGAGCATCAGCTCCTCCTCGTCGACCGAGCGGGGCACGACGATGACGCCCTTGCGGTCGAACTGCCACGCCACCGCGCCCGGCTCGGCCAGGCTGCCGCCGTTGCGGCTGAAGAGGGTGCGCACCTCGGAACCCGTGCGGTTGCGGTTGTCGGTGAGCACCTCGACGAGCACCGCCACACCGTGTGACGCGTAGCCCTCGTAGGTGATCGACTCGTAGGTGACGCCCTCGAGCTCGCCCGTGCCCCGCTTGACGGCGCGCTCGATGGTGTCGAGTGGCACCGACGAGTCGCGCGCCTTCTGGAACATGGTGCGCAGCTTGGGGTTGTCGGCCGGGTCGCCGCCGCCCTCGCGCGCCGCCACCTCGACCTGCCGGATGAGCTTGGCGAAGAGCTTGCCCCTCGCCGCGTCCTTGGCACCCTTCTGGTGCTTGATCGTGGCCCACTTGGAATGCCCGGACATCAGCCCTCCTGCAAGAACGATGGGGGGAAGCCGACGGCATCATGCCTGATCATGTGCGGCCTCCAGGAAGAGTCGGTGCAGCCGGAGGTCGTCGGTGAGCTCCGGGTGGAACGCCGCCACGAGGATGCCACCTCGACGGCACAGCACGGGACGGTCGTCGATGCGGGCGAGCACCTCGACGCCCTCACCCGTGCGCTCGACCACCGGCGCGCGGATGAACACCGCGTGGAAGGGGCCGTCATCGAGGCCGGTGACCGCGAGGTCGGTCTCGAACGAGTCGATCTGGCGGCCGAAGGCGTTGCGGCGCACCGACAGCGGCAGGGCACCGAGGCTGCGCTGGTCGGTCCGCCCGTCGAGGACGTCGTCGGCGAGGAGGATCATGCCGGCGCACGTGCCGAACGCGGGCAGGCCCGCCGCGAGCCGCGCGGTGAGCGGCTCGCGCAGGCCCGAGGTGTCGAGCAGCTTGGAGATGGTGGTGGACTCGCCGCCCGGGAGGATCAGCGCGTCGACGCCGGCCAGCTGGTCAGCGGTGCGCACCTCGACGGGGGTGGACCCGAGCGCGCGGATGGCCGCCGCGTGCAGCCCCACGGCGCCCTGGAGCGCGAGCAGTCCGACCTTCAGGCCCATGTCCCGGGGGCTCCGAACTGCGGGCGGACGGCACGGTGGCCTACCAGCCCCGCTGGGCGAACGTGGTCTCGAGGCCGCCGATCTCGAGGCCCGGCATGGCGCTGCCGAGGCCGCGGCTCACCTTGGCGAGGATGTCGGCGTCGTTGAAGTGGGTGGTGGCCTCGACGATGGCCTTGGCGCGCACCGAGGGGTTGTCGGACTTGAAGATGCCCGAGCCCACGAACGTGGCCTCGGCGCCCAACTGCATGACCAACGCGGCGTCGGCCGGCGTGGCGATGCCGCCGGCGCAGAACAGGGGCACCGGGAGGCGGCCCGTGTCGTGGACCTCCTGCACCAGCCCGACGGGCGCCTGCAGCTGCTTGGCCCAGTCGTAGACCTCGGCCGAGTCGGCCTGCGTGATGCGGCGGATGTCGCCCAGGATGGTGCGCAGGTGGCGGACCGCCTCGACGATGTTGCCGGTGCCCGCCTCGCCCTTGGAGCGGATCATGCAGGCACCCTCGGAGATGCGGCGCAGCGCCTCGCCGAGGTTGGTGGCCCCGCACACGAACGGCACGGTGAAGGCCCACTTGTCGATGTGGTGGGACTCGTCGGCCGGGGTGAGGACCTCGGACTCGTCGACGTAGTCGACCCCGAGGGCCTGGAGCACCTGGGCCTCGACGAAGTGGCCGATGCGCGCCTTGGCCATGACCGGGATGGTGACCGCGGCCTTGATGCCCTCGATCATCTCGGGGTCGGACATGCGGGCGACGCCGCCGTCGCGGCGGATGTCGGACGGCACCCGCTCGAGCGCCATGACGGCCGTGGCACCGGCGTCTTCGGCGATGCGGGCCTGGTCGGGGTCGACCACGTCCATGATCACCCCGCCCTTCAGCATCTCGGCGAGGCCACGCTTGACCCGGTACGTACCGGTGTCGTGACCAGCGGAGGTGGGGTTCGACGAGTCGGGCATGGTCGTCATTCTAGGACCGGGAGGCCCCGGTCCCCGAAGCCGATTCACCCCGCGCCACCCCTACCCGACTCCTTCTCGGCACCGAAAGCGTCGCCCAGCGACGCTTTTCGTGCCGAGAACGGTGGTGTTTCGGGCGAGAACGGCGGATTTGGCGGGCGAGCAGGTCAGAGCTCGCGGAGGTGGGCGATGCGCTCCTCGAGCGGGGGGTGCGTGTCGAAGAGGCGGTTGAGGCGGGAGAGCTTGCCCTCCTCCTTGTCGCGGGCGATGGGCGACTCGATCCAGAGGTGGGCGGTGGCCCGGCTGGCCGAGTGCACCACCGTCTGGTCGTCGCGCAGCTTCTCGAGCGCGGAGATCAGGCCGGGCGGGTAGCGCGTCATCTCCACGCCCGAGATGTCGGCGAGGCCCTCACGGTTGCGGCTGACCGCGAACTGCATGAGCTGGGCGATGATCGGGGCGAACAGCAGCAGCACGAAGCCGACCAGCGCCAGGATCGCCTGGGGCCCGCCGCCGTTGTCGCGGTCGTCGCCGAAGGCCCGGCCGCCGCCCCACCACAGGAAGCGGATGGCGAGGTCGGCGATGAGCGCCACGATGCCCACCATGGTGACGGCGAGGGTGCTGACCAGGATGTCGTAGTTCTTGATGTGGCTCAGCTCGTGGGCCAGCACGCCCTCGAGCTCGACGCGGTTCATCTTCTCGAGCAGGCCGGTGGTGACGGCCACCGCGGCGTGCTTCGGGTTGCGGCCGGTGGCGAAGGCGTTGGGGGCCACGTCATCGACGATGTAGAGCCGCGGCATCGGCAGGCCCGAGGCGATGCACAGCCCCTCGACGAGGTTGTACAGCCGGGCGTACTCCTGACGGTCGGCCGGCTTGGCCCGGCTCATGGCGAGGGCGACCGAGTCGGACT
>Ga0302323_100002072_pt1 | contig 16301 bp, 9 predicted proteins | sample Fen_T0_3_FD_201950 | JGI IMG/M metagenome (GOLD analysis project Ga0302323, IMG submission 201950) | Peat permafrost microbial communities from Stordalen Mire near Abisko, Sweden - Fen_T0_3 | ecosystem: Environmental > Terrestrial > Soil > Wetlands > Permafrost | place: Sweden: Abisko... | reverse complement strand
AGGGCCGGGGCTGGGAGGAACCCGCATTACGTCGCTCGCAGTCTTCCAGCGGCAAATGCTAGGCGATAAGTGCATCCAGCACAACGTGGAGGTCAGCAATTGCCTCCCGTCGCCCGGGGGCGAATGTCCGCCTCATGGAATATTGGGCCGTGACGCTGACCTGCCGCTTGTGGCCGTAAAAAGACTCCGTGGTGCCCGCCGTAAGCGGGCGCCCCGTTCGCTGAACAGCGCAACCAGCTTCGGCGACGACGACGCACTGCGTCACGCGCCCGAGACGGCGCACAAAATGAACGCGGAACGCCAGCTTTGCGTTCCGCAATCGAGTCCGTCGGTCCGAGCGGACCTAAGGCATTGAATTCTTGGCTCCCCGACCTGGGCTCGAACCAGGGACCTGCGGATTAACAGTCCGTCGCTCTACCAACTGAGCTATCAGGGAATTGAGCCCGCGATTATAGCTTTTCCGGGGGTTTCGGGTCAAACCCGGCCTCGGCCTCGGGCAGGTTCGGGGAATCGCCGCCTCTGCCCCCCCCTCGTGGCCAATGGCAATTGCGTTCCCCCGCCCACTTCGCGTACGGTAGCGCACGATGCCCGAGACCGTCCCCTCCGTTCCGGCAAGTTCGGTCAACCGCGACGCGCATCGCGGTCGGCTGTTCCGCAAGTACCTTCTGCTAATCCTGACACTGGTCACCGGCGCCCTGCTGACGTCGGGCGCAATCAGCGTCTATTTCTCGTACCAGGAAATCAAGACCGCGCTATCCAACCTGCAGCGCGAGAAGGCCGTTGCGGCAGCGTCCCGAATCGAGCAGTACATCCACCAGATCGAGCAGCAGCTCGCGTACGCGGCGCTGCCGCAACTGGACGCAGCCGACGTGGAATTGCGCCGCATCGAATTCCTGAAGCTGCTGCGCCAGGCGCCGGAGGTCACGGACATCGCGCAGCTCGATGCCACCGGCCGCGAGCAGATCGCCGTCTCGCGCCTGGGCATGGACAACGTCAACTCGGGGCGGGATCGCTCGCAGGAGCCTGCATTTCGCGAGGCGCGGCGCGGCAAGCCGTGGTTCGGGCCGGTGTACTTCCGCAAGGAGACCGAGCCCTACATGACGATCGCCATTCGATCCGGCGGGGATGCCGGGCCGGTGACGGTCGCCGACGTCAATCTCAAGTTCATCTGGGACGTCGTGTCGCGCATCAAGATCGGCGACAAGGGCAAGGCCTATGTCGTCGACCGCAACGGCTTCCTGATCGCCGACCCGGACATCGGCCTCGTGCTGCGCAAGACCGACCTGTCGATGCTTCCACACGTGAAGGCCGCGCAGGGACCGCAGGACCCGACGGCCGCGGCGATGCAGTCGATGGATCTGGGCGGCACCCAGGTGTTGACGTCGGTCGCCGCCATCGAACCGCTGGGCTGGAGCGTGTTCGTCGAGCAGCCGGTCACCGAAGTGTATGCAAAGCTGTATTCGTCGGTCTTCCGTACCGGGCTTCTGCTGCTCGTCGGACTGGTGATTTCGGCATTGGGGGCTCTGGCGCTGGCGCGGGGTATGGTACGGCCGATCCGCGTCCTCGACGAAGGCGCGCGGCGCATCGGCGATGGCGATCTCGACCAGAAGATCGACATCCATACCGGCGACGAGCTGGAGGCACTCGCCAACCAGTTCAACCGCATGACCGGCCAGTTGAGCGAGTCCTACGCGGGCCTCGAACGCAAGGTCGACGAGCGCACGCACGAGCTCAGCAACTCGCTGGAACAGCAGACGGCGATCAGCGAAATACTGCGCGTGATATCGAGCTCGCCGACGGACGTGCAGCCGGTGCTGGCCGCGGTTGCCGAAAGGGCGGCGCACCTGTGCGACGCTCCCTATGCACGGATCATGCTGATCGCGGGCGACATGCTTCACCCGGCAGCCGAATTCTCGGTCGGCCCCGGCCCGGAGTCCCTCCACGAGCCGCCGAACATGACGGCACCGGTGCCGCTCAGCCGGACATCGTTGACCGGACGGTCCGCGATCGATCGCAATACCATCCACCTCGCGGACGTCGTGCCGCTGCTGGACAGCGAATACCCCGGCGCGCGGGAGAACATCTTGCGCCTGGGTTGCCGCGCCGTGCTTGCGGTGCCGCTGATCCGCGAAGGCGGCGCCTATGGCGGCATATTCCTCTACCGCCACGAGCCGAGGCTGTTCGCGCCCGATCAGGTCGCACTGGTAGAAACCTTCGCGCGACAAGCGGCGATTGCGATCGACAACGTCCGGCTCTTCAACGAGACGAAGGAGGCGCTGGAGCAGCAGACGGCGGTCGCGGAAATCCTGCGCGTGATCTCAAGCTCGCCCACCGACGTCAAGCCGGTGCTGGACGCCATCGCCGACCGGGCCATGGAGCTTTGCGGCGCATCGGCCGCATCGATTCACATGACCGATGGCAATGTCCTCCGGCACGTCGCATCCAAGGGAGAGTCCCCGGAGGAAGCGGAGGCGACCGCAGTGCTCCCGGTCAGCCGCGATTCGATTTCCGGCCGCGCCGTGCTGGAGCACAAGACCATCCACGTCCGTGACGTGCTCGAGCAGGCGGCGGAGTACCCGGTCGGCGCGGAGATCTCGCGCCGCATCGGCAACCGCACGCTGCTGGTGACGCCGCTCTACCGCGAGGGCGTGCCCTTCGGGACGATCCTGCTGCGGCGCAAGGAGGTGCGCTCCTTCAGCGAGCGCGAGATCGCGCTGCTCAAGACGTTCGGCGACCAGGCGGCGATCGCGATTGAGAACGTCCGCCTGTTCAACGAGACAAAGGAGGCGCTCGACCAGCAGCGCGCGTCCGGCGAGGTCCTTGCCGCCATCAGCAATTCGATCGCAGACACGTCGCCCGTCTTCGAGACGATCCTCAACAGCTGCGAGAGGCTGTTCGCCGGCAAGATGGCGGTGATCGACCTGGTCGGCGACGATGGTCTCGTGCATCTGGGCGCCTATCACGGCCCCAACCAGGAAGAAGTGAAAGGCGTCTATCCGCACACCGTCGAGCCGACCAGCGCCACCGGCACCGCCATCGCGACCCGCGGCGTCGTCCACTTTCCTGATCTCGACCAGGTTCCGAGAGCCGCGCGCCGCGCGTTCGAGACGTTCGGCATCAAGGCAGCCATCGGCGCGCCGATGATGTGGGAAGGCAGGGGCATTGGCGCGATCTGGGTCGCACGGGATTACGCTGGTCCGTTTTCCGACAAGGACATCGCGCTGCTGAAGACCTTTGCCGACCAGGCAGTGATCGCAATCCAGAATGCGCGGCTGGTCAACGAGACGCGCGAGGCTCTCGACCAGCAGCGCGCCTCTGGCGAGGTACTCGCGGCGATCAGCAGCTCGATCGCCGATACGTCGCCCGTGTTCGACCGGATCCTGTCCAGCTGCGAGCGCCTTTTCGAGGGCAAGGTGATCGCCATCGAAGTCATCGGCGACGACGGAATACTGCGCATCGAGGCCTTTCGCGGGCCGGCCGGGGACCAGAAGAACTACGTTGTCGGCCCGATCGTCGCCGGAGCGTCCATCAGCGCCAACGCCATCCTTGCGCGGGCCGTGGAGCACGTGCCGGACGTTGCGACGGACCCGGGTGTCCCGCCGCACAGCCGCGCCGGGTACGCGTCGGTAGGCGTGCGCGGGGTGATCATCGCGCCGATGCTCTGGGAAGGAAAGGGACTGGGTGCCATCAGCGTCGGCCGCGAGAATCCGGGGCCCTTCACCGAAAAGGACATCGCGCTGCTGCGGACTTTCGCCGACCAGGCGGTGATCGCCATCCAGAACGCGCGCCTCTTCCGCGAGATCCAGGACAAGAGCCGGCAGCTCGAAATCGCCAACCAGCACAAGTCCGAGTTCCTGGCGAACATGTCGCACGAGCTGCGTACGCCGCTCAACGCGATCATCGGGTTCTCCGAAGTGCTGCTGGAGCGGCTGTTCGGCGACCTCAACGAGAAGCAGGACGACTACCTGAAGGACATCCATTCCTCCGGCCGGCACCTGCTCAACCTGATCAACGACATCCTGGACCTGTCGAAGGTCGAGGCCGGGCGCATGGAACTGGACCTGTCGACGTTCGATTTGCCGACGGCGATTGCCAACGCCATGACGCTGATCCGCGAACGCGCGCAAAACCACGGCATCGCCATCGCGCAGGACGTCGCGCCAGAACTTGGCGACATCGTTGCCGACGAGCGCAAGTTCAAGCAGATATTGCTGAACCTGCTGTCCAACGCGGTGAAATTCACGCCGGACGGCGGGCGTATCGAGGTCAAGGCGCACAGTACCGGTGACAATCTGGTCGTCGCCGTGCACGATACTGGCATCGGCATTGCGCCGGAGGACCAGGAAGCGGTGTTTGAGGAATTCCGCCAGGTCGGGCGCAACTACACCAGCAAGCAGGAGGGCACGGGCCTCGGGCTCGCACTTACGCGCCGCTTCGTCGAGCTGCACGGCGGGCGTATCGGCGTCGACAGCAAACCCGGCGAAGGCTCGACGTTCACGTTCACACTACCGCTGAAACGATGAAACTCATACTGATCATCGAAGACAACGACAAGAACCTGAAGCTCGTCCGCGACGTTCTTCAGGTGAAGGGCTACGCGACCGTCGAAGCGGGCAACGCCGAGGACGGTATCGTGCTCGCGCGCGAGCGCAAGCCAGACCTGATATTGATGGACATCCAGCTTCCGGGCATGAGCGGCATCGACGCCATTGGCGTGCTGCGCGCCGATCCCGTCACCGCGGCCATTCCCGTCGCCGCGGTCACGGCGTCCGTCATGCCCCAGGATCGCAACAAGATCACCGAGGCGGGGTTCGACGCCTACGTCGGCAAACCGATCAACCTGAAGGAATTCCTCGATACCGTGCGCAACATGCTGGAGCGTCCATCCCAATGAGCACGCCGGAGAGGGTGTTGGTCGTCGACGACACGCCCAACAACGTCAAGCTGCTCGCCGACATCCTGGCCGCCAAGGGCTATGCGGTGACCACGGCCGCGTCGGGCGAGGAAGCGCTCGCGAGCATTGCCTCGCAGCCGCCGGACCTGGTGCTGCTCGACGTAATGATGCCAGGGCTGTCCGGCTACGATGTCTGCCGCCGGATTCGCGCCGACGCGCCCACGGCGCTGCTGCCGGTCGTGCTGGTCACGGCGCTCGACCCCGACCGCGAACGACTCAAGGGCATCGAGGCCGGTGCCGACGACTTCCTGACCAAGCCGATCAACCAGGGCGAGTTGTTCGCGCGGGTGCGTTCGCTGCTGCGCGTGAAGGCGCTGCAGGACGAGGTGCGGCACCAGGCGGCGGAGCTGCAGACGTGGAACGCGAAGCTGACCGAGCGCGTCGACGCGCAGGTCGCGCAGATCGCGAGGCTGGACCAGCTGCGGCGGTTCTTCTCGGCGAACGTCGCGGATGCGATCACCTCGGCCGGCGAGAAGTCGATCCTGACGCCGCATCGCCGGGAGATCTGCTACGTGTTCCTGGATCTGCGCGGCTTCACGGCGTTCACCGACGTCACCGAACCTGAAGAGGTGGAGGGCGTGTTGCGCGAATTCCACGCCGCGATGGGGCCGCTGGTCACGCGCTACGAAGGCACCATCGACCGCTTCGCGGGCGACGGCATCCTGATCTTCTTCAACGACCCGCTGCCCACGCCCGAGCCTGCTTTCCGTGCGGCGCGAATGGCGCTGGAAATGCAGGCTTCCTTCGCGCCATTGCGGGCGCGGTGGCTGAAGTCGGGACACGATCTCGACCTCGGTGTGGGCATGGCACAGGGATTTGCCACGCTCGGGGCGTTCGGCTTCGAGGGCCGCTGGGATTATTCGGCGATCGGCAGCGTCGTCAACCTGGCATCGCGGCTGTGCGACGAGGCCCGAGGCGGGCAGATCCTCGTCAACCGGCGTTTGCGCGCCGCGCTCGACGACGCGGCGGAGGTGGAACCCGCCGGTCCGCTGTCGCTCAAGGGATTCGCCCAACCAGTCGACGCATTCCTGCTGAAAAGCCTCACTTCCTGACCCGCATTGCCGGACTAATCGGTACCCGGCCCGATCTGCCGCTCGGTTTGCGTCGTGGTCGTCGTGCGCGTGCCGGCGGCAATATCCGGCGCGAGGTGCGGCGCCGCAAGCCGCAGGTAGTGGAACATCGACCATAGCGTCAGTATGGCCGCAACCCACAGCGCGACCGTGCCAAGAACGGGCGTAGCTATTCCCGGAATCAGCGGCTCCCATAGCAGAAGCGCGATGATCGCCGTCATTTGCGCCGCGGTCTTGACCTTGCCGATGAACGCAACGGCGACGTTCTTGGTCTTGCCCAGCTGCGCCATCCATTCGCGCAGCGCCGAGATCGCGATCTCGCGCCCGATGATGATGGCTGCGAGATAAGCCTCCGCACGGCCCAGTTGCACGAGCAGGATCAGCGCCGCCGCGACCATCAGCTTGTCGGCCACCGGATCCAGGAATGCGCCGAACGCGCTGGTCTCCCCCCACTTGCGCGCCAGGTAGCCGTCAAGCCAATCGGTGATCGCGGCAGCCGAGAAGATGGTCATCGCCGTCCAGTTCTTGGCGACAGGCGAGAGCCAGGAGTCGGGCAGGTAATAGACTGCGACGAAGATCGGGATCGCGACGATCCGCAACCAGGTCAGCAGGATGGGAGTATTGATCGGCATCGGAGTGCACGCGCACGCGGCAACGGCAGCGCTGCCTCGGCTATCGCGATTCTAACCCGCACATGCGGCCCGCCCAACCTCTTCGTCAGTGCAGGTCGGCGAATATACGCTCCGCCAGCGCGCGCGAGATGCCGGGTACCCGCAAAAGGTCGTCGACGCTGGCGGCCTGCACGCCTCGCAGCCCGCCGAAGTGCGTGAGCAGCGCGCGCCGCCGCGTTGCCCCGATGCCCGGTATGTCCTCCAGCGTGGACGTCGTGCGCGCCTTGCCGCGCCGCGCGCGATGGCCCTGGATCGCGAAGCGATGCGCTTCGTCGCGGATCTGCTGCAGCAGGTGCAGCCCGGGATGGTCCGAAGGCAGGTTCAGTGGCTCGTCGCGGTCGGGAAACACGATGTCCTCCAGGCCCGCCTTGCGCTCGGGGCCTTTGGCGATTCCGATCAGCGGCACGCCATGCATCCCTTGCTCCTCCAGCACATTCGCCGCCACCGCGACCTGGCCCTTGCCGCCGTCGATCACCAGCAGGTCCGGCGGTGGATACTCGCCGGCGACGATCCGCCCGCAGCGCCGCGTCAGCGCCTCACGCAGCGCGGCGTAATCGTCGCCGCCCTGCTCCGGTGCGACGTTGAAGCGGCGATATTCGGACGACTGCATCGCGTGCCGGTCGAAGATCACACAGGACGCGACCGCGGCCTCGCCCATCGTGTGCGAGATGTCGAAGCATTCGATCCGCTGTACCGACGCCGGCAGGCCCAGCGCCTCCTGCAACGCCGCAAGACGGTCTTCCTGTGTCGCCTTCTGCGCCAGCCGCTGACGGATGGCCAGCGTGGCGTTCTGCATGGCCATCGTGAGCCAGACCCGGCGCTCGCCACCGGGATTGCCGACGATTTCCACCTTGCGCGATACCTGCGCGGACAGCACCTCGGCGAGCGCAGCGTGGTCCTGGACGTCCGGCACGATGATCATCGGCGGCACGGGCCGCTCGACGTAATGTTGCTCGAGGAATGCCGGCACGATGTCGCTGCCGGCGGCCACGTTCGCCGCATCGGCGTGGCGCGGAAAGATCGTGCGATCGCCCACGTGCCGACCACCGCGGATCATCACGACATTGACTGCGACGAGACCGCCCTCGTGAGCCGCCGCGACGACGTCAATGTCGCCGGCGGTTGTGCTTTCGACGAACTGGCGCGCCTGCAGCAGCTGCAGGCGGTTGATCCGGTCGCGGAAACGGGCGGCGCGCTCGAACTCGAGCGCCGCGGCGGCCGTTTCCATCTGCGTCTGCAACTGGGTGAGCACCTCGCCGGCCCGGCCCTGCAGGAAAAGGGTCGCGCCCTGCACGTCTTCGCGGTACTCATCCTCGGCGATGAACCCCACGCATGGCGCAGTGCAGCGCTGGATCTGATACAGCATGCACGGCCGCGAACGGTTGGCGAAGACGCATTCGTCGCATGTGCGCAGCAGGAACACCTTCTGCAGTAGCGCGATACCCTCGCGCACCGCACCGGCGCCCGGGAACGGACCAAAGTAGCGGTTGCGGCGGTCGAGTGTACCGCGATGGAAGCGCAGCTGCGGAAATGGCTCGCCGGTCAGGCAGACGTAGGGGTAGCTCTTGTCGTCGCGAAATAGGATGTTGTAGCGCGGCTCGTGCGCCTTGATGAGGTTGTTCTCGAGCAGCAGCGCCTCGCCCTCCGAGCGCGTGACCGTCGTCTCCACGCGCGCCACCTGCGATAGCATCGCCGTGATGCGCAACTCGTGGCCCGTCTTCTGGAAGTAGCTGGAGACACGCTTCTTCAGGTCGCGGGCCTTGCCCACGTACAGCGTTTCGCCGGCGAGGTTGTACATCCGGTAGACGCCCGGCCGATGCGGCAGCGACGCAAGCAGCTCCCGCGCATCGAAGGCCTCCCCCAGGCTTGCGGCCGGGGAAGCCGGGGCTGCTGCGCGATCCCCCGAGGCAGCCAGTCGTCCTGCGTCCTTGGGCGGCCCGGCGCTCATCGTTCCTCCGTCGCGCCGCGCGCGAGATGTGCCGCCACCGTGTCGAAGGCGGCGTTGAACATGGCGGGCGTCAGGCGGCGGGTATTGGTGTTGTAACGGCTGCAGTGATAGCTGTCGACGAGCAGCCGATTGCCAGGCAGCGCGTGGGCCGCGCCATGCGCGAACGGGACCGCGGATGGCCGCTGCCCTAGCGCGCGCAGTGCGGCGTCGTGGGCAATGCGGCCCAGCGCCAGGATCGCGCCGCCTGGCGGCAGTGCCGCGAGGTCGGCGGCGAGATAATCGTTGCACATGCGAATTTCAGCGGGTGTCGGCTTGTTTCCGGGCGGGAGGCACTTGACCGCGTTGGTGATCCGGCATTGCAGCAGGCGCTGCCCGTCGTCGCGGGACGTCGCGACCGGCTGCGTGGCAAATCCGTAGGCATGCAGCGTCGCATACAACAGGATGCCCGCGTAGTCGCCGGTGAACGGGCGACCCGTGGCGTTGGCGCCGTGCAATCCAGGGGCCAGCCCTACGACGACCAGCCGCGCGGCGGCGGCGCCGAAGGGCGGCACCGGCCGGCACCAATAGGCCGGGTGCTCGAGCGCCACGTCGGCCAGGAAAGTGGCGAGCCGCGGACAACGGCGGCACGCCGGATCGAATGCGGCCGATGCGGCAGCGGTGTCGCGATCTGGCACAATCGTCGTCTTTTGGTCGGCGTGCATGCGGCGAATATATCGCACGTCGCAACCGCCGATTCCCGATTCCCGCTTCCTGGCTGCCGATGTTACCTCCCGAAACCCGCCTCGAAGTGATTTCGCAACTGCCCAAGCGGGCGTCGCGCAAGCCACCTCTGCTCTTCGTCCACGGCGGCTACTGCGACGCGTGGTGCTGGTCGCCGTACTTCCTGTCCTGGTTTGCGGGACGTGGTTGGCCCTCCTATGCGCTGAGCCTGCGCGGACACGGCAGCAGCGGCGGCCTGTCGTCGCTGTTCGTCGCAGGACTCGACGACTTCGTCGCCGACATCGAACACGTCGCCGGCCAGATGTCGGCGCCGCCGATGCTCATCGGACACTCGATGGGAGCTTCGGTGATCGAGCGAATGTTGGCCACCCGCCCGGTCCGCGCCGCCGCCCTGCTGGCGCCCGTGCCGCCTGCCGGATTGTTCTCGGTGGCCGCCCGGCTGGCCGCCGCGCATCCGGATTACGTTTCCCATCTCGCGCAATTCGATCCATCGCAGCTTACCGACGGCCTGCTCGCCACGCTGCGGCCGTTCTACTTCAGCGCCGGCGTGCCGCGAGCCATCCTGGCGGAAGCGCAGCGCCACATGCAGGTCGAGTCGCCACGCGCGCTTATGGACCTGTCGCTCCGACTGCACATGGCGCTACCCGAACGGCCGACCTCCCCGGTCCTGGTGCTGGGCGCGCACGACGACCGGATCTGCACGCCGGCCGACGCCCACGCCACGGCACACCATCACGGCGTAGAGGCGGCTATTCTGCCGGGAATGGCGCACATGCTGATGCTGGAACCGGAATGGGAGACGGCGGCGGAAGCGCTCGCCGAATGGCTCGCGCTGCACAAGTGAAGCGGTTAACGCCGCTGAGCGACGAATTCCACGAACTCGTCTGCGGGCAGCGGTTTGCTCATCCAGTACCCCTGGAAGCTGTCGCAGCCATGGATGTCCAGGAATTCGAGCTGTTCGCGCGTGCCCACGCCCTCGGCAATGACCTTCAGCCCCAGGCCCCGCGCCAGTCCGATGATGGCCTCGGTGATGGCGGCGTCCTGGGGATCGGTCTCGAGGTCAGCGATGAACGAGATATCTATTTTCAGCGTGTCGATCGGGAAATGCTTCAAGTGCGTCAGTGACGAGTAACCGGTGCCGAAGTCGTCGATCGCGACGGTGAAGCCTTCGCCGCGCAGCTGATGCAGCACCTTGCGTATGGCATCGAGGTCGTGCAGCAGGCTCGTCTCCGTGACCTCGAGCTCGATCCACGACGGATCGCATTTCTCCGACTTGACGATGTCCGAGATCCTTTGTGCCAAGTCTTCCCGGTAGAACTGCCGTGCGGAGAGGTTGACTGACACACTGAGTTGCATGCCTGCCTTGCGCCACGCCACGCATTGCGCGGCCGCGGTCCTCAGCACCCACTCGCCGAGCGCATGGATGAGGCCGGATTCCTCGGCCAGAGGAATGAACACCTGCGGCGGCACGCTGCCGTGCTCGGTGTCGGTCCAGCGCAGCAGCGCCTCGGCGCCGATGATGGCGCGGTCGTGGATGCGCACCACCGGCTGGTAATGAAGGCGCAGGGCATTGTTCGCTAGCGCCGAGCGCAATGCGACCTCGAGCGTGTGCTGGCGCAACCGATGCTCGGCCAAGTTGGCGTCGAGGAACTGGAACGTGTTGCGGCCGAGCTCCTTCGATCGGTACATCGCGACGTCAGCGTGCTTCAGCAGTTCTTCCGGGTCGTCGGAGTCGTCGGGGTACACGGCAATGCCGATCGACGAGGTGACGTAAATGTCGTGCTCCTCGATTTCGAACGGCTGTGCGATAGCATCGAGCAGCTTTTGCGCGATGCTTCCCAGGACCGACGGGTCGTCGAAGTCTTCGACGATCACCATGAACTCGTCGCCGCCCAGCCGTGCCAGCAGGTCGGTCTCGCGCAGCGCGCCCGATAACGCGGCGCTGATGCGTATGAGCAGCTCGTCGCCGATGCGATGGCCCAGCGTGTCGTTGACGTTCTTGAAGCGGTCGAGGTCGATGAACAGGACACCTACGCGGTGCCCGCTGCGCCTCGCCTGCGCGATGGCCTGCGTCAGCCGTTCGTGCAGCAGCAGGCGATTGGGCAGGCCCGTCAGCGCGTCGCGCGTGGCCAGGTACTGCAGGCGTTCCTCGGCCTGTATCCGCGACGACACGTCCTGCACGAACGACAGGATCGAAACGATGCGGCCCTCATCGTCGAGCAGCGCCGAATGGTACCACTCGCACCAGATTGTGCCGCCGTCCTTGCGGTGATTGCGCGCGAGGCCGGTAGCGCGCGGCTCTTCCCCGCCCATCAGCCTGCCGACCAGTCCGGCGAAACTCTCGCGGTCGTCCTCGTGCACCAGCGGACTGTCCGCAAGAGGGATGCCGAGGATCTCGTCGGAACTCCAGCCGAAGATGTTCTCGGCCTGCGGCGACCAGCGGACGAGCCGAAAATCGCGGTCCCACTCCAGCACGGACAGCGGCGTGTTGTTGATGTGCGACGAAAGCATCCAGTTGGCGCGCCGCAGCTCTTCCTCGTTGCGCTTCTGATCGTGAATGTCCGTATGCACGGCGTAGATGCCGATCACGTTACCTTCGGCGTCGCGGTTCGGCGCGTAGTGGACCGCCTCCCAGCGCTCCTCGCCCTCGGGTTGCGCCAGCAGCTTTTCCGTCGATACGGTCTCGCCCTTCAGCACGCGGTCGAGCAGCGGCGAGAGTTGCGCCGCGCGCGCCTCGCCGTTGACCTCGGCGATCGGCCGGCCCATCAGCTCCTTGCGGTTTTCGCCCAGCCAGTCTTCGTTGTGGCGGTTGAGGAATAGGTACTTGTAGTCGCGGTCGATGTACGACACGCGCGCCGGCACATTGTCCATGATGAGGCGCAGCTCGGCCTCGGACGCGCGCAACGCTTCCTGCGCCTGCTTCAGGCCGTGGATGTCGTTCATCAGCACGAACGCGCCGTATACCTCGCCCGATGGCGCCGCATCCGGCACGACGCGGATGGTCATCCAGCGGCGCACGCCGTTTGCACCCGGCACCAGCCTGTCGAACGCCGTGGACTCGCCTTCCATCGCTCGCGTCAGCATTGCCTGCGCGCTCTGGTAGATGCCGTGGCCGACGACGTCGCGCAGGCGCATCTCGATGGCCTGCGACTCCGTCAGTCCGAAGAACTGCAGGAACGTGCGGTTGACGTAATGGCAGCGTTCGTCGCGGTCGATGTACGCAACCGGCGCCGGCACGCCGTCCATGATCGCGCGCAGCTGGCCTTCGCGTGCGGCCAGCGCGTCCTGTGCCTGCTTCAAGTCAGTGATGTCGTGGCCGACGATGTACAGGCCCTTCAGCGTGCCGTCGAACTTGGCATCGGGCACGATCCGGCCGCGCAGCCAACGTGTCCGGCCTATCGCATCGACGATGGTCTGCTCGTAGGTCACTGCCTCGCCGCCGACCGCGCGCAGGATGAACGGCTCCAGCGCGGAATAGTCGGCGGCGCCCGTGACCTCCGCCGACGTTCGGCCGATGACGTTATTGCGCTCGAGGCCGGTCAGGCGCAGGAACGACTCGTTGACGAACACGTAGCGAAGGTCCTTGTCGAGATAGACGACGGGTTCCGGGATGTTGTCCGTGAATAGGCGCAACTGCTCCTCGCGCGCGGCCAGCGCCTGCTCGGTGAGCTTCAAGTCGTGGATGTCGTATTCGGTGCAGTACAGCCCCCGGACGGTGCCCGACACGTCGAGGTCGGGCACGATGCGGCCGTGCATCCAGCGGTTCTGGCCCTGCGGCGTCGTGCCGACGCGCTCGTATTCGACGTGCTCGCCGTTCTGCGCGCGCTTCACGATCGGCCGGATGAACGTCGCAACGTCGGCGGTCATGACCTCGAACGGCGTCTTGCCGTAGATCTCGTCCTGGGGCTTGCAGACCGCATTGGCGAAAGCCTGGTTGACGAACGTGTACTTGAGGTTGCGGTCGAGGTAGGCGATCGGGCCGGGGATGTTGTCCGCGAACAGCCGCATCTGCGATTCCTGCGACTTCAGCGCATCGCGGATGCGGATGTCGTCCTCGATGTCGTTCATCACCGCGAACGCGCCGCCGACACGTCCGCCGACTTCGCGGTCGGGGAACAGCGTCACGCGCATCCAGCGCGAGTCGCCGGAAAGCTGCCTTTCGCGGCGTTCGTAGGACACGGTCGCCCCGGCGAATACGCGCTCGATGTAGCCCTGCATTTCCGCCAGCGCGTCGGCCGGCAGAACTTCCTTCAATGAGTGCCCCAGGACGTCGTCGGCCGGCACGCCGATCCACGTGCCCAATGGCTTGTTGGCGAAGCGAAGCTTCAGCTGGCGGTCGAAATAGAAAATCGGCAGGCCGACGCTGTCGGTCACGAGTCGCAGGCGATGCTCGCGCTGGCCCGCCTCGAGCTCGAGACGCTTCAGATTGTCGACGTCGCTGTAGGTGACGAGGAAGCCGCGGACCTGGCCTTGGGGGGTCCGGTCGGGATGATAGTCGACGCGTATCCATAGGGGCGGCCGGCCCGGCGTGACCAGTTGCCGCTCGTAGACCGTCCGCTCGCCGGACAGGGCGGCATCGATGTAGGCATGGTAGAGCTGGTAGACGTCGCGGCCCAGAACCTCGATCACCTCGCGGCCAAGCACCTCGTTGGCGCGCTTGCCCAGCCAGTCCAGGAAGGCCTTGTTGGCGAAGCGGTACCGCTGATTGCGGTCGACATAGGCGAGCGGGACGCCCAGCGCATTGAGCTTGTGCTGCGAAAGCGCGGCCAGCATCTCCCGCTCCATGGGGATGCCGATGGTTTGCGGAAGGGCCAATTCAAGTCGATTTAGCGGTCGTGGTAACGCCATCGCGCGGGTATTCGTTTCGTGGACGGACGGCCAAACGGCCGATTGCGTTTACATTTTGTACCACTCAAGCAAGGATCGCGCCCGCCTACCTTCCCCGTCACCGTGTCAGACCCTGGGGCGGCCGACCTCATAAAATGCGGGGCGACAGCATGCGCCCCGCTTCCGCGACGGCAGGATCGCCTGCGAGAAGATTCAAGCGGTTACAATCCGCGTCACCATGCAACGCGCGGCGGCACTGCGCCAAACGTGCCCATGGGACCGTCCCTTGGGGCGGCCGCCCGACCCGTCGACCTGCCAAGGTACCCATGCCGCCCGCTCGAGAACCCGGCCCCAAGACCCCCGTCTTTCGCCTAGTGGTCGGCATGATAACGAGCTTGGCCGCAACCCTCGCCATGGCTGGCGGTCCGCTTCCCGAACCCCCGGTGCTGGCGGGTGTCCCCGTCGATTTCATCCTGTTCGGTCTGACACTGGCAGGTGTCGCCCTGTTCCACCACCACACGCTGCGGGTTGCCGTGGTCGGCCTCGCGACCATCACGCTCTTCAAGGTTCTCGTTTCGCCATTCGCGGAAGGCGCCGGCGCCGACGGCCTCGTTGCCCACCTCGGCCACGAATGGGTGCTGCTCGCCAACCTGTTGGGCCTGCTGCTTGGCTTTGCACTCCTGTCCAAGCACTTCGAGGCAAGCCGCATTCCCGCCATACTTCCGCGCTATCTCCCGGACGACTGGAAGGGTGGTTTCGTACTCCTGGTGATGATCTTCGTCCTGTCGAGCTTTCTCGACAACATCGCGGCCGCGCTGATCGGCGGAACGATTGCCAACGTCGTGTTCCGCGGCAAGGTCCACATCGGGTACCTGGCAGCCATCGTCGCCGCATCGAACGCCGGGGGCTCGGGCAGCGTCGTCGGCGACACGACGACGACCATGATGTGGATCGCGGGCGTCAAGCCGCTGCAGGTGTTCGAAGCCTACACGGCGGCCGGTCTGGCCCTGGTCATCTTCGGCATTCCCGCGGCACTCCAGCAGCACCGGTACTCGCCGATCAGCAACGACGCGCCGCCGAACGTGCATGTGGACTGGGCGCGCATCGCCATCGTTGCGGTGATTCTCATCACGGCCATCGTCGTCAACGTCGTCGTCAACGTCCGTTATACGGAACTCGCCGATTCGTTTCCGTTCATCGGCGCGGCAGTCTGGGTGGCGATCATCATTTGCGTTCCGATCCGCGAGCCGCACTGGCTGGAGGTGCGCAGCGCGTTTCGCGGCAGCATATTCCTGCTGTCGCTGGTGCTCGCCGCATCGATGATGCCGGTTCAGAAATTGCCGAATGCGTCGTGGCAGGTCGCGCTCGGGCTGGGGTTCGTCTCGGCTGTGTTCGACAACATTCCACTGACGGCGCTGGCGTTGAAGCAAGGCGGCTACGACTGGGGCTTTCTCGCCTACGCCGTTGGCTTTGGCGGCTCGATGATCTGGTTCGGATCGTCCGCGGGAGTTGCGCTGGCCAGCCAGTTCCCGGCGGCGCGGTCGGCCGTTGCCTGGGTGCGTAGCGGCTGGCACGTCGCGGTTGCGTATATCATCGGCTTCGCGTTCATGCTCGCGATGATCGGCTGGAAACCCGACGCCAAGTTGCCCGAGGCACCCAAGTCCGCCACCGCGCCCGCCTCGATCTTTTCCCTGCCGCACCTGCGTACGTAGGTACGGGCAGGATCGCTCCGCCATGGCCATCGTCGACGACATCGCGGGTCTGCGCCGCATCCTCACTCAATCGCGAACACTCGCCGTCGTCGGCCTGTCGGCCAACTGGTATCGCCCCAGCTATTTCGCGGCGAAGTACATGCAGGACCATGGCTACCGGATCATCCCCGTCAACCCTTCGTACACCGAGGTCCTGGGAGAAAGGTGCTATCCAACCATCGCCGCCATTCCCGGCACAGTCGACGTGGTCGATTGCTTCCGCAAGGCCGAGGAAATTCCGGCGCTGGCGCACGCCGCGGTCGCCAAGGGCGCAAAGGTCCTGTGGATGCAACTCGGCATCCGCAACGACGAGGCGGCCCGGATCGCGAGCGATGCCGGACTCGACGTGGTGATGGACCG
>Ga0302323_100002071_pt1 | contig 16307 bp, 13 predicted proteins | sample Fen_T0_3_FD_201950 | JGI IMG/M metagenome (GOLD analysis project Ga0302323, IMG submission 201950) | Peat permafrost microbial communities from Stordalen Mire near Abisko, Sweden - Fen_T0_3 | ecosystem: Environmental > Terrestrial > Soil > Wetlands > Permafrost | place: Sweden: Abisko... | reverse complement strand
TGTTCGGCGCGGATCACATCTATCGCATGGATCCGGAGCAGATCATCGACGCGCACATTCAGTCGGGGGCGAGTGTCACGGTGGCGGCGATTCGGGTGCCCATCGACGAGGCCTCGCGTTTTGGCGTCATCACCCCGGGGGCCAACAACAAAATCGCGAGCTTTGTCGAAAAACCGCAGAATGCCGTAGGGTTACCCGATGATCCGAAGCACGTGTTCGCGTCCATGGGCAACTACGTATTCGACACCAAAGCCTTGATCGACGCGGTGCATGCAGACGCCGCCAACAAGGACAGTGCGCACGACATGGGCGGCAACATCATCACTGCCATGGTCGATGCCGGCCAAGCCGCCGTGTACGACTTTCACTCGAACAAGGTGCCCGGCGCGACCGAGCGCGATGCCGGCTATTGGCGCGACGTGGGCACCTTGGACGCGTACTACGAAGCGCAGATGGATCTGATCAGCGTGCATCCGATCTTCAACTTGTACAATCACGAGTGGCCGATTCACTCGTCGTTGGGCGCGCTACCACCGGCGAAGTTCGTGTTCGACGAAGAGCAGCGGCGCGGCATGGCCATCGACTCGATGGTGGCTGCCGGCGTGATCGTGTCGGGGGCCGCGGTGCGCCGTTCGATCCTATCGCCCGGCGTGTCGATTCATTCGCGCGCGAACGTGGAAGACTCGGTCTTGATGCACGGCGTGGACGTAGGCCGCGGCGCCATCATTCGACGCGCTATCTTGGACAAGAACGTGAAGGTTCCGCCTGGCGCCCGCATCGGTGTCGACCCGGAAGAAGACCGCGCACGCGGCTTCACCTTCAGCGACAACGGCATCGTCGTCGTCGGCAAAGACGACCTTGTCCGACCGTGATCCGCCAGAGAATTTGTCAGCAATGAAGATCGCGCTCTTGAGCCGCGAGTATCCGCCCGAAGTGTATGGCGGCGCAGGCGTGCACGTTGAATATTTGGCTCGTGAGCTCGCGCCGCTGGTCGAACTCGCCGTGCATTGCTTCGGCGCGGCGCGCAGTGCGCCGGAAGTCGCAGGCACGTATCAGCCCTGGCCGGCCTTGGATGGCGATGCTCCCGAGCTTGCGGCGCTCCGCACTCTGTCGGTCGATTTACTGATGGCCAAGGCCGTGCGTGGCACGGAGCTCGTGCACACGCACACCTGGTACGCGAATTTTGCCGGGCATTTGGCCAAGCTGATGTACGGCGTGCCGCACGTGATGACCTCGCACAGCTTGGAACCGCTGCGCCCATGGAAAGCAGAACAACTCGGCGGTGGTTACGCGCTCTCCAGCTATTGCGAGAAGACCTCGATCGAGGCCGCCGATGCGGTGATCGCGGTGTCCGCGGGCATGCGCAAAGATATCCTTGCCGCTTACCCGGCGGTTGACCCGGCGCGCGTACACATCATCTACAACGGCATCGATCCCGAGCAATTTCAGCCGGATCCCAAGACCGATGTGCTGCTGCGCGAGGGCATCGACCCGAAGCGCCCGTACGTGGTGTTCGTGGGCCGCGTCACCCGCCAAAAGGGCATCGTGCATCTGCTGGAAGCGGCCCATTATTTCTCGCCCGAGGTCGAACTGGTTTTGTGCGCCGGCGATGCCGACACCAAAGAGATGGGCGCGGAGGTGCGCGCGCTCGTCGCCGAGCTCGAGCGTACGCGCGGGCCTGTGCGTTGGATCGAGAAGATGATGCCGCGCCCGGAGTTGATTCAAGTGCTGAGCCACGCGCGCGCCTTCGTCTGTCCGTCGATCTACGAGCCCTTCGGGATCGTGAATCTCGAGGCCATGGCCTGCGGGGCGCCGGTAGTCGCCTCCGCGGTGGGCGGCATCCCAGAGGTGGTAGAACACGGAAAGACCGGCTACCTGGTTCACTTCGAAACCGACGGGACGCCGCTCGGTGCACCCAAGGATCGCGAAGCGTTCGCGCGTGCGTTCGCTGCCCGCGTCAACGAACTGGTGGCCGACCCGGCGCGAGCCGCCAGCTTCGGCAAAGCGGGACGCGCGCGCGTCGAGGCAATGTTCAGCTGGTCGGCGATCGCCAAGCAAACCGCGGACTTGTACCGCAGCTTGCGCCGCGTTTAGGAAGCGTTGAGGTTGGCTGGGGGGGCGATCGCTACCCAGCCGCGCACCTCGTGTGGAGCTGGGTAGCTGGATCTTTTCGAATGGTGGCCCCGGCCGGCTTCGTAGGTCGGGAAGGTGACTTTCGTGAGCTGCGCACGGCGCGGGCAATCAGGGCGAGGGGCCGGGCGACAATGCCTCAACGTGCCAATTTGCCCCCGCAACAGTCCCTTCGAAATCAAAAAATGGGCCGCAGTCTAAACCGGGTTGAGCCGCGCGGCTCGGCCCGGCTCGTGCATTGCCGAAGGAGTGACTCGGCTTAGGAATGCTTGGAACCGCTGGCGAAGCGGGTCCGTTGCTGGCGGTCGAGCAGCTGGCGATAGACGACGAATACCGCGATGGCTACGGGTCGTGCTTTGGACCTTGGCTGGCTTCCAGCTGCTCTACCTGGTGGGGGCGAACTCGTTCTTGAACCTCGGCCTGCTGCCTCTTGCGTTCAACAGCACGAACCAGGTGCGGGTCACTATTTCATCGGGCTGGAGCGTGCTGCCTGGGAGGGTGCACGTGCGAAACGCGCGCTTCACTTTTCAGGATCACAATTTACAGTTCTCGATCGACATGGCGAGCGGGTTCTTGGTCCTGCACTTGAGCGAACTCGCCAAGCATACTTTCCACGCCTCTCACTTGCGCGGTGAAGGCGTGGCGTTCCGTATGCGTCATCGCGTCGACCCGTGGTCGAAGCACGAACCGGCAGTCGGCACCTTTCCGCCCATTCCGGAGTTCGCGGCGCCAGCCGTGTTCGAGGCTTACGTGCCCGAACCGCCGATCAGCGATGCGGATTACAATCTCTGGACGGTGCACTTCGACGACGTGGATACGGGCGTGTCGGAGGTTTGGGTGCAGGCCTTTCGCTATCGCGGTCAGGGCCGTGCGCGCGGCCAATTCCAACTCAAGCCCGCGCGAACGCTGTGGGTCGGGCCGGCCTCACTCCATCTCGAGCCAGGGCTGCTCTCGGCCGGCGCGTATCGTGTAGCGCCCGGCTTCGGCGGGCAGATCGACTGCACGGTGCACCCATTCGACGTGCTCCCGGTTCATGGTCTGGAACCCTTACGTTACATTTCTGCGCGCGTCCGCTTGGACGCGCCCACGTTGGACCCGCAGGTTTACGCTCTGTTCGCGGGCGAGTCTGGGCCGCATGTATCGTCGGCCAGCGGATCCTTGCACTTGGATCTGGAGACCCAACATGGCCTGCTCACGCCGCAGAGCCGCCTGGACGTCGTGCAGCGCGGGTTCGAGCTGAGGGCTGCCCAGGGTGAGCTCGATGCCGAGCAGCTTGCAGTGCATGCCAGCATCGACCGCGAACTCGGTGGCCAAGCCACGCTCGTCATCGATCGCGGCACCCTGCGTGAACCGATTGCGCCCGGGCATCCGCCGCGCATCGAGCACTTGTCGTTCAGCGTGGTCAGCGGCAACCGCGACGCTGCCAAGGAATTTCAGTTCAAAGAGGCGCGCTTGAACGATGCGCGAGTCTTACTGGGCGATGCGAGTTGGCTCAACCGTTGGCTCGAAAACAAGGGATTTTCTCTTTCCCGCGGTGAGATTTCGCTGCTCGCCCATGGTCGTTACGCAGATTCGGCGATCGACGGCGAAGCACGGCTGGAAAGCGAAGGCGTGGACGCAGCCTTGGGTGCGAAGCGGCTGCACTATGCCGGCGCACTCTCGCTGCAGGCGGAGCGAGCCGATCTCGAGCGCTTCACCGGCAAGTTGAGCGCCGATCTCAGCGGTCGCTCGCTGCGAGTGCAAACGGGCGACCAGGAACTTCACTTGGCGGGTCTCCAGGCGCACGTCCATGGGCAGCGCGATGCCCAGGGCAATGCGCTCTCGGGACAAGCCAAGTTCTGGAACTTCAGTGTCTCGAACAACGGATTCGTGGTTCGGGCACCCGGGGTGACTGCGCTGGCGCACTCCGAGCAGGGCGCGGATGGCGTGCAGCTCACGCACTTCAACGCTGAAATCCCGCTGCTGACGGGCGAAGGACGCGGCGCGCGGTTAACGACTGCCGCTGTCGCCCGTGGCACGTTCGCCCAACACAAAAGCAAACCCGAAAAGAGTCTCGAGCTCTGGGCTACCCTGCAAAGGCCGCGTGCCGTGCTCGGCTCGAAGCCGGCGAAGAGCGCCGCGACTCCGCGGGTCGAGCTGCACGCAGCGCTGCACACCGATGCGCTCGGCGCGCTGAGCGGCAAACTCGACCTGTTGCCCGCGGCCTGGGTGGTCGAGGCCGCCAACATGCGCTTTTCGGGCAAGTCCGCGGTGACCGCCGAATTTACGGCCCTCGATCTGGCGCGACATAGTGGTGAATTGAGCGCGCGTATGATGTCCTCTGGGGTGACGCTCGGCGACACCACACAAAACGCTGATTGTCCGTGGTCGCGTGCGGAATCGCTCGAGCTTTCCGGCAAGGCGAAGCTGCTCCCGCGCGGCACGACTTCGCTTTCGATGACCGGAGAATCCAAGCAAACTCAGCTCAATTGGGGCGACTTTTTGACCCACGCCGATATCGGCCTGAGCGCGCACTTCGATCAGGGACTGTTGGCGAGCGACGGTGATGGTCGGCTCGATCTGACCCTTCGCAACGCGAGTTTGCGCAGTGGCGAGGGCGCGAGCAAGGGCTGGGCCGCGAACGTGCCTGCGCTCGAAGTGCGCGCGATCTTGGCGCGCAAGGCCGGCAAACTTTCGGGCAGCGCGAGCATGAACGCGCCGGCCGCGCGTGCTCGCATCGGCGCGACGCCGTTGAGCACTGACCTGAACGCAGAGTTCAAACTCGACTCGTTGGATCTCGGCGCAAGCACGATGCACGGCTCAGGCGCCGTGCACGTGCGCAACGCCGCGTTGCCCAATGTGTCTGACCCGGTGTCGAAGTGGTGGGCAGACGTGAAGCTCGATTCGCTCTTCGCCCGCGCTCAGAAGAACCTCGAACTGGGCGGGACCTTTCGCGCAGACTTGCGTGACGCCACTCCAGGACTCGCCGTGCTGGGGGAGCAAGGCTCCTTGCCCAAATGGGTTGCTAGCGCCTTTCCGCTGCGTGGCCTGTCCGTCACCGGTTCGCTGGCGCGACGCTGTCGCCTGACCGACATTCATTTGGTGCAGATGGAAGGCGGACCGGCCGTTGCCCGCGGGCGCTTGCAGAGCTTGCCGGACGGCTTTCAGGGCGCGCTGCTCCTGCGCGTTGCGGGTTTCCAGGCGCTCTCGGCCGGGCTGGATTTCGACGCCCAACATACCAACTTCGGACTATTCGACGGGGATGATTGGCTGGCGCGGTTCAATCAGAGCTTCGACCGCAAGTCCGACAACGCGGTCAAGTTGCTGTGCCCCCCGGACCCGAACAAGTGCAGCGAGCCGGAACCGGTCAGCATCGTTGCGAACGACGCACGCTAGAAAAAGCGCTCGGCTGCCGGCGTTGCCCGCCGGGGGGCGGATTTCCAGACTCAGTCGCGGGCGGCTTGGCTAGAGTGTGGGCCGAACATGCCGAGCTCGCGCGAATCAGCGGACCATCGCCGACTCTGGCGTCCGATCGCCCTCGGACTCGGGTTGCTGCTCGGCGCGCGACCCGGCGTGGCTCGGGCGGAGCCGCCGACAGAACCCGCCCCGCCAGCCGCAAGTCAAACGGCTCCGGAGGGCAGCGACTCGCCTCCAATTTTGGCGTACGTGGTGGGCGCGATCGGGTTGTCTGGGATTTCGGTCGGGGGCGTGACCGGATTCTTGGCGTTGAATCAAAAAGGCATCGCTGAAGACCACTGCAGCCCAACCTTGCGTTTGTGTGATGGCGCCGGCAGGCAAGCGAGCGAGACCGGACGCACGCTGCGCGACATCAGCACGGCCGCTTGGATCGTGGGCGGCGTCGGCGTCGGGCTGAGCGCCTACCTCCTGCTCACCGCGCCGAAGCGGCAAAACCAGGTCGCGCTCTCCTTGTCGGTCGATGGCGCGAACCCAAGAGCTGCCCTGGTGGCTCATTTCTGAGGCATGCGCGTGGTTCGAGGTAAAGTCGTCAGATGGCTGTCGGGGGTGTGCTGGGTATGCGGTCTCTTGTGCTCGAAGGGCTGCGTGCTTTCCTTCGACGACTACCCCGCGGCCGATCTATGCGCGGCCAGTAGCGATGCCGGGTTCCAGCCGAGCACAGCGCCCGACCCCGCACTGCGCGGATGCGATGCTGGGACGCCCGTGCCAGTGAAAGAGGACTCCGGCCAAGAACTCGCGGGCGCTTCGGGCATGGATGGTGGCCAGTGAGCGAACGGGCATGGCTGCTGCTCCGTGCGCTCGCCTTCAGATCACTATTGCTGCTGCTGTCTGCGACCAGTGCCTGCGCGATCGTGCCGCAGAATCGCAGGCAATTCCTGGCAGATCCGACTATGCCCGCGCAGGATGATGCTCTCGAGCGTCGCGCCGCGCGAAAGTTCCACACCTCACGCGAGGGCGCAGCGGGCGCGGATGGAAAGCCCGCAGGGGGCGGCTGTAGCTGTGGGAATTGAGCTTGGCCAGCCCCCGATGCGGCTGCTTTCGTGTGCAATCTTTTGCGTCGCCTCAGTGGGCCACGCGGAGCCAACCGGTGATGCCGCGATTCTCGGTCAAGGCAAGCAGAGCGCCCGCATCGACGAGTTCCACGTGCGCCTGACCAGTTACTACCAAGAGGGTCAAGGCTACCAATCCAAGGCCGGTACGCTTGCGGGACCTGGCAGCGAACGGGCTCTGATCGTTCAGCCACAGATGCTCGTGGGCATTCGTCAAAATTCGCGCATTCACCATGAAGTGGTGGTCCCGATCGACATCGTGAGCGCGGCGTCGGTGAACGCGCTCGACGTCGTGTCGCACGCCTCGGCGGTGAACGAAGCGATTGGTATCGAGGTTACCAGTCGTTTCGATCTGACCGATGACGACCAGCTGACATCGAACCTGGCTTGGCACGAAGAAGAACCGTTCGGCTCCGGCTCGTTCGGTCTCGGCTACAGCCACGCCATGGCCGACGACAATGCGCTGCTGGGGATCTCGGGCCAAGCGACCTTCGATCGCTTCGACTACTTGCAGCCGAACGGCGATCGCCACGGTCGCCGCAATCGCACCGCCTTGAACGGAAACTTGAATTTCTTGCAGCTGCTGTCGCCGACCACGGTTTTCGACGCGAGCTATGGGCTGACCTTTCAACGAGGCACGCTCGAGACCAGCTATAACTCCGTCCCGCTCGAAGGCGGTGCGAGCCGCACCGGCGAGCTATTTCCGCGCTCGCGCATCCGCCACGCCTTGCAAGTGCGCATTGCGCAGCACCTGCCCGGGAGCCACACCACCTTGCGCGCGGCGTATCGCTATTACTCCGATTCGTTTCAGATCGGCGCGCACACCACTGAATTGGAACTGCACCAGTATCTGCTGCCGCGGCTGATCGCGCGTGGCTCGTTCCGCTACTACACGCAGTCCGGCGCTGAGTTTTTCACGACCGCATTTTCGGTGCACGAAAGCTTGACGCTACCGCGCACGGCCGACTCCGATCTCGCCGCTTTTCACGCCCAAGAGTACGGCTTGAAGCTGCTCTGGCTAGCGCGCGGACAAAGCTCACTCGACATCGGCTATTTTCACTATTTTCGCGACAATGGCCTGTCCGCCAATGTCTTCTCTCTCGGCTACGGGGGCCGCTTTTGAATCGACGTTTGATCTGGATTGCGCTCGGCTTCGTCGGTTGCGCTGCTGCTCGCACACCCGCCCTGCACTCCTCGACGCTGCCCGCCGTCGAGCTCACCCGTGTCGACGGCCAAGCCGAGTCACTGAAAGCCGCGCTCGGCGGCTCCGTTGCGGTAATCGATCTGTGGGCCACTTGGTGCGCCGCCTGTGAACTGGAGCGCCCCAAGCTCGAACGACTGCACACAGCCTACGCCTCGCAAGGTCTACGCGTGATCGGCCTCGACGTCGGAGAACCCCCGCGCGTAGTCGCCGCCTACCTGGCCGAAAATCGCGTCTCGTATCCGAACTACCTCGACCCGGATTTCCGCTTGACCGACGCACTCGGTGAAAAACGGTTACCCACGATCTTAGTGGTCGACCGCGACGGGCTTATCGTCCATCGCTCGCAAACGCTGGATGCCGAAACTTTGGCGGCAATCAAATGCCAGCTCGGGTCAGTCCCGTAAGCGTAAGCGTGAACGAAAATCCCTATCGGACGGGCGATCGCGCCCCCGCGTCGCAGCTCGCTCCCCGTAGGCTTCGACGCACCTGTGTCTCGCGCGATTCCGCGCTGTGAGGCGAAATGGCTCCAGGACGGTAGAAGTGCGCCTGGCGTCAGCGTGTCTTCGAAGCTTGCATCATCGATTCGATGACGCAGCTGTTCTAGAACTAAACGTTTCCGCCTCGATCGACAGTAAAGGGCGGCTCGCGCGGCCATCTTGGCCCATGGGTTGCGCGCACTCTTAACCTTTACGTTTGATCGTCATTCGCTACACTCCCTGAGAACAGGAGAGGCAAGTCCATGGCGTTGAAGCAAAAGCATATTGGGGTGCTCGTTGGCAGCCTCCGCCGGGATTCGTTCAGTCGTAAGCTGGCTAGTGCACTCATCGCACGCGCTCCCGCAGCGTTCGACTGTGCGCTGATCGAAATTGCTGATTTGCCGCTCTACAACGAGGATTTGGAAGCCGCTCCGCCCGCCGCCTGGAGTGCGTTTCGAGAGGCGATCCGCTCATGCGAGGCGCTCCTATTCGTCACGCCGGAGTACAACCGCTCTCTACCCGGTTGTCTGAAGAACGCGACCGACGTCGGATCGCGCCCGGAGGGAAAAAATGTCTTCGCAGGCTTGCCGGCCGCGATCGTCAGCGTCAGTCCGTATTCGTTGGGAGGATTCGGCGCCAACCACGCGCTCAGGCAGAGCTTCGTCTACCTGGACCTAGCCGTGATGCAGCAACCTGAGGCGTACGTCGGGGACGTGGGCGACGTGATGGATGCACAGGGCACGATCACGAACGAGAAGACCGACGTACTACTGACAGAATTCATGCACGCGTTCGAGCGTTGGGCGGGCGCGGTGGGAGTCGGCGCTAAGGAGAGCTTCGAGGCCTTCCTGACTCGCCGCGAGGCCATCTCCAGTGACTACATTGGCGGCAAGTGGGAACCCCTGCTGGACATCTCGACCATGAGCGACCCAGCCACCTTCTTCCCGCCGAGCGGCGACCGGTTGCAGGGAGCCTCGAAGGTAAATGCCGCCAACCAGCAGGGCGCGAAGGCCTTTGCCCCGGGCAGCGTGGGGAGGTTCGAGGTGCTGCAATCTGGGTCGAGCGGCGCGCTCGGATTCTGGACCGGCATCCAGCACGCTGAGGTGATGATGAAGGGCAAAGACAAGCCCGTCTCCATGCAGCTTCGCACCACCGAGGTTTTCCGAGCGGAGCAAGGCGTCTGGAAGCTCATTCATCGGCACGCCGACATCGGGCGGGGCGACAAATGATGAAGCGTGCCTGCTTCGAACACGAAGGTCTGACCCTGTCCTACCTCGATAGCGGTGGGGACCGGCCGCTCATCATTGCGCTGCACGCGATGTGGATGGAGGCCCGCACGTTCGAGGGCTTCGCCCAAGCGATGCCCGATTGGCGCGTCGTATCGCTGGACCAGCGCGGGCATGGCCTCAGCGATCACGCGCCGAACTACCATCGAGCCGCCTTCGTCGGGGACATCGCCGCGCTTCTCCATCACCTACAGGTGTCCAAGCCGGTGGTGCTCGTCGGCAATTCGCTCGGCGGCAACAATGCGTTCGCTTACGCATGCCGACACCCCGAGCATGTTCGAGCATTGGTCGTCGAAGAAAGTCCGCCGGAAGGGCACGGATCATTCGACTTCGTGCTCGAATGGCGTGGTATTTATCCGACTCGGGAGGACCTCGAGCGCAAGATCGGAGAACGCCTGGCGTGGTCGGTGGTACCAAGCTTCAGGGAGACGGCGCAGGGCTGGACTTTGGCGTTCGATCCCAACGAGCTCGTCGCGATAAAAAACGCATTCAACGGCGACTTCTGGCCCGATTGGCTCGGGTCGAGCTGCCCGGCCTTGGTAGTTCGGGGAACCGAAAGCAGGGCGGTGGACGGCGCGTTGCTCGAAAGCATGGCCCACCAACGTCCGAATACGCGCCTCATCTCACTTCGCGCCGGCCACGTCACGCATCACGACGACGCGCCGGGATTCAACGCGGCAGTACGACAGTTCCTGCAAGACTTGCCGTAGCCTGCAGACTTTGGCTTTGCCGGCGCGTCGTTCAACTGCCCGTTCATGCTAGAAACCCGGCCTATGAAGCGCCTGTTCTGCCTATTCGTACTCTCCCTCGCTGCCTGCGGCGGGGCACAAGCTGCTCCTCTTGCAGAGCCCGCCAGCATGCCCTCGGCAGAGGCGACGCCCTCCGCTGACTCGGCGCCGAATAGTGAGGCGAAATCGAACGCGGCGCCCGCTCCGATCACGGTGCCAACGGCGTGCGTGAAGTCGGGTCGCTTCTGCTTGCCCGATCAAAAATTCAGTAAGGCAATGTGCAACGCGGGCTCGCCCTCGCTCGCGTTGTATTTGTTCGGCAATGGTTTCGGTTACACGCGCGGCTACCTCACGCGCAAGACCCAGGCTTGGAATGCCGCGGGCGGTGCGTCAGACAACTCGTTCCTGGAGTTCGACGAAGAGGTGCTACTACTCGTGGAGCGCGGCGGGGATGCGAGTGGAATGCAAGTCAGTGGGGCTGGTGGCGGCTACGAGGCGCTGCGTTGGAACGGCCTGTGCGTCACCTTGGCAAAAGAGGAAGTGACGCTCGACAAGCCTCCGTCCCCGAAGGCGGCCAAGGTGGAGTGGCGCTTCCTGGACGACAATGTGCAGGTCGCGCTCCGCGAGGATTCGACGATCAACGGAGCCGTCACGAAGCGCCGCCAGGAATGCAAGGGTGCGGTCAGTGGCGACGTCAGCATGACGTGCGTCAAAGCCGATGATCGGCTGACTCAGGTGCTCGTGGACTACCTGCGAAAAGGAGGCAAAGTGCCAGTTCCGAGCAAATTGCCGCAGTGAGTCGAGATGCCGGCCGTTGGTCAGCGCTTTTCGGAGTTGAGCCAAACGTTGGCTAACTGCCAGGCGTCCAGGGCCTCGAACTCCGGGCCGTGCACGCCCACGATGCGCACTTCACCGACGATGCCCAGCGGGAGCGTGCGTGTCGCATCCCACACCGAAATCAGGTTCTTCGGTGGGCGCCGCGCGAGCGCGGGATCGACCGCGGCTAGCAGCGCGAGCGCGGACTGATTGACATCGCTGCTGGTGGCTCGCACGAAGTCCAAGAGCAAAGCGAAGCGTCGCGAGCGTCGTGCTTCGAGCCAGGTGGCTCGGGGCACGGGCGTGGCGCGGACGTCGTTGCCAGCCGAACTCAGCAGCGGTTCCAACGCTCTTGCTAGCTCGACGGCATGCGGCGCGTCCTCACTGACCAAGAGTGGCACAGGTCCGCCGCCCCAACGCACCCCGTTGCCGGCGCCGGGTACGGCACGCACGCCGAAACGCGCGAGTGCGGCCGCGGGTAACGCGGCCGTCAGTTGGCCGGCAATGCCCGGCGCACCCCAGCTCTTCGCGGTAAGGCCAGTTCTGAGCACAATCCAGCCAAAGATCGGACCGTCCAGCGGGACCGCGCCGGCTTTGGCGCGATACAGACCGTTGCCCAACCAGCCGATGTCGACCTGACCGGTCTCGAACGCACGCAGCGCGTCGGCCAAATCCGTGGCTCGCCCGAGCTCGATGCGTTCCAGGAACGCCGCGCCGCGCGCTGCGTTTTCATTGCGCGCCAAGCTGAGCGAGCCACTGCCGAAGGTGGCTTTGAAGGCGCCCGTGCCGTCCGGCGCGAGAGGGGAGAAACCGCGAGGCACGATCGCCGTCAGGGGACTCGCAAGCGCACGCGCCAACGTTTCGGGGTTCGCTTCCGGGACGATGATGGAGAGTCGATCCTTGCCCTCTACGCTCGGCGGGCGAAACGCGCCAAGCACTGCCGCGCCGCCCAGGCCTTGCGTGCGCTTCAGTGAAAAAACCGCGTCCGCCGCCGACAGCGCCTTGCCTCGTGCGCTGAGCAACTCCGGGCGCAGTGTGATGCGAGAACCGCTCCCGCTGCGCTCCGGCAGCGCGCTGGCTAGAGTGGGGTAGGGTTTGCCGCTAGCGTCCAAGGAAAAGAGCGGATCGGCGATCGCGGTGGCGAACAATGCCGACAGCGGATCGTCGAGCGAGTGGGGGTCCAGTCCGCCAAAATACAGCGGTAAGCGCAGGCGCAATACGCCCGCGGTCGGCGTCCGGCCCAGCGCGCTGGCGGAAGCGGCCGCGCTCAACGCGGTGAGGAAGGAGCGCCGGCCCAGAGCAGTCACCGGATCAGCCAAATCCCGTCACCGGTGGCAAGCGCCAGCGGCGCCATGGCTCGACCATCGCCTGGACAGATGGCCAGGGCGTCGATGCCGCTCGGCACCGAGACGCGCAGCCGTTCGCGCAGCTGACCGTTGTCCGTGACCGTGCGCACCAGCAGCTGATCGGCGTGCCGATCGAGGCTCGCGGACGAGCTCACGATTTCCGGCTGGCCGTCTTCGTCTAGATCACCCACTGCGACTTGTGCTCCGACGTTTGGCACAATCACCTCGGGATGCAGTGAATCGAGCGCGCGTGCAAAGTCAGCGCCGACTGCGCGCGCGATGCGCAAAGTATGGAGCTGTCCGCTGTGGCTGGTCAGTGCGCGGCTATCGAAGGCGTCCACCGGGGTGCCGAAGTCCACCTCCGGAGTGGCGCTCGAACCGGGGCATGCTCGCGCCTTGCCTTCGTAGCCGAGGCCCGTGCGCCGCGTGCAGCCAGCGCCGGGCCAAGGCATCACGGCGTGCCACTTGTGCTCGACTTGTAGCGTGCCCGTGAGGTCGAGGGTGTCGGCGCGGTCGCTCGAGCCGACCCACAGTCGGCCCGGTTCGGGAACCGCGCAAGCCGCGATTGGCTCACGCAGCGGGCTCGGAGCAACCGCTGAACTATCGGCCCAATTTAGGCTGACGCGTGCCGCGAAGCGGCCGTGCTCGAGGCGCCCGACCTGTACCCGGCGCCGACCCACGACGGCGATTTCGCTCGAGCCATCGCCGCGCAGATCTCCGCATGCCAGCGCCAGAATGTCGTGCTCTGCGGTTTGCGCCTTGTCCACCCGCGAGACCACCAAGGGGATGGCCGGGAACAAGGCCCGCAGTTCCGGATCGAGCGCGGTCGTGGCAAAAGCGTGCCCTTTCAGCTTCAGCCCCGGGCTTTTGACTCGCTGCCAAAAGTGACCAGCCCCCAGGTACACGTCGGCGCTCACGTCCAAGCGGTCGCGATAAAGCGACACGGTCAGATAGATTAGGCCGCGCGCGCTACTGGCTGCGTGCTCTGCTTGCGCGAGCGTGAGCGGTTCCTTGGAGGGCTGAGCCGCGGCGCCCAGCCTCGCGGCGACCAGCTGTGCAAAGCGCCCACTGATCGCCGCGGGCAGCGCGATGCGCTCGTCACCAGCAGCCGCGCCCGCAACGATCAGCGCCGAGTCTGCTTGGCCCGAGAGTGAGTCGGCAAGTCGGCAAGCGCTGCGACCGATCGCGGTGGACTCACGATCGCAGTCTGCATTGGGCGACGGCTTCGTCGGCTCCGGCGCAGCATGCACGTGGCCCACCGTGAGCGACGCGAGCAGCGCGAGAAAACCGGAAATGCGGCGGGACATCGAGCAAAGGTGAGGCTAGCGCGGGTCGAGTGCGTGCGGGTCGTACTCATCGTTTTGTCGAGGAATTTGCGGAGTGCTCCTCGCTTGCCGGGCAATCGGCCGGTCGTTTGCGAGCATCTCGCGGAGGTTTCGCCGAAAGCGTGCCTTCTATGATATCCGGTGGAACGACTTGTTGTTCCCGCGCCCCCCCCACTCCTTGTTCGCGCTGCTGCTGTGCGCCGCGGTTCTGCTCGGCAGGCCATCCCGAGCGTCGGCCCAGTGTGTGGACGAGGCACTGAAGCAGCAATTGATCGGTGAGCGCGCCTATCGCGGCGTCGTGCCGCGACTGATCAAGAAGTCGCTCCGCCACGAGCTATCGGCCATGGGCGGTTGGTTCGCGGGCGACGTCACCGACGGCGCGCCGACCTACGGCGGCGCATACACCTTCCACTTTACGGAAGATCTGGGGCTCGAGGCGAGCTACCTGCGCACGCGCGAGCACTACGAGATCTTGGACGCGATTGTCTCCCGCCAACAGGGCCTGGTGGGGATTACCGGGTCCCCGAACGAGACTATGCAATTTTTCATGGGCCACCTGGTCTGGTCGATGGCCTATGGCAAGGTCCGCTGGATGGGCGGGGGGATCAGCCGCTATGACTTTTATCTGTCGGTCGGCGGCGGCGCCACCGTGCAACCTTCGGTGACCGGTTTGACCGGTTCTTTCGGGCCGGGCATGAAATTCTACCTGACCGAATGGCTCGCCCTGCGCTGGGACGTTCGCGATGCGATACACCAGCAGAAACGCGTGCAACTCGGGCTGGAAAAGATCGTCAACGACATCACCGTCACCGGCGGGTTGAGTCTATTCATTCCCTTTCACAGCTGAGGGTCGGCGCGCTTTGCGCCGGGCAGATTTTGGATTATCGAGGGATGGAAACGCGCGTTGCGCACGCCCCGAGGACCACATGAAAAAGCTCGTCTTGCTCCGTCACGGTTTGAGTCAATGGAACAATGAGAACCGCTTTACGGGCTGGGTCGATGTCCCGCTGAGTGACGCGGGCATCGAAGAAGCACGCGCCGCAGGCAAGCTACTCAAGGAGGCGGGCTTCGAGTTCGACGTCGCCTACACCTCGGTTCTCAAGCGCGCAATCAAGACGCTTTGGCTCGCGCTCGAGGAACTCGACATGATGTGGATCCCGGTGCATCGCAGCTGGCGCTTGAATGAGCGCATGTACGGCGGGCTGCAGGGCCTGAACAAGGCGGAGACCGCAGCCATCCACGGCGACAAGCAGGTGCTCACCTGGCGCCGCAGCTACGACATCCCGCCACCGCCCTTGGAAGAGTCGAGCCAATACTCGCCAGGCAAAGATCGCCGTTACGCGAAGCTGGGCCCGAGTGAACTGCCGAAAACGGAGTGTCTGAAGGACACCGTCGCGCGCTTCCTGCCGTTCTGGCAGAGCGACATCGCGCCTGCCATTCAACGTGGTGAGCGCGTGCTCGTCACCGCGCACGGCAACAGCTTGCGCGCGCTGGTGAAGTATCTGGATAACGTGAGCGACGACGACATCGTCGAGTTGAACATTCCGACCGGCATCCCGCTGGTCTACGAACTCGACGACAACCTGAAGCCGATCAAGCCGCGTTACTATTTGGGTGACCCCGAGGCCGCCGAGAAGGCCGCCAAAGCGGTCGCCAATCAGGGCAAAGCCTAAGGGCCCGTGAAAGGCTAAGTCGATCTCGCGCCCGAGGCATCCCGGCTGGCGTCGTTGCTCCTCAGTTACGATTACCCGCCTCGCGTCTGGCGCAGGTTAGGCGGAATTGGACGCCGAAGGCTGGGTGGGCGCGGGAGGAATTGTCGACCATCAATCAAAGGACCCGCGACGCCCGTGAACGCGTGTACCGAACAGTGCGCGAGTTGCACAAAATCGCGTCAGTTCTCGGGAAATAGCGACTCTGTCTCGCGCGCCCGTGTGCTTCTTTCCGGCACGGGCGCGTGATAGCGTCGAAAGGGCCATGCGCATTCGCTACGCGTTCCTCGGGGCCCCGCTGCTGCTCCTGTCCTTCGTGGCTCTGGCGCAGCCCAAGCGCGCCGCAAAAGAGCCCGAGGACAAGCCGGGAGCAGCCAAAGCCGACAAGGCCGAGTCCAAACCCGAGCCAGCGTCGGGAGTCGGCAGTGACGACCTCGGCGGTCCGCCGCCGCCCAAGGCTACCGCTGCAGGCGAGCAGAAAAAGCCTTCACCTCTGAATCCCGAGGCCAACGAATTCGCAGACGGTGGCAGCCAGCCACCCCCCGTCGAGTATGACAAGCTGCTCGGTGACATCGCGACGCTGCGCAGCCGAGTGTCCGCGCTCACCACCACGCTCTTTGCCAGCAAAGTGCGAGTCGTAGTCGAGACGCGCGGTACGGACGCGCGCGTCGCGAGTTTCACGGTCACCCTCGACGACGGCGTGGTGTACTCCGCGCCCGAGCGCTTTTCCGCTGAGGACGAGCGCACCGTGTACGAACACTCGGTGGCCCCTGGGCACCACG
>Ga0302323_100002070_pt1 | contig 16318 bp, 8 predicted proteins | sample Fen_T0_3_FD_201950 | JGI IMG/M metagenome (GOLD analysis project Ga0302323, IMG submission 201950) | Peat permafrost microbial communities from Stordalen Mire near Abisko, Sweden - Fen_T0_3 | ecosystem: Environmental > Terrestrial > Soil > Wetlands > Permafrost | place: Sweden: Abisko... | reverse complement strand
GCGAGCCCCGCGAAACCGACGCGCCGCCATCGCCGCCAACAAAGCTGCGCCGTCATCCTCCGCGCGCTGGGCTGGAGCCGCGAGCACTACGTCGCACGACTCTCTGGCAGCTCCAGTCCCGCCGGTGGACTTGGGGACCACCAAGCGTATCCTCGCGGACTGCGCGGGCACACGAATGAAGAACCGGACCATCTCGTGCTTGGCCGGTGGCTCTCGCGGGTCCTTCTTCGCGTTGCGTTCGTCTTCTCGCTGATTGCGGACTGGGTCGGGTTCTTTGTGGAAAAGCGCCTGCGTGACGTGCAAGGTCTGCGTCGAAATCAGCTGATCCTTGGAACCCAGAAACTCCAGCTTCACGAGGTAGGGGGCGCCATCGGCAAGCTGGTCCAAGGAAAGCAGGTGGTCGGCTTCGAGCTGCAGCTCCATGGGATAGGTGAAATCGGCCGGTTCCGCCGGGGCGTTGTCCACATCGTCTCTGGCCCCGGGCGGTGCAAAGCTCTTCCCGTCGGCAAAGAAATCAATGACCTCTTTCATCGTTGCGGCGCGGGCGCGACCGGCGTCGCCGGTGCCTTCCAGGGTTCGCAAACGTCTGGCTGCAGCGTCTAGCTTCGATCGTTCGCGGTCATCGAGGCAACAGAGTACTTTTGTCGTTATCTCGTCGACTTCGAGGAAATTGTCCTCCGTGGTTTCCTCGACCACACGCTGGTCCGGGAACGCGTCTTTGAGCTCGGGAATAGCCTTGCGAGCAAATGCGAGCACATCGCTCACCGAGCTCTTGCCATCCTTGAGCGGCGCAAAGATCTCCCAGTGTAGAAAGCCGCTCGCCAGCTTGGCGGACTTGTCTGTGCCGTACTTGATAGAGGTCGAGCTGTCTGCGGAGATGCTCTTTGCCCTTCCGTTGCGCTCGCGTTGCAGCAGTTCCCCTTTCACGGGCCCCGCCAGGCCGATGACGTCGCCAGCATCCACCGTGAAAAATGGCTCGGTGAACGTGACTAGCTTTCCCTCGTCGAGCGCATCGATGACCTCGTGAAAATCCAGACTGGTGGGCTTGAAGAGCCAGCGCTTGGTCCCCTCGCTGTCGACGGCCTCGATCGGGTCTTTGCGGTCCCAAACGTGAAGCAGTTGCGCGGGCGAGGGGCCCTCTTTGGGAACAGACTCCCGCAACCAGTAGGTCGTGCCGGCAGGTTCCTTGGGTTCGTCGAACAGCTTGGTCAGCGTTCCGAAGCTCCGACGCATCAGATCGCGGAACCAAGCGACCTCTTTGAAGTAAAGCTCGTCTTGCCATTCCGGTCCGAACTTCTTCGCCTTCCTCTTGCCCTGGCCTCGCGATGACGTGGTTTGTGCCAACGGCTCGATCGCGGCTGAAGTGGCAGCCGGATCGAGCCGCGAGGAAATCGGCCACAAGTGCATATAGAGCGAGTACAGCGCCATCCCCGAGCGCGGGAAGTCGTCTTCCACCTTTTCGCGCAGCTTGACGTCATGGCGAACGAGGACGAAGCCCGTGTAGCTGAGGACGCTGGCTGCCACATCCTTGGCTGTGTCGGAGGCTCGCGGCAGACGAGCTGCAACGACGTAACCCGGCGCCATGGCGTGCACGGCGGGCTTGGATCCTTTGGGCGTGGCGACCGGATCGGGAAACAAATGGACGCCGCCGTGGACGTTCCGCTGCAAGCCGAGGCCGTAGTAACCGCCCGCGCCGGTCGACGGATCCTCCGTGTTCCAATAGGTTCTGACCGGCGAGAGGACCGCGGTCCCTTCGAAGGGGAAGTTCAAGGGAACGGAGACCGAGACGCCGGCGGTAGCATCGATCTTTGACCTGCGGTACTCGAAGTGCATTGCATCCTGGCCATTGCGGCTGTAGCCGCCGCCCCAACCGAACCCCTCTTCGACCATGATCTGGACGATCTCTTTGGGCATGTCCCAGACATGGTCGTGGATCCAGTTTTGGGCCGCGTTGATGTCCAGCGCGACGCCCAGACAGTGATTCGAGAGGTTGCCGCTTGGAAGGGGGCGCCAGCAATACGAGTGAAATGTGCGAATTACATAGCCGCTCTGGTCCGCCCACTCGAACACGCGAGCGAGCGCCTGGCGGATGACGTTTTCGAGCTTCTTGTGCCACTTGATGTAGCCAGGCTTGGTGTTGATCCCGTCGGGCTGCCCGCCAAAAGAAGTCTCCACCCGACGCGGGCACTTTGGCAGATCGCTGAAGCGGACAAGCTTGATATTCTCTTGCGCGAACTTCTGGACCTCCGTCCCTTGGCTGTAGCCCCAAAAGCCGGGATTGACGTAAGGCCCTGGTCTTTCGCTCCAACATCGCCGGTAGTCGTCGTCGGTCGCGCCGTAATCTCTCTTCACGCGCTCGATGTCGTCACCTGCGAATTCGTAGACCCAAGAATCTTGAAAATCACCCCGATAGACCTCGTAGGTCCGACCGCTGCTCTTGACTTTGTAGGCCTTGGACATGGTGCCTGACTACTTGGGCTGAGGATTGGAGGGAGGAAGGCGTTTGCCGGAGATGCCCTTCAGAGCGGCGTTGATTGCCTGTTCGTCCTCCTCACACCTTGCACTGACTTCTTTTCCCGGCTCGAAGCTTCCGCTGAGGGGTGCCGTAAGAATCTGATAGCTCCGGTCTCCGCTGTATAGGTATTCGGGCCAGAACTTCACGCCCAAGCTACGATCGTATCCGCGACAGATGTTCTTTCGAAACACTGGGATCTTGCCGTCGCGTGTGAAGACGGCGACCGCATAACCGTTCGTAAGTCCAATCGCCACCGGTGAGTCGGCGGTCTCTCCAAGCGTCATGCCCTGGAGATAAGGCAGCTCGTAGTCCTGGGCGGCCGTTCGTGCATCTCCAAGAACCACCTGCGGCGTCTCTGAGACTACCACGGGCTCGCGGCCGCCAAGCTTGACCACGCGAAACCGCACTGTACTGATCGGACGCCACATGGCGTCCTCCTGTGCGACTTCCTGATAGACCTTGTCGGGGATGGGTTCGGGTCCAGGACGGCCGTTGGTACCCGAGGGGCGCTCGTCGTACGCGAGCTTGTTCGCACGCTCCGCGACCGCCTGCAGCGCCAGCTTCTCCGTCAGGAGCAGCGAGAACAGCAGCATGTTGTCGTTGGGTGCCACCTCCACACAGTTGTCTGATAGGACGCCGGTCGAGACCGGACGAAACTCTTTCGGATTCATCACGCCGAACTTGCGAGACTCGTCATCGCTTCTGTTGTGCTTGGAGGCATCGATGAGCTCGTACCGAGCCCGGATGGCGCTGACCTTGGCGAAGCCCGCGGGGTAGATGCGAGCCACCTTGCCAGCCTTGAGGCCCGAGAAATAGTCCGACTCGGCGAGCTCGGCACCGCGCCACTCATCGGAAATTCCCAGCCCCTTCTCGTCGCCGACACCGGCATCCGGTTGATCCGCCAGGTAACGGACCAGGGACCAGTGCTGGGCGCTCTTGCTCAGGGTGTTCAGGTATCCGCTGTTTCCGGGCCGAAGGATGGGCGGGGGTCGTTTGCAGTTCGGCCGCTTCTTGGGACGTTCGAGCGGAAGATCCATCCAGACCCCGTCGTTCGAGCTTGCAGCGCCAGCATCGCGGAGCTCCGTGCTTGGCGCCGCCGTGGCTTCTTCCACGAGCCAGAACTTCGCGCATCCAGCCAAGAAAGCACTGCTGGCCAACAGAATCAGGCAGGCGGCCTGTGGTCCCCTGATGATCGAGCTACTCATGAATGGCTTTCTCCGGTCGAGCTTCCCCCGGAGGTCCCGGCCTTCCTTTGCTCGACCTGTTGCGCGTAGTCGAAGAGCTTCGTTCTCCACTCGTTTCGCTTGGGTTGCCCGTCCGCGATCCTCGAGGCTGGCCCGGCCTTCATCCACTCGCGATGCTTGCACGCATCGACGAAAGGACCACGTTTGGACACGAGCCCGCCGGGGCCAAAGGCATAGATCATATCGATGATCCCGCGCTTGGCGGCCTTGGGATAGTCGGCGAATTCTGGAAAGATCGATGACACCGGGCCTGACACCGAGTCTCCGTTCAACTTGTAAGACATCTCGAGATGCGCCCGGAACAACCGGATGACCTCTGCCGACGGCATATAGACCACCGGGTCCTTGTAGTTCTCTGCTCTCTGCTTCCCATCCATCTTGTGGACGCGCATGAAGGCCTCGGTCACTTCTCTTGCGGTCGCCTCCGCTCCTGTTTGCAGGTTGTAGAAGGGAAGACTGACTGCCTTCATCAATCCCGCCGCCGTGGTCCCTCCCTTGTCGGGATTTCTGCGCAGTTCTTCTCGCTTGGCCATGTCGAGCGGGTTGTCCGCCTGGAAGTTGATTTCGTTGCGAATGAGCACACCGATACCGACCGTGATGAGTCCCTTGTGGTCTTTGTACAGCCATCGGACAAAGCCCTCGACCGGGATGAAGTCCATCATGCATTCGGACCAGCTCAGGTTTCCCCAATCGCCGCCATGCTCGGGGCCGAGCAACGTCGTCCCGATGCCTGGAGACTCGAGCTCGATGTGCGGCACGGTGTAGTTCACACCGTCGGTACACACCTCGGTTCCCGATTCTGGGGTGGCCAAGTCATTGCCCTCGAAGGGCGCAAAGCCACTGTCGTCTTTGTCCGAACCCATCAAGTTGGGTGTGTAGCTGACAAGCTCGACGAACGGCTGACGAACGTTCGCAGGCGTTGCGATCCGCAGGGTAGCGAACAACAGTGTGGAAGCCGCGTCCTTCGAAAGCGCACCGCTGAGCGAAGCCGTGTCGACCGTGTCCACGACGAAGTCTTGGATGAATGTTCCTTCGTGGACATCCTCCATGGGCTGGGCCTGGGCAGTGGTATCCGGTGAGCCTTCGTTCGGTTGGGCGTCGGTCGACTGCTCCGCATCGGGGTTGGCCTCGGAGCAGAGGGAAGCACCCGCATCGGGATTTCCTTCGCCGGAGCCGGCCGCCCGCCGGTCGGGATCGTGTCCGGGCAGGTGAAGCTCTCCGGCCCTTGTCCCGGATACCAGCGCATGAAAGGAGTCGGGCGAGCCGTCGGCCGACCGACGATAGCAGCGCAAGGTGATCGCCAGCGGTGGCATGTACGCACGATCGAAGCCCGTAATCTTTCCCGAGGCCCGGAACGTTCTGCTCTCCGCCGAGGTGTGGACCAGGCTCCACGATTGCAGCTTCGGGGCACTGGGCTTGGCTATCACCCCCTTCCGCAGAGGGGCTGGAGCATCGACCCATTCAACCACGTTCGTGGCATTCTTCTGTTGCACAACATGGGTGAGCGCAAAGTTGAACTGCAAGTTGAGTGTACCGTCCAGGCGGTACCAGAGCCGGCCGGCTTCAACCCCAAGTAGGATGCTCTCGGTATGAATGGCGTTCTCGAGTTTCCATTCCACGCAATACCCCAGGCCCGATGTCGGGATGTAGTCCAGCGAGCCGGCCCAAACTCGAAGTCGAACTTTCTCACCAAGCAGGTCTCTCATGTCGCCGTCCCCCGCCCTACTGTCGACAGCGATGCTGATCTTGCTTCCGACGCGGAGGCTGCTGGAAGGAGAAATGCGCACCTCAAGCGGTACGGCCAACGAGACTCCTGATCCGGCTGGATCGAGGGCCGCCTCATCCACGAACGTCGGAACTGGCTTCAGCAAAAAACCGACACGGGCGCGGCCTACAAGCCCGATTGCCAGGATATTCCAGCCCAGCGGCTTTCGACGAGTCGACATGGTACCGTCGTCCTTCTTGAAGGATTCCACCTGCACGATGGTGAAATCCTTGTCCTTGAGGCGACCTGCGGTATCGCTGGGAGTGACCTCGACGGGAAAGTTGTGAGGGATCTCCTCGATCGGGTCGCTCTCACTGCGCTTGAGCAGCCATATCAGCTGAGCGGCGAACGGCGTCTTCAGGTTATCGGCTTTCCCCTTGAGGGGTAGATTGCCGGTCACCTGTCTGATTTCGAGGGAGCCCTCATGCCTCAACTTCAGGTGGACGCGGGTGTTGGCCTGAATCCTGATGACCCCCGATGTACTAAGAATGACGCTGTACTCGCTGGACGTGGCGTTTGCGTCGACCGAAGCAGCCATGGCCTGACTATGCATTCATGGCGCACCACGTGCAAGCGACTTGCCACACCTGGACTTGGCCGCAGAAGGCTGTCCGGCGGGAAGAATCGCGTGTAGCATTTCGACAGAGGCAACGTGAGCCAGCCGCTTCCACCCCCGACGAAGAAGGACGGTGTCACCGAGTACGTGCTCGAGGTGACGATCGACGACTTCGAGAATCCTATCGAGGTGCCACTCCTCGACAAGGACACCCGGTTGGTGATCAAGCTGCGCCCTTCGATTCCGTTGTTTTCCGTCTAGCTCTCGGCGGCCTGTATCCTTTCGCCCTGATATTGCGACAAAACCAACGCTCCCGGAACAGGTACAATGGGTGGACTCTCGAATCCGTCGCCCATCCTTGGAGCACCGATGAAACAACCGGCCGTTCGGGTATCTGTCGTCGCTTTCTTGGGCGCGTTCGCCTTGGCGGGATGTAGCACCGCTGCCATCGAGAACCCCGCCGAGACCGGAGGAAACCGCACTGGCGGCTCTGGCGGTTCGCGTGGCACCGGCGGTCTGGGTGGCTCCTTCATCGTTCTGCCGCCCGATGCCGGACTCTCCCCGCACCCCGAGGATGCCGGTTGTGGTGATCGCTGCAAAGTCGTGGTCCCTTACTGCGGCGACGGCATCATCAACCAGACCAGCGAAGTCTGTGATGATGGCAATGCCAAAGGCGGCGATGGTTGCACCGCCGCGTGCGACCAGATCGAAGACGGCTGGGTCTGTCCCAATCAGGGCCAAGCCTGCTTGAATATCGTGGTCTGCGGTGACAAGAAGATCATGGGTAAGGAGACCTGCGACGACGGCAACACCGCTGACGGAGACGGGTGCAGCCGTTCCTGTCAGCTCGAGGAGGGATTCGTCTGCCCCGTGGTGGGCGGCACTTGCAGGCCTGTCTGCGGGGACAAACAGCAGGTCGGCAACGAACAGTGCGACGACGGCAACACCAAGGACGGGGACGGTTGCAACTCGCGCTGCCAGCTGGATCCCGGCTATGTCTGCGACAGAACCGGCGCCTGCCGCAAGACGGTCTGTGGGGATGGGAAGAAGGAAGGCACCGAACAGTGCGACGACACCAAGACCGGCGAGACGGATTTGCCCTTCGACGGTTGCTACCACTGCCTGCTAGAGCCCGAGTGCTCGGCCGGGACCTGCCAATCACCCTGTGGCGACGGGCAGCGATTTTCCGATGAAGAATGCGATGACGGCAACCGGGTCAACGGCGACGGCTGCTCCTCGGACTGCAAGAAGGAGACGGGATTTACCTGCAAGGACGAAGCCCTGTCCGAGCCCTCGCCCACCAAAGACGTTCCCGTCGTGGTTCGTGACTTCATCGGACTTGGCCACCAAGTCAGCCCGGCGGCCTACCATCCGGATTTCAACAGCCACTACGGCCCCGATGGCATCCTGTTCGGCATGGTGAAAGCCACGCTTGGCCCCGACAGCAAGCCCGTGTGGCGCTGGCACGCCTACAAGCCCTCCGACATCACCACCGCTGCCACGCCGGACGGGACCAAGGTTCCTGAACCCTTGACCAACTGCACGTGCGACGATTCTGCGCCCGCGGCCTCTTGGTCGAGCTCCAGCGAAACCTGGAGCGGCGGTTGGGGTGGCCCCGCGGTCAGCTTCGATTTCAATCGGCCCCCTTGTGCCTGCAGCGACGGCTCGCTCTGCGTCTGCGACAACCCGGCGCACCTCTTCAAAGATTTGGGCATGACGAACACCAACCGGCGCAATCTGTCGTGCCCGTCCAACTTCGCCGAGTGGTACACGCCGGCCGAGGGCGTGAACATGGTGGTGCCGTACACGCTATCGCTGACCTTGGCGGACGCCAAGGCAGGCAGTTACACCAACATGAGCTCGATCGTGTCGACCGGCTTCGATCCCATTGGGGCAACCGGCGGCTGGATTTCCGCCGGAAAAGAGACCCTCTCGGGTTGCGACAAGCAGTCGATGCAGAACGCATCGTTCACCACCGAAATGCGTTTCTGGTTCGAATACCAGGGCGGCGAACAGTTCGCCTTCTCGGGAGACGACGACGCCTGGGTATTCGTCAACCGAACCCTGGTAGTCGACCTGGGTGCCCTGCACGGCCGAGAGGACGGCACCTTCACCCTCGATGCCAGCGATGGCAGCGCCGTGGTCAAGGCATGGAACCACTACTACGATGGCACCAACTACACCACGACCCAGGGCCCCAACTTGAAGCTGGGTTTAAAACTGGGCAAGGTCTACGAGGTGGCGATGTTCCAGGCCGAGCGCAATGCTTGCGGCTCGAACTTCGGCGTCACCCTCAAGAACTTCTCGAAGCCCAAGTCTACCTGCGCCTCGAGGTGCGGCGACGGCATCGCAGCCGCCGACGAGTACTGCGATGACGGCGTGAATACCAGCAAGTACAACGGCTGCGGGCCGAATTGCATTCCGGCCCCCTATTGCGGCGACGGCAAGGTCCAGGCCCCCGACGAAGACTGCGACGACGGCGTCAACGTCAGCCAATACGGCGGGTGCGGGCCGGGCTGCCACAAAGGTCCCACCTGTGGTGACGGCAAGGTCCAGGCCACCTGGGAGGATTGCGACGACGGCATCAATGCCGGGGACTATGGCAAGTGCGGCCCCGGCTGCCACTACGGCCCGCGCTGTGGCGATGGAATCGTTCAGCCCGAACACGAGGAGTGCGACGGCGGTGCCAACTGCCGCCAGGACTGCACGTGGGAATTCATCTTCTAGGAGGCTGGCGTTAAACGGCGGCCCCGTGCCTGGCGGAGCGGGGAGCCCGGGGCGACCTGTACAGCTACGCCCGATACCCCTGCGCAATCGGGTACCGGCGTCCGGTGCCGAACGCTTTGCCTGTGATCTTCAGTCCCGGTGGCAACTGGCGGCGCTTGTACTCGGACACGCGCACCAGGTGAACCACCCTGCCGACCACGGCGCGGTCGAAGCCTCTGCCGACCAGCGCTTCGGTGTCCAGGCCCTCTTCCACGTGGGCCTGCAAAATAGCATCCAGCACGTCGTAGGGCGGAAGGCTGTCCTGGTCGACCTGGTTCGGGCGCAACTCGGCCGAGGGGGGCTTGGTCAGCGTGGATTCGGGAATCACTTTGTCGGTGGCGTTGATCTGGCGCGCGATCCGGTACACCCAAGTTTTGGGCACGTCGGAGATCACCGCCAGGCCGCCGTTGGTGTCGCCGTACAGGGTGCAGTACCCGGTGGCGATTTCGCTCTTGTTGCCGGTCGACAAGAGCAGCTTGCCAAACTTGTTCGACAGCGCCATCAGCAGCCCCCCGCGGATGCGCGCCTGCAAGTTCTCCTCGGTGACGTCGGGCTGCCGACCCGCGAACGCTGGCGCCAGTGCGTCCAGATACGCGGCGAACATGGGCTCGATGGCGATCTCGCGAAACTCGATTCCCAAGCTGGCGGCCAGGTCGGCCGCGTCGGTGCGCGAGTGTTGCGACGAATAGCGCGACGGCATGGCCACGCCCAGCACGTTCGCGGGACCGAGCGCGCGGCTGGCGATGCACGCGACCACCGCCGAGTCGATGCCCCCGGAAAGCCCAATGAGCGCGCCCTTGAAGCCGCAGCGACGGGCATAGTCGCGGGTGCCAGCCACCAGCGCCGCCAGCGCGGATTCCGCGTCCGACTCGACGACGGGGCGGAGGTCCCCACGGCCGCTTTCCACGTCCACCATCACGAGGTCGAGGGCGTGCTCGGCAGCGCGCGCGATGGTCGCGCCCGTGGCGTCGAAGGCCCCGCTGGATCCGTCGAAGATGAGGTCATCCTGGCCGCCGACCTGATTCACGAACACCAGCGGCCGCTGCCAGTGACGGGCCACGCTGGCCAGCATGCGCGGGCGCAAGTGGCGCTTCTCGACCGTGTACGGTGATGCCGCGATGTTGACCAGCAGGTCAGCCCCGGCCGCAACCAGCTTCTCGATGGGATCCATGCGGTAAAGCCGCTGCGGCCAGAAGTCGCCGTCGTTCCAGATGTCCTCGCAGATGGAGATGCCCAAGTTGCGCCCGCGGAAGGGCACAGGCGCCACGGTGGTTGCGGGTTCGAAATACCGCCATTCGTCGAAGACATCGTAGGTCGGCAACAGCGACTTGCGCCGAATCGCGACCACCTTGCCACCGTCGATCAGGGCCACCGCATTGGCGATGCGACGCCCCGCCTCGACGTTTTGCAGGACCTCCGGAAAGCCCACCAGCACCGCGACCTTGCCCTGCACGCTCGCCGCCAGCTGGTCCAGGGCGGCCCGGCTGGCGCCAAGAAAAGCGTCACGTTCCAGAAGGTCGCGCGGCGGATAGCCACTGAGCATCAGCTCGGGCAGCACCAGCAGGTCGGCGCCCGCCAGGTCCGCCTTGGCCAGCGCCTCTTGCGCCAGCCGCACGTTGCCCGGGAAATCTCCGATGGTTGGGTTGACTTGGCCTAGGGCGATCTTCACGACTTGTCTCCGACTTTACCTTGCTTGATACCCGATTGCTTGCAGGGCGGCATCGCAAATCGCCGGCCTCAGCGCGCGGAAACGCGGATCGTCGCTCACCTCGGGGTGAATGCGATTGCAAAGGACGATCACGCAGGTCGACTGTTCGGGGTCGATCCACAGCGAGCAGCCGGTAAACGACAGATGGCCCACCGCCCGTCGCGAAATCAAACACCCCGCCAATGAGCCGTGCTCGGCCGGCCCATCCCAACCAATCCGCCAGGTCGAGCCAGCAATCCCGGCCGGCTGCCAGAACTGCCGCAGCACCCTCGGGTCCAGCCAACCCGACCGGCCATCGTGAAAAACGTCACAAAGCGCAAAGACCAGGTTCAGAAGATCCCTGACGCTGCCGAACAGGCCTGCATGGCCTGCAATGCCGCCCATGGCATAGGCATTCAAGTCATGCACCTCTCCGACGATCAATCGGCCGCGCACCGGGCAACGCTCGGTCGCGGCAACGTCGTGTCCGCGGAAGATCGGCGACGCCTTGCCCAGCGACAGATCGACGAAACCCAGGTTGCCAAGCCCGAGGGGCTGGAAAATCAGCCGGTCCGCCAGCTCGTCCAGGCGACCACCGAGGGCACGCTCGACCGCCTCGCCGATGAGGATGAAACCGAGATCCGAATAGATCGAGCGCGTGCCGGGGGCGTACACCAGGGGTTCTCGCGACGCCTGCTCGACGACGGAGGCGCGTGGGGTGGGACTGGGGCCGCCCCCAGCCAGTGCCTTCTCGTAGAACTTTCGGTGAGCGGGAAAACCGCCAGCGTGTGCCATAGCCAGTCGCAAGGTGATCTCGGGCCGATCCGCAAGCTCGGTGACGAAATCGCCGAGCGGACGGTCCAAATGCAAGGCCCCTTGTTCCACCCCCTTCATCACGAGCAGGCTGGTCACCAGCGCCTTGGTCAGCGAGGCCAGGTCGTAGACCGTGGCCAGGGCCGCGGGCGCCGGCTCTGGCTCGACCTGCCGGTTGCCGAAGGCCTGCACCAGCCGGGCCTGGCCCTCGTGACCCACCGCAACAACAGCCCCAGGCAATACATGATTGTTGATGGCACCAAGCAGTTCCAGGCCTAGGCTATTGAAATTGGGAGCCATCGGAAGCAAGTTACCAGGTTTCAGTTTGTCGATGTCAGGCTCGAAGGCCTCACAAACGGTCAGTCGATGAGCGTTACGCCAGCCATGGGAAACCCAATCCTGCCGCAGAAGATGCGGCTGGGGCACTATGAGCTGTTCGAGCGCTTCGCCGTGGGCAACATGGCCGAGCTTTATCTCGGACATGCGCGCGGCGAGGAGGGCTTCGAGAAGGTGGTGGTCATCAAGCGCCTTCTGCCTCGTCTGGCCGAGGACCGACGCTTCGTACAGATGCTGCAGATCGAGGCGCGCATCCACGCGTCGCTGTCGCACAAGAACATCGTGCAGATTCAAGACCTCGGCGTGTCCGCGGACGACGAATACTTCATCGTTCTGGAATACGTCGATGGTCGCGACCTGGGCGCGCTGCTAGACCGGAACGCGAAGGCAATGAAGCCGGGCGCCCCCAAGCGCATCGACGATGCGGTCGGGCTGTACATCATGGCCGAGGTCGCCGAGGGCATCCACTTCGCGCACGAGACCCGCGCGAGCGACGGCAATCCCCTTGGCCTCGTCCATCGCGACATCTCGCCGTCGAACATCCTTCTGTCGTACGCCGGCGAAGTGAAGGTGTCCGACTTCGGCGTGGCCAAACGCAACACCGACAGCTCGGTGGTCACCTCGCTGAAGGGCGAGCTTGGCTACATCTCGCCCGAACAAGCCCGCGGAGCGCCCATCGACCGGCGCAGCGACATCTTCTCGATCGGTGCGGTGGCGTTCGAGGTCTTCACCGGCAGCCCGCTGCGCACGCTCACCGGCAGCCCCGACGACTACCTCAAGGCCGCCTCGGGCATCGTCACGTCGGCGACCCGCTATCGCCCCGACATTCCGCCCGCCATCGAACGGCTGCTCACATCCGCACTGGCGCCCGATCCGCGCGACCGCTTTTCCGACGCACGCAAGTTCATCGACGCCTGTCGCGAGGCCCTGGCCACGGTGCCACGCCCATCGGGTGGCGAAGCAGCTGAGCTGAAGAGCTTGCTGGGCTCGCTGCTGCCGCCGGGTGCGCGCGCTCATAGCAAAGCACCGTCGAAGGTGATCAGCCTGGTGCCGAGTTTGTGGGAAGACGTGACCGTGCCCGAGTCGGGGATTGTGCCAGGGCCGCCGCCCGACTACAGCCCGCTGCCGGGGCCGCCGCCCCCCTTGCGGGTGCCGAGCCCTCCCGTAATTCCAGTTAGCGCCCCCGCGGGCGCAGCGGGCCCCCCACCTGGGGCCATTCCCACGGGCACCGCCCCCGCCGCGCCGGCGCGGGTGCCTGGGTCGGGGCGCACCACTTCGAACCTTCCGGGGCGGTCGGGACAGCCACAGGAATCCCACAAGGCCGGCAAGCACCACAACGTCGCGTGGGCACTTCTTATCCTGCTGGTGCTGGCCACGAGCACGCTGTTTTCCATTCACGTCTACGTGATGCCGTTGCCGGTCGCAGCCGTGTATCTGCGGCCCGCATTCATTCTGGTGCATTCCGAGCCGACCCACGCGGACGTGTTCGTCGACGGCAAAAAGGTCTTGGCCAGCACCCCGGCCGAGGTCGAGATCCGGCGCGATCACGACGACCACTGGATCGAGGTGCGCAAGGACGGCTTCGCGCCGTTGCGACAGGCGCTGCGCTACGATCGCGAGGTTCGCCTCGAGGTCACCTTCAAACTGATGCCCGAACGCCGGCCGCCGCCACCACGGTAACCAAGAGAAGGTAACCAAGAGAAATGACGGCACAGCCAACCGCGCGGCCGCTGGCCCCGCCCACGCAAACGCTCTCGAACGACGAGATCCTCGAGCGCTTCCTCGAGTACGTGGCCAGCGTCGGCCTTTCACTGTATCCCGCGCAGGAGGAGTCGCTGTTCGAGATTCTCGCTGGCAAGCACGTCGTGCTGGCCACGCCCACCGGATCGGGCAAGTCGCTGGTGGCGACCGCGCTGCTGTACAAGGCGCTTTGCGAGGGAAAGACCGGTTTTTATAGCTGTCCGGTGAAAGCGCTGGTCAACGAGAAGTTCTTCGACCTGTGCACGTGCTTTGGCCCCGAGAACGTTGGCCTGGTCACGGGCGACGCCTCGGTGAACGGCAACGCACCCATCCTGGTGGGCACCGCCGAGATCCTTTCGAACATGGCGCTGCGACGGTCGCGCGTGCCGGCGGACTACGTGGTGATGGACGAGTTCCACTACTACGGCGACCGCGAGCGTGGCATCGCGTGGCAGATCCCCCTTTGCGTTCTCAAGCAGACGACGTTTCTGCTGATGTCCGCGACCCTGGGTGACACCACCGGCATCGAGCAAAAGCTGGCAGACTTCACCGGTCGAGAGGTTGCCAGCGTGCGCGGCGCGATTCGCCCGGTGCCGCTCGATTTCGAATACCGCGAGACCCCGCTGCACGAAACCATCGCGGATCTGGTGAAGGAAAACCGCGCGCCCATTTACCTCGTGAACTTCACCCAGCGCGCCGCCGCCGAGGAAGTGCAGAACCTGATGTCGGTGGACATCCTGGGCAAGCCCGACAAGGAAGCCATCAAGCAGGCGTTGCAAGGCGAGCGCTGGGACAGCCCCTACGGCAAGGAGCTGCAGCGTTTTCTCCGCCACGGCATCGGCCTTCACCACGCGGGGCTTCTGCCGCGCTACCGACGCATCGTCGAGCGCCTGAGCCAGCAGGGCCTTCTGAAGGTGGTCAGTGGCACCGACACCTTGGGCGTGGGCGTGAATATTCCGATTCGTACGGTCCTGTTTACCCAGCTTTGCAAGTACGACGGACAGAAGGACGCGATTCTAGGCGTGCGCGAGTTCAAGCAGATCGCCGGTCGCGCGGGCCGCAAGGGCTTCGACGAGCGCGGTTGGGTGGTGGCGCAGGCCCCCGCCCACGTCGTCGAGAACCTGCGCCTCAAGGCGAAGGCCGCGGGCGGCAAGAAAGTGCACATGCAGAAGCCCCCGCAAAAGGGCTACGTGCACTTCGACCGCGGTACCTTCGAGCGCCTGATGAACGGCACGCCCGAGCCGCTGCCCTCGCGGTTCGCCGTCACCCACGGATTGCTGCTCAGCCTCATGCAGGGCGAGGCCGGCGATCCCAGCCGCGGGGGAGGCTATCGCAAGCTGCTCGAGCTTGTGGCCGCCTGCCACGACAGCGACGTACTGAAGGCACGCCACCGCCGGACCGCCGCTGCGTGCTTCCGCGTGCTTCGCACGGCCGGCCTCATCGAGGTGGTGCTAGACGAGCATGCACCCTGCCCGCATCCCGTGCCGAGCCCTTTGCTGCAAGACGATTTCTCCCTCCACCAGACCCTCGCGCTTTATCTCGTCGACACCCTCGTCCTGCTCGACCCCGACTCGGAGACCTATGCACTCGACGTGCTGTCACTGGTCGAGGCAATCTTGGAAAATCCGCGGCCGGTGCTGTTCGCCCAGCTCGACAAGCTGAAGGGCGAGACCATCGAGGCGCTCAAGGCGCAGGGCATGGAATACGAGCAGCGCATGGAAGAGCTGGAGAAGCTCGAGTGGCCCAAGCCCAACCGCGACTTCATCTACGACACGTTCAACGCTTTTTCGGAAAAGCACCCGTGGGTGGGCGAGGAGAACATCGCGCCCAAGTCCGTCGCGCGGGAGCTCCTCGAGCGTTTCTGCAGCTTCCACGACTACATTCGCGACCTGGGCTTGCAGCGGTTCGAGGGCGTACTGCTGCGCTACCTGTCCGAGGCCTACCGCGCGCTCAACCAGACCGTACCCAAGCACTTCCGCACCGAGGCCATCGACGAGCTGGTCAGCAGCCTCGGGGGCCTGGTGCGCACCGTCGACTCGAGCCTGCTCGAAGAATGGGAAGAGATGCGGGCCCCCGTGGCGGTTGCCGAGGGCAGCCCTGTGGTCGTCGAGCCGAAGAGGCCGCGCGATCCCGCCGCCGACCCGCGCGCCTTCGCCGCCCGCATCCGCGCCGAGCTGCACCGCCTGCTGGGTGCGCTCGCCCGACGGGATTTCGCCGAGGCCGCGGCGGCGCTGCGCGAGGGTGAGGCCACCGCATGGACCGCCGAGCGCCTGGCCGCCGAAGTCGCGCCCTACTTCGAAGAGCACAAGCAGATCCTGGTGACGCCCGTCGCGCGCAGCCCGCGCAAGACCACGGTTTCGCTGGTTGCCCCGCGCGTCTGGGAAGCCCAGCAAACCCTGCTGGATCCCGAAGGCGACGAGGACTACGCCATCGTTACGCGCATTGATCTCAGCGAGCCTTTGCCGCAGGGCCAAGAGAACGCGCCGCTCATCGAACTACTGAAGATCGGGCGGTAAGGGCGACGTTTCAGCCCCAATGCCGTTCGGATAGCGGTTCGATCGGGCTTATCGCTGGGCTTGGCTGATAAGCGGAACCAACCGTGACATCCAGGCTCAGAGAAGTCAGTTGCCCTCACCCCCAGCCCCTCTCCCGAAGGGAAGAGGGGGGAAGAATGCTCGACGAAAGGGTCTCGTCACCGACGGCAGAGGCGCTGTCCACGATTTCTTCCGGCGCCCCTGTGCCCCCTGGGACAGGGGCCGGGGGGTGAGGGTTAGGCATCCTGAGTTGCCCGGGCGATTCTCACTGGATTCCATGCCTCGGAGCCCGGCACCCGCGACTGAGCTTCGCTGACCTTTCGGCTTAGCCGAAAGGCATTGCGTTCAGCCCTTGTCGAGCG
>Ga0302323_100002067_pt1 | contig 16325 bp, 9 predicted proteins | sample Fen_T0_3_FD_201950 | JGI IMG/M metagenome (GOLD analysis project Ga0302323, IMG submission 201950) | Peat permafrost microbial communities from Stordalen Mire near Abisko, Sweden - Fen_T0_3 | ecosystem: Environmental > Terrestrial > Soil > Wetlands > Permafrost | place: Sweden: Abisko... | reverse complement strand
GAACTCGTCGAGATCTGCTCCACCTTCGGCGTCAGCCTCAGCGAGCTTCTCTCCCGCGCCGAGCGTGCAGATCGGCGCGCTCTAGGCCTTTAGCTCGAGTCGCTCAGGACCCCAGGCGCCGGTGCGTGCGTCGAGCGGCCGCCCCTGACATTAGGGAGGGGCGCTACCTGACGTGCGGCAGAGTGCCGCGCGCGTTCCGCTGCTTCGGGTGCTGGTTCTGACCGTGGTCCAGTTCGCTGTGGCCGAGCACGCCCAGCACAACGCCCAGGCCATCGCCGTGCATGCCGCCACTGCCCTCGCGTCCAGGCGGCAGGCGGAGAAGCAGCCACTTCGTGCCCGCACGGCCCTGGAGAAGGTGCTCCCAGACAGCAGAAAGCCCCAGATCCAACGCTCTGACCTGGGGCTTCGGCGGAGCCGCCTGTGGGAATCGAACCCACGACCTACGCATTACGAGTGCGTCGCTCTGGCCGACTGAGCTAAGGCGGCACGTGCCACGAGGTGCGTGGCACGGTCACCGAGTATACGGGCTCCGGTAGGTGCGCCCGACCAGATAAGCCCTCGCCCCGGGACGGCGCGTCGAGCCCAACGCCGGCCCCGAGCCCACCGGCGTCAGCCCACCGCGTCAGCGGCAGACCGTGCCCTCCTTGGGGACGTCGCCCGCGACCAGGTACGCCTCCACCGCCTCGTTGATGCAGGCGGACCCCTCCAGGTAGGCGGTGTGGCCGGTGCCCTCGCGCGTGAGCAGCCGGCCCGACGACAGTTGCGACGCCAGGCCCTTGGCCCACTCGTACGGCGTCGCCGGGTCACCGGTGCTGCCCACCACGAGGATCGGGGCCGCACCCTGCGCCGTCAGCCGTTGCGGCGTCAGGACCGGCTTCACCGGCCACACGAGGCACGCGACCGCGCCCCACCCGACGAAGTCGCCGAGCGGCGGGTAGCGGCGGCCGAGCTCGGCGGCGTCCGCGGCGATCTCGTCGAGCGTCCGCGTGTCCGGGTGGTCGAGGCAGTAGATCGGGGAGTAGGCCTGCAGGGTGCCGCCGTAGTGGCCCTTGGCGTCGCGCTCGTTGTAGGCGTCCGCCATCTCCAGCAGCGGGGTCCCGTCGCCCTGCAGCGCCTTGGTCAGCGCCTGGCTGAGAGACTTCCAGAAGCCCTGCGCGTACATCCCGTAGGCGATGCCCGTCGCCATGAGCGACTGGGTCAGCTCGCGGCCGCCCGACGTCCGCAACAGGCGGCTGTCGGCAGCCTGCAGCAGGGCGCCGAGCTGGTCGCGGGCCTCCGCGGGCGTGCCGCGGAAGGGGCAGCCCTCCTGGTGGAGGCAGTCCTCGAGGTACGCTGTGACCGCCCGGTCGAAGCCCATGGCCTGACCGGCGATGTAGCCCTTCGCGTCGAGGGAGGGGTCGACGGCGCCGTCCAGCACCAACCGCCCCACGCGCCACGGGAACAGCTGCGCGTACCAGGCCCCCAGGAAGGTGCCGTAGGAGGCACCGAAGTAGGAGAGCGTCCGGTCGCCGAGCACCGCACGCAGCACGTCCATGTCCTTGACGGTGCTGATCGTGTCCACATGGCCGAACAGCGCGCCCGCCTGGGCCCGGCAGCCGGCGGCCAGCTCCCGGTTGAGGGTGACGTCCGCGTCGCGCTCGGCGGCGTCGTCCGGCGTCATGTCCGCCGCGAAGAACGCGTCCAGCCGGTCGCTCTCCAGGCACCGGATGCCGCCGGAGTCACCGGTGCCCCGGGGGTCCCAGCCGACCAGGTCGAACGCGTCGCGCAGCGCCGTCCCGAAGAGCGACGACGACTTCTTCACCCAGTCGGCGCCGGCCACGCCGGGGCCTCCCGGGTTGATGAGCAGCGAGCCGATGCGGGACCCCGCCGCACGCCGGCGCACCACGTTGAGCCCCAGCGTCGGGCCGGCGGGTGCCGCCCAGTCGACCGGGACCGTCACCGAGGTGCACTCCAGCGAGTCACCGCAGCCGCGCCACGCGGGTTGCTGCTGGTAGAAGGCGCTGTAGGCCGACTGGGTCGCCGGGTCGCGGGCGGGCGGGGCGGACGTCCCGGCGGTGGGCGTGCGCGGTTCCGGGCCGCTGTGGCCGAACGGCGCGGAACAGGCGGTGAGGGCGAGCGCGGCCACCGTGACGGCGGCGCCGAGGCGCGCCAGGACGGCGCGCCGCGCGCGGGTTGGACGGAGCATCGCCGGGGTCAACGCCCCCTGACCGGGGACAGTTCCACCATGAGCGCCTCCACGGCGAGCAGGGGCGCCACGTTCGCACCGATCCGTTCCCGGGCGAGCCCGATCGCATCCATCCGCCGGACCGTGTCCTCCGGCGAGCACGCCCGCGCCAGGTTCGCGACCTCGTCCGCGAGCTCCGCGTTGACCAGGTCGACCTCGGCCCCGAGCTGGACGACGAGCACGTCCCGGTAGAGGCTCAGCACGTCCAGCAGGGAGCGGTCCAGGACGTCGCGCTGCGCGCGCGTGGCCCGGCGTCGCTGGTTCTCCTCCAGCTGCTTCACCTGGGCGCGGACGGCGGGCGGCAGCGTGCCCGTCCCCTCCGCGCCGAGCGAGTGCAGCAGCGCGGCCTTCTCGGCGGCGTCCCGTTCGATGGTGGCCGCCTGGGCCTCCTCGGCGGCGACCTTCACGAGCTCGCCCGCGGCCATGACGGCGGCCCCGACGCTGCGCACCTGCTCGGGTAGTCGCAGCACCTCGCGCCGGCGGATCCGGGCGCCCTCGTCCGTGGCGAGCCGGCGCGCCAGCCCGACGTGGCTGCCGGCGGCCCGGGCCGCGAACGCCGCCACCGCCTCGTCCACGCCGTAGCGCCGCACGAGCAGCGCCGCCACGTCGGCGACCGGCGGGACACGCAGCCCGACGTGCCGGCAGCGCGAGCGGATCGTGACCAGGACGTCGTCCGGGCTGGGGGCGCACAGCAGCCACACCGTGCGCGGCGGCGGCTCCTCCACCGCCTTGAGCAGCAGATTGCCCGAGGTGTCGTTCAACCGGTCGGCGTCCTCGATGACGATGACCCGCCACCGGCCCAGCGACGGGCGCTGCTGCGCCAGGCTGACGAGTGGGCGGACGTCCTCGGCGCGCAGGTTGACGTGCTCGGTCGCGATGAGCGTCACGTCCGGGTGGGCGCCGGCGAGCACCGTCCGGCACTCGTGGCACACCCCGCACCCGCCGTCCGCGCACTGCAGGGCGGCGGCGAAGGCGCGCGCCGCCGTCGAGCGGCCCGAGCCGGGCGGCCCGGTGACGAGCCAGGCGTGCGTCATCCCGCCCTGGACGCCGGCCGCGTGGGCGGCGCCCGCGGCCCCCGGCGAGCGGGCAGCCAGCTCGGACGCGGCGGCGCGCACCGCGCGCTCGAAGGTGGCGACGACGTCGGCCTGGCCGACGACCTCGGCCCAGACGGTCACTCGCCCCGCCCGGTATCGGCGGGGGAAGGGGGAGCGGCGGGAGCCTGCACCTCGTCACGCACGTGCTGTTCCGCCTCCTCGCGCGCCCGGCGCATCGCTTCCTGACGGGACCGTGCTTCGTCCCGGGTGCGCCCGCGCAGCTTGGCGTCCAGGCGGAGCACCTCGGCCTCGGCGGCCGCACGGCGCCGACGGGCATCTTCCTCCTCCGCCAGCCGGGCCGCCAACTCCGCCCGCCGGCGGGCGGAGATGGGCGCCAGGTCACGCACGCGCCGCCGGATCGCCTCCTGCAGCTCGTCGCGCGGCTCGGACGCGTCCAGCACCAGGTAGCGGTGCGGGTCCCGGCGGGCCAGGTCGAGGAAACGCTGCCGGACCCGCTCGTGCAGGCCCTCCGACAGCGCCTCCATCCGGTCGTCGCCGGAGCGCTCGCCGTCGCCCGCCCGCCGCACCCGCTGGATCTCGATCGGCAGGTCCAGCAGGACGGTCAGATCGGGGACGAGCCCGTCCGTGGCCCAGCGCGACAGCCGGGCGACGTCGTCGCCGTCCAGGTCGCGGCCGGCGCCCTGGTACGCGATCGACGAGTCGCTGTAGCGATCGGTCACGACGATCTCGCCGCGGGCCAGCGCGGGCCGGACGAGCGCGTCGACGTGGTCGGCCCGGTCGGCGGCGAACAGCAGCGCCTCCGCCCTCGGGCCCAGCTCCGTCCCGTGGTCGAGCAGCAGCCGGCGCAGCTCGAGCCCGACCGGGGTGCCGCCCGGTTCGCGGGTGAGGACGACGTCGTGGCCCTGCTCGTCGGCGAGCCACTGCGACAGCAGTCGCGCCTGCGTCGACTTGCCCGCGCCGTCCCCGCCCTCGAACGCGATGAAGACGCCCGGCAGCACGCGCCGGCCGGTGATGCCGGCGCCGCCCTCCTCGACGGCCCGCGGGGTGCGCCACGCGGCGCGCAGGTCGGCGACCAGGGAGATCCCGCGCCGGTCGTCCATCTGGCGCAGCGCCGTCACGCCCATCACGACGGCGAGCACGCCGGCCAGGAGGAAGACCCCGGCGGCGCCGCTGTAGGTCAGCGCGTGATGCTCGGAGAGCTGCAGCCGGTGGGTGCCGACGGGGGCGGCCAACGCCGGCCCGGCCGCCAGCACCAGCACCAGCACGACGCGGGCCGAGGACTGCACGAACGCGAAGGTCCGCCCGCGGACGTCGTCGTCCACCTCCAGCCCGAGCATCGTGTAGCCGGTGACCCAGGCCACGCCCCCGCCCATGCCGACGACCACGACGAAGAGCGTCGCCGCGACGATGTTCGGGATGAGCGCGAGCAGCACGAGGAAGCACCCGGAGACGACCAGCGACAGGCCGAACAGCCGCCGGCGGGAGAGCCCCTCCAGGACGCGCGGGCCCACCCACATGCCGAGCGCCAGGCCGACGAAGACCGAGCCGAACAGGACGGCGAAGCCCGGCTGACCTGCGCCGAGGTCGCTGACGAAGGTCTGGGACAGGCCCACCACGAAGCCCGCCGCCGCGAAGGCGCCGAGCATCCCGGTGACCAGCCCCCGGACGACGGGCGTGCGGCCCACGAACCGCCAGCCGTCGACGATGGAGCCCAGCACGCTGCCGCTCGCGGCGGCCGGATGCGGCCTCGGCGGCATCTCCAGCCGCCAGATGACCAGCCCCGACACCAGGAACGTAATCGCGTTGAACCACAGCGCCACGGACACCGGGTCGACGTCCTGGCGCGTCGTCAGCCCGTTGAACGCCTCGGTGCCCAGGGCCAGCCCGGCGTAGACCAGCGACGCGATCGGCGCCGTCCCGTAGGTCGCCACGAGGCTGATCTGGTTCGCGGCCTCCAACCGGCGCCGGGGCACCAGGTTGGGCATCGTGGCGTCCTTCGCGGGGCCCCAGAACAGGGCCGCGATCTCGATCAGGACCGTGGCCCCGAACAGCCAGCCCAGCGTACCCACCAGCGGGATCGAGGCGAAGAGCGCGAACCGGATGAAGTCCCCGATGACGAGCGTCCAGCGGCGTTCCAGCCGGTCGGCCAGGGCCCCCGCGAGCGGACCCAGCACCACCGCCGGCGCCAGCCGCAGGATGAACACCCCGGCGATCGCGAAGTTCTGCGCGGTGTAGGACGACGACGCCAGGTTCTTCGCCATGGCCGCCGTCGCCAGCAGGCCCAGCCAGTCGCCGAAGCTCGACAGCCCCAGGGCCATCCAGAGCCGGCGGAAGGGCGTGATGCGCAGCACGGCCATGACGTCGTGATCCGGCACGTCGTCCCCGACGTGGCCGGACTCCCCCGAACGGGGCTCCGGGGGCGCGGTGCCGCGCCCACCTCTCCCCAGGTGCCTGGTCACCGGGCCAGGTTAGCCGCGCCCCCGGACAGCCACGACGCCCTCGGGCAGGTGACCCGGATCAGCTGGTGGACGACGAGGCGGTGCGCTTCGCGGTGGCCGACTTCGCCGTCGCCTTCTTGGCCGGGGCCTTCTTCGCCGGCGCCTTCTTCGCGACGGACTTCTTGGCCGGGCTCGCCGTCTTCTTCGCCGTGCTCCTGGTGGCCGTGCTCTTGGTGGCCGTGCCCTTGGTCGTCGACGTGCTCGACGACGCCTTGGTCGCGGCCGCCTTGGTCGCGGTGGCCTTCTTGGCCGGCGCGCGCCGAGCCGCGGGGGCCTTCTTCACCGGCGCCTTGGCCCGCTTCTCGGCGAGGAGCTCCGCCGCGCGCTCCAGCGTGACGCTCTCCACCTCGTCACCCTTGCGCAACGTGGAGTTCGTCGTACCGTCCGTCACGTAGGGGCCGAACCGGCCGTCCTTGACGACGACGGGCGCCCCCGACACCGGATCGACGCCGAGCTCCCGCAGCGGGGCCGCCGCGGCGGCCCGCCCGCGCGCCTTGGGCTGGGCGTACACGGCCAGCGCCTCGTCGAGGGTGATGTCGAAGATCTGGTCCTCGTTGGTCAGCGAGCGCGAGTCGGTGCCCTTGCGCAGGTAGGGGCCGTAGCGGCCGTTCTGCGCGGTGATCTCCTCGTCGGTCGCCGGGTCGACGCCGACCAGCCTCGGCAGCGAGAGCACCCGGAGCGCGTCGTCCAGGGTGACGCTCTCGGGCTGCATCGTCTTGAACAGGCTGCCGGTGCGCGGCTTGAGCGACTTGGGCGCGCCCTCCTCGATCACCTCGGTCACGTACGGCCCGTACCGGCCGGACCGGGCCACGATCTCGCGGCCGGTGGCCGGGTCGGTGCCGAGCACCCGGTCGCCGTCCGCCTGGGTCTCCAGCAGCTCGCGCGCCTTGGCGACGGTGAGCTCGTCGGGGGCGACGTCGTCCGGGACGCTGGCGCGCCTGGGCTCCGCACCCTCCTCGCCGGGGACCTCCAGGTAGGGGCCGTAGCGGCCCACCCGCAGCACGATGCCCTCGCCGAGGTTCACCGTGTTGATGTCCCGCGCGTCGATCTCGCCGAGGCTGTCGACGAGCGGCTTGAGGCCGCCGCCGGACCCGTCGGCGCCGCCGCCGACGGCACCGGCGCTGCCGGCCAGCGGGTCACCGAAGTAGAACCGCGACAGCCAGCGGCTGCGATCCTCCTGACCTGCGGCGATGCGGTCGAGGTCCTCCTCCATGGAGGCCGTGAAGTCGTAGTCGACGAGGCGGCCGAAGTGCTCCTCGAGCAGGCGGGTCACCGAGAAGGCGAGCCAGGTCGGCACGAGCGCGTTGCTCTTGGTGATCACATAGCCACGGTCGAGGATGACCGAGATCGTCGCCGCATAGGTGGACGGCCGGCCGATCCCCCGCTCCTCCAGCGCCTTGATCAGGCTCGCCTCGGTGAAGCGCGGCGGCGGTGAGGTCTGGTGGCCGTCGGCGACCAGGTCCGTGACGTCGAGCGGCTGGCCCGTGCGCAGCTCCGGGAGGCGACGCTGGTCGTCGTCCGAGGAGTTGCGCTCGACGTCCCGGCCCTCCTCGTAGGCGGCGAGGAACCCGCGGAAGGTGATGACGGTGCCGGACGCGGAGAAGTCCGCCTCGGCGACCCGCAGCGGGTCGTCGCCGTCCAGCCGCCCGGGCAGCAGCGCCGGCGCCGGCGGCCGGACGGCGAGCCGGACGGTGGCCGTCGACCCGCGGGCGTCGGCCATCTGCGAGGCGACGGTGCGCTTCCAGATGAGCTCGTACAGCCGGAACTCGTCGCCGCGGAGCTCGCCGGCCACCTGTGCCGGGGTCCGGAAGTTGTCGCCGGAGGGCCGGATGGCCTCGTGCGCCTCCTGCGCGTTCTTGGACTTGCTGAGGTAGATCCGCGGCTGCGCCGGGACGTACTCGGCCCCGTAGAGCTGCCCCGCCTGCCGGCGGGCGGCGGTGATCGCCTGCTCGGACAGCTGCGTGGAGTCGGTACGCATGTACGTGATGTAACCGTTTTCGTACAGCGTCTGGGCGACCCGCATCGCCTGCCGGGACGACAGCCGCAGCTTCCGGCTGGCCTCCTGCTGGAGCGTGGACGTCGTGAAGGGCGCGGCCGGACGCCGGGTGTACGGCTTCTCGTCCACGGACCGCACGCTGACCGGGGCGCCGTCCAGCGCCGTCACGAGGCCGCGCGCGGCCCCCTCACCCAGGTGGACGACGTTCGCCGTCGCCGCGGCGCGGGTCAGCTGCCCGGTGTCGTCGAAGTCCCGACCAGTGGCGACGCGGACGCCGTCCAGCGCCGCCAGGCGCGCCGGGAAGCTCGCCGCGACCTCCTCGCCACCCCCGTTCGGGGGTTCGGTGCGGGCACTGAACGTGCCCGTCACGTCCCAGTAGGAGGCGGCCCGGAAGGCCATCCGCTCGCGCTCCCGCTCGACCACCAGGCGTGTCGCGACGGACTGGACGCGGCCCGCCGAGAGCCCCGCGCGCACCTTGCGCCACAGCACCGGTGACACCTCGTAACCGTAGAGCCGGTCGAGGATGCGCCGGGTCTCCTGCGCGTCGACGAGACGCTCGTCCAGGTCCCGGGTGTCGAGCAGGGCGCGCTGGATCGCCTCCCGGGTGATCTCGTGGAAGACCATCCGGCGGACCGGCACCTTGGGCTCGAGGACCTGCAGCAGGTGCCAGGCGATGGCCTCGCCCTCGCGGTCCTCGTCCGTCGCGAGGTAGAGCTCGTCCGCGTCGCGCAGCGCCTTCTTGAGCTCGGAGACCTTCTTCCTCTTGTCGGCGTCGACGACGTAGTAGGCCTCGAAACCGTTGTCGACGTCGACGGCGAACTTGCCGAACGGACCCTTCTTCATGTCCGCCGGCAGCTCGCTGGGCTGCGGAAGGTCGCGGATGTGGCCGACGCTGGCCTCGACGTCGAAGCCCGCGCCGAGATACCCGGCAATGGTCCGGGCCTTGGTCGGCGACTCGACGATCACGAGCCGTCGCACCACGGAGGCCTTGCTGTTGGCCACTGTTCGCCTCTCCCGCTCTGCTGCGGATCTTCCTGCGGAGCTTCCCGATCCGTCCACCACTGTCACATCCACCCGGCCCCGACGGAAACCTCGCGGTCCCGCCCGACCCGGGACGGATCGGGCGCGCCCTGCGGACCCGCCGGCCGGACGCGCCGTCCGGTGGGCAGCAGACCCGCCGTCCGGACGGGACCCCGCAGGGTCGTCCGGACCGCCGACGAGCACGGTAACGCCGAACGGCGGCACTTCCCGCATCCACCGTCACCGCGGAGATGCGGCGCGTGATGCCCGATCCCGCCTCCATGGTAACCCTGCGTGGCCGAGGTTTTGATCCATCAGATCACATGGGTGTAATACACCGCTCATGCTCACCCAGGGTGGGCCTGAAAGCGGAGAGGTCGTAGATTCGGCGACGCAAGGTCTGACACCATCGGTCCGATCGACCGGCGGCTGGAGCGTGACAAAGGGTTCGGGCCAGCCGTACTTCCGGTCGACGTCCGCCAGTCACCGCGCCCGTCCGCGGCCACAGGGAGGTTTCCGGTGCCCCGACACGGAACAGTCATGCCAGGGCAAACAGAGCCCGAGCCTGTCGTTCCCGTGGTGACGGCGCGTCGCGGTCTGGCGGCGTGGCCCATCCGGCGGAAACTGGTCGCCCTCGTCGCCGGCCCGCTGGTCGTGCTGCTCGGCGCCGGCATCTTCTTCACCGCCCAGTCGATCTCGTCGCTGCGCGCCTCCCAGCGCGCCCGGGACCTGGCGAACGCCGCGCTGCTCACGAACCACCTGACGAGCGCTATGGACAACGAGATGAAACTGACTCTCGACTGGCTCGCGGAACCGACCTCGATCCCGAAGCGCACGGCGAAGAACAACCAGCAGGCGGCCACCAACGCCGCCTGGAAGGATCTCTCCGAGGACCTGAAGAGCCCGCCCGGGGGCGCCTGGTCGCCGCGGATCGAGGCCGCCCGCAGCGACCTCGTCGCCGGGATGGACCGGCTCTACTACGTCCGCAAGGGCGCCGAGCACACCAACGGGCGGATCTACATCCAGTCCCAGTACGTGCAGAAGGTCAAGAACGCGCTGGACCTGCTGTCGGCCCTCACGGTCGACCTCTCCACCAGCACGCCGAGCGCCGCCACGGTCGACGCCGCCGCCACCATCGGCTCGCTGTCCCTGGCGAGCGACGCGGCCGCGCAGGAGTCGGTGCGGCTGCTCAGCGCCCTCACCGAGCAGCGGATCTCGGACCGGACCTCGCAGAACCTGCAGGAGCTGAAGGTCACCCAGGACTACCAGCTCGACCAGGCCCGGGCCCACGGCACCGACGACCAGCAGGCCGCGATCGCCACGATCCGCACCGGCGACGACCAGCTCAAGCAGTTCCGCCAGGACGCCCTCAACCGGGTCGCCGCCGAGACGGACGCCGCCCAGCAGTCCGGCTCGCTCGACTCCGACCAGGCGAAGAACTTCGCCGTCGCCTCCTGGGCACGGGTCGAGGCGCTCAACAAGCTCACCGACGACGCCGCGACGGCCACCCGAGACGACGCCGAGGCGACCGCCCGCAACGGCCTGGTGCAGACCGGCCTCGTCAGCGCGCTCGCCATCCTCGGCCTGCTGCTCGGTTTCGCCCTGGTCACCTACATCGCCCGCACCGTGACCGGCCCGATGCGCCGCCTGCGTGCCGGCGCCGTGGACGCCGCGACCGTCCGGCTGCCGGCCATGGTCCGGCAGATCGAGCGCGAGGGCGCCGAGGCCGTTGTCCACATGCCTCCGGTGCTGCCCAGCGGCACCAACGCCGGGCCGGAGACCCTCGAGGTCGCGCAGGCCGTGGACGGCCTGACCGCCGAGGCGGTCCGGCTGGCGACCGCGCAGGTGCGCCTGCGGCACGCGCTGGACGAGGCGTTCGTCAGCATGTCCCGACGCAGCCAGTCCATGGTCGAGAAGCAGCTGGCCATCATCGACGAGCTGGAGAGCACCGAGGAGGACCCGGAGCAGCTGCGGAACCTCTTCCGCCTCGACCACCTCGCCGCGCGGATGCGCCGCTACAACGACAACCTCCTCGTCCTGGCCGGTTCGACCCTGCGCACCCGCAGCGCGGCGCCGGTCCCGATCGCCGACGTCTTCCGCGCCGCGACCTCCGAGATGGAGCAGTACGAGCGGGTGCGGCTGCAGCCGGTCAACGGCGTCGCCGTCAGCGGTCCGGTCGCCGGTGGCCTGGTCCACCTGCTCGCCGAGCTCCTGGACAACGCGGCCATGTACTCGCCGCCGACCAGCCCCATCCTGCTGTCGGGCACGCTGAACGCGGACGGCGGCCTCCACCTGGAGATCACCGACTCCGGCGTCGGCATCCCGCCGTCCGAGCTGGCCGACCTCAACGGCCGGCTGGCGACCCCGGGCAGCATCGACACCCAGGTGCCGTCCCGGATGGGTCTGTACGTGGTCGCCCGCCTCGCCCAGCGCGGCTCGTTCGGCGTCCGGCTCGCGCCGCGTGCCAACGCGGCCGGCACGGTGGCCGAGGTCGACGTCCCGGCGGCGATGGTGGTCGGCAGCGGCCGCACCAGCCTGCCCGGCCAGCCCGGTGCCGGTGGCGCCGGTGGTCCGGGCGGCCCTGGTCAGGGCGGTCCTGGTGGCCCCGGCGGTTCGCCCCGGCCGGACGGCCCGCGCCTGCCCGGCTCGCCCGAGCCCGGGCGCATCCCCTCGCCGTCCCCCGCGATGTCCGGCGGCATGCGGCTCGACCCGGCCCTGCGGCTCACCGGCCGCCCCGGCGGTCCCACCGGGACGTCGCCGCGCGGCATCCCGGCGCTCCCCGGCGGTCCCGGGCACCCGGGTGAGGCCCCTCCGCCCGCCGAGCGGCCCGGCGAGCGGCCCGCCGCAGCCATGCCGTCGTCGGCACCGGCCGCTGCCTCCGCCGCCCCCGCCGCGCCGGCGGCGAACGGCCCCGGTGCTCCGGCGGGCGCGCCGCGCTCGGCCGGCGGTGCGCCGGGCGGCCTGCCCTCGCGGCGCCCCGGCGCGGCCCTGGCCAGCAACCCGCTGGTCACCCGGCCCGGCGGCGGCGAGGCCCCCCGCCCCGGCTTCGAGGCCTTCGGCGGCCTGGCCCCGGCCTCCGGCGCGCCGGTCGCACCGAACCCCGGCACCGCCGCGGCGGCGGTCGGCGCGATGGCCGCGGCCCGCGCCGGGCTGCCCCCGGCGACCACGGCCCCGCCGTCCGAACAGCCCGCCGCCCGGACGTCGGGCGAACCGCAGGACCGCCCCGACGTCACCTCCCGCACCTCCCCGGTCCGGCCCCCGCTCCGCACACCCGGTTACACCACCGGTCCCGACGGCCGGCACATGCCGCCACCGGCCCCGGTGATGCCCTCGGGCCCGACGGCGCGCGCCGGCGGCGCCGCGCCGCCGCAGGCTCCGGTCCGTCCGGTGGGTCCCGTGCCCACCGGCCTGCAGGGGCCCTCGGCCCCGCAGGGCCCCTCAGGTCCGCAGGGTCTCTCGGGTCCGCAGGCGCGTGGCCCCCGGTCGGCTCCCCAGCCACCGGCACCGGCGCCCGCGCCGACCGCTCCGCCGGCTCCGCCCGAGCCGGAAGGCCCCTCGGGCCCGCGCTTCGAGGCCCCGCTCACCAGCGACCTGCCGCGCCGCACCCGGGGCACGACGCTCGCCGGGACGCCCCTGGCGGTACCCCGACCCGACCCGACGCCGCTCAACGGCATCGAGGCGGCCCAGATGTTCGGTCCCGGTGCGGAGTCCGGCACCGGCCCGCACGCCCTCCAGGGGCCCGGCTCCGGGTCGCTCCCGCTGCCCGGGCAGCCCCGGGAGCAGGCGCCGGCCGCGCGCTCCGACGACTTCGCCCGGCCGGACGGCGAGCGCCCGGACGACGCGGACGGCACCCGCCCGCCGATCCGGCCCTTCGCCCAGCCACGCTCGGGGTCCGGCCCGTCCCGCCCGCCCTTCCGGCCCGGCGCCAGCAGCGCCCAGGCCGGGGCGTCCGCGGCGACGGCGGCGGCAGCCGCGGCCCGAGCCCGCGCCGCGGCGAGCGGCCGGGAGCCCACGCCGGGCACCGGGTTGTTCGCGGCGACCGGTCCCGCCACGCTCCCCGCCGGGATCCGCCCGACGTCCCCGGCGCCACGTCCCGTCGTGCCGGGCGGCAACGGTCGCGCCGACGGCGGGCTCCCGGGCCTGCCGGTGCGGCCGGAGTCCGGCCGGCCGGTGGTGCCGATGACGTCCATCCCGCCGGTCGCGATCCCGGGGGCGGCCCCACCGGCCAGCCTCGACGGCCCGACCGAGCTGGACCGGCCCGCACCCGTCCTGGCCGGCTCGTTCACCGAGGACGCGACGCCGATCTTCGACTCGATCTCGGCCTGGTTCGCCACCGAGCCGGCTCCCGGTGCGGTGGCTGCGGCTGCGGCCGGGGCGACCGGCGGGCGGCCGGGCGGCGACGAGCCGCTGGTCATCGACCTGCGTGACTCACCGGCGACCGTCGGTGCGTCCGCAAGCCCCGCCCCGGGCACGCCGAGTCGGTGGGCCGCCCTGGGCGACCAGCGCTGGCTCGCCACGAATGCCCGCGCCGCGGCGAACCCGGAAATCGCCGGGAACACCCAAGCCGGTCTCCCGCGGCGTCAGCCGGGGGCTAACCTGCTCCCCTCGGCGGTGGAGGCCGCACCGGGCAGGGCCGCGACGGCCGTGCCCACGGCCTCCGAGCCCCTGGCGGCAGGCGTCGTCACGGGATCCGCGCCGTCGGCCGGGGCCCGCCCCGACGCCGACGCGGTCCGGGGACGGCTCGGCAGCTACCAGCGAGGACTCACCACGGCCCGTCGGGCCCGGCACCTGCCGGGTACCGGTACGACACGACAAGCGCTCGGCGAATCCGAGTCACGACCGCAGGACGCCGGTCAGCGGAACGGCGACCAGGGAGGGAACCAGTGAGCACCGGCACCGGTACGGACATCGCGTGGCTCGTGGACGGCTTCACCCAGCGTGTGCCAGGAGTGGCGCACGCGGCGGTGGTGTCGGCCGACGGGCTGCTCATGGCCAGCTCGTCAGGGTTGCCGCGTGATCGCGCCGACCAGCTCTCCGCAGTGGCCTCCGGCCTCGGCAGCCTCAGCAACGGCGCCGCCATGTGCTTCTCGGCGGGTGCGGTCGTGCAGCAGGTCGTCGAGATGCAGGGCGGCTTCCTCCTGCTCATGGCTGTCTCCGACGGGTCCTGGTTGGCTGTCCTGGCCTCGCCCACGTCGGACATCGGCCTCGTCGGCTACGAGATGACCCTTCTCGTGGACCGGGTCGGCGAGCACCTCTCCCCGGCCCTGCGCCAGCCCTCGTCGGGCTGGCAGGGCACGGCCTGACGGTGCCCGTCGATGGCGGACGACAGGCATCCCGGGACGCGACGGCCGGCGCCCTCCGGGGCGGGCCGGGCGCGTTCCGAACGCCCCTTGACCACGCCGCACCCGGCGGGCGACCGGCCCACCGGACCCAACCCCGAGGGGACGGCCGAACCGATGCGTCCCCTCGGCACCCGGCCGGCGCCCGCCGGTCCGGTCGCTGCTGCGCCCGCACCGGCGTCCGAGCGCCCGGCGTCGTCGGGCACCGGGCACCGGGTGGGACCGCCCAGTGGCCCCCCGCCGATCAGCCCGGTCTCGATCCCGCGGATCTCGCAGGAGGCGGCCGCCGGGCCGGCGCCGTCCTTCCCGGCACCGATCTTCCCCCCGTCGTCGTCCTTCCCGGCGTCGTCGTCCTTCGCGACGTCGCACCGGCCGGAGCAGCAGGGGGCCGACACCGGTCCGATGCCGACTCCGGCCGGCCGGGCGGCGACGCAGCCGCCGACCGGACCTGTGTCGACGGGCCCGGTGCCGACCAGCCCGGTGCCGACCGGACCCGTGCCGACCGGACCGGTGCCGACCGGACCCGTGCCGGACGCGCCGTCCGGCGCCGGAGGGGCGGCGCCGCATGTCGCCGCCCCGGCCCGCCAGCAGCAGCAGCAGGCCCGGCCGACGGGCCCCGGCGAACCCGGCCGCGGCCCCAACACACAGCCCACCCAACTGTTCCGGGCCATCGACCCCGGTGCGCAGCCACCCGCGTGGCGCCCACCAGAGACGGTCCGTGAGGCGCGCATGGATCGTGAACCGGACCGTCCCGACCGATCGGCCGGCGCCTCGCTGGTGCGCCCGTACGCGCGCACCGGCGGCCGGACGAAGCCGGGACGTCATCTCGATCTCGAGGCGCTGGTCCGGACGACGGACAGCGGGCGGGACGCGTGGCAGAGCCCGCTGCTGACTCCTGAACACACCAGCGTGATCGAGCTCTGCTCGGGTACGGTCTCCGTCGCGGAGATCGCCGCCCGGCTGGCGGTGCCGCTCGGGGTAGCCCGAGTGATCATCGCGGACATGGTGGACCTGGGACTGGTGGAGGTCATGAAGACCTCGGCCAGCACCGGGGACGAACGGGACCCAGCATTCCTGAGGAGGGTGCTCAGTGGCCTTCAACGGCTCTGAGGGCAAGCCCACCCGGTCGACGAAGATCGTCGTTTCGGGCGGTTTCGGCGCGGGCAAGACGACCTTCGTGGGGGCGGTCTCAGAGATCGTGCCCTTGCGGACGGAGGCCGTCATGACCTCCGCCAGCGTGGGCGTCGACGACCTCACCGCCACGCCCCACAAGACGACGACCACCGTCGCGATGGACTTCGGTCGCATCTCCATCGACGAGGAGCTGGTCCTGTACCTGTTCGGCTCCCCGGGGCAGAACCGGTTCTGGTTCATGTGGGACGACCTGGTGCGTGGGGCCATCGGCGCGGTCGTGCTCGTCGACACCCGGCGGCTGGAGGACTGCTTCGGCCCCATCGACTTCTTCGAGGCGCGCAACCTGCCGTTCGTCGTCGCGGTCAACGCGTTCGACGGCATCCTGCAGCACCGGCCGGAGGAGGTCCGCGAGGCGTTGTCGCTCGGGCCCGACGTCCCGGTGCTGGTCTGCGACGCCCGTCAGCGCGAGTCGGCGAAGCAGACGCTCATCGCCGTCGTCGAGCACGCGCTGCGCACGTGGTCGAACATGTCCGCGGTCTGACCCCGGTCCCGAGTCGGACCCGTCGCTCACCGGAGCGTCACGCCCAGGTGAGGAAGCCGTCCGTGGTGAGGCCACGGACGGCGGGGAGCAGGCCCGGGACGACGTCCGCGACGGGCCGCTCCAGTAGGTGCGCCAGCGCACCCGCGAGCTGACCGGCGGTGAGCTCGCCGTCGGCGGCGCCCGCGAACCCGGCGAGCGCCGTGTCCGCCCGCACGACGCGGCCGAACCCCGCGGTCTGCCGGAGCAGCACCACCTCCGGGTCCTCCTCCCCGGGCCGGTGGTAGCGCTCCTCGGTGACGTCCGCCGCAAGCCGTGGACGGCGCTCCAGCAGCTCGGCGTCACTCGTGCGCGCCAGGAGGTCGGCGGCGTCCAGCGCGGCCGCCAGATGCTCGCCCAGGGGCCCGTCGCCCCCGCCCCGCACCTCCTCCACCCGTCGCAGCGGCGGGCGCGGGCCCGGGCCGGCCTCGAGCGGACGGCGCAGGGTCACCAGTCCGAAGCCGACCGCCTCGACGCCTCGC
>Ga0302323_100002066_pt1 | contig 16327 bp, 15 predicted proteins | sample Fen_T0_3_FD_201950 | JGI IMG/M metagenome (GOLD analysis project Ga0302323, IMG submission 201950) | Peat permafrost microbial communities from Stordalen Mire near Abisko, Sweden - Fen_T0_3 | ecosystem: Environmental > Terrestrial > Soil > Wetlands > Permafrost | place: Sweden: Abisko... | reverse complement strand
CGTCGGCTGGTATCTCCTGGGAGTTGCCGCCAGCGCCGGAGATTGGCTATGGCCGCGAGATTGGCTGAGCCTGACGGCCCCGTTCTTCTCCGCGGATACGTCGCAGAACGTCAACAAGACCGTTGCCCTGCCCGGCCTGCTGATGGGCCACGGCGTGCCGGCGTTCGTGGCTTATGCGGGCGCGGTGGTCGTAGTAGTTGCCGCTCTGCCCCGCTTGCTGCGCTCACCTATCGCGGAGGCGGCGGCTGCGGCCTGCCTGATCGGGATCGTGGCCAGCCCGCACTCGCTGCAGTACGAAGCCGTGATGTTGCTGCCGCTGCTGATGTGGGCGGCGGCAGGCACGGGTTCCGGGATCGCGGAGCCTTGGCGGACCCGGCTGCTTGTCGGCGTGTATCTCCTGGCCCAGCTCTACGTCGTGACGCCATATGCGGGGATCAGCGTCTACGCCGCGATCACGTTCGCTGCCACCGCCATCTGGATCACGGGCTGGCAGCGCCAGGAGGCCCCTGTGGGCCGTTCGACGGCGTGATCGGGGCCGCGCGTCCATTGGAGGTGCCACTGCGCATCGCCAGCCGGCGTTTCTGGATGTGGGGACTGCTGTTCGGCTTTTTCACCGCCGTGGTGATATCCAACTCGATCGCGGCCGGCTACATCGACTTCCCCCAGTTCTGGGCCGCCGGCCGCACGGTCGGCACGCCCGATCTGCTCGACCGAGCTCGGCACGGTGCCTGGGAACTCGCCAACGGCGTCTCGCCGGATCTTTTCCCGTACACGCCCGGGACGGCGTGGCTGTTCGCGCCGTTCGCGGTATTTCCCATCAGCGTGGGTTTCTGGCTGCACGCCGCGGCCATGGCGGTACTGGTCGGCGTGGCCGGTTGGCTGGGCGCGCGTGTGTACGGCCTGGACTGGCGCGTCGGTTTCGTTGTCGCCGTGGCCTGGAGCCCGTGCCTGATAGCCGCCGCGTTCGGTCAGAACTCGCCCATCGCGCTGGTGTGCATCCTCGTGGCCATCGAGGGCCTGCGGCGCGACGACGACCGGCTGGTCGGGCTGGGCGTCGGGCTGCTGCTGTACAAGCCGACCCTGGCGATCCCGCTGCTGGGCCTGCTCCTCCTCCGGGGCCGGTGGCGCGCCCTCGGGGTTGCCGGCATCGCCGCCGGGGTTTGGTATCTGGTCAGCGTTGCGGCGACGGCCGGGGATTGGGCCTGGCCGGTCCACCTGGCGTCGGCCCTGGGCGTCTACTACGGGCCGAACACGGACTTCAATGTGTCCCGGGCGACGTCGCTGCCCGGAGTCCTGGTCGGCCACGGCGTCCCGACATATGTCGCCTGGAGTCTCGCTCTGCTCGTCGTGGCGGCGGCTCTGCCCCGCCTGCGTCGCGCGCCGCTCGTAGAGGCCGCCGCGGGAGCGTGCCTCGTGGGTCTCGCGGTAAGCCCCCACTCACTGAATTACGAGGCCGCGGTCGCGCTGCCGTTCATCCTGTGGATGCTGGGCGCTACCGGTACCGGAATTCGTGAGCCGGCTCGGACGTGGCTGATCTACGGGTTGTGCGCCGCGGGCCTGATGCTGTTGCTGGCTCTGTGGGCCGGCATGAGCAGCGTCGGGATCGCCGTGCTGGTTCTGACCGCGATCTGGATCTCCGGCTGGCAGCGCTTCGAATCGCAGCCGACAATCGGGCAGCCTCCCCGATACGATGGTGCGGAACAGCTTTCTGCCTGACGGTTTGGGTGGGGAGACCTGACGACTACGCGGGGAGGGATCAACTTGCCTGAGGAATTCGTGTGCGCCGGCTGTGGCACTCGGTCGCCCTTGACGGCGCAGTTCTGCCACGTGTGCGGCCTGCTCCTGGCGCCGCTCACACCGGTCCCCGCGGCGCCGCCTGCCGGCTGGCCTGCCCAACCGAGCCCTGCCGGCGCACCGCCCGCTCCGGTCTACGGCGCGCCGGCGGTCCCTGCCACAACGACGTCCGCCAGGCCGACCGGCATCACCCTCCTGGCAGGCGTCGAGCTGGTCACGTGCCTGGTTGTGTTGTTCGTCGTGTACGACTATGGATACTGGGCCAACTGGGAGTTCACCTACGGCAGCTTCGGCTGGGGTGCCGTCGATGCATTGATGGCCGTCGGCTGGGCCGTGATTGCCGGAACGGCCTTCATGGCGGCCTCGCGGCTGTGGTCGATGCAGGCAAGCGCGTGGCGGCTGGCAGTCGGCCTGGCGGTCGGCATGATCTCGCTGATGGCCGTCTCCACTTTGCTCTGGAGCCCGTCGCCATCCGACTTCGTGGGCGCCACCGCGCAGCTCTGCGTGGTGGGCTACTTGAACCTGTCACACGTTCGGCCGTTGTTCGGCCGCCGGCCGCTGTCGTTCATGTAGCCCGACCGGGCAGGTTTCAGTGCGCGGCGTGATCCGGCGACTCGGCAGCGGTCGCGGCCACGGGGGCCGGTAGTTCGCCGCGCAAATACGCGTCGATGTTCGCGGCCGCCTTCTTGCCGTCGCCCATGGCCAGGATGACCGTGGCGGCGCCGCGGACGATGTCGCCGCCGGCGAAGACGCCCGGCATCGAGGTCTGGAGGTTGTCGTCGATCTCGATGTAGCCCCACTTGTTGACGCGCAGGTCCGGCGACGTGGACGTCAGCAGCGGGTTGGACTTGGTGCCGATCGCGACCACGACCATGTCGCAAGGGAAGACGAACTCGGAGCCGGGGATCTCAACCGGGCGGCGGCGTCCCGAGGCGTCGGGCTCGCCGAGCTCCATGCGGACGCACTTGAGGCCGGTGACCCAGCCCTTCTCGTCGCCGAGCACTTCGGTCGGGGCCACCAGGAAGTCGAAACGGACGCCCTCCTGTTCGGCGTGATGGACTTCTTCGGCGCGGGCCGGCAGCTCGGCGCGCGAGCGGCGGTAGACGCACACCGATTCCGCGGCGCCCAGGCGGCGGGCTGTTCGGACCGAGTCCATGGCTACGTTGCCGCCGCCGACCACCGCCACGCGCTGGCCGCGCAGGACGGGCGTATCGGAGTCGGGGTTGTAGGCGCCCATCAGGTTGACGCGGGTCAGGTATTCGTTGGCCGAGTAGACGCCCTTGAGGTTCTCGCCCGGGACGTTCATGAAGACCGGCAGACCGGCGCCCACGGCGACGAAAACCGCGTCGAACTTCTCGCGCAGTTCAGGCAGGGTATAGGTCTTGCCGATGATCGAGTTGTGCTCGATCTCGACGCCGTCGGCAACCAGGCGGTCGACCTCCTTCTGGACGATGTCCTTGGGCAGTCGGAACTCTGGAATGCCGTAGATCAGGACGCCGCCGGCGGCGTGAAAGGCTTCGAAGATCGTGACCTTGTGACCGCGCTTCGCCAGCGCGCCCGCGGCCGAGAGCCCGGCCGGACCGGAGCCGACGATGGCGACCTTCTTGCCCGTCGGGGCGGCCTTGGTGTCGGCGAATACTTCGGTGTGGTTGATCGCCCAGTCGGCGACGTAGCGCTCCAGGTTGCCGATCGCGACCGGCGTGCCGGTCTTGGCCCGCAGGCAGACCTGCTCGCACTGGGTTTCCTGCGGACATACCCGGCCGGTGACGCACGGCAGGGCGTTGTCGCCGAGCAGAGAATCCGCCGCGCCCTTGATGTTGCCCTCGCCCAGGAGGCGGATGAAGTTGGGGATGTTGACCGACACCGGACAGCCGTCGACGCAATACGGCTTGGGGCACTGCAGGCAGCGGTCGGCCTCGATGATGGCCAGCTGCTCGGTGTAGCCGAGGTTGACTTCGGCGAAGTTGCGGGCCCTGGCCATGGCGTTCTGCTCGGGCATGGCGCCGCGATCGATCCTCATCCGCTCTTTCTTTGGGAGCGGCTCGCGGTTAGCGGCGGCGCGGCCGGCCAGCGTATCGGCGATCTGGTCCATGCCGTCGGTCTCGCGGCTGTCGGACATCAGTGGGCCTCCGCGTTGGCGTGATGCTCGGTCCAGCGCTCGAGCGCAACCTGCTCGAACTCGCGATAGGTGTTCAAGCGGTCGGCCAGCATCCGGAAGTCGACCTGGTGGCCGTCGAACTCGGGGCCGTCGCAGCAGGCGTATTCGGTCTTGCCGCCGACCGAGACGCGGCAGCCACCGCACATCCCAGTGCCGTCGATCATGATCGAGTTGAGCGATACGGTCGTCTTGATGGCGAATGGGCGCGTCAACTCCGAGCAGGCCCGCATCATCGGCACCGGGCCGATGGCGAAGACCTCGTCGATGCCGCCTGCCTCGCACTGCTCCTTGAGCGCCTCGGTCACGAAGCCGGGCCGGCCGTAGCTGCCGTCGTCCGTGCAGACGATGACTTCGCCCGCGGCCCGCAGTTCATCTTCGTAGATGACCCACTCCTTGGAGCGGCCGCCGATGATGCTCGTGACCTTGACGCCGTTCGCGGCCAGGGCCTGGGCGATCGGGTAGACCACGGCCGTGCCGACGCCGCCGCCGACGCAAACCGCGTGGCCGGATGTCAGCAGGTGAGTGGGTGTGCCCAGCGGCCCGGCGATGTCCTGGATCGCTTCGCCGACGTTGAGGCTCGTCAGCTCGTGCGTGCTCTTGCCGATTGCCTGGATCACCAGGGAGATCGTGCCCGCGGCCTTGTCCACATCGGCGATGGTGAGCGGAATGCGTTCGCCGCCGGGTCCGCGCCGCACGATGACGAACTGGCCCGGCCGCCGGATCTCTGCGATGCGCGGAGCCTCGACGACGAGACGGGTGACGTTTGGCGACAACTGCGCTTTGGCGACGATGAGGTGCATCTCTCTCCGCTGAGTATCCGCGTAAACGTTGCGCGCGCTGCTAATACTTTACTCACTATTGTGACCCTCGGCCGCGCCAGAGCCACGCCCAGGGAGGCACGTACCACCGGGCCAAAGGTCACTTCGCCACCCATTCAGTCAGGTGGGGCGCCGCAATTATGCGCGGGGCGACGGGCGCCGGTTTGGGAGCGGACGCCGATCACGAGGCACGAAGCCGGTGCGCCCGCGCACCGGCCCTCCGGGCTCCATGGCGTGTTTGCATTAGGCGGCCTGGGACCATTGGGTCAAGGGTTTCCCCGCAGGCGCGCTTAGTGGGTGGTGCAACTGCGCTCGGGGCGGTGACTCGACACCCAAAAAGCGGTGTTGAAGTTGGTCAACACATCGTATATGGCCGCGATGTGTTCCCCCGATGCCCACATCGAGGACCGGTTCAGCGTTGGCCGGCCGTCTGCATAGCCAGCGCCAGGAGCCTGTGAGGAACCAGATGAGTGCCATGTCTAGGATTCATTTGTCTATACGGATGAAACTGCTCGGGACCGCCGGAGTGCTCCTGTTGCTCATGTCCATGCTGGCTGGCGTCGCCTACTTGCAGTTGGCCGGCTCCGGCGAGCGGCTGGACCTAATGCACAACGATCTCCTCGTCGGCGAGCAGCACATTTCCGCAATGCTCCAGGACGTCTCTTGCAGCCAGTACGACACATTGCATGCCACTTTGATGACTTCGGCCTCGGACATCACGGATACGAAGGCCGGAATAGTCAAGGATCAGGCAGATTTCGATGCTCAGATCCGGGACGCCTATGCGGGCGATACGGACGGTATGGACAAGCCCATCCTCGACAAGGTCGCAGCCGCTCACGCCGCCTGGTACAAGGCTGTTACCGAGCAGGTCCTGCCCAAGCTCGGCACGGACCAGGCCGCTGCTCAGACCGCCTTCCTCACGGCTGTCGCACCCCTGTACGACAGCGCCATGGCCACCCTTACCGAGGCCGAGCAGTCGAAGCTGAGTGTGGCTGCCGGAGCCCTGAAGGATGGCGAAGCGGCCGGAGCCCAGGCGAACATGCTTCTCTTCGGCTTTCTGGGTGCTGCCATCTTGATCGGCATTGTTCTGGCCTTCATCCTCGCCCGCAATATCGTCAGCGGCGTGAAGGCCGTCCAGGCCACGCTGACCTCTATGGCGGACAACTGCGCCACGTATCTGGAGAACGGACTGGCGGCGTTCGCCCGCAACGACCTCACGGTCGAGGTGAAGGCGGTCACGCATCCGATCGACAAGTACGGCTCCGATGAGATCGGCGCCACCGCACAGGTCACCAACAAGATGCTGGGCCAGCTTCAGGCGACGATCTCGAGCTACGAGACCGCCCGTGCCGGCCTGACATCGACGGTCAGTGAAGTCAAGGTCGCCGCCGACTCTCTGGCTCGGACATCCAACGAAGTCAGCGGCGCAGCCACTCAGTCGGGCACCGCCAGCTCCCAGATTGCCACGACCATCAACCAGGTGGCATCGGGCGCGGCGGAGCAGGCCAAGGCAAGCTCCGACACGAGCAATGCCGTCGTGGAGCTGAACGCCATCATCGCCCAGGTGGGTGCCGGTGCGTCCGAGATCACCGGCAAGGTAGAGGCCGCGTCGTTGGCTCTCAACGACATGGCCGGTGCGATCAAGAGCGCCTCCGTCGCCTCGGACGAAGTCAGCACCGTCGCCGCGAACGCCGCCGAGGCGACCGATCACGGCCGCAACGCCGTCCGCGAGACGGTCGGTGAGATGGAACGCATCAAGAAGACGGTCGAGCTCGCGTCGGTCAAGGTCACCGAGCTCGGCGCCAAGTCAGACCAGATCGGGGCAATCGTCGAGACGATCGACGACATCGCCGAACAGACGAACCTGCTGGCGTTGAACGCCGCCATCGAAGCGGCCCGGGCCGGCGAACAGGGCAAGGGCTTCGCCGTCGTCGCCGACGAAGTGCGAAAGCTGGCCGAGCGCAGCTCACGTGCCACCAAGGAGATCGCCGCCCTTATCGGCGAAGTCCAGCAGGGCACCGACGAAGCCGTCAAGGCGATGACCGCCGGTGCGGCGGAAGTGGAGCACGGCAGTCAACTCGCGGCTCAGGCCGGCGACTCGCTCGATGCCATCGACACCGCCGTCACGGCCACCAAGCGAGCCGTCGATCGGATCACATCGGCCGTCGACTCGATGAGCACTGCATCTGCCGGTGTGGTGGCGGCCTCCGATGCCATCGCCACTATCGCGAGCCAGACCAACGAAGCGGCAACTCGCATGACCAGCGCCGCCTCAACGGTCTCCGGCGCCGTCCAGTCAATCGCCGCCATCAGCGAAGAGAACTCCGCATCGGCCGAAGAAGTCTCCGCTGCCACCGAAGAGATGTCCGCCCAGGCCGAGGAGGTCGTTGCCTCCGCCAGCTCGCTGGCCTCGATGGCCGATGAGCTCGACTCGGTCGTTGCTCGCTTCCAGCTCGAATCCGGGAGCGGGGTCCGGGCCGGCGCCGCTCCACTGAGCGTCATGGACCATCGCCGAGCACGGGCCGCATAGGCCGCAACCATCAGCGACGGCGATCCGGCACAGATCGCGCGGCGCAAGCCTCGAGGGCGGGGGTCCGGACAGAGCGTCCGACCCCGCCACCGCGGTCCGGACGGGAGCTACGAAATGGGCGAGTTCCAAGTCGTCGTCTGCCAGCTGGGAGACGAAAGCTACGGTATCGACATCGGCTCGGTCTTTGAAATCATCCGCTTCCAGGAATGCACTGCAGTTCCGACGTCTCCGTCCTATGTGGATGGCGTCATCAACCTGCGCGGCTTGATCGTGCCGGTTATGGATCTCTCGTCGAAGTTTGGGCTTCCGCGCCCGGCCACCACCAAGTCAACTCGGATCATCGTCGCCGGAACATCCGGTAGGCGAGTGGGGCTCGTCGTCGATGCGGTCACCGAGGTCCTGATGGTGTCCGAAGACGCCGTCGAGCCGACACCGGAAGTGGTTGCCGACCACCACAGCGCATACATACGCGGCATAGCCAAGCTCGGCGACGAACTCGTCATCCTGCTGGATCTTGGCGCGCTCCTGGCCGAGGGCGAGCCGCTCGCGCGAGCGGCTTAGGACTCGGCGGGCGCCGTCCCAGCAACCGGGGCGGGGGCAACATCAGCCGGCTTGTGCCACTCCTCATGGCCCGGCCGCTGGCCCTGCGGACCAACCTCGGACATGGTGTGGACGTGGCGCGAGTCCACCGACATCGAGAGACTCTTCTTGGCGCAGACATCCACGCAGACGCCGCAAGCAATGCAGGTCAGCTGCTCGATGGCCCAGATGCGGTCCTCGCGCGACACGGTGATCGCGGCGGCCGGGCAGCGCTTCATGCACAGCGTGCAGTAGTTGCAGGTTTCGACGTCGAACTCGAGGGTGCCGCGTGCGCCGACGAAGCGAGGCCGGATCTCGTACGGGTAGCGGCGAGTCGCCGGTCTCGACAGGAGGTTCCGCAGCGCCCGGGGGACCATTGGGAGCTTGAGGGGATTGGCCATCTCAGCGCTCCGTGCAGCTGATGCAGGGGTCGATGGTCAGGATGATGTTCGGCACATCCGCCAGCTCGCAACCCTTGACGAGCTGGATCATCGCCGGGACGTTGGCGAATGTCGGCGTCCGAGCCCGGAACCGTTCCAGGTACTTCGTGCCGTTGGCCTTGACGTAGTAGACGACTTCGCCGCGAGGCTGCTCGAGGCGGGTGAACGTCTCACCGACGGGATTGCCGCGGGGCTTGTTCTCGAGCGCCAGACCCTCACCCTTGGGCATCTTGTCGATGGCCTGGCGGATCATGTCGATCGATTGATCCACCTCGCGCAGGCGGACCACGACGCGCGCCAGGCAGTCGCCGGCGGTCTCGGTGATCGGCTGGAACTCGATCTGGTTGTACAGGTTGGCGCCGTTGAGACGCGTGTCCGTCGCGATGCCTGAAGCGCGGGCCATCGGCCCGACGGTCGCGGTCGTGAGCGCTTCCTCCGCCGTGAGGACGCCGACGCCACCGAGCCGGTGGGCGATCGACGGATCCGTCGAGAAGACACTCGCCGTCTTCTTGAATTCCTTGCCCAGTTCCTCGAGGCGGACCAGGATGGCCGCCAGCTCGGCGTCGGAGATGTCGCGCTTGACGCCGCCGATGCGGTTGACCGAGTGGATGACCCGGCCGCCGGTGGTCTTCTCGAAGATGTCGAGGATCTCCTCGCGCATCCGCCAGCAGTGCATGAACAGGTTTTCGAAACCGAAGGCGTCGGCGCCCAGCCCCAGCCAGAGCAGATGGCTCTGGATGCGCGAGATCTCGGCCCAGATCAGCCGCAGCCACTGCGCCCGCTCCGGGACTTCGATCTTCATGATGCTTTCCAGCGAGACGCAGTAGCCCATGCCGTGCATGAAGCTGCAGATGCCGCAGATGCGCTCCACCACGAAGCCCATCTCGGTGTACTCGACCCGCTCGACCATCATTTCCAGGCCGCGGTGGATGTAGCCGATGGTGGGGACGGCGTCCACGACGCGCTCGTCCTCGAGAATCAGGTCCAGGACGATTGGCTCCGGCAGCACCGGATGCTGCGGCCCGAACGGGATGACGGTGCGCTTCATGCTGGCTTCCCTGCGGCCGGGGCCGGGGCGGCTGGGGCCGCGTGCGGTGCGGCCGGCGGCGTGGTGCTGGCGGACGCGATTCCCGCGGCGACGTTGGCTTCAAGCCGGGCCCGGATCGCGGACGGGGAGAACGGCACCTTCTGCGAGGTCTTGTACAGCTGGCCGCCCAGGTCCACGTTGAGCCCGACGACGTTGATGCCGAACAACTCGCGCATCTCGTTCTCGTACAGGAAGGCGGCGGCGAACGAGTCCGAGATGCTCGGCACCTCGTCGTCCGGCATCACCTGTTCGCGGACGTATTCGAAATCGGTGCCTCTGGCGAAGGCCCAGACCACGTCGAACGAACCGCCGGGCTGTTCCTCGGTGGACATCGTGCTTGTGGCGTTGATCAGAGCCAGCCGCCAGCCGCCCTTGTGGTATTCCTCGACGCGGGCGAGGAATGCGGTCCGGTCCATCAGGACGCCCTCTTCTTTCGCTTCTCTTCGAGGGCGGCGATGCCCTGAACCACGCCGTCGATGATGCTTTCCGGCCGGGCGGCGCAGCCCGGGACGTAGACGTCTACGGGGATGACCTTGTCGATCCCGCCCTGGATGTTGTAGGCCCGGGCGAAGATGCCACCGGAGCAGGCGCAGGCGCCGACGGCCACCACGACCTTTGGATCGGGCATCTGGTTGTACAGGTTCTGGATGATGTCGATGTTTCGTTCGTTGACGCTGCCGGTCACGAGGAAGATGTCGGCATGCTTGGGGTTGCCGGTGTTGATGACGCCGAATCGCTCAACGTCATACAGCGGCGTCAGACAGGCCAGGACCTCGATGTCGCAGCCGTTGCATGACGAACCGTCGTAGTGAAGGATCCACGGTGAGCGGGAGAACAGGCTCATCTAGTTCACCGACCAATCACGAAGAGTGCGAGCACGTTGCCTCCGCATAGGACCAGCGTGGCTGCCCACGTCGATCGAAGGACGAGCTGCCATTTAGCTCTTGAGGTGGAGTTGTCTACGAGAACCTCGAGGGCGTAGGCGATGCCGAAAGCAACCAGGCCGATCGGCCAGCTGCGGTTGAAGAGAAGGACCATGAACGCGCACAGGATCGCGGACTCGTACCAGTGGGCCACTTCGACGTAGGCCAGCAGGCGACCCGACATGTCCGTCGTGAGGCCGCTGACGAGTTCCTGGTGGGGGTGATGCGATGTCGAGATGTCGAACGGGGACTTGCGCAGCTTGATCGTGGCCACGATGAGGAAGGCGATCAGGATGCCGGGTAGTTGTGGCGCCACCCACTGGGGATAGGCCAGGACGTCGCCGAAGGTGCTGACGCCGCTGACCTTGCAGATGCCGGCCATCATCAGGATGAAGAACGGCTCCGAGGCAAGAAGCACGATCAGTTCGCGCTCGGCTCCGGTGAAGCTGTATGGCGAGTTGGCGGAACCGGCGGCCAGGATCAGGAAGAGCGCCGCCAGGGCGAACACGAAGGCGACGAAGATCAGGTCCGTCCCGCCGAGGAGCAGTGCCCCGGTAGCCGCCATGAAGACCACATGGCCCAGGAGCAGTGGCCCGGCCACGGGGTTGACCTGGCGCGTCGTCTTCTGCAGCAGTTTGCCGACGTCGTAGAACGGCTGGAGCAGCGGCGGCCCGATCCGGCTCTGCATCCTGGCGCTGACACGGCGATCGACGCCCGCGAGGAGCCCGCCGAAGAGCGGTGCAAGAACGACGAACAGCAGTCCGTAGATCGCGGTATTCATCAGCGGACCACCATTCCGTAGGCGACCATCGTGACCAGGAGCGCAGCGCAGGCCGTGGTTCCGACGCGGAACATGAGCCCGCCGTCTATGACGCCCTCGAGGTAGTAGTTGCGCAGGGTTACGGTTCTGGCGCCGCCCAGAGCTGCACCCATGACGTGGTCGGCATTGCCACCGCGGCCGGAGCTGTAGAAGTCCGCCTCGTCACTCATGACATGACGAGAGGCCCAGATCGCCAGCACGGGGAGGAACAGGACCGCGGCCATCATCACGATCAGCATCCCGGGTTCGATGTGGAGGAAGATCCCGGGCGTGGCCTTGGGGAAGGCCGACTGGGCGTACGGGATGACGACCTTGTCCGAGATGACGCCCAGGAAGAGCGTCACCACGACGACACCCGCTGCGAGTGCCCCCTCAGTCAACCACTCGTAGCGGGATACCCGGCGCTCGATCGAGCGTTCGTAGTCGCTGACCTTCTTCATCGAGAGGATCTTGATCAACAGCTTGCCCCAATAGAAGATCGTGAGGGAGCTGCCGAAAGCCATGATCACGAGCATCAGCGCGCCCTGAGGTCCGGGAACGAGCAGGAATGCCTTGATGGCCGTCCACTTGGCGACCACGATGCCGAACGGGGCGATGAACATGCCCGCGATGCCGGTCAGGGCCAGGGCGCTGACGAGCGGCAGCCGGCTGAGGAGTGTGTCGAAGTTCTCCATGTCCTTGGTGTAGAGCCGGTTCTCGATCGTGCCCACAACCAGGAAGAGAAGGCCCTTCGCCAGAGCGTGGAAGATGATGATCATGACGCCGACCCACGCCAGCTCGGGGGTCCCGATACCCGCGCAGCCGCCGATCAGACCCAGGCTGCCGATCGTGGAGTAGGCCAGGACCTTCTTGGTGTTCTGCTCGGTGCAGGCGACCAGCGAAGCGAAGAGGAAGGTCAGCAGCCCGACGAAGGCGACGAGGTAACCGACGTTCGTGCCGCTCATGGCTGGCGAGAGCCGCAGGAGAAGGAAGACACCGGCCTTGACCATCGTGCTCGAGTGGAGGAGGGCCGAGGTGGGGGAGGGGGCGTACATCGCGCCCAGAAGCCACGACGAGAACGGCATCTGAGCGCTCTTGGTGATGCCGGCGAAGGCCAGCAGAGCGACTGCCAGGAGGACGATGCCGCTGACCGGTCCGGCGGTCAGCTTGTCGAGCTCCAGGGACGCGTTCTGATTGGCGAGGACGGCGATCGCGGCGGCAAACCCGAGGCCGCCGAGCAGGTTCATGTTGAGGGCGTTGAACGCGTAGCCGACCGTTTCCTCTGTTCGCGTGTAGCCGATCAGCACGAACGAGCAGAGCGTCGTTACTTCCCAGAAGACGAGCATCAGGGGTAAGTCGTTGGCGACGACCAACCCGAACATGCCGGCCAGGAACAGGAAGAGGACCGAGAAGAAGACGGTCCGGCGACCGCGGATCATCGGGCTGGAGCGGTGGTAGTCGCGCATGTAGCCGATGGCGTTGAGGCAGATCAGCGTGCCGATGACGCCGATGATCAGGACCATGATCATCGAGAGCCGGTCGAACCAGAAGAGACGACCCAGGTCCGGCTCCGGCAGGCGGCCGGTCAAGTCCATGAAGCCCATCAGCCCGAGCTGGGTCAGGGCCAGTAGCGGGGCCAGGAAGCGGCGGCTGCGCAGGCCGACGACGACCACGAACGTGGTCATGACGGCCTCGACCACGAGCAAAGAGTGGCCCAGGGCCAGATTGCCCGGCAGGCCGAAGAAGATGGCGTTGCCGTTGCCGAAGGTGACCGCCATGGCGATCGAAGCGGCGGCGACGGCGACGGAGGCCGCGATGACGATCAGATTGCGTACGGCGGCCCGCGTCACGAATAGCAGGACCACGGCCACGGCGAGAGGGAAGGCGATCAGGAATGCCAGAAGCGAGCTCATCGTCAATGCTCCCCCGGCAGCAGGTGGGCGACTTCATAGGCCAGCACGTCGGCCGAAACCGGCTTCTCCATGAAGCGCTGAACCGGGAGCCAGTGGTCGCGGTCCTGCGCGGAACGCTCGCGGGAGGTCAGATGCTCGTCCGCCCGCGTCAGCATGATCAGCGGCAGAGTGGGGAAGTCCTTCGCCAGAGAGCGGGCCAGATCGAAGCCGGCGTAGGCCCCGTCCAGCATCGCCTCGAGGATCACCAGATCCGGCCTGTTGCGACTGACGGCCGCGCCGGCTTCGGCGGAGGTCGAGACTGCGGCTAGGGTGTGGCCGCTCGCCACAAGGGCGGCGGTGGTGGCGACGACGACCGGCTGGTCATCGTCGACCAGGAGTATGTTTGCCATGCCCTCCGCTCTTAGGAGTGCCGCGCCGCCCCGTTGGTCAGAGTGGCTTTGATACTGTCGAATTCAGACTAGCGATGGCGCGGCGTTTTGGAGGCCCCGGTTCGGCCCAAGAAGGCGGGCACTTCGGCCCTAGCGACTCGGGACCGCCGACGGTTTCCAAGGCGATCCGTGCCTGCAACCTGACAAAAGTGGACTAGGATGCGGCGATGCACGAGTTTTCGATCGCCGAGGCGCTGGCCGGACAGGTCCTGCCGCACGTGCCCGCCGGCGCGCGCGTGCGCGAGGTGGAGGTCCGGATCGGTATGCTGCGCGGCCTCGAGCCGGAGGCGCTGACGATGTCCTGGCAGGCCGTGACCCTCGAGACGCCGCTGGCCGGAGTGGCCCTGGTGATGGATTTTGTCCCGTGGACGATCACCTGCGGTGAGTGCGGGCGCGCGTGGACGAGCGCCGTGCCGTTCGTCGAGTGCGCCTGCGGCAACGCGACGCCTGCGCCGGTCGGGAGTGACGAGCTCAACATTGTCTCGATGACCGTCGAGGAGGATGAACCGGAATGACCGAGCCGCGGAAGGAAGTGCGCATCCCGCTCGTGGAACGCGTCCTCGGGGCCAACGACGAGATCGCGGCCACCGTGCGGGCCGATCTGCGGCGCCGCGGCATCTTTACCATCGACCTGATCGGTGCGCCCGGCAGCGGCAAGACGGCGCTCCTCGAAGCCACGCTGCGGGCGATCGCGGGGCGGCGGCGGCCGGCCGTGCTGGTCGGCGACCTTGCCACTCGCCGCGACGGGGACCGGCTGGCGCGCTGGTGCGACCGCGTCGTCCAGATATCGACGGGCGAGGGCTGCCATCTCGAAGCGGGTCAGGTCCGCGACGCCCTGGCCGGCCTCGATCTCTACGGAGTGGACTTGCTCTTCATCGAGAACGTGGGCAATCTCATTTGCCCCGTGGGGTTCGATCTCGGCGAGAACGCCAAGGTCGGCCTGTTCAGCTTGACCGAGGGCGACGACAAGGCCGCCAAGCATCCGTACCTCGTCACCGCCGCGGATCTGATTCTGCTCAACAAGATCGACCTCGCGCCCTACCTCACGTTCAACCGGCCCGGTTTCGAGGCCGATGTGCGTCTGCTCAATCCCACCGTCCCAATCCTCGGTGTCTCCTCGACCACGGGCGAGGGTTTCGAGGCCTGGCTTGATTGGCTGGAGAAACCGGGGGCCTGACTTAGCGCCAACCCGTGTGGCTCACAAGTACCCTCCAGCCAGACCGGCTCGCCTCCGATAACTCATTTGTCGAAGAACCGACCGGTGCCGCATGGACGCAGCACCTGACGTAAGGCCAGGAAGCCTGACCCGGTGCGTTCGCCAAAGCGCGGGCTCACGAGGTCCAATTCGAGCGACAAGCTGCGCAATACCGGCGCAGCCGACACCTGCCGGGCCCGCTATCAGCTACTAGGCTGATCCAGCGGGCCTTCGGCTGTCCTGGTGGCGTGAGGCGGGCGGTCGTACACCTCGAGTGACGACCTGCGTGATTTCGGGCCGAATGGACGTTCTCTGGGTGACGCAAATACCAGCCAGCCGTGCCGCTCGGACGCCGGTTGGCTTGGTGCGCGCCTGTACAATCTGCGAGACATACGTGCGACCCCGTCGCTCGGGCGCCATCTGCCGCCCGCGGCGCGACAAGCTACCGCATCCAAGGAGATGACGACCCCTATGGCCGACTCTGGCACCAAGACGTACAAGGCCGCCAAGCGTTATATCTACGCCTGGGGCGCCGGCAAGGCCGATGGCCACGGGAAAATGAAGGATCTGCTGGGCGGCAAGGGTGCAGGCCTGGCTGAGATGACCATCGCCGGCCTCCCGACACCTCCCGGCTTCACCATCACCACCGAAGCCTGCAACGACTACTTCGCTGCCGGCAAGAAGCTCCCTGCCGGTCTCTGGGACGACGTCCTGGCCGCCGTCAAGGTCGTAGAGCAGCAGTCGGGCAAGGGCTTCGGCGACGCCAAGAACCCGCTCCTGGTCTCGGTCCGATCGGGCGCCAAGTTCTCGATGCCGGGCATGATGGACACGGTCCTCAACCTCGGCCTCAACGAGACCACCCTCCAGGGCCTCATCGCCAACTCCGGCAATGAGCGCTTCGGCTGGGACGCGTACCGCCGCTTCATCTCAATGTTCGGGCGCATCGTCATGGACGTCCCGACTCGCTCCGCCAAGGCCAAGGACGGCACCGCGGTCGAGTACAACCGCTTCGACGAGGCCCTCGACGCCGCCAAGGAGAAGCACGGCAAGGGCGCCAAGGACACCGACCTCACCGTCGACGACCTCAAGAAGCTCGTCGTCGCCTACAAGAAGATCGTCAAGGACACCCTCGGCCGCGAGTTCCCCGACGATCCCAACGAGCAGCTGGACCTGGCCATCAAGGCCGTCTTCGCCTCCTGGTTCGGCAAGCGCGCCAACGACTATCGCAACAGCCAGAAGATCGCCCACGACCTCGGCACCGCCGTGAACATCGTGACCATGGTCTTCGGCAACATGGGCAACGACTCCGGCACCGGCGTCGCGTTCACCCGCAACACCTTCGACGGCACCAAGGAGCTCTACGGCGAGTACCTCGTCAACGCCCAGGGCGAGGACGTGGTCGCCGGCATTCGAACGCCGGAGCCGATCAGCCAGCTCAAGACCGAGATGCCCGCGTCCTATGACGAGTTCCTCAAGATCGGTCAGCAGCTCGAGAAGCACTACCGCGACGTCCAGGACCTCGAGTTCACGATCGAGCGCGGCAAGCTCTACATGCTCCAGACGCGCTCCGCGAAGCGGACCGCCGCGGCCGCGGTGAAGATCGCGACTGACATGGTCGACGAGGGGATCCTGACCCCCAGGGACGCAGTCGGCCGGATCG
>Ga0302323_100002065_pt1 | contig 16328 bp, 14 predicted proteins | sample Fen_T0_3_FD_201950 | JGI IMG/M metagenome (GOLD analysis project Ga0302323, IMG submission 201950) | Peat permafrost microbial communities from Stordalen Mire near Abisko, Sweden - Fen_T0_3 | ecosystem: Environmental > Terrestrial > Soil > Wetlands > Permafrost | place: Sweden: Abisko... | reverse complement strand
CCCAGCCGAGCGCGCGGAGGTCATCCGCATCTTCGTGGTCACCACCTTCGGCGGCACCATCAAGCCGGGCGGCAGCTCCATGCAGCCCCAGGACGCCCGGCAAACCATGGCCGAATTGACTACTCTGGCGGCCGAGGTTGGTGCTGGCAGGAAGACTCTGCGCGACGCGCTGGAGCCCGCCGGGAAGTGAACCGGGGAAGTGAAATGCAATCTAGCCCCCGCCGCGCCTTCCGGGGTATGAAAGCCGGGTGAGTCCAATGGATTTTGCGCAAACTCGAATCATGGTGACCGGCGGCGCCGGCTTCTTGGGCAGTTTCGTCATCGAAGAGCTGAAGCGGCGGGGCGCGAAGGACATCTTCGTACCGCTGGTCGAGAATTACGATCTGGTCGATCGCCAGTCCGTGCGCAAGCTCATGGCGGATGCCAAGCCGGACCTGGTCTTCCACCTGGCGGCGCAGGTGGGCGGCATCGGCGCCAACCGCGAGAACCCAGGGCTGTACGCCTTCTCCAACGCCATGATGGGGCTGCACGTGTTCGAGGAATGCCGGCTGGCCGGGGTCAAGAAGCTGGTCGCGGTCGGCACCATCTGCGCCTATCCCAAGTTCGCACCCATACCGTTCCGCGAGGAAGATCTGTGGAACGGCTATCCCGAAGAAACGAACGCGCCGTACGGCATTGCCAAGAAGATGATGCTGGTGCTGTCCCAGGGCTACCGCGAGCAGTACGGCATGAACAGCGTGGTGCTTTTTCCCGTCAATCTCTATGGCCCGCGCGACAACTTCAACCCCAAGTCATCGCACGTGATCCCCGCGCTTGTCCGCAAATGCGTCGAGGCGCGGGAAGCGGGTAGGGACGAGATCGTTTTGTGGGGGGATGGTTCGCCCACGCGCGAGTTCCTCTACGCCGCTGACGCCGCGCTGGGCTTGGTGATGGCCGCCGCTAGCTATGATTCCAGCGACCCGGTGAACTTGGGTACGGGCACGGAGATCTCGATTCTCGACCTGGCCACACTGATCGCCGAGAAGACCGGCTTCAGCGGGAAATTGCGCTGGGATCCCAGCCAGCCCAACGGGCAACCACGTCGGCGCCTGGACGTGTCGCGGGCACGCGAGCGCTTCGGTTTCGAGGCCAAGACTTCATTCGCCGATGGCTTGCGCGCCACCGTCGATTACTTCGAGGAAAACTACAGAAAGGGAGTTCTATGAAACGTGCGTTGATCACGGGGGTCACTGGCCAGGACGGGTCGTATCTGGCGGAGTTGCTCCTCAAGAAGGGCTACGAGGTGATCGGCATGGTGCGCCGGTCCAGCTCCTTCAATACGGACCGTATCGAGGGCATCTACCAGGATCCGCACAGCAGCGACTACCGCTTCCGGTTGGTCTACGGCGACCTTGAAGACGCCAGCTCGCTCAACCACATTATCCGGACCAATTCGCCCGACGAGATCTACAACCTCGGGGCGCAAAGCCACGTGCGGGTCAGCTTCGACGTTCCCGAATACACCGCCGATACGGTGGGCATCGGCACCCTGCGCTTGCTCGAAACCCTGCGGGGCACGGGCCACAAGTGCAAGCTGTACCAGGCCTCGTCCAGCGAGATGTTCGGTGGTTCGCCGCCGCCGCAGAACGAAAGCACGCCGCTCAAGCCGCGCAGTCCTTACGCCTGCGCCAAGGTTTTCGCGCACCACCTGTGCGAGAACTACCGGGAAGCCTATGGCATGTTCATTTGCAGCGGGATCTTGTTCAACCACGAGTCGCCGAGGCGTGGCATCCCGTTCGTGACCCGCAAGATCACGCGGGCCGCGGCGCGCATCAGCCACGGCCTCGACAAGAAGCTGTACCTGGGCAACCTGGATGCGAAACGCGACTGGGGATTTGCCGGCGACTACGTAGAAGCCATGTGGCTCATGCTCCAGCAAGAAACCCCGGACGACTACGTCATCGCGACGGGCGAGGCGCATTCGGTGCGCGAAGCGCTGGAAGTGGCCTTCGGAACCTTGGGGCTCGACTACCAGAAGTACGTCGAAATCGATCCGCGCTACTACCGGCCGACCGAGGTCGATCACCTATGCGGCGATGCCAGCAAGGCCAAGAACAAGCTGGGCTGGACGCCCAAAGTGCGCTTCAAGGAACTCATCGAGATGATGGTGAAGTCCGACGAAGCCGACGTGCGTACGTCCCTCGAAGGCCGGGCACCAGCAGTCTAGGTCTGGCGGGCGGCACCCAGGCATGCGCGGTTGTACGGCCGGGTTCTCAGCACAGTCTAGAAATGTCCGATAACAGATATTATGTCAACTAGATGGCGCCCAACAGATTGTCGCCGCATTGCGCGTTCGGATCTAGCGCCCTTGCGCGCTAAGGCTCTCGCTCTTCTCGGCCTGCACTGAGCGCAGCTCTTCGAGCGCCTGGTTCAGCTCATTGGGTCTGTCGGCCTGGCGTTCGATAACGGCGATGGCTTTGCCCAAGACTTCCACGTCACGCTCGACCCGGCCACGGATGGCGTCGTACATCTCGCGGAACCCGGCGTGGAAGGCTTGCAACTCGTCGCCTTTGCGGAGATTTCCCAAGTCGGCCGGCAGCTTGTTGTCGCGAACGCGGGCAAATGCCGAACCGATGTTGTGCAGCGGTCCCGCGATTTTGTGGGTCATCCAGATCCCTGCCACGCTGACGGTGAGCACAAGAAGCACGCCGAAGCCAACGATGCCCCACAAAACCACGCGGTCGTTGGCCTCGAACTGGGCCCGCAGTTCCCGCTCGACACTGGGATCGACGGCCGCGGTCATGGTCACGATACGCGTGGTTTCCTGGGTGGCGGCGTAGATGCGGTAGCCGAGGAAGGCCGTTAGAAAGACCGCGATGGCGATGATGAACACCGTGTAGCGGAGCTGCAGCCCGATATCGAGAAGATAGTTGCGCAGCTTGCGCTTGTGCTGCGGTACGCGCTCGGATTTTGTCATGGATATGCTCCTATGCCTCGTTCCATCCGTGGCTAGCCCCCCTGAGACTTGAAGTACCCAACCAAGCTGTCGCCCAGCTGGCCCGCGGATGCCTCGATGCAATCGTGCCTGGCGTTCTGCTTGTCACGATCCCGCTTGCCCCCTTGCACCGCCGCGCCCGCGCTGGTCCACAGAATCACACTGCGGGATGGCCATCTCGCCACCATGACCTTGACCTCGCAACTCGTCTCGAGCGCAGAGCCGGTCTCGGTGTCCTGAAGCTTGAGAACATTGCCATCCACCAGAAACGCCGGACGGCCGCCCTTGCCCATGCTTTTTTCCTCGGTGCCTTCGACCACGGTGATGTTCGGAAGCTTTTCGAGTGACTGCCTGAGGCTATTGCGAAGGAGTCCAAGGAGGTTGGCGTCCGCGGCTTTGCTTCCGCCTGTGAACGGGCCAAACTTCAAGTAAACCTTTCGATCCTTGGCGTCGATCTTTTGGTCTGGCTGCGGTGGCTTGACCGGTACGATGGCAGCCAACGCCTTCTCCGCCTGGCTACGCACGAAGGTGTCCGATTCGCGCTGAAGTAGGTTCTTGAGTGCGACCATCGCCGCATCGCCACCCAGCTTGCCCAGGGACTGTGCGGCCATGGCGCGAACGGTCTTGTTCTCGTCCGCCAAGCCCTTGATGAGCGGTTCAACGCCGGCCTTCTCGCCAAGTTTGCCCAGCAGCAAAGCCGCCTGGGTCCGCACCTTGAAACTAGGATCATTCAGCAATGCGCTGGAAAGGTCGTCCACCTTGTTCCCCGCCACGGCAGCCCTTGGGCTCCCTAGCAGGAGGACTGTCGATAGGCCAGCAGCCAGCGCCAGCAGGCCCCAGCGAGGAACTCTCATTCGGATGAGCGCTGCCCCCTTGCGGTCCAGTGCGATGGGAATTCGATCACGAAGGCCGTGCCTGCCGAAGGCGTGTCCTCGATCCAAATGGAGCCATGGTGCACTTCGACGATAACCTTGGCCAGCGCCAGCCCTACCCTGTGCGCAGCGCGGGCGGGCTTCTCCTGCAAATGACCAGCGTAGGGATCGAAGATGCTGTCCCTGGCCGCGACTGGAATCTGCTGCTTGTCGCCGTAGACACGCAAGCGCGCAATACCGCCGTCGGACGAGGCACTCAAGTGGCACGTCTTGTTTTCGGGCTGGCGCAGAACGAAGTTCGCCAGATTGGTAACTGCCTCCTTGAGGTAGTTCGCGTCCCCATGCACGGGCAGTGTGTAGGAATCGTTCTCGACGACCAGCTCCTTGTTCGATCCGGCGGCCATGTGTTCAAGGCTGGAGGCAACGGTCTGGCAAATATCGGACAGGAGGAGCTTGCCCTCCTTGAGTGTGACGTCACCTGACTCGAAGCGTTCGAATTCAAGCACTGTGCGCAGGTTGCGCACCATTTCGCGGAAGGTGGCACGCGTGTCTTGGAGGCATTCGTCGAACTCTTCGCGCACCTTCTTGTCGCGGGTGTCTGGCTGTTGCGCGATGTATTCGAAGTTGGCCTGAAGCGCCCCAAGTGAATTCTGAATGTCGTGGACAAGCCCGCGCACCCAGCGGCGCTTGCTGCAAATCGCGTTGCCTTGTGCCTCGCGCTTGCCATCGAGCTTGCGGAAAATCGCCTGGGAACGAAGCAACGCCCAGAGCCGCGCGCGACGCTCCTCTTTGCTGGTGGATGCCGAGAAGAGAGCGTCCGCGCCGGCGGCCATGGCATCGAGCCGCAAGAGGTCGCCTTGCTTGCCATGCGCGAAAATGATCACGGGCAGGAAGTGGGTGCGCGTGTTGGCCTTGAGCCTCTCGCACAGATCCACGCCGCCCGCCTTGCTGATTCGCTCGTCGATGAGCACCACATTGGGCCGATGAAGCAATGCTTCCTCGAAGCCAAGATCCACGGCATTCACCACCTGGAGATTCACGCCTTCGGCGCGCAGGAAATCCACCAAAGGGCGTGCACACTCGCGATCCGGCGCAACGATTAGCCCCTCCACCACCCCAGGCGCCGCTGCTACCACATCTCGCGTCGTACGTTCATTCGGAAGCATTCGCAGCGCATTCCCTCGCATCGCCACCGTAACAGAGGTACGCAATAGTTTCAATCCAGGTGGACCGTAAGCTTGAATCCATGTGAGGCGGCTGAGTCGTCGCCGGCCTAGTCACGGATGAAGGGTGATGTAGGTAATTTGACTTCATAGGTTCACATGTATTACCTTGTGGGTATGTCAAAAAGTCTTTCGCAAGCCAGCGCGGCGATGCCCAGCACCAGTCCGGACAAGCGCCAGCATCTGCGCTTTGACAAGGTATTCCCAGTTCGGGTGGAATCCGTCCTCTTCGGCGAACTCCCCGGCGTGGCCAGAAACGTGTCGGCTGGCGGAATCTTCATTGAAATGCGCGACCCCCTGCCCTTGGGAGCCCGCGTGCGCATATCGTTCCTGAACCCCGAAGAAACCGCTGAAATCGTCGCCGTCGGCGAGGTCAAGAACCACTACTTCGTCAACTACGTCCAAAGTGGCACAACCCGCTCAATTTCGGGGATGGCGGTTCGTTTTGAAGGCTTCGAGCACGAGAGCCAGCAGATCCTTCACGATTGCTTGAATCGATTCCGCGTCTTGAATTAAACATCTACTCGAGCACACTGGGGCGGACCGTGATGACCTCCTTGAGCGGTACGGTCATGTCCGCGTCGATGGGGATTTCCACCTCGCGTGGGCCGGCCACGATGGCAAGCGTCCTGGTTCCGTCGCGAATGCTGATTTCGTAGCGGCCGGGAAGAATACCCGCAAACGTGAATTTGCCGTCACTGTCGTCGAGATCCGCAACGGCTGGCCTTGGAAAAGCCAAGGGTGAGGATCGGCTGATGAGCAGTGCCCGAGCGTCGGGCGAGATGCGAATCCCGGACTGCAACACCACCTGCCCCGTGACCCTCGATCCCTTCTGCTTGAGCGGGAGATCCACTTCCACATCTCCGCCTTCGTCGAGTTCGATCTTCTCTGGCGGGTACGCAAGCATGTCGCCCTTTCTGGCCCAGAGGTAGTAAGTGCCAGGCGCGAATCGGTCTTGGGCGAAGGCGCCCGTGCTGTCGCTGGTCCAAAATATCGGCGTGGTCGGCATACCAGGAACGTCCGAAAGCAAAGCCGCCACGGTGGCGTTGGCTTCGGGATCGCCGCTCTTGTCGCGGACGATGCCGCGGATCACTGTCGCCCGTTCTAGTTTGATGCTAACGCGTGCACCAGATCCGGCCTGGATCGCCTTCATCACCACCGGGCGCCAGCCGAACTTCGTAATGCGCAGAAAGTACCGGCGCGCATCCAGTCCTCCCAGGATGAAGCTGCCGTCATCTCCCGTCCGGGCGCTGCTGCTTTCGATCCCGTCTTCGGTGGCACGCAACGCCGACACCTCGGCATTGGCCACCGGAACAGCCGCGGTTGAACTGTCAACGATCCTGCCCTTGATCACGGCCTCCGGTCCCAAACGAAAAACCTTGGGCTGGCCGCCCGTCATCGGTGCAAGCTTTTCCGCGGGCAGGCGTTCCACGATTTCACCGGCCATGCCGGGACGGCTGAAGCGAAGGGCATAGGTCCACGGTCCGCTGCGCAGGCGGATACGAAATGTGCCGTCCTTGGCGGTGACTTCCTGGGCGAGGGCTGTCAGCTGGGTTCCTCGCGACACCCACACATCGACGTGGGCGCCTTCAATACGGCGTCCGCTTTCATCAACCACCCTGCCAGCGACCGGGACCTCCGGTCGATCCGAGGTGTCGCGGTTGAAGACCGCACGCTGGAATTCCAATTCGGAGCCGAATAGACAGTGAGGTTTGGGCGACCACGGCAATGCGCATTCGGGGGCAAGCGTGGTGCAGAATTCAACGCAGTTGTCGTCGTTTTTGGGGTCGCAAATGGTGGGACGGGACTGGTCGGCGTCGAGGAACGGCGCGGACGACACGTCACGGCCCGTGCAATAGACGCATCCCTCCTGCTGCTCGATACAGAGCACGGCGCGCGGCACGGGCGCCATGTTGCCCGAAGGTTGGCTGCTCTTGGTGCCAGGGGAGCGCTTGCACGCCCCCGCCGCGGCAAGCGACAAGAGGGCAAGCGCGATCGTTGGCACGATCATTGAGACGTGGGGTCGGAACAAGCGGTTACCTCGGAGAGGAGTATAGGACAGGCCTTGCCCGGCAAGGACCAAGATTGCGGGTACCCGATTGCCGCAAAAGATCGGTTGCAAGCGCGGTCCCAGGCAAGCCATGTTGGCCACTGTGCGAGGAAAATTCCTGGTTCTTGAAGGTATTGACGGATCGGGCACCACCACCCAGTTGGACCGCGCGGTGGCGTATGTCCAAGGACTTGGCCATGCGGCCGTGGCAACGCGCGAACCAAGCACTGGCCCCATCGGGCGGCTCTTGCGAGAGGCCTTGCTTGGCCATCTGGGCTTGACAGACGGATCCCGGATGGATGGACGAAGCATGGCTTTGCTCTTCGCGGCCGACCGAATCGATCACTTGCAGCGGGAAATTGAACCGCAGCTAGCCTCGGGCACGACGGTGATCACGGATCGCTATTTGCTCTCGTCGCTGGCCTACCAAGCTGAGGAGGCAGAAAGGGATTGGGTGCTTGGACTTGCCCGCGGAATCTTGCGCCCAGATCTGACGATTCTCCTCGATCTGCCCATTGCTGTGGCGGCGAGGCGGCGCGAGGCAGCTGGCCGCCCCATCGAGCGCTACGATGCCGACTCCTACCTGGAGAAAGTGGCAGCCAACTATCGCGCCTTGGCCAGCCAAGACCCGTTAGTGACCATTTTGAATGGCGCCGCGACCCAAAGTGAAGTGACCACTGCGATGTGCCAAGCCATCGCACCCTTGTTCGCGCCCACTGTTCGGGCGTGAGACAATTCCGGCCATGCAACATTCTTGGCAGCCCTCTTGCCTTGCCCTCGCCATCGCGAACATTGCCCTGCTTCTTTCGTCGTGCGCAGGGGCAGTCGCGGAATCACCCGGCCCAGAGCCACGCGCGTTCCCGGAGGAGGCACCTCCGCCATCACCGCCACCTCCGCTTGCTCCGGCAAAGGCGAAAGCACCCGCGCCGCCTCCGACCTGCACCATGTTCGTCAAACCTGGTGTGGTCCAGCGTTCAGCGCTGGTTCGTCTGATCGATGCGGGACTGCCACGCTGGATGCAAGGCGTGGAGGGAGATCGAGCGCTTGCCAACCACCGCTTTCAGGGTTGGCTTATCAAGAGCCTGTATCCCGGGGACCCATGCTACCAAGACCTCGATCTACGCCGCGGAGACATCGTGCAGAAGGTGAACGGGAAGTCTATCGAGAAGCCAGAACAAGCCTTTGATGTAGCGCAATCCCTAAAGACAGCGACAGCCATCGTCGTGGAATTCCTGCGCGACGGAAAGCCCCAGCGCTTCACCATCGCCATCGGCGACGAATAGGCTACCGCTTCTTCTTCTGCGGGCGCTTCACGGCAACCAGCTTCTTCTTCACAGCCGGCTTCTTGACTTGTGCCGCGGCGGGCTTGGTATCACCGGCAGCACCACCAACTCCTGTCTTGGTGGCGCTGCCGGCAGTACCGAGCCCAGTCGCAGCGGCTTTGCCAGATGGCGGTGAGCCAGGGGGGGCGGCCCGGCCAAGTGCGACGCTGGAATCAGGTAACTGCTGGCCCAGGCTTGCAGCGGAATTGCCCGCGGCAGTCACTACCGGTGGCAGGCCCTTGCCCGCAGCGAGTTCTCCAGCGGTCGCGGTTCCTGGCCCGGTAGAGCTGGCCTTGCCTTTCCCCTTCACCATCATCGCGATGACCACCACGAGAGCAAGCACCACCACCGCGGCGACGACGAGAATAAGCGTCCGGCGACCGCCACTGATCTCGCCGACGATTTCGCGCTCGTCCATCTTCTCGCCGGGAACCTCTGAGCCGGAGGTCGGCATCGCGGTGGCCGTGCCACCGGTTCGCAGCGAGAACTTCTTGCGATCCTCGACAGTGACCGAGCCATCGTCCACGTAACGATCTTCGAGTGGACGGGCATCCTCCGCGACCACGGGGCCTTCCGCGGCGGGCTTGCCAGTGGCCTGCAGCTTGGCCTTGGCGTCGGCGACCATTTGCTCCACGTCGCCCTGCTTGAACCACAGGGTTTCGCGGAAGGCCGCGCCTGCCTTGGGCGGAGCGCCCTTGCCCGCCTCGCCAGTCTTGATGGCGGCTGGCTGAGCCGGTGCAGACTGGACAGGGCGTGCAGGCGACGGTTGCACGGGCCCAGGTGTGGCCATTGCCATTCCCGCTGGCAGCGCTTGGGCTGGGGTGTGAACTGGGGCCGCGGTTGAAGCGTAGGCCGGAGAATCCGGCGCGGGAATGGGCGCGCGTGTCGCCAGGGGTTGCGCGTAGGGCGCGGCGTGGGGAGACATGGCTCCCACGGCCATCGTCTGCCCGATTTCCAGAGGCCGGGGTTGTTGCGCAATGGGCACGGGCGCCAAGGGCGGCGTAACAGCTCCTGGCCCCGCAGCTGCCTTGGCGGCTCTTGCTTCGGCCACCATTCTCGCGATTTCGGCCTGATTGCCACCGAACATCATGGTCTTGGCCAGGCCCACTTCTCCGGCGGGCTTACTTGCGCCCACGGGTTGCGCCTTGAGCGCCTCAAGTTCATTTAAGAAGAGCCGCAAAGTCAGATGACGTCGGCTGGAACTCTTGTCGAGCGCCTTGAGAACGAGCTTGTCTGCATCGGGCGGCAGGTTCGCGCCGGGCCGACGCTGCGTGGGCGGCAGAACCGGTGTGGACACTTGCATGTCCAGAACGGCCTGCTCGCTAGCCCCCTGAAACGGCGGTTCGCCGGTGAACAAGTGATAGAGAATGGCTGCCAAACTGTAGGTATTCGATCGCTGATCGACCGGCTTGCCCTGAACTTGTTCTGGCGAGAGGTAGGCCGCCACGCCAGAAACCCGGTCGTTGATGGGCACAGCGAGGGGAAAGTTGATGAGCTTCACATCGCCCGAAGCAGCCACCAGAATGTTCTTCGGGGCCACATCCCGGTGAACCAAGCCGACCTTCTGCGCCTCAAGCAAGGCCAGTCCGACTTGCGCCACGATGGATTTCGCTTGCTCGAAGGCCACGGGCCCCGCCGCTAGAATGCGTTCCAGTGAATCGCCTTGGCAAAGCTCCATCGCAATGGCAAGCCCGCCGATGGGCGTCTTCTCACACTCGATCACCGTGGCGACCTTGGGGTTGCTCACGCGCATGAGCTGCTTGAATTCACGCTCTGTTCTCGCGAGCGTGGCCGGTGACGAGACCACGGCTGGCATCACGCTCTTGTAGGCCACCTCTTGGCCCGTTTGGCTGTCGCGCGCTCGCCAGACCTCGCCCGTTCTTCCGCCGCCGATCTTCTCGATGGGCTGAAAACGGCCCGCGGGTTGGGCAGGCACGGTTTGAAGATGTTGCGGCCCCTCGGAAGTCGCACAAGTCTCCTGCGGGCAGAAGTTTGCGTCCTCGGGGTACTGCGTTTTACAAGTTGGGCAGAATTTCATCCGGGGTACCTGGAGGTGAAGTCACTCCGACCGCTCGGAATACCCGTTGCGGGAGCGAAGTGTGGCGATCTTAGGGCAGAGACGCTCCCAAGATCAACATTCCTCCCGTCGAGATGCGAGAAACATCTCGACTTCCGCCGTCATGCGGCAACGCGCGACTACTTGGTGACGCTTTTGGGCGCCGGTTTCCCGGGCTCGCCCAGTCCGGCGAAGAGTTCCGCCTCGGACGGGGTCGAGTGGCGGCTTTCCTTTGCCTTGCGCTTGTGTCCGGCATTGCCGTGACGGCGCGTACGCTTCTTCCAAGTCTGGCGGGAATTCGATGCCATGGTCGGGTTCAACTAGCAGAGCCCGGCGGCCAGGTCAAATGAACTCGGAAGGATCTTGCTCAAAGCCTCGTGGCGGAAATGACGCCGTCGATGCCCCGGATGGCACGTAGGACCTTTTCTAGCTGGTCAACGTGGCTGACCGTGACCTGAAATGTGTTGAGACCACGGTTGTCATCGGTGGCCCGGCATTTGGCCTGCGCGATATTCACCCCGTGTTCCATGAAACACTTAGAAAGCGCCGCCAAAATGCCGGGTTTGTCCTCGGAGACGACCTCGACCGCAACGGGGCGAAGCAGCCTCGTGTCCTCATCCCAGCTGACCTCCACGCTGCGGGCGGGATCCAGGTTGAAGGCTTTCTGGCACTGGCGAGTGTGAACAATAACCCCCCTGCCCCGACTGATGAACGCGACGATGGCGTCGCCAGGAACCGGGCTGCAGCACTTGGCGAAGCGAACCACGATGTCCGCCTCGCCCTGCACGCGCACGCCCCCGACCGAACGCTTGGGTTCCCGTCTGGGCTGGGCGCGCGCTTCTTCGGCGATAGCAGGCAGACTGTCCGACGTCAGATCGGGTGACTGAAGCTGCGGGTAGATGGCGGCGGCCGCCGCCTCGGGGGAAAGTTTGCCGTACCCGACGTGAACAAAAATCTCCTCCGCGGTGCCGAGATGCAGGGCCTCGGCGGCCTTGTCGAGGAGCTTGTCCTTCTCGGCCACCGTTAGCGATCGATGGTGGTTACGTAGGGCCTTGGTCAGCAGATCGCGGCCGAGGCGACGACTGCGGTCGCGCTGCTCTTTGCGCAAGTGGTGGCGGATCTTGGTCTGCGCCCGGCTGGTGACGACGAACTTCAGCCAGTCCTTCGAAGGCCGCTGTGTGGGCGACGTGATGATGTCGATGATGTCGCCATTGCGAAGCAGGTAGCGCAGCGGAACCATCATCCCGTTGACCCGCGCGCCGGAGCAGTGATCGCCGATTTTCGAGTGGACAGCGAAGGCGAAGTCGATGGGCGTGGCGCCCTTAGGCAGAGCCTTCACGTCGCCCTTGGGCGTGAAGACGAAGACCTCCTCCTCGAAAAGATCGATCTTCACCGTCTGGATAAATTCGGCTGGATCCTTGAGATCGCGCTGCCATTCCATCAGCTGGTGAAGCCACGCGAAGGTCTTGCGATCCTCCGAACCTAGCGGTGACTGTTCCTTGTACTGCCAGTGCGCGGCGATACCCTCCTCAGCGGTGCGGTGCATGGCCTGGGTCCGGATCTGGACCTCCATGCGTTCCGAGCCCGGCCCGATGACCGTGGTGTGCAGGGACTGGTAGAGGTTCGGCTTGGGCATCGCGATGTAGTCCTTGAACCGGCCCGGCACCGGCGTCCAGTTCGAATGGACGGTGCCGAGGGTTCCGTAGCAATCGCGAACGCTGTCCGTGATGATGCGGAACGCGACGATGTCGTAGACCTGTTCCAGGTCGCGGCCAGTCCGTTTCATCTTTTGGTGAATGGACCAATAGCCTTTGGCGCGGCCGCTGACCTGCCCGTTGATTTCATTCTCGGCCAGCACCTGGCGGAGCTTGGCACAGACATCGAGAATGTACGCGCTCCGCTCCACTTCCGTTCCCTCCATCTGGGCGTGCAAATTTTCCCAGTCCTGCGGCTCCAGGTACTTGAAAGCCAGATCCTCCAGTTCGATCTTCATCCACTGGATACCAAGCCGGTTGGCGATGGGCGCGTAGATCTCGCGGGTTTCGCGCGCGATGCGCTCCTGCTTGTCGCGCGACATGAATTGCAGGGTGCGCATGTTGTGCACGCGATCCGCCAGCTTGACCAGGATCACGCGGATATCGCGTGCCATGGCCAGGAGCATCTTGCGGAAATTCTCCGCCTGGCGTTCTTCGCGCGTGGTCCAGGGAATCTGCCCGAGCTTGGTGACGCCCTCGACGATGTGCTGAATCTCCTCGCCGAACTTGTCGCGGATGTCTTCCTGCGTGGCGGAGGTGTCTTCGACACAATCATGAAGAATGCCGGCACAGATCGACGGCACGTCGAGATTAAGATCGGCGATGATCTTGGCCACGCTCATGGGATGAACCAAATACGGATCACCCGATTTGCGAAACTGTCCGGCGTGGCCCTCGGCTGCGTAGGCGTAGCTGCGGCGTAGCAGATCTAGATCGGCATTGGGATTGCGCTGGTGTACCGATTCACAGATGGCCTCGATGGTCACCATCACGTGCCTGACGGCCTGCGCGCCGCCGCCTCGGCGAGAAGGGCTTGCGCGACGCCGTCCCGCCGGGTTCGTGCACAGCGGGCGGCGACGAAGATGGAGCGAAGCTGGTCGTAGGCGCGCGACAGGTCGTCGTTCACCACGAGGTAGTCGTATTCGCCGTAGTGTTCGAGCTCCTTGCACGCCATGGCCAATCGCCGCTCGATCACGTCGGGTGCATCGGTGGCGCGCCTGCGCAGGCGGCTTTCAAGCTCCTCCATGGAAGGCGGCAGGATGAAACAAAGCACGCTGTCCGCGGGCCACTGGCGGCGGATCTGCCTCCCGCCCTGGTAGTCCACGTCGAACAGGCAATCGATGCCGCCCGTGATGGACTGCTGCACGGCCGCGATGCTGGTGCCGTAGCGGTTGCCATGGACCACGGCCCATTCGGCAAATTCCTGATTGGCCACCATCGCGTCGAAGCGGTCGCCGCTGACGAAGAAGTAGTCCTTACCTTCCACCTCACCGGTACGGGGGCTACGCGTGGTGTAGGAAACCGAAAAGCGAATGTCGAATTCAGCGGCCAGCCGGCGCGCCAGGGTGGTTTTTCCGGCGCCCGACGGTGACGAAATCACCAGGAGCAAACCGCGTGAGACTTCTTTGGACATTGCTGGGAATATACGCAGGTTCTACTCGATATTCTGCGCCTGCTCACGCAGCTTCTCCAGTTCGGCCTTGCCGTCGATGACCAGCGCCGCGATGGCGGCATCCTGAATCTTGCCGCCCAGGGTGTTGAACTCGCGACCGATTTCCTGGGCCAAAAAGTCGATGCGCCGGCCCGGCGCGTCCTTCGCCTTGCCGTCGAGAAGCGTCGCCAGGTGGTCGAAGTGGGCTCGCAAACGCGAGATTTCCTCGCTCACGTCGAGGCGATCGGCCAGCAGCGCCACTTCTTGGGCCAACCGGGCCGGATCAATCGACGGGTTTCCGCCGACCAGCGCCGCCAATCGTTCCTCGATACGACGGCCGGCTCGGCCCGGCACCAGGACCGCAAGTTCGGCTATTCGTTCAACCAACGCACGCAAGTTGACCAGGCGTCTTGCGAGATCGGCGCGAATGGCCTCGCCCTCGTGCTCACGCATGGCACACAGCCCAGCCAGCGCTGCCGCCATGGCTGGGGCCAGATCTGACCAGCTGGAGGCGGGAATTTCGGTCGTCGGGCCGGCCTTGGTCGCGGCCATGAATGTCCCCACCGTGCCAAGGTCGAGCGGTCCTGGCAGGCCTATTTCCTGACGGATCTTGTCGAGTGCTTGGTGTAGCTGCCGCACGCGGGCAGCATCGAGTACCCCGCCCTGCCCGTCCGCAGTCTCGTCGCGCAGACTGATAGCCACCGATCCGCGCGCCAGGGTTTGGCGGACCATGCGCAGGATCTCGGTCTCGATTTCGGGCGCAAGCTGGGCGTCGTAGGCGCGCAGCTTGACGTCCAGACCGCGGTGGTTGAGCGAGCGGATTTCTACCCCGAACGCGCGCTGCCCAAGCATAGCTCGGGCACGGCCAAAACCCGTCATGCTGACGACTTTGTGGCTCATGGTTTGGGCTCAAAAAAAGCAGCGATAGTGAACATGGGCAAATGGCTTCTAGCGCACTTTTCGCGCCGTTGTCATGGCTTCCCCTCGCTTTGCTTCGCTGCGGGCCGAGGTGGCCCCTCGCCTTGGGGAAACGGCAGCCCCGCCAGCCCTGCGCCGTAACGCGCGTCCAGGTTGAAGGGCTTGCTTCCCGGTGGCGACGCCAGGACATGCCAAAGGCCGGCGGCGTCCTTCTGCATGGCCAGCTCGAAACCGCACTTTGTGCGAGCGATCCGCCGCTTGCCAGGCTCGACCCCGGCTCCGCTGACCACCACGGATTCACCCCGCCATCGCGTAGCCAAGGCTGCGGATTCGAGCCTATCGTCAACCAAGGCGAGCGTGCTGGTGTGCGACGCTGCGTCCGTGACCTGGAGAGCCGGCGCGGCGGAAAACCAAAGTTGCACCTTCTTGACGTCGCCGGAAATTGGCACCGCCTTGCCCAGTGCCATGGTTGGGACATCAAGCATGCGCAGGGAAAGCCCACGCAAGAGCACGGCCTGGTCGGGCGAACGCACGAGTTTACCCGCGAGCAAATAGGCGATGCGCCGCCCATCGGCCGAGACGGCGTAGGCCAGCACGCGGCCATCCTCGGCGGTCACTTGCACGTAGCGCCCGGTCTCGGGTATCCAGGCAAACAGCTCTTGGTTGAGGCCAAGCACGAGGACACCTTGGCCCGCTACGCTCAACGGCGGCTTGGTCCTGGCCACGAACAAGATCCCGTCGTGCACGAGCTTTCCCCATGCAACCGCCGCTTCCGAGCGCGCGGCTTGCACCTTGGCGTAGTCCGACTGGTCTTGCAGGATGCCCAGGTCGGCGGCTTCGAGAACCTCGCGGTTCCACGGCACGAAGGCCCGGCGGATGAGGGTCGCGGCAATCTCCGCGGCCTCGGCATAGCGGCCCTGGCGTGAAAAGCTGCACGCCACGTTGAGCTGTGCGCCCAGGAAATCGGGGTCGGCAGCCAGCGCGGCCCGGTACTTTTCCCGCGCGTCGGCAAAACGCTCCTGCCGGTAGAGTTGCTTGCCCTCGCTGTTGAGGCGCATGGCCTCCGCCGCCGGCAGCTTGGCCACCGCAGTGAATCCCGGCGCATCCGGTGTTGGCGCGCTGGCGGGGCATACGGCCGCTGAAACAGCGACCAACAACGCGGCGTTCACGGATCGACCCAAACAAAACGCAAGTCCAGCTTGTCACCGACGGCGGCAAGCCCGTGCACCCGCTTGGCGGCAAGGGTGGGCACATCGTGACGGTAGAGAAACAGGGCCGGTCGATCGGTCGCCAGGATCTCGGCAAGTTGCTGTCGCACAGGCGCGCGCGCAGCTGGCGACGGCGCGGCTCGCAGGCGCTCGATGGTGGTCGAGAAGCGCTCCGGCTTGTAGCCTGTGTACTGAAAATCGCCCTGGTTGCTGATGAGCAGTCGCGGATCTTCGTCCTTGCGCCCATCCCACGTCAGTCCGCACAGGTCGTAGTCGCCGCGCTCCACCCGGGAAAACAGCGTCGCCCCGTCCAAGTTGCTGGTATCGAGGAGAATGCCGGCGCGCCGGAGATCCATGGCAAAGGCACGCACCTCACTGGACAGGGTTTTGGAACTGGCCGGCACCAAGAACGTCAGCCGGATGGGCGTTCCCCCGACTTCGCGAACACCGTCGCCATCGGTATCCCGGAAACCAGCCTGCTCCAGCAGTCTCCCAGCCAGGCTCCTGTCGAACTTGTCG
>Ga0302323_100002064_pt1 | contig 16328 bp, 12 predicted proteins | sample Fen_T0_3_FD_201950 | JGI IMG/M metagenome (GOLD analysis project Ga0302323, IMG submission 201950) | Peat permafrost microbial communities from Stordalen Mire near Abisko, Sweden - Fen_T0_3 | ecosystem: Environmental > Terrestrial > Soil > Wetlands > Permafrost | place: Sweden: Abisko... | reverse complement strand
CTCAGCCACAGCCTGGGCGGCGTCAACCACAAGCTGCACCACGGCACGCTGAATGCGATGTTCCTGCCGGCGGTTGTCAAGTTCAACGCGGGTGCCGAGTCGATGGTGAAAGACCGCCGCCTGCAGCGCATGGCCCACGCCATGGGCATGGGCAGCACCGACAGCCAGGGCAACGAGATCGCCGAAGCGCTGCGCGACATGAACAAGCGCCTCGGGCTGGCGCCCGGGCTGGCCGCACTCGGCGTCACGCGCGACCTGTTCGAGAAGGTCATCGACGGCGCCATGGCCGACCACTGTCACAAGACGAATCCACGCATCGCGACCCGCGACGAATACCGGCAGATGCTCGAAGCATCGATGTGAGGCTGAGCATCGCCCGACAAAGCCACGCTTGGGCGTGGAACTTGCTCGAGCTCTGCCCAACCTCACAAGAGCCGGGTGCCACTCATGGAATTCTGCAATCGGGTGGGCCGCTCGGTGGCCGCTGCGAGCCTGGCCTTGTCTCTCCTGGTGGGCCTGGCCTCGTTCTCGCCCCGCGCCGAGGCGCAAGCCGCGGCCTCGGCGCCAGAGGTCGCGGCCTCGTCCGTGGCTCCTGCATCGGCGCCCGCAGCCGCACCAAGCCGGCCTGTGCGCATCGCAGCCAGCCAGATCAACAGCGGCGATACCGCCTGGATGATCAGTGCCACGGCGCTCGTGCTGCTGATGACCATCCCGGGCCTGGCGCTGTTTTACGCCGGCATGGTGCGCAAGAAGAACATCCTTGCCACCATGGCACAGGTGGTCGCGGTGTGTGCGCTGGTCAGCCTGCTTTGGTTCGCGATCGGCTACAGCCTCGCCTTCATGCCGGGCTCGCCGCTGATCGGCGATCTGTCGGCCCGCTTCCTCGACAGCCTGTACTTCGACAAGGGGACCGGGCTGGTGTCTGTGCACCACCTGGCCACCAACATTCCCGAGTCGGTGTTCGTGATGTTCCAGATGAGCTTTGCCATCATCACACCCGCCTTGATCGTGGGCGCTTTCGCCGAACGCATGCGGTTCTCCGCCCTGCTGTGGTTCATGGCGCTGTGGTCGCTGCTGGTCTATGCACCGGTGGCCCACTGGGTGTGGGAGCCTTCGGGCTGGCTGGCCGCGCGCGGCATGCTCGACTTCGCCGGCGGCACCGTGGTGCACATCAATGCCGGTGCCGCGGGTCTTGTTTGCGCGTGGATGCTGGGCAAGCGCGTCGGCTATGGCCAGGTGCCCTTGATGCCGGCCAACCTCGCCTACACCATGGTCGGCGCCGCGCTGCTGTGGGTCGGCTGGATGGGTTTCAACGGCGGCTCGGCCGCGGCGGCAGACGGACGGGCGGGTCTCGCGATCCTCGTCACGCAACTGGCGGCTTCGGCTGCTGCGCTGTCGTGGATGCTCGCCGAATGGATGATGCGCGGCCGGCCTTCGCTGCTCGGCCTGTGCAGCGGCGCCGTCGCCGGCCTGGTGGCCATCACACCGGCTTCGGGTTTCGTCGACGCCAAGTCGGCAGTGCTCATCGGTGCACTCGCCGGCATCGGCTGCTACTGGGGCGCCACCGGCCTGAAGCGCCTGCTGGGCGTGGACGATTCGCTCGATGTCTTCGGCGTGCACGGCATCGGTGGGCTGATCGGCGCGTTGCTGACCGGCGTGTTTGCCAGCGTCCCCATCGGCGGCTCGCCGGGGTCGCTGCTCACCCAGGCCATCGGCGCGTTCTCCACTCTGCTCTACAGCGCGGTGGCCACCTGGTTGATCCTGTGGGTCATCAACCTCGTCATCGGCCTGCGTGTCACGCCGCAGCACGAGCGCGATGGGCTGGACCTGAGCCAGCATGGCGAGCGCGTGGAATAGCCTTGCTGGCTCCGGAAGGGCGTGAAAGCGTGAGTGCGCGCGTGACCGCGTTGAACAGAACACCCGAGCTTTGCTGAACCGCACATGAAATAGCCCGGCTGCCTTGTGGGCAGCCGGGCCGCATGGCAACGGCGTCAGTGGGTGACGATCAGCCGTGCTTTGCGTCGAAGAACTGTTCGTCTTCGGTCGATCCCTTGAGCGCTGCGGTCGACGCATCGGCTTCGATGGTGGTCGTGACGGCATCGAAGTAACCGGTGCCCACTTCACGCTGGTGCTTCACCGCGGTGAAGCCCTTCTCGGCGGCGGCGAATTCCTTCTCTTGCAGCTCGACGAAGGCGCTCATGTTGTTGCGGGCGTAGCCATGGGCCAGCTCGAACATCGAGTAGTTCAGGCTGTGGAAACCGGCCAGCGTGATGAACTGGTACTTGTAGCCCATCGCGCCCAACTCGCGTTGGAACTTGGCGATGGTCGCATCGTCGAGGTTCTTCTTCCAGTTGAACGACGGCGAGCAGTTGTACGACAGCAGCTTGCCGGGGAACTTGGCGTGGATCGCGTCGGCAAACGCCTTGGCGAAAGCCAGGTCGGGCTTGCCGGTCTCGCACCAGATCAGGTCGGCGTACTCGGCATAGGCCAGGCCGCGGCTGACGGCCTGTTCCAGACCGTTGCGGGTGCGGTAGAAGCCTTCGACCGTGCGCTCGCCGGTCAGGAAAGGCTTGTCGTTGTCATCGACATCGGTGGTCACCAGGTCGCCGGCTTCGGCATCGGTGCGGGCCAGCAGGATCGTCGGCACACCCGACACGTCGGCTGCCAGGCGCGCGGCCACCAGCTTGTTGACGGCTTCACGCGTGGGCACCAGCACCTTGCCGCCCATGTGGCCGCACTTCTTGGCCGACGCGAGCTGGTCTTCGAAGTGCACGCCGGCGGCGCCTGCTTCGATCATGGCCTTCATCAACTCGAAGGCGTTCAGCACGCCACCGAAACCGGCTTCCGCGTCAGCGACGATCGGTGCGAAGTAGTCGATGTCGTTCTTGCCTTCGGACCACTGGATCTGGTCGGCACGCGCAAAGGTGGCGTTGATCTTCTTCACGACCTTGGGCACCGAGTCCACCGAGTAGAGCGACTGGTCGGGGTACATCTCGCCATTGCTGTTGGCGTCACCGGCCACTTGCCAGCCCGACAGGTAGATGGCCTTCAACCCGGCCTTGACCTGCTGCATCGCCTGGTTGCCCGTCAGCGCGCCCAGCGAGTTGACGAAGGGCTCGGTGTTGATCAGGTTCCACAGCTTCTCGGCGCCGCGCTTGGCCAAGGTGTGCTCGACCTGCAGCGAGCCGCGCAGACGCACCACGTCGGCGGCGCTGTAGCCGCGCTTGATGCCCTTCCAGCGCGGGTTTTCAGCCCAGTCTTTCTCGAGGGCAGCGATCTGTTGGTCACGGGTCAGGTTGGTCATGTCGAACTCCGAAAAAGTTGAGAAAGTGAAAACATCGAAAGCGAAGAATCTGGAGCCAAGAATAACGCTCGACTTCTTTCAGAAGAAGACTTATGTCTTATATAAGACTAGAAATTTCACTCAATAAAATCAATGGGTTACGCTCAATATTTCTGGATATGAAATCGACTTTCCCAACATGAGAAAGAGCGTGGTGCCGCAGCCTTTTCCAATATCACAATGCGAAAGCGCTATTCCTGAATGTGAAAGATGCCTGCCCATGGCAAGCTTCCAACCATGAGTTCGTTCGCTTTTCTCTCCAACAACGCCTTCCTGCGGGCACCTGCGGCCAGTGCGGCAACACCATTCGCCATCGCCGGTGTGGCCTGGGACGGCAGCGTGACCAACCGCCCCGGTGCCCGTTTCGGCCCGCGCGCCATCCGTGAAGCCAGCCACATGCTGTGCGACGGAACGCACCCGCACTTCAACCTCACGCCCGAGGGTCAGCTCGGCGATGCCGGCGATCTGCCCTTGCCCAACACCAGCCTGGAAGCGATGCGCGCTGCCATGGCACCACTGACGGCGCCCTTGATTCGCGCGCACCACATGGCCTGGATCGGTGGCGACCACTCCATCACCCTGCCGCTGCTGCGTGCCTACAAGGCCTGGTTGGGCAGGCCGCTGGCCGTCATTCATTTCGACGCGCATTGCGACACCTGGGACAACCACTTCGGCGAGCCCAGTGGCCACGGCACCTGGGTGTACGAAGCCATGCAGGAAGGCCTGGTGATCAACGAATGTTTCACCCAGCTGGGCATTCGCTCGGCCGGCGAGCGCGAAGCACGCGAGTACGTGCGCGACCAGGGCGGCCAGATCTTCACGGCACGATCATTGCGCGGGCTCGAAAATGCTGCGCAGCTCGCCCCCGTGATCAACGCCATTCGCACCCGCCTGGCGCAGCATGGCAACCCGCCCGTCTACCTCAGCCTGGACATCGATTGCCTGGACCCGGCTTTCGCGCCCGGCACCGGCACCCCCGAGCCCGGCGGCATGACGACCAACCAGGTGCTGACCTTGCTTGAAGAGCTGGCCGACCTGCCTTTCGTGGGCATGGACTGCGTCGAGGTGGCGCCGCCGTACGATCATGCCGAACTGACCAGCTACGCTGCAGCGTGTTTCATCTGGACCTACCTCTGCGGCCGTTTGGCGCACCCCAGCCCGGCGTGATTGCCTGCACAGTCATTTATCGAACTCATTGATTCGCCCCGCAAATTACCTGTACTGAAGGAGATGCACATGTCCCAGAACCTCGATGCCTACTGGATGCCGTTCACGGCAAACCGCCAGTTCAAGCAGTCACCTCGTCTCTTCTCGCGCGCCGAAGGCATGCACTTCTGGACGCCCGAAAACCGCCAGGTGCTCGACGGCATCGCCGGCCTGTGGTGCGTGAATGCCGGCCATGCGCGGCCGAAGATCGTCGAAGCCATCCGCCAGCAAGCCAGCGAAATGGACTTCGCACCGCCCTTCAACATGGGCCACCCGAAGCAGTTCGAGCTGGCTGAGCGCCTGGTCAAGCTCACGCCGCCGGGGCTGAGCAAGGTCTTCTATACGAACTCGGGGTCGGAGTCGGTCGACACGGCGCTCAAGATGGCGCTGGCCTACCACCGTGCACGCGGCGAAGGCTCGCGCACCCGCCTGATCGGCCGAGAGCGCGGCTACCACGGCGTCAACTTCGGCGGCATCTCGGTGGGCGGCATGGTCGCCAACCGCAAGATGTTCGGCACGCTGCTCTCGGGCGTCGACCACATTCGCCACACGCACGATGCGCGCAATGCGTTCAGCAAGGGCCAACCCGCGCATGGCGCTGAACTGGCCGACGACCTGGAGCGCCTGGTCGCGCTGCACGACGCGTCGACCATTGCCGCGGTGATCGTCGAGCCGGTGGCGGGCTCGACCGGCGTGCTGCTGCCGCCCAAGGGCTACCTGGAGCGCTTGCGCTCGATCTGCGACAAGTACGGCATCTTGCTGATCTTCGACGAGGTCATCACCGGTTTCGGCCGCCTCGGTTCGCCCTTCGCCGCCACGCACTTCGGCGTCACGCCCGACCTGATGACGGTGGCCAAGGGACTCACCAACGGCAGCGTGCCAATGGGTGCGGTGTTCGCCAGCCAGAAGATCCACGACGCGTTCATGAACGGCCCCGAGCACGTGATCGAGTTCTTCCACGGCTACACCTACTCGGGTCACCCGCTTGCCTGCGCAGCCGCGCTGGGCACACTCGACACCTATGCCGACGAAGGCTTGCTGACGCGCGGCGCCAAGATGGCAGCCACCTTCGAAAACGCCGTGCACTCGCTCAAGGACATGCCCAACGTGGTCGACGTGCGCAACATCGGCCTGGTGGGCGGCATCGAGCTCGCGCCGATCGCCGGCGAGCCGGGCAAGCGCGCGTTCTCGGTCTTCCTCGACTGCTGGGAAAAAGGCCTGCTGATCCGCACCACCGGCGACACCATTGCACTGTCGCCGCCGCTGATCATCGAGAACAAGCACATCGACCAGATCGTCGGCACGCTGTCAGATGCGCTCAAACGGGCTGCATGAATTTCATCAGGACCGACGGTGAACTCGCTCGCAACTCCTGCTACGACGCCACAGTAAAGCGCCCGCAAGGTTTCGCCCGGCTGCAGGCCGATGTGAGCTGCGACGTGGCCGTGGTGGGCGGCGGGCTCGCCGGGCTGTCGGCGGCCATCGAACTGGCCGATCGCGGCTACAGCGTGGTGCTGCTGGAGGCCCGGCAAGTGGGGGCCGGCGCGTCCGGGCGCAACGGCGGCCAGGCCTTGGCGGGCCTGGCGTGTGACCAGTCGACCATCGAAGCCCAGTTGGGCATGGACGAAGCCCGCCGCATCTGGGCCATGACGCTCGAGGCGCTGGACCTCATCACCCAGCGCTGCCAGCGCTTCGGCATCGACTGCGAATGGCAGCCGGGCTACCTGAGCCTCGCCGTGAATGCCCGCAAGGCGCATGAGCTGCGGCAGTGGCATACGCACATGCAGGCGAACTATGGCGATGCCACGCTGTGGATCGATGAACGAGAGCTGCCGAAGTGGATCGCCAGCCCCCGCTTCCACAGCGGCATCCACGATGCGCGCTCGGGCCACCTGCACCCGTTGAAGTACACGCTCGGGCTGGCGCGCGCCGCGGCAACCCAGGGCGTGCGCATCTTCGAGAACACGCCGGTCACCGGGCTGATGCCGGGCGCGACGGCGCGCCTGCAAACGCCCCAGGGCGAGGTTCGCGCCGCGCACGTGCTGCTGGCCGGCAACGTCTATCTGCAAGACCTCGCGCCAAAACTGGCCTCGCGCATCATGCCGGTCGGCACCTACATCGTTGCCTCGGCGCCGGTGGACCCGGCCCTGCTGGGCTCGCTGATCCCCTCGCGCTCGGCGGTGTGTGACACCAACTTCGTGCTCGACTACTTCCGCCCCACGGCCGACCACCGCATGCTCTACGGTGGCCGGGTGAGCTACAGCACCAGCACGCCGATCAACCTCGCGACCAGCATGCAGCGCCGCATGGCGCGCAGCTTTCCGCAGCTGGCCGACACGCCGGTGGAATACGCCTGGGGCGGCTTCGTCGACATTTCGATGAACCGAGCGCCTGATTTCGGGCGCCTGTCCGAGTTGATGGGGCCGGCCTACGGCAATGTCTGCTACCTGCAAGGCTTCTCGGGCCACGGCCTGGCGCTCACCGGCCTCGCAGGCAAGTTGGTGGCCGAGGCAATCGACGGCGACGCACGTCGTTTCGACACCTTCGCGCGCATTCGCCATCGCAAATTCCCGGGTGGCCGGCTGTTGCGCACCCCGGCTCTCGTGCTGGGCATGGCCTACTACCAATTGAAGGACATGTTTTGAAGTCCTTGGCTCCCGCTTTGCGAGGTTGACTTCGCCCATAAGCCGGGCACACTCGTTGCTCACCCACGGTACACAGAAAGCCCAGTGTGAGAGCGGCCAAGAACCGCGTCACAGCAAGCCCAATGAACGCCTCCACGTCCCCTGCGCCGGTGCAAAGACCGGTGGTTTTGATTCCCGCCTGCAACCGCATGATCGGGCAGCACCCCTTCCACGTCGCGGGCAAGAAATACATCGACGCGGTTCGCCTGGCCGGCTGTCTGCCGCTCGTTGTGCCGTTCGTGTACCTCAACGAAGTCGATGAACTGCTCGACATGGCCGATGGTGTGCTGCTCACCGGCTCGCCGTCCAACGTGCACCCCAGCCATTTCGGCGAAGAGGTTCACGACGCCAGCCTGCCGCTCGACCGCGACCGCGACGCTTGGGTGCTGCCGCTGGTGCCGCGGGCGCTGGAGCGAGGCATCCCGCTCTTTGCCATCTGCCGCGGCTTCCAGGAAGCCAACGTGGCGCTGGGCGGCAGCCTGTACCAGGCAGTGCAAGAGGTGCCGGGCCAGCGCGATCACCGCGGCGTCACCGACAAGACGCCCGAAGAACAGTACGCCTTTGCCCACGAAGTTCATGTGGAACCCGGCGGCGCACTGGCACGCATCGTCGAGCAAAACGAATTCCTGGTGAACACCGCCCACGGCCAGGGCGTGAAGCAGCTCGCACCCGGCCTGCGCATCGAAGCGCGCGCACCCGATGGCTTGGTCGAGGCGTTCTCCATGCCGTCGGCCTCGTCGTTCAACTTGTGCGTGCAGTGGCATCCCGAGTGGAGGGCTGCAGAGAACCCCATCTCGCTGCGCCTCTTCAAGGCCTTCGGCGCAGCCTGCCAATCCTTCAGAGACCGCCACCGCGAACCCCACCACGACCCTGAGCGATAGCGCCCCCCAGTCGCTTCGCTCCTGCCCCCGAGGGGCGCCGTCCGGCTTGGGGCGGCCCGGTGCCGGACCTCCGAGCGCCCCCTCCCAAACGAAAACAGGTGATGTGATGGTGGACAAAAACAACTTCAATTTCAGCGACCTGGAGCAGTGGCTCAACGACAGGCGCGTGACCGAGATCGAGTGCCTGGTGCCCGACCTCACCGGTGTGGCACGCGGCAAGATCCTGCCGCGCGAAAAGTTCACCGAAGACCGCGGCATGCGCTTGCCCGAGGCCATCGTTGCGATCGGCGTGACCGGTGAATTCCCGGAAGAAGGACCGTACTACGACGTGATCCACGCGACCGACCGCGACATGCACCTGCGCCCCGACCCGAGCACCGTGCGCATCGTGCCCTGGGCGGTGGACCCGACCGCGCAGGTGATTCACGACTGCTTCGACCGCGACGGCAAGATCATTCCCTACGCGCCGCGCTCGGTGCTGCGCAACATCTGCGACCTGTACGCCGCCGAAGGCTGGGACCCGGTGGTCGCCCCCGAGCTCGAGTTCTACCTGATCGAGCGCAACGCCGATCCCAACACACCGCTCCGCCCGCCCAAGGGCCGCAGCGGCCGGGCCGAGACCTCGCGCCAGGCGTATTCGATCGATGCGGTGAACGAGTTCGACCCGCTGTTCGAAGACATCTACGCCTACTGCGAGCAGATGGAGCTCAACGTCGACACGCTCATCCACGAGGTAGGCGCCGGTCAGATGGAGATCAACTTCTTCCACGACCACCCGCTGGGTCTGGCCGACGAAGTCTTCTTCTTCAAGCGCACGATCCGCGAGGCCGCGCTGCGCCACGAGATGTACGCCACCTTCATGGCCAAGCCGATGGCCAACGAGCCAGGCAGCGCGATGCATGTGCACCAGAGCATTCTCAACAAGGCCACGGGCAAGAACATCTTCAGCAACCCTGATGGCTCGGCAAGCAAGGAGTTCTATTGGTACATCGGCGGCCTGCAAAAGTACACGCCGGCGGCGATGGCGCTGTTTGCGCCCTACGTCAACTCGTACCGGCGTCTGGCGCGCTCGACGGCCGCGCCGATCAACATCCAGTGGGGCACCGACAACCGCACCGTGGGCATCCGCTCGCCGGTGGCCACGCCGGCCGCCCGCCGCATCGAGAACCGCGTGATCGGCGCCGATGCGAACCCGTATGTGGCGATGGCTGCCACGCTGGCCTGCGGCTACCTCGGCATGAAGAACAAGATCGAACCCGCTGCCGAATGCAAGGGCGACGCCTATCTATCCGAGTACCAGTTGCCGCGCTCCCTCAGTGAAGCGCTGGGCTGGCTGGCCGACGAAAAGGACCTGCACGACGTGCTCGGCAAGCCGTTCATCACGGTGTACTCCGAGGTCAAGGAGATCGAGCACGAAGAGTTCATGAAGGTGATCTCGCCCTGGGAACGCGAGCACCTGCTGCTTCACGTGTAGAGAGCGTCTTCGTCGCAGCGCCCCCAAATGAGGCGCTCACGAAAGTAATTGCAGGCAGCGTGAATTGATGCCGACATCGGCCGCAGCAAAGGTCGCTGCGGACATCTGAATTCGATACTCTGTCACGTTCACACGCGTATTCAACGCGGGTCCGGCGATTTGATTTGGGAGGGATCTGGCATGGGCATCGGCACGTTCGCTTTGGACAGGTACATGACCTGCGTGGCTCTGATCGCTGTGGCTTCGGCCTCTGCGTGCGGCGGTGGGGGCGGCGGCTCGTCAGGTGGGACCGACTCCCCCGCAAGCAGCACACCGAGCACCACGGTGCACATCGACGCGAGCCTGATCCCCGATGTCAGCAAGCTGCAAAAACCGCAGGGCGGCTGGTCGCAAGACATGCTGATCGACACGACCGAAATCGCTCCGGCGTCCGACATCGGCGCGTTCCGCACCGGCTGCCAGGTCACGAAGTTCGCCTTCGACGACCCCATCGTGTTCCCCGGCCAACCGGGCAAGAGCCACCTGCACACCTTCTTCGGCAACACCGGGATCGACGCGTACACCACGTCCACCACCCTGGCCAGCACCGGCAACAGCACCTGCCGCGGCGGCACCATCAATCGCAGCTCGTACTGGGTGCCCAGCATGATCGACACCCGCACCGGTGCGCCGCTGGCGCCGCTGCTCGAGTCGAACTTCTACTACAAGACCGGCTACGCGCTGCCGCCCAGCGCCATCAGCGAGGTGCCGGTGGGCCTGCGCATGATTTCGGGTGATGCCAAAGGTTCACCGACGGCGCCCAGCAGTGCCGCAAGCTATTCATGCGTCTGGGACGGTGGCAACAGCAATTGGCAGAAGAGCATCCCGGACTGCCCGGTGAGCGGTACGTCATGGCTCATCATGGGCATCGACTTCCCGCAGTGCTGGGACGGCGTGAACCTCGACAGCCCGGACCACAAGAGCCACATGACCAACCCGATCGGCGGCGGCGTCAACCACAACGACTACGCCAACAACCACCAGGCGTGCCCGGCAACGCACCCGGTCGCTCTGCCCCAGATCGCGTACCAGATCCTGTACCCGGTCAAGGTTGCTGGCGAGACCAAGCACTGGCGTCTGTCCAGCGACAACTACGACCTCACGCAACCGGGAGGCTATTCGGGCCACGGCGACTACATGATGGCGTGGAAGCCCGAGATCGTGAAGATCTGGACTCAGAAGTGCGACCGCGAGCAGAAGGACTGCCACTCGCACCTGCTGGGTGACGGCCGTGCGATGGTCGTCCCCTGACCTGAGCGTCAAAAGCCTTTTCTCGAGCCCCGACCGAAGGGGTCGGGCTGAAGCTGCCCACCGAGGTTGACTTCGTCCACAAGCCGGGCACACTCGTTGCAATGGATCCGCCCACCCACGCCCTGCGTGAGTGGCCAATGACCGCTGCACCGCACGCCCGATGAACGCCCCACTCCCCTCAAGAAGCACGCAAGACTGGCAAGCGGCAGACGCCGCCCACTACCTCCACCCCTTCACCGATTTCAAGTCGCTCGCCCGCAAGGGCTCGCGCGTCATCACGCGGGCCGACAACATCTACCTGTGGGACAGCGATGGCAACAAGATCCTCGACGCGATGTCGGGCCTGTGGTGCGTCAACGTCGGCTACGGGCAGCAGGAGCTGATCGACGCCGCCACCGCACAGCTGAAGACGCTGCCGTTCTACAACTCATTTTTCCAGACCGCCACGCCGCCTGCCATTGAACTGGCCGAGTTGCTGGCGCAGGTGACGCCCCCGCAGTTCAAGCACGTGTTCTTCGCCGGCTCGGGCTCGGAGGCCAACGACACCATCGTGCGCATGGTGCGCCGCTACTGGGACCTGCAGGGCCAGCCGCAACGCAGCGTGATCGTCAGCCGCCACAACGCGTACCACGGCTCCACCATGGCCGGCGCGTCGCTCGGCGGCATGAGCGGCATGCACGAGCAAGGCGGGCTGCCCATTCCCGGCATCGTGCACATCGAGCAGCCCTTCTGGTTCGAGAGTGACCGAACTCTCAGCCGCGACGAGTTCGGCCTCAAGGCGGCACGCGCACTCGAAGCCAAGATCGTCGAGATCGGTGCCGACAAGGTGGCCGCCTTCATCGGCGAGCCCGTGCAAGGCGCCGGTGGCGTGATCGTGCCGCCGGCCAGCTACTGGCCCGAGATCCAGCGCATCTGCGACAAGTTCGGCATCCTGCTGATCTCCGACGAGGTCATCACCGGCTTCGGCCGCACCGGCAACTGGTTCGGCTGCGAGACCTTCGGCTTCAAGCCCGACCTGATGACCTTTGCCAAGGGGGTGACCTCGGGCTACATCCCGCTTGGTGGCGTGATGGTCGGCGAGCGTGTCGCGCGTGCATTGATCGACCAGGGCGGCGAATTCGCCCACGGCTACACCTACTCGGGCCACCCGGTGGCCTGCGCCGTGGCGCTGGCCAACATCAGGCTCGTGCAGCGCGAGCGCCTGGTCGAGCGCGTGCGCGAAGACCTGGGGCCTTGTCTGGCGAAAAAATTCGCCGAGCTGGCCGAGCACCCGCTGATCGGCGAAGCGCAGACCTGCGGCCTGATGGGCGCCTTGCAGATCGTCAAGAACAAGCACACCGGCGAGACCTTCGACGGCCCGCTTGAGGTCGGCATGCTGTGCCGCGCGCACTGCTTCGGCAATGGCCTGATCATGCGCGCCGTGGGCGACCGCATGATCATTGCGCCGCCGCTGGTGATGACGCTCGCGCAGATCGACGAGATGGTGGGCTTGATCCGCAAGTGTCTCGATTTGACACACGCTGAACTCAAGCAGCGCGGCTGGTTGTGACGCCTCCTGCCCTTGTTGGCACGGGGTTTGCCTGTAGAGCGGCCGCACGGCACGCTGCCTAGACTGGCGCAGGTGGCAACGATTGGACTGGCTCTCAACTTGAAGGAGAAGGCGATGAAACAGATGTTCGGCGCTCTGGGTTTGGTTCTTTCGGTGACGGCCCTGCTGTGGGCCGCACCGGCCGCAGCGCAGGAAGAAGAGAAGGTGCTGAACATCTACAACTGGTCGGACTACATCGCCGACGACACGCTGAAGAACTTCGAGAAAGAGACCGGCATCAAGGTGCGTTACGACACCTTCGACAACAACGAGATCGTCCACGCCAAGCTGGTGGCCGGCAAGACGGGCTACGACATCGTCGTGCCGTCGAGCCACTGGGCCAAGCTGCAGGCCGACGGTGGCCTGCTGCGCAAGCTCGACAAGGCGCAGTTGCCCAACCTGAGCAACCTCGACCCCGCACTGCAGACCGCACTGGCCCGGCTCGACCCGGGCAACCAGTACATGGTCAACTGGTTGTGGGGCTACACCACAGTCGGCATCAACGTCGACAAGGTCAAGGCCGCGCTCGGCGGCATGCCGATGCCCGACAACATCTGGGACCTGGTCTTCAAGCCCGAGTACATCTCGAAGATGAAGTCGTGCGGCGTGTCCTTCCTCGACTCGCCGACCGAGGTGGTTCCGGCCGCGCTGTGGTACCTCGGCAAGCCGGCCTACAGCAAGAACCCGGGCGACTACACCGCTGCCGCGTCGCTGCTGAAAACCGTGCGCCCCTACGTCACGCTGTTCAGCGCCTCAGGCTACATCAACGACCTGGCCAGCGGGTCGATCTGCCTGGCGCTCGGCTGGTCGGGTGACATCAACATCGCCCGCCAGCGTGCCATCGACGGCAAGACCGGGCAGAACATCCAGGCCTTCGTGCCCAAGACCGGCGGCCTGCTGTTCTTCGACGTGATGGTGATCCCGGCCGACGCCTCTCATCCCGGCAACGCACACAAGTTCATCAACTACATCATGCGGCCCGAGGTCGACGCAGCACTCACCAACAAGGTGTTCTACGCCAACCCCAACAAGGAATCGCGCAAGTTCATCAAGCCCGAGATTGCCAGCAACCCGACGGTGTTCCCGACCGACGCCGAGATGGCCAAGATGTCGGCACCGGATGCGATCTCCAACGACATGAGGCGGCTGATGACGCGCACCTACACCTCGTTCAAGACCGGTTTGTAATCGACCTCGCCCATGGGTTCATCGTCATTCCTGCAGATACAAAACGTCGTCAAGGACTTTGACGGCTACAAGGCCGTCAACAACGTCAGCATCGACATCGAGAAGGGCGAGATCTTCGCCCTGCTCGGGCCCTCGGGCTGCGGCAAGTCGACGCTGCTGCGCATGCTGGGCGGCTTCGAGACCGTCACCTCGGGGCGCATCTTGTTGAACGGCAAGGACCTGGCGGACATGCCGCCCTACGACTGTCCGATCAACATGATGTTCCAGAGCTACGCGCTCTTTCCGCACCTCACGGTGTGGGACAACATCGCCTTCGGCTTGCGGCGTGAAAAGATGCCCAAGGACAAGATCGCCGAGCAGGTCGAGGCCATGCTCAAGCTGACGCAGCTGGGCAAGTTCGCCAAGCGCAAGCCGCACCAGCTGTCGGGCGGCCAGCAGCAGCGCGTGGCACTGGCACGCAGCCTGGCCAAGAAGCCGCAGCTGCTGCTGCTCGACGAGCCGCTGGGCGCGCTCGACAAGAAACTGCGCGAAGAGACGCAGATTGAACTGGTCAACATCATCGAGAACGTGGGCGTGACCTGCGTGATGGTCACGCACGACCAGGAAGAGGCGATGACGATGTCGACCCGCATCGGCGTGATGAGCGCGGGGCAGATATTGCAGATCGGCACGCCGAGCGAGATGTACGAAACACCGGCCAACCGCTTCGTCGCGGGCTTCGTGGGCAACGTCAACCTGATGGAAGGCGTGCTGGCGCACGACGCGCCCGACCACGTGGTCATCGACTGCGCCGACTGCAAGCACTACGTCGGCCACGGCATCACCGGCACCGAGGGCATGGACGTCACCGTGGCGCTGCGGCCCGAGAAAATCCGCCTCAGCACCACCAAGCCCGAAGGCGAGCACAACATGGCCTCGGGCAAGGTCAAGGAAAAGGCCTATTTCGGCGCGTGGACGGTCTACCGCATCGAGCTGCCCAGCGGAATGATCCTGAAGGTCAACGAGAGCAACACCGAGCGGCATGCCGAAGACGCGCTGACCTGGGGTGACACCGCGTGGGCGAGCTGGTCGCCTTCAGCGCAAGTGGTTTTGACCTCATGATGACCGCCCATCGCCCGATGAATACATCGGTCGATCCCCCAGGGGGATGCGGGCCGGCTTGGGAGCGGTCCGGCGCTCGTCCCGCTTCCAGTATGGGGGTGTCTTCATGAGCAGAGGAAAGTCATCCCGCGCAGGCCGCTTCGCCGTCATCGGCGTCCCGTACCTGTGGCTGATCGTCTTCTTCCTGCTGCCCTTCCTGGTCATCCTCAAGATCAGCCTGTCCGAGATGGAAGGCGTGGCCTTCGGCAACCTGCTGACCTGGAAAGAAGGGGTGATGCAGCTGACGCTGAAGTTCAGCAACTACCTCTTCATCGTTCAGGACGAGCTCTACTTCAAGACCTATCTTTCCAGCGTGCGCTACGCCGCGGTCACCACGGTGATCTGCCTGGCCATCGGTTACCCCTTCGCCTACTTCATGGCGCGTGCCGAAAGGCGTTTTCAGCCGGTGCTGCTGATGCTGGTGATGCTGCCCTTTTGGACATCGTTCCTGCTGCGCGTTTACGCTTGGAAGGGCCTGCTCTCCGAACATGGCTGGGTCTACAACGTCATCGTCTTCCTGGGCCTGGACCACGTGTTGGCTACCGGCGGGTTGATCTCGGCGCCAGGGCAGCTGATGAACACCTCGTTCTCGCTGTCGGTCGGCATGGTCTACACCTACCTGCCGTTCATGATCCTGCCGCTGTACGCCAACCTGTCGAAGATGGACCTGCGTCTGCTCGAAGCGGCGGCCGACCTCGGCGCCAACCCGTGGGTGGCGTTCTGGACCGTCACCGTGCCGCTGTCCAAGGCCGGCATCATCGCCGGCTCGATGCTGGTGTTCATTCCTTGCATCGGCGAATACGTCATCCCCGAACTGCTGGGCGGCCCCGAGACGCTGATGATCGGCCGCGTGATGTGGGACGAGTTCTTCAGCAACAACGACTGGCCGATCGCATCAACGGTAGCGGCGGTGATGGTGCTGCTGATCATCGTGCCGCTGGCGATCTTCAACAAGTACGAAGCCGAAGCGCAGGAGGGGTCGCGATGATGATGACCCGCTTTGTCGGCCGCAGCTGGCTCACCGCCGGCTTCATCTTTCTGTACCTGCCGATCGTCGCGCTGGTGCTGTATTCGTTCAACGACTCGCCCATTCCCAACGTGTGGCGGGGCTTCACCTTCGACTGGTACGTGCGCCTCGCGTCCGATGATGCCCTGCTGAGCGCGCTGCGCCTGTCGCTGAAGATCGCGTTCTTCAGCGCCACCGCCGCGGTGGTGCTGGGCACCATGGCCGCGTTCACGCTGGTCAAGTACAAGCGCTTTGTCGGCCGCACCATGTTCTCGGGCATGGTTAACGCGCCACTGGTGATGCCCGACGTGATCGTGGGCATCTCGTTGCTGCTGATGCTGGTGGCGGTGGAGCGCGTGACTCGGGACGCCTTCGGCGTGGGCTTCCCCGACCGTGGCGCGTTCACGATCTGGCTCGCCCATGTGCTGACCGGCATGGCCTACGCCACCGTGGTGATCCAGTCGCGGCTGCGTGACCTGAACCCGCAGCTCGAAGAAGCGGCGATGGACCTGGGCGCCCGCCCGTGGG
>Ga0302323_100002062_pt1 | contig 16336 bp, 16 predicted proteins | sample Fen_T0_3_FD_201950 | JGI IMG/M metagenome (GOLD analysis project Ga0302323, IMG submission 201950) | Peat permafrost microbial communities from Stordalen Mire near Abisko, Sweden - Fen_T0_3 | ecosystem: Environmental > Terrestrial > Soil > Wetlands > Permafrost | place: Sweden: Abisko... | reverse complement strand
GCAGGCGAGTCTACGTGGCAACAGGCCGGCGGGCACTGCACCCGAGCAACTTGGGCAGACAGATGCCCTGGACCCGCCTATGGTCCCGATCCAGCAGAGGTGACCAGCCAGGCCCCGTCAGGCTGTCGGGCGAGCCAGTAGAACCAGTTGTGGTCGCCATCGAGTCCGCCCCCTTCCCCGCTGACAGTCACCGCAACCACGAATTGCTCAGTATCCGGGGCGAAAGATGGCGAGAAGTGCCGGCTATGGTCGAACTCGTACTTGTGGATAGTTGTGTTGCACTCGCCCGCAAGCTGGCCGGTCTCCATGGCTCGAGCCGCCGCGCAATCCCCTGCCACGAGAGCTCGCAGGTACGAGTCGAGGACGACGTCGGAAGCCGCAGTGGCCGGTGGGATCGACACGGTTGAATGGGCGCCGCCACAGCCACTAAGCGCCGCCCCCAGAAGCAGGACTCCCGCGAGCAGTCGAACGCGGCCTGTCGAACTTCGCATTGCCCCTCCCTGCCGCGAAACCCGCCCTATGCCCCGCCCTTCATCCGGTGACGCGCGACGAACGCCGCGGCCTGGGCGCGCCGTTCCAGATTCAGCTTCGAGAGGATCGAGCTGACGTAGTTCTTGACCGTCTTGTCGGACAGGAAGACCTCGGACGCGATCTCCTTGTTTGTCTTGCCCTCGGCGACCAGCAACAGGATCTTCTGCTCCTGCTGGGTCAGCTGCGCCATCTCGTCGGTGTATGTGCCGGTGGCGATGCGCCGGACGCGGTCGAGGACCTTCTCCGTCACGGCCGGGTCGAGGAGCGAGTCGCCGCGACCTACAGACTCCAGCGACGCGACCAGGTCTCGGCCGCGGATCTGCTTGAGCAAGTACCCCGACGCGCCGGCAATGATCGCCGACAGGACGGCTTCCTCGTCCGGATAGCTGGTCAGGATCACGACTCGCGTCGCCGGAAACTCGGAACGAATCTCGCGGCAAGCCTCGATGCCGGAACCGTCCGGCAGCCGGACGTCCATCACGACGAGGTCCGGCTCGAACTTGCGGGCCATCTCGACGGCCTCGGCCGCGGTGCCCGCTTCGGCGACAACCTGGAAGTGCTCGCGCCGTTCCAGCAGCGAAACGAGACCCTGGCGAACGACCTCGTGATCGTCTACCACCAGCAGCCGCAGCGGCCGGGATTCGATCTGGTCGGTCATTGGTCTCCTCGATCCGTTGCCCCGCCGGCTGGCTCGCGCCGGGGCACTTCCACGATAATACGCGTGCCGGGGTCGAAACCGCTTTCTATGCGTAGTTCCGCACCGACAGACGAAGCTCGAGCGCGCATGTTGACCAGGCCCTGATGGCCGGCGCCGCGTGGTGCCGCCGGGTCGAAGCCAACGCCGTTGTCACTGATGGTGAGCTTCACGGCAACTTCGTCGATCTCGACGCGGACCAGGCCCTGGGTCGCCTTGGAGTGGCGGGCGATGTTGCTCAGGGCCTCGCGCGCGATCGACAGCAGCTGACCGACCATGTCGGCGGGAAGCTCCATGTCCAGGGCTCCGACCGTTTCCACGTCCACGTCAACCATGCTGTTCACCCGGAACTCGTCGGCGAGGGCTGCCAGACCGCCGACCAGACCGGCCTGCTCGAGCAGCTCCGGCCGCAGTCCGAAGATGAAGTTGCGGATGTCGCGGATCGACTGATCGAGCGAGTCGATGGCCCGCTCGACGCGCGCCTTCGCTTCGTCCGGTTCCTCGGTCATGAGGTCCGGCACGTCTTCCAGCGAGAGGCCCACGGCGTAGATGCTCTGGATGATGCCGTCGTGGAGGTCGCGCCCGATCCGCTCCCGCTCCTCGACGATCGCCATACGTTGAACTTGCTCGTGGAGGCGGGCGTTTTCGATGGCGATGCCGGCGTGCAGGGCGAACATCTCGACGAGCCGCTCGTCGTCCTCGGTGAAGTCGCCCGCAGGCAGCTTGTCCGTGAGGTAGAGGCGGCCGATCGAGCGGCCCTTGGCACCGATCGGAACCCCCAGCAGGGAGTGCATCGGCGGGTGGTTCGGCGGGAAGCCATGCCGTCGCGGGTCTGTCGCAATATCGTGAACCCGGACCGGGTGGGGCTCGCGGGCTATCACGCCGAGGAGGCCCAGGCCGTGCGGCAACGGCCCGATCCGCTCGCGGTCCGCGCGGCTCATGCCGCTGGTGATGAACCGCTCGATGCCGCCTTCCTGATCGATGACGCCCAGAGCCGCGTACTGGGCATGGGCCAGTTCGCGGACACGGTCGGTGATGAGCTGCAGGACGCGGTCCAGGTCCAGGACGCCGGCGATGCCGCGGGTGGCGGTGTCGAGCGCGGCGAGTTCGTCGGTGGCCTGGCCGGCGCGAGCCCGGGACCAGGCTGCCCCGACGACGATCTCGAGGCCGCGGGCACACTCGTCCACGGAGAAGACGGCCGCCGGCGGCGCATCCAGACGAAGATCGGCCAGGACGCGGTCGCCGAAACGGAGCTTGTAGGTCCGGACTCCGGCCGGGTTCTCTCCCCCGCCGTCGCAGAGGCTGCCCGAACAAACCTCGACCTCGGCCAGAGGCGGAGCGTCCAGGTGGAGATGGCCGCCCTTGAGGCCGGCACCGCGGATCACGCCGTCGAAGGCCGCGGCGAACTGGGCATGGGCTTCTGCCCCCGGATCGGAATGCCAGTGATCCAGCGCTTCGGACGTCTGGCGCAGCCCAAGCAAGCCGGTCGATTCGGGCGTTGTGCCGGTGGCGCCTGTGGCGCCGGGGGCGCCGTGCGAAGTCGTCATCAGGCGTGAGCGTATCAGGGCGCCGGACCGTCGTCGCGAAAGCGCGTCGGCGGTATTCGGAATTGCGGGTCCTAGGGCTGATACAGCTCGGCGGTCAGCCCCGTCGAGTCGCCGCCAAATATCAGGACTCGGCCATCCGCCAGCAGCGTTGCGACCTGCCCCGTTCGCGCCACCTGCATCGAACCGGTCTTGCTGAACTTGCCGGTGGCGGGGTCGTACAGCTCGGCCGACTTCAACGGTATCTGCCTGTAGGTTGACCCGTAGCGGGCGGGTCCGCCTTCCGAAGCGCTTACCGCATCGTAGAACCCGGAGCCGGGCCGAATGGCAGCCGGTGCCAGGACCTCTTCCCCGCCGGCGATCAGGACTTTTCCGTTGCCGAGCAGCGTTGCCGTCTGGTATGCCCGCGAAACGGTCATGGATCCGGTCGGGCTCAGCTTGCCCGTGGTCGGATCGAAGAGCAATGCGTCCGCGGTAGTGCCCATGGTCCCGCCTCCCGCGAACAAGACCCGCCCATCGGGCACGAGCGTAACCGAGCACGCCTCACCCCCTATAGACGTATTCGGGCTCACGGAACCGAACTGGCTGAAGTCGCCGGTACCGGGGTCGTACACCTCGACAAGGGCTCCATCGCCCTGGACCAGGACTCGCCCGTCCAGCAGGAGAGTTGCGTGGGACCAATACGACCCGTAACCCGGGCTCCCCACGGCCCTGAACGTCCCCGCCTTGACGTCGTACAGCTCCGCGGTGGGCATGCCATGCTCGATCGGCGAGCTCGCCCAGTCGTTCATTCCACCGGTCAGCAAGACGTTGCCGTCGGCGAGCAGCGTGCCGGATTGGCCGGCAAGCCCCTCTGCCATGGACCCGGTAGGGCTGAACTTCCCGGTCGCCGGGTCGTACAACTCCGCCGTATCGAAGTACGTCACGTCGGCCTGGCCGCCGATCGCGATGATGGAGCCGTTGTCGCCACCGGCGATCAGCACGCGCCCGTCCTGAAGTCTGGTCGCGCTCGCGTCCACGCGCGGCTGGAGCATCGATCCCGTAGCGCTGAACTTTCCGGTCGCCGGGTCGTATAGCTCCGCCGACGGCGCCGGAGCCTGCCCTATCGCATCCCACTTCGGGCCGGTCACGAGAACCCGGCCGTCCAGCAACAGCGTCGCCGTCGTGTACTGGGCGCCCATCGACCCGGTCGAGCTGAAGTGACCCGATGGCGTCGTTTTGGTTGCGGCCTTGAGCGTCGCACTCGGCCGTGCCTTGAGCGTCGCGGTCGCGGACGCGGACGCGGGCGTCGCCGTCGCGGACGCGGACGCGCTCGGGATCGACGTCGGTGACGCGGCGGACGGCGAGTGGTTCACCACCGCGGGCCGAGCCTGGTCCTGCCCCGTCCGCCAGACGGCCAGAGTGGCGCCGCCGGCCACCGCGACCACGAGAGCCGCCGCGAGCCCGATCAACAACGGGCGACGCGTCCAGCGCCGCGCCGTCTCGCTTTCCCGTCGGGTGCGGATCGAGTTCGCGACGAGACTCGCGGCTCGACCCGAGTCGGCCGGCGCGAGAGACTGGTAGTAGAGGCGCAACCGCCGTTCGGTCTCTGATTCGTTCATCGTTCTGGCTCCCCGACGCGGCGCTCGGCCGCGAGTTCGGCTCGAAGATGCAGAAGGGAGTGATGCAGGCGCGACTTCACGGTTCCCTCAGCCCAACCCGTCTGAGAGGCGATCTGCGGCACCGTCAGGTCTCGCCCGTATCTCAGGCCGATAACGACCTGTTCGTCGGCCGAGAGATGGGAGATCGCGCGCTCGATCTCATCGCGCATCGCCAGGGTGTCCGGTCCGTACGATGCGGAGTTCGATACGGATGCCGGCGGCTCGGGAAGCAACCGCCGCTTGCCACGGCGGCGCAGCTCGTCGCGGCAGACGTTGACGACGATTCTGTTGAACCAGGCGTCCAGGTTCCCGGAGTACCGGAGCTTGCGCCGGCCATCCCAGGCAGCCATCGCGGCTTCTTGCACCGCGTCCTCGGCCGCCACCGGGTCACGCAGCAGCCACGTCGCAAGCCGATGTGCATCGGCCGCCCGCGACGCGAGCAACTCGGCCATCTCATCGTCGCCAATCGCCGCGACTGCCGCTTGTACGAGCAAGTTGGCACCTCCGCTTCATCGTGACACGACAAATAACGTGGCGAAGGACGGAAACGTTCAATCTTCGGAGCAGGTGCCATAACGCCAGTCGGAACGGGCCGCTTGTCCCTTCGCAATGCACGGCCCCTCAACCACCCTTGCCGAACACGAAGGTCGGCCGCACTCCAGCGCGCCGGATCGACGGCAGGGTCGCATGTCTCACCTCGAAACGATATTGCTCGCCACCGACGGCTCGCCCGCGTCGGAAGGCGCAAGTGAAGAGGCGATCGACCTCGCCGTTCAGGTCGAGGCAAAGCTGCTGGTCGTCAGCGTCCTCGGCGCATCGACTCGCCCGTCGGAGGCCCTGCCCGACGCCACGATGGGACCGGCCGACTCACGCGACTCCCTCACGACCAAGGCCCAGGCGATCGTTCAGCGCGCCAAGGCGGCCGGTGCGAATGCCACCTTCCTCGTCTGGGAAGGCGACGCGGGTGAGGCGATCGTGGCCGCGGCCCATTCCGAGAACGCCGATCTGATCGTGGTCGGCTCGCACGGGCGCAGCGGCGTCAGCCGCTTCTTCATCGGTAGCGTCTCGGACTTCGTGGTCCGCCACGCCCACTGTCCGGTGATGGTCGTCCGCGGCAATACCGAGGCCACGCGGCGCTAGTCGCGTCCTCCGGTCGCCGCCGGCCTGCGCGCGGTCGGCGCGAGTCCCACTCCCCTACTTCGTGTAGGCGCCTTCCGGGTCGAGCTGCTCGCGGATAAGACGCAGTTCCTCGACGGTGGGCCCGGGCGTCGCCGGCAGCGGATCGGCGACCTTGGGCTGCCAGCCCATCGTGTCGCGAATCTGGTCGAGAGTGGCGCCGGGGTGGATCGAGTCGAGACGCATCTCGCCGGCGTCGTCGAAGTGATAGATCCCCAGGTCCGTGACGACGACCGTCGGCCCGGATCCCAGCCAGCCCTGCTCGCGCCGGATCCTGGCCGCCGTTTCTGCGCCGCCGAGGTTGCCCGGCGAAGTGCGGAAGTCGATCTGCTCGACGAATGAGCGCTTGCTCTGGCGCATGATGACGAAGACCTGGCGAGCGTTGATGGCAATCTCGCAGGCGCCGCCCGATCCGGGCAGCCGCGTCTTGGGATGGTCGTAGTCGCCGATGACGGTGCTGTTGATGTTGCCGAAGCGGTCGATCTGCGCGGCGCCGAGGAACCCGACGTCTACGAGGCCGCCCTGCAGGTAGAAGCTGAACAGCTCGAACATCGAGACGGCGGCGGTGGCGCCGGTGACGATCGTGGGATCGCCGATCGAGAGCGGCAGCCGGGCCGGTCTGGCACCGAACGCGCCCGACTCGTAGACCAGTTCCAGGGCCGGGGCCACGGTCAGGCGGGCCAGATTGACGGCGATGTTCGGCAGCCCCACACCGACGAAGCAGACGCGCTGTCCGGCCAGCTCTCGCGCGGCCGCGACGATCATCATCTCGGACTTCGAGAAGACGGCCGCGTTCGTGTCGGCGGCGGCGGGCGACGTGATCTGGCGCGGCTCGCTCATTTGTAGACCCCGTATTCCACCGAGCCCGACGGGGCACTGCCGGACGGCTTGAGCGACGCCATTCGATCCTCGCCGAGCTTGGCCATGTACTCCGCCCTCCCGGCGACGCCGTAGACCCATTCGTCCAGCCACGCTTGCGTAGTGGCCGCTTCCCGGCTGATGGCGTCCCAATCCCGGTAGAAATGGTTGTCGCGGTCGTACGCGCCCTGGACATACGAGGGATGCGCGCCCCACGGCTCGACGACCACCGCGTCCACGATCAGGCCCGGAATCACGGTGCGGTTGGGATCGGCGCGGATGACGTCTTCGGAGACCAGCTCCTCGACAACGACGATTACGCGCTCGGCGGCGAAGGCGGCTTCCTTCTGGCAGCCGAGCAGACCCCACATCTGGGTATTGCCCTCGGCGTCGGCGCGCTGGGCATGAACTACCGTGACGTCGGGCTTGAGAGGCGGCACGGCGTAGACCGTTTCGTCGCCGTACGGCGAGCGGATCGGCCGGATCAGCGGATTAGCTTTCGGCAGGTCTGTCTCGAAGTACGAGCGCAGCGGGAAGAACGGCAGGTTCGAGGCGCCCGCCGTGTACCGCCCGACCATCCCGAAGTGGCTGTATTCCTCCAGCTCGAGCGGGGCCGGGTCCGCGTCCTCAACCCGCCGCCTGACGGCGTGCAGCCCGCCGACACCCGGGTTGCCGAGCCAGCTGAACACGAGCTTGCGGGCGGTTCCGGCCGCGATCATCTGGTCGTAGATGAGGTCCGGCGTCAGGCGAGCTAGAGTCAGGTCGCGCTTTCGCTGCCGGATGATCTCGTGACCGGCAGCGAAACAGATCAGATGCGTGAAGCCTTCGATGGCGACGACGTCGCCGTCATGGACATTCGCGGCGACGGCGTCGCGCATCGAAGCGACTTTACTCATCGGCGCTTATCTCCCGCTTATCTGGCGATTATCTCCGCCATTCGGCTCGCGCCTTCAGCCCTTGGCCGCCACCTCGGCGACCGCCTCGCCGAAGAGCTTGACCCCGATCGCCACTTCCTCGGCGGTGATGACGAGCGGGGGCGCAAGACGGACCACGGTCATGCCGGCCTCGAGCACGAGAACGCCACGCTGGAAGCTCGCCCACTCGGCTGCCGCCGCGTGCTCGTGCGAGTCGAACTCCACGCCGACCATCAGCCCGATACCGCGCACGTCCTTGACGATCGCCGGGAAGCGGGCCTGGATCTCACGAAGTCCGGCCATCAACTCGTTGCCGCGGGCCGTGGCGTTGGCCATAAGCCCGCCCTCGAGCAGCTTGATCGTTTCTAGAGACGCGGCGCAGGCGAGCGGGTTGCCGCCGTAGGTCGTGCCGTGAGCGCCGGGTCCCCACTGCGTCATCAGCGAATCGCGGGCGATGAAAGCGCTCAGCGGCATGCCGCTGGCGATGCCCTTGGCCGTGGCGACGATGTCGGGCTCGACGTCCCAGTTCTGGATCGACCACATCTTGCCCGTTCGGCCGGCTCCGGCCTGGACCTCGTCGGAAATGAGCAAGATTCCGTGCTGGTCGCAGATCTTGCGCAGACCCTGAATGAAGCCGTCCTCCGGGACCAGGTAACCGCCCTCGCCCTGGATCGGCTCGACGATGATCGCCGCGACTTCGTCGGCCGGGATCAGATGCTTGAACAGCACGTCATCGAACCACTTGAGGTCCTCGACGTGCCCGAACGGAGCGTGATAGATGCCACCCAACAGCGGCCCGAAGCCGGCGTGGTACTTGGCCTTGGACGCGGTCAGCGAGACGGCGCCGTATGTTCGGCCGTGGAATGCCCCCAGGAAGGCGACCAGATTCTGGCGCTTGGTCGTGAACTTGGCGAGCTTGATCGCGCCTTCGACCGCCTCCGCACCGGAGTTGCCCAGGAAGACCCGGCACTTCTCCTTCATCGGCGCGATGCGGGCCAGTTCGGCGCACATCTCGGCATACAGGGGGATGTAGAAGTCCGCGCTGTAGTGGATCAGCTTCCCGGCTTGCTCCTGGATCGCGGCGACGACGTCGGGGTGGCAGTGGCCGGTCGAAGTCACGGCGATGCCGGCGTTGAAGTCGAGGAAGAGGTTGCCGTCGATGTCCTCGATGGTGCAGCCTTCGCCGCGGATCGGGACCACCGGGTATGCCCGCGGGACACTCGGCGAGGTCCACTGCTTGTCGAACTCCAGGTGCGCACGCGCCTTCGGGCCCGGCAGCTCGGTGATGATGTGCGGGACGGCGGTCTTAGCGAGCTTGCCGGGAGCCAGAGTCACGGTGCACCTCGACGGGTAACAGGGCGGGCCGCGGATCGCACGCAGCTGCCGCAATAGCGGATGGCCTTTATGCAGGCTGGATAGAGATCAAGTATAGCGGGGGCGGACCCACAAGCCCGGTCCCGGCGGCCACCGCCACGCGCTTCGATGTCACTCATCGATCTCAGTCGCCTGCGACCAGACGATCTGCCAGCGTCCATCGCGAAGCTCGTATAGGTCTGTATGCCACAGGCGCATGACGACGGGAGAGACGTCGGCAACCGGGTCCCCTGAAGCCAGGATCATCTCGGCCCGGTATCGAAGGACGGCCGCGTCTCCGTAGGTCCGCACCACGATTTCGCCGGCCTCCCAGCGCCTGTAGTCGATACGACCCGAGCGGATCCGCTCGAGGTAGCCGTCCTTCGACAACGACCTTCCTGACGGTGTGATGAGTTGGAAATCGTCGGCGTGGAGTTCTGCCGCCCCGTCGACGTCGGCATCGACCAGCAGGCGAAGCCGCTCGCGTTCGATCCGAGCAAGCATGCCGGGGTCTGTGTCATGCATGCGTCATTCGCGAACCGGCGGGCAACGACACGGCCCTAGTCCACGAGCGTTTGCGACTGCTCCCGCATGAACTGCTGGACGTAGTACATGCCGCCGCTGGCTTTGCCGGTTGTGCCGGAACCCTTCCAGCCGCCGAAGGGCTGGATGCCGGGCCAGGCGCCGGTCGTCGCGCCGGCGCGGCGGTTGATATAGATGACGCCCGCGTCGATGGCTTCCTTGAATTGCTCGACTTCCTCGTGATCGTCGCTGAAGAAGCCGGCGGTCAGGCCGTAGACCGTGTCGTTGGCGCGCTCGATGGCTTCCTCGATCGACTTGACGGACGTGACGGCAACGAGCGGCACGAACAGTTCCTCGGTCCAGATGCGGTGGTCTGCCGGGAGATCCGCCACGATGGTGGGAGCGACATACAGATCCGTGGGCTGGCCGGCCAGCACTTCCCCGCCTGCCAGGATCCGGCCGTCGCGCTTGGCGTCGGCGACCGCGGCCACGTACTTGGCCAGAGCCTTGGCATTGACCAGCGGTCCGAGCCAGTTCTTGCGGTCGGTCGGATCGCCGACGGCGATGGCTCGCGTCTTGGCGACGAGGGCCTCGATGAAGGCGTCGTATACCGGCGCCTGGACGAAGACCCGGCTGCAGGCCGAGCACTTCTGGCCGCCGTACCCGAACGCGGAACGCATCACGCCTTCGGCGGCTTCTTCCAGATCCGCGCGGGCGCTGACGATGGCCGGGTTCTTGCCGCCCATCTCCACGATGACGGGCTTGGGGAACTTCTTGCTGAACTCCTTGAATACATGGTTGAAGCCGATCTCGTACGAGCCCGTGAAGAGCAGGCCGTCGATGCCTTCGTTCTCCTGGAGCTCGGCGCCGACGACCGGCCCGGGTCCGGTGACCATGTTGAACACGCCGCGTGGAAGACCGGCCAGGTCGGCGACCTCGGCGATCTTGACGCCGCACAGGGGAGCGTCGCTCGAGGGCTTGTAGACGACCGCGTTGCCGGCCACAAGAGCGCCACCGGCAGGACCGCCGGAGAGCGCCATCGGGAAGTTGAACGGACTGATGATCGCCCAGACGCCGTGCGGCTTGAGAACTGAGCGGGTATGAACGGTGGGATCTCCGAGGTTGCCCATCGGGTGGTCGAAACCGTCGTTGGCCTGGAGTTGATCGCAGTAGTAGCGGATCAGGTCGGCCGTTTCCTCGACGTCGCCCAGCGCCTCGAGACGATTCTTCCCGACCTCGATGGCCATCAGCGCAGCAAACTCCATTTGCCGCTCGCTGATCAGGTCCGCCATGCGGCGCAGGATCGCGATCCGCTCGAGCCAGGGCGTCCGGGCCCAGGCCCTGGACGCGCCGCGTGCCGCCACGACGGCGTCGCGAACATCCTGGCGCGTCCCAAGGGCGAACTTGCCCACGAGCGAGCCGTCGATCGGCGAGCGCTTCTCGAAGGTCGCCTCGGCCTTACGCCACTCGCCGTTGATGTAGAGGCCGTGAGACTGGCCGAGTTCGGCCCGGGCGATGGCCAGTCCGGCGTCGTAGTTGGCGTGAAGCTGCTCGTTGTCGTTGCGCAGCGTGGCGTAGGTGATCTTGAGCCGGGGCTCAGACGTCGCGGTCATCCGAACACCCTCCGTGGGTTGTTCACCGGGGCCGCACCGCCGCGAAACGCGCGCTCACAGCAGGGCGCAGACTCCATTGCCACTAGTCTACTGCGACCCCATGCGAGGGGCCGCGGCGAGCCTGGCCGGCCCGAATTCGGCACAACCTCTCAGGGCGCACCCGGCAGGTAAGTCTCCACGAGCCTGCCGTTCGCGTAATTGAGGATTACCACAAGCGTAGTGCCGGGAACGCATTCCAGGCACGTGGTTCTGCCGGACCGGACGGCGATCGACCACATCCACGCCTGGGGCGGGTAGTGCGTGTTGGTCGGGTCGATCTGGCCGAGTCGGGCCACATGAGCCGAGATGACCTGCAGCGGCGAAGCACCGAGGCCGGCCTGCCTGATCGAGTCGACTGCACTGGCAAGACCTATTCCGCCCGCCGGGGGCAGCTCGTTCGACGTTGGCCCGGGACCCACGTAGATCGACGGGGTGGACGTGGGCGATGCCTCGGCGACCAACGTACTCAGGTCGGCCGGCGCAGAGGCCATCCGGCTGGGAGTCGGGGCCGGGTTCGTCGGCCCGAGCCGGTAGCCGATGGCGATGCCACCGAACAAGAAGACCATGGCGACGATCGGCAGGAGAGGCGGCAGCGGCAGGCCGTGACCCTCCGGTTTGGGACGGACCCGAACGACCTCGGGCCGCTGCAGCGCGTCGCGTTGATCGATCATCGGTGATCCCGCCGTATGGTTCTTCCGCCGGCACTCTACGACTCATCCACCAAATGCGTCGCAGGACTGGTTCAGGGGATCGACGTCCAGAACGTCTCGATCAGCTCGCCCGTCCGATAGTCCAGCACGATCGTCTCGCTGGACGGCTCGGCGGACGTCTCGACGGCGACCGTCGCATCCGAAGGGCCTCCGATCGCCAGGTTCGGGCCGGTGATGGCGACGGCCCACACCCAGGGGTTCGGCGCGCCGGGATCGCTGAAAGGATCGGCCTGCCGGAGCCTCACGACGCGCGAATAGATGACTTCGGACGAAATCGAGGGTGCGGGTGGGGAGGTTGTGGGGATCTTCCCGGAATCGAGAATCGCCAGCACTTGCTTGAGGGTCAGCCCGCCCGTCGGCGGTATCTCGGCGAGCCCGGGAATTGACGACGCCGGGTCATAGACGTACCACACACCGCTGCCCGCTTCGACAACCTGGGCGGACGCGGTCAACTCGGCTGCGGCGGCGGTCGGCCGCTCTGCGGCGGGGGTCGGCCGCGCTGCGACGGCGCTCGTTGTGGGGCTCGCGGCCGGCGCAGTCGCCCCCAGCCGGAAGCCGACGGCCAACCCGGCGAACGCGAACACCACCGCGACCATCGGCACCAGCGGCGGCAGTGCCAGACCGTTACCGGCCTGTCGGGGCCGCAGATGCACCCTCTCAACGGCTACCTGTTCGTCGCGCCGATCGCCGCCGTTATCCACCGCCCCGCCCCCTTTCCCTACACCGCCGACCCGTGATCAGGACTCCGCGATCATAGCCGCGGCGACCTCGGATATCGAGACCGCGATTGCGTCCGGCGACCGCCCGCCCCGCTCCGCAGCCACCCGGGCCAGCTCTGCGTCTCCGTGCTTCCCCGATCGGACGAAGACGCCGACCAAGCCCGCCCTTTGCGCACCGCGGATGTCGTTCCAGAGATCGTCGCCGACCATGGCAACCTCGCCGGCCCGGAGCGGGCGCCGGGCCGCAGCGTCGGCCGCGGTGGCGCCGGCGATCTCGTTCAGCATCCGGACCGTTTCGGCGAAGAATGCCCGTGCCGGCTTGCCCGTCACCAGCGCCCGGCGCTCCAGCCCGAACTCCAGAGCGGCCACGTAAGCGCCCGAATCGAGCGTCACCCCGGACGGAGTAATCCACCAGCGATTCTTGTGCATCGCCACGAGCTGCGCCCCGCCGCGGAGCAGCCGGAAGGCCGATTGCATGTTGCGCGCCGTGAATTCCTGGCCTGCGTCGCCGACGATCACCGCCGCAACGGCGTCCGCCTCGGCGGCCTCGTCGTGAGTGAGCAAGCGCAACCCGTCGAACTCCGTGAGGCAATCCGCCGAGCCCATCACGTACAGCGGCGCGGTCCCAAACCTCCGCCGGGCCAGGGCCGCGGCCGCTGAAGACGCCGTAACGATCCGCTCCGGCGGTATCGGCAGACCGCCCCGGGCCAGTTCGCGTGCCAGGGTCGCCCGGCTCACGATCGACATGTTGGTTCCCACGACGTACGGAATGCCGCGCGCTTTGAGCGTAGCCAGGGCTTCATCCGCGCCGGGTATAAGCGCATTGCGCAGCACCAGCACTCCGTCAAGGTCGAGGACGAGGCCGCGCACGCCGGCGAGCCGCCGTTCCAGATCGCTCTCCGATGCCATTCGCGAATGGTTGCACAGCCCTCAGGCGGGCGTGCATGAAGCCGCGTCCAACCGGGCGACGCCCGGCGTCCCCGTCGGGGTATCCTTCACCGGAACCTGACCGCGTCCCCTGTCGGTTCCACGCCATCCCGGAAGGCGACCAACCCGGGAATGCCATGACACCAATCCGCTCAGGCATAGCCGGGCGGGCTCCGGAGACTCGATGACCGACTCCCGACCGATACACAGCGTGGTCCTGGTCAAGCAGGTTCCCGACACGCACAACATCAGCGGCGAAGTTATGACCAAGGACGGCACCATGAACCGTGGCGCCCTCCCGGCCATCTTCAACCCCGAGGATCTCAACGCCCTCGAGATGGCGCTCGAAATCAAGGACCGTTTTGGCGGCACCGTCACCGTCATCACGATGGGCCCGCCCAAGGCGGCCAACATCCTGCGCGAGTCGCTCTTCCGCGGAGCGGACAAGGTCATCCTTCTGACGGACCGCAAGTTCGCCGGCGCGGACACGCTCGCGACGTCATACGTCCTGCAGTGCGCGGTCCAGAAGGTCGGCAACTTCGACCTCGTGCTATGCGGCCGCCAGGCCATCGACGGCGACACCGCCCAGGTTGGGCCGCAGACGGCCGAGAAGCTCGGCATCCCGCAGATCACCTACGCCGAGACGGTCATCGACATCGCCGGCGGCAAGATCACGGCCGAGCGCGCGCTCGACTCGGGTTCGGAGATCGTGCGCTGCACGCTGCCGTGCTTGCTGACCGTGGTCAACACGGCCAACTCACCCCGCCCCGCTTCGGTCCGCCGCCAGATGGAGCGCAAGCTCGCCGCGGTTCCATCCGAGTACGCCGCGATCCGGGCCCAGTGGCCCGAGTTCGAGACGGACGAGGCGCTGGACGCATACCTGGTCAAGCACGATCTGAAGATCCCCGTCTGGTCGGCCGAGGATATCGGCACGGCCGAGGGCAGCATCGGGCTGGCGGGCTCTCCGACACAGGTCCACAAGGTCAACTTCGTGGTCCTGGAGAGCACCGAGAGCAAGACCATCTCCCCCACGCCCGAGGCTATCGCGGCGATGGTTGCGGAGCTGGTCCATGAATACATCGTCGGGTAGGCGCGAGATGAGTGAGCAGAAGCAAATCTGGGTATTCATCGAGCACACCGACGACCTGATCGCCGATGTGAGTCTCGAACTGACCGGCAAGGCCCGCGAGCTCGCGGACCAGCTGGGTTACGAAGTCGTCGGGCTGCTGTGCGGCTACAACGTCGACGCTCTGGCCCAGGACGTCATCGCCCACGGCGCCGACCGCGTCCTGCTGGCCGACGACCCGGAGCTGGCGCTGTATCGCACCCTGACCTACGCCCGCGTGGCGATCACGGAAGCGAAGAAGCGCAAGCCCGAGATCTTCCTGATCGGCGGGACTCCCAACGGCCGCGACTTCGCGCCGCGGGTCGCCAGCGCCCTGCGCTGCGGTCTGACGGCCGACTGCACGGAACTCCAGGTCGGCGACTACTTCGTCAAGAAGGAAGAGAAGACCTACGAGAACCTGCTCTTCCAGATCCGGCCCGCATTCGGCGGCAACCTGATCGCCACGATCGTCAACCCTCACACGCGGCCGCAAATGGCCACGGTCCGGGAAGGCGTCATGCGCAAGCCCGCTCTCGACGCCGCGCGCAAGGGTGTCGTCGAGAAGATCGCCCCGGCCTTCGAGCCCGGCGATCTCGCGCTCGAAGTTCTGAGCCGCCAGATCCGCAAGTCCACGGTCAAGCTCAAGGACGCTCCGGTCATCGTCGCCGGCGGCGCGGGCGTTGACGGGGCCGAGGAATTCGCGCTCCTGCGCGACCTGGCCAACCTGCTCGGCGGCGAAGTCGGCGCCTCTCGAGCGGCGGTGGACGCCGGCTATGTCGAGAAGGCTCACCAGGTCGGCCAGACCGGCACGACCGTCCGGCCGCGGCTCTACATCGCCGCGGGTATCTCCGGCGCGATCCAGCACCGGGCCGGCATGGACCAGAGCTCCAAGATCATCGCCATCAACACGGACCCCAACGCGCCCATGTTCCAGATCGCGCATTACCGAATCGTCGGCGACGTCGGCGAGGTGCTGCCCATGATCATCAAGACCCTGCGGGAGCGCTCCATGGATCAGCGAGACGCCGAATGAGTGAGAACTTCTTCCTCGACAACCCGGACATCCAGTTCCGGCTCGCCCAGATCAACCTGAGCGAAGCCATCGACCTCAAGGAATCCGGCTACAAGCAGTCCGACCAGTACCCGGGTGCGCCGCGCAACTACGCCGACGCCAAGGACAACTACTCGATCATCCTCGGCGTCATGGGCGAGATCTGCGGCGAACGCGTCGCGCCTCGGGCCGCGGAAGCGGATGAGGAAGGCGCCCATTTCGAGAACGGCGAGGTGACCTACACCGCCGCCACGATCGATGCCATCGAAGCCTTCCGCCAGGCCGGTCTCTTCGGAGCCATGCTGCCGCGTGAGTTCGGCGGCCTGAACCTGCCCGAGTCGATCTACTCGATGCTGGTCGAGATCGTGGCCCGCGCCGAGAGCGGTCTGATGACCGTCTACGGCCTACAGGAAATCGCCTCGATGATCGACGAATACGGCGATCAGGAAACCAAGGAACGGGTCCTCCCCCGCTTCGCCCGCGGCGAGGTTTCGGGCGCGATGGTCCTGACCGAAGCCGACGCGGGCTCGGACCTGGGCGCGGTCGCGACCAGGGCCACGCTCGACGAGGCCACCGGCCGGTGGACGCTCAACGGCGTCAAGCGCTTCATCACCAACGGCCTGGCCGACATTTCCGTCGTCCTGGCTCGCAGCGAGGAAGGCTCCTCGGATGCCCGCGGCCTGTCGATGTTCCTCGTGGAGAAGGACGACACCGTCAAGATCCGCCGCATCGAACACAAGATGGGCATCAAGTCCTCGCCGACGTGCGAGATCCAGTACAACAACACGCCCTGCACCCTGATCGGCAAGCGCCGCTTCGGGCTGATGCGCTACTCCATGAACCTGATGAACGGCGCCCGGCTGGCGGTCGCGGCCCAGGCCCTCGGCATCGCCGAGGCGGCCTACCGCGAGGCCGATCGCTACTCCAAGGAACGCATCCA
>Ga0302323_100002061_pt1 | contig 16340 bp, 15 predicted proteins | sample Fen_T0_3_FD_201950 | JGI IMG/M metagenome (GOLD analysis project Ga0302323, IMG submission 201950) | Peat permafrost microbial communities from Stordalen Mire near Abisko, Sweden - Fen_T0_3 | ecosystem: Environmental > Terrestrial > Soil > Wetlands > Permafrost | place: Sweden: Abisko... | reverse complement strand
TTCTGCGGTTCCGTTTTCTGCGGTTCCGTTTTCTGCGGTTCCGTTTTCTGCGGTTCCGTTTTCTGCGGTTCCGTTTTCTGCGGTTCCGTTTTCTGCGGTTCCGTTTTCTGCGGTTCCCATAACCGCGTTGGCGAAGGTGGGCTATGCCCACCGAAGCCAGAGCGCGGGAGGGTTTGGGAACCCTTTGAGGGTTCCCATGATAGTTGAGGAGAGAGTGGGAGTCGAACCCACGTTACCTTTCGGTAAACCTGATTTCGAATCAGGCGCCTTCGGCCACTCGGCCATCTCTCCAGTTGGGAGGGAAACGTATGCCGCGTACGCGGCAGAAGGTCAAGCCCTTGAAGGCCCATCGAGCGCCGCGGCAAAGTTCTTTCGACGCCCTATCCTTCCGTGCTACCTTGCCGCCCTAACCATCAGCAGTACCGAGGTGTTTGAAAATGAAATCGAGTAGCATGCCAGCCGTTCTCGTATTTTGTGCCCTGAGCGCGCTTGCCGCCTGTGGCGGATCGTCAGGGAGCAACGACGGTGGTTCATCGAGCGGCGCGACCTGCGACCCCGTCGCCTTCGCCATGCTCAACACCGCTGGCAGCAACGCCAAGGTCTGCGCTGCGACCACCCAATGCATCGCCAGCAGCTGCGCCGACGCCGCCAAGGAGTGCGCAGGGCCCGACTACGCAAGCGGTGTCTACGCCGGCACCTGCGGCAGCTACTTCGATTGCGTGAAGACCTGCAAATGCCAAAAGGCGTGCGTAGACAAGTGCGATCCAGGCACGCTCGACTGCGCTAGCTGCCTCAGTGTCAAGCTGGCCTTGGGCTGCACCCTGACCTGCGCATCGGCCATCGCGTCTTGTGGCAAGTAAGCGCTAGTCACCGCGCTCTGCCCGATAGTCCGCCATCGACAAGCCAGGGTAGGCCTTCTGCCACTGCGACGATAGCAGCGCAGCCAGTCTTGGATAGCTAGGACTGTCGGTGCGTAGGGCGATGCCATGGAAGAAGGCATCCGGATAGAATTCGTAGTGCTTCCAGAATTGGTCGCTGTCGAGAATATCCCGCAGCATCTGCGTGTGATCCGCGTGGGGCAGCCAGATAACGTCGGGGCTGCGGCGAAAGAGCTCAGGCGCGGAGAATCCATGCCGCGCAAAATACGGATCGTGCAGGCCAAGCATGTCGATGATGGTGACCTGCGGAGCCAGAGCGCCGGGCAGGCCGTGCTCGGACATGGCGAAGCTGGTGCGTGCTAGCGATGCGGCGGCCATGTCAGCGACGGCATGGGCTGCCTGCCACGAATCGAGATCGGGCAAAGGCGCTTGTGCCGAGGTGTGAAAGCCGCCCGCAGGCGCGAGTTGCTGGGACTGCACGCGACCGCTGTACCGATCGGCCGCCATCGATAGCGCCAGACTGCCGACCAAGACCATGCCTGCGGCCAGGCCGGCGCGCCGGAGCATCGTCGTAGGACCGGCCGCCCGGCCAGCGTGAACGCGCACCAGCCACGCGTCGAATTCGAGCGCTCCCGCTGCGAAGAAGTAGGGCAGGAACGGAAAATAGAACCGGCCCAGGTGGCCCATGATCTGGTTGAAGCGGCCAAGCACCAACATGGTTGCGAGCGCTGGCAGAAGCAGCGCCACTGCCCGACGCAGGCCCGCGCGATCCGCAGACAAGATCAGCACAACGACGTAGGGCCAAGCCGAAAGTCCAAACACCTTGAGGAACAGAAAGGGATTCCAGCCGAATTCGCCAGCGAAGCCGCCATAGTACCCAGGCTGCTTGGCGAAGAAGGAGAGCGGCAGCGGTGAACCCAACCAGCGCCATTCGGCAAACGCGAGAGCCACGAGCATTCCACCCAAAATCAAAGTGAACGCAGCAAGCGGCTTTCCTTTCGGCTGAGGTGCAAGCAACACGACGGCCAGAACCGGACAGGCAAGCGCGCAGAGCACATTGTCGGGCCGGGCGAGCACGGCCAAGAGCGCAGCCAGCGCCGCCCACAACGCCCGCGCCAGGTTCGGCGCTTGTGCGAATTGCAGGGTACAGAACACCAGCACCGCATTGGCCAGCGCCGAAACCATGGTGTCCATGCCCGTGCCGGCGTGGAAGCCGAAAGCCTCGCGAAATGCCACCAGCGGCAAGACCACCGCCGCCCAGAAGATCCAGTTGCGCTGCAGCCGTGGATGGCGGCTGCACAGTGCCGTGATCCCGACCAGCGCAGCCAGGAAGCCAATCGCGGCTCCGCCAGACGCGGTCTGCAGCACTGCCGCTGGTGCGAGGGATGAGATGGCCTTGACGAAGGCAACCACCGCTACGTGAAGCAAACTGGTCACGCCATACACCGACCCCTCGCCGGCATTCCACGCCAGGCCCTGCCCAGCCAGCAGATGAATGGCGTAGCGCAAATACATGTACGCGTCGTCGAAGTCGGTCGGCGCCGCACGGGCCAGGGCCACAAGGCGCGCAGTGGCCAAACCCGCGACCGCCACAAGCCCAAGCAGGCACGGCAGCAACCGTCGGCGCGCGTGATGAGCCTGCACGGTCACCTTTCTTCAGCCTCGCCGCGCAGACGTTCGAGTTGCTGCCTGGCCGCGGGCGCCGACAGGTGATGGGGCGAGCGCGCAAGCAGGGCCTTGAATGCGGCCACAGCCTCACTGCCGCGGCCCAGCGCGACCAAGCACATGCCACGGCCGAAGGTCGCCTCGTCGTTGCGAGGGTCGCGCGCGAGCACGCTTTCGAAATCCATGAGGGCCTCGGTCGGCTGGCCCATCTTCAGCAGGGCGAAGCCATGATTGATGTGGGCCACGGGCTCGGTCGCGCCATCGAGCAGTCGCGCTGCCTTGGCCGGATCCCCAAGTTGCAGGGCAAGAATTCCTGCTGGCTCGCGCGCGCCCACGCTGCACGAGGTGGAACTGTCCGCAGTCATCGCTGCTTCGTAGTGGCGAAGTGCAGCGCGAGCAGCCCCGTTGAATCGATGGTAGTCACCCACCAGCCGCTGCCATTCACAAGCGGACATCATGGCCCCGGCCGGCGGCTCTTCGAGCGTCGTGGACGTCAGGCCGCTCGCCTGCGAATAGGAAAAGGTGAGCGGAATTTCGGGTAGGTCGCCCCGCGAAGACCGGCGGACGAAGACCAGTCCGTCGTTCGCGCGGTAGACCAGCGCCCACAAACTGGGATCGAAAAGCGCGCCGCGCGGATTGACCGATGGGAAGGTCACGAGCGCGGACGTGACGTCGAATCGGTCGAGAAGGCGTTGCCATTCGGCGCGAGACAGGTCGGACCGGCGAAGCACGGCGTGAAACGCATCGGGGTAACCGTTGATGCGCGGATCTTGAAACACGCGGTAGCGCGGCCACCCCCGCCAGGTCAGGTAGGAGCCGACCTCGAGATCGTTGTACATGCGTTCGCGCAGCCCGTTTTTCTCGACAAAGTCGACTGCGGCGAGCGGCACGAGGTCGGCTTCCAGTCCGATGTCGAAAACACGACCGCCCTCAAGGGCGGAAGCCACGCGCGGCGCCGCGGTCAAAGCCACCAGCAGCCCAGCCGAGAGCCTGGCCGGCCATCGTTGGCCTAACCACGGCGCCAGGCGCGTGCACGCGACGGCCAGCGCCGGGCACGACAGCATGGCGAACTCGGCCACGAAGCGAATGCGCAGCCCGCCGAGGATTCCCAAGGCTGCGCAGGGCAGAAGTACGCGCGTGGGCAGCAGGGATGGCAGCCCTCGTCTCACCAGCGGTAACAAACCAGCCAGCAGCAACCCGGCCATCAGAAAGAAGAACGGCCCGTCGAGCGGCCACTGCGCGTGTCGGTATTCCTGCAGCGGGCGCAGGTACGGCATGCGAAAGTGATTCCCGATGTAGGTCAGGGCGCGAAAACCCGACGGCGTGGCGAACATGAACGGAATCATGGCCAGCGCCACCTTCACCGCCCGGCGCGCTTCGGCGAAAAGCCCATCCCGCCAGGCGCCGAGCGCGTAGAGAAGAAGCACCGTCGGCGCGAGAAAGAAGCACGAGTTGGCGTTGGCCCACGCAAACCCGCCGGGCACCAGCAGCCACAGCAAGCGCGGCTGCTTGGCCTCGGCGCGTTCGATGGCCAGCAAGAGCGCGGCCAGGCCCAAGAACGTGACCAGGTGGGGGCGCTCGACGAAGCGCGGCTCTGCCGCCCACGCGGCCAGGGCCAGAATCAGCACGGCCGGCGCCACCGCGGCACCGCGCCGTACGGCCACCCGAAAGAGCAACGCCCACGCACCCAGCACGAAGGCGGTCTTCAGCAACACCGTCCCGGGTAGCCCACCCGCGCGATGGGCCAGCGCCAGAACGATCTGGAACAGCCAGGCCAGGTTGATGTCCGTGGCCTGCGGATAGGTGAACGAAAACAGGTTCTCCGTCGGCACGCGCGCGCTGCCCAGCACGTACTCACCCAGGCGTAGATTGAAGAAGACATCCGTCTCATCCATGGGGACGAGGCAGCGCCCGGCCACGAAGAGCAGGAGCAGTGCGATCACGCGAGGGCATCATGCCCAAGCTGGCGATCGGTGCAACAGGCGAAACAACAGGTTAGGCAACAAGCTAAGCTAGCGGCTCGTCAGGAACGCTCCCCCTCGGTCGGACGTCACCCACCGTTGGCGTTCCTGACGAGCCCTATACAACTAAGTTAGGAACGCATAAGCAAAGGGGTTGTCTGGACGGGCTTCGGAGGCGCGTCTTCGCTCTCGATGCGGGCGATGGAAATGTATTTGATCCGGAACGAGTTCCCACCCAGCCTACTCAAGCCCCAGTCCATGGCATCCTGGAGATCGGAGAACAGGGCCAGTGGTTGGTGTGAGCGGTCGGGGATGATGGCAAAGCAACATGGAATCATGATGGCGCCACCTATTGCACTCTGCATGCCAACCACGACCACGTGTATTTTCAATATCTTACGTCGACCAGGACAGAGTCGATCTCAATCCGCGCGATCTCAACTTGTACCGGGTTGAGATCGCGGCCTGGTGTCTCGGCCCCCCAGGGATGGCATCAGCGACGCGGGCGCGGCAGTCCCATGGACGCGAGCTTCTTGACCAGGGTTCGGCGGGCGATGCCCAGCAGGGCCGCGGCCCGTGTCTGGTTGCCAGCACACAGCGCTAGCGCCTCTTGGATTTGTTCCAGCTCGGCCGACTCTGAGGGCTTCTTGTCGCGGGCGAGGACGATCTCCATCGTTCGGTCCGTCTTGCGCGGAAGGAGGCGCTGGCGATTCGGATCGATATCGTCCACGGTCAGTGTGTTCGAGGTGGACAGCAGAACCGCGCGCTCCACGCAGTTGCGCAACTCGCGCACGTTGCCGGGCCACGGCTGTTCTTCCAGGAAACGGAGTGCGTCCGCCGCCAGCTCGGGCTGGCCCTTGCGGCCCAGTGCCTCCGCGGCTTCTCGCGCGAACAACTTGGCCAGGGGCGCGATCTCCGTGCGGCGCGTGCGCAGGGGAGGTACCTCCACGGCAACGCCACTCAGGCGAAAATAGAGATCCTCGCGAAACTGTCCCTTGCGAATCCGATCGCGCAGATCGCGATTGGTGGCGGAAATGAAGCGCACATCCAGCTTGCGTACGCGTGTACCGCCAAGGGGAATCACCTCGCGCGTCTCGATCACGCGCAGAAGCTTGGCCTGAATTGTCAGCGGCATTTCGCCGATCTCGTCGAGCAGCACGGTGCCGCCGTTGGCGGTCTCGAACAGTCCTGGCTTGGCCGCGCGCGCCCCGCTGAAGGCACCCGCCTCGTGGCCGAACAACTCGCTTTCGAGCAGGTTCTCGGCGAACGCCGAACAGTTGAGGCGCAAGTAGGGCTGGTGCTTGCGCGGTGAACGGTCGTGGATGGCGGCTGCCACCACTTCCTTGCCCACGCCGGTTTCGCCCATGAGCAGGACCGCGATGGTTCCTGGGGCGATGCGATCCACAAGCTGGAACAGCTTCTTCATGGCCTCGGACTCCACCACCAGATCCCCATAGGGCGAATCGGAAGCTTGCGCTGGCTTGCCCGACTTGAGCGCCCGGATGTGTTCGCTGGCCATGATCACTTCGCGAACCGACGAATTGCCCTCGCGACCCGGCTTCTCGAAACTCGCGGCGCTGGCCAGCTGGTGGACCACCAAGGAGGCGCCGCCGATCAGGACCGCAACGCCTGGCGGAACTGGACCTTCGCCGTCCTGAGGAAGACGCCTGCCACCCACGCGCGTGCCGTTGGCGCTGCCCATGTCCACGACCGTAACTTCGCCATTGCGAATCTTGAGCACGGCGTGATTGCGCGACACCGACGGGTTGGCAAGGACGATGTCGCTATCCTCGGCACGACCGACGCTCAGCTCTCCGGATTCCGGCATGGGCATCATGCGCGATTCCTTGGCCTCGACCACGGTCAGCCAAAGCTCGGTCTTCAGGCTCGAATCATCGCGATCGTCGATCAAGGTCCTTTGCAGGGCCTTGCCGCCTGGGGTCGAGTTCGCGGATGAAGAGACGCGCGCCATGTGGCTCCATCATATGCCATGAACCGATGCATTTTGGGTGAAGACCGGCTGACACCGGTCGTCGAAGCTAAGGGTTGCTAGGGAAGGGTCCGAAGGCGCGGTCGCGGCGCTTCAGAAAGCTATAGTAGGACAGCTTCTGTCCCGGAAGCGAGGTCGTCGCGCGCACCCATTCGTAGCCCGCGGGCGCTCCACCGTTGTCCACCGGGCAAGAGCCGCCGAGACAGTAACGGTGCGTAATGAGGGTCGGTTTGCGCGACACCATGTACTCGTCGCTGCCCCATTTCTGATGGCCCGGCCGGGTTGACACGGTCATGCGAGGATCGTGGGCGATGGTGGCGTCCACCAAGCCAAAGACGTCATAGGCCGGAATCTCTGAATAGTATGGAATCACACCGGCTCCACCGACGGTCATCAGATCATCGGGCGCCTTGTTGGCGCCAAGCCATTGGCCGACCGGGATGCGCTCTTCGGCGTAGGTCTTGAGGTACACCGGCATGTCGATGCCGTTGTCGGCACCAACGAACGTCAGGGCCACGCGCGTGGTGTGCGCGCTGCCAACGATGAATCCAGCACCCACGGTGGCCAAGGCAAGGCCCGAAACCCAGGCCCCAAGGTAGGGACAGAAGCGCGCGTAGATGCGACGCACGGATTCGGCAAGCACCACGGCACCGAGGGGAATCACGGGCAGGATGAACCGGTACAGACCCATGAAATCGCCGCCCACCTTCAGCACGTAGGCGGCAAAGGCCAGCCACACCAGCGCGGCCAGCAGACGCAGGTCCTGGCGGCGCTCGTCGTCCCGCGCGGCACGGCCAAAGACGGCGAGCAGCACCAGGAAATGCGCGCCGTAGTCCTCGCTGAATCGCCGCAGGTAATAGGCGCCAAGCTTCCAGGTTCCACTGGCGCCCGACGACTTGACATAGAAGGTGTTGGGGAACGGCCAGCCGTAGTAGCGCCAGCGCCAGAGGAAGTACGGCGCGAAGAGTGCAATGAAGAGCCCGAGCCAGGCCAGCTCGAACTTGCGCGGCAGCAGGCGGTGCTCGCGCCGCAGGTTGGTGAGCAGACGGAACAGCGAGACCAAGGCGAAAAACAACGCGCCCTCGGGTCGGGTCATGGCCGCAAAGGCGAACGCCACGGCGCTGGCGCAGCCCTTGCCCATCGTGACCTCGGCCAGAACAAGATCGAACCCCAGCGTGACAAGAAAGGTGAAGAGATGGGTTTCGAGGCCGCCGCTGCACCAGCAGGCATAGGCGCCCATGCTCGCCAGCAGCACGGGTGCAACCAAGTGCCAGCGCGAGCGCTGCTCGCCGGCCAGGCGCAGCGACATGCGCACCACCACCGCCAGCGTAGCGATGCCAAGCGCCACGCCGAGGAAACGCGACAGGGCCACCGGACCGAATCCCAACTTGATGCCCAGGGCGAGCAGCACGGTCCACAAAAAATTGGTGTAGCCTTCGACCCGTTCGCCCAGGTTGAAGACCAGCTGGCCCGACAGGGCCAGGTTGCGCGCGTAGCGGAACGAGATGTAGGCGTCGTCGGTCACGAAATCGAACAGGCGGGCGTGCGGGATGAGCACGGCCGTGGCCAGGATGATCGCGTAGTACCGCCTTAGAAATCTCTTCATCGCGCGGACCGCGCTTCTACCGTGCCAGGCACGACTCAGCCGAAAGTTCCACCGTCGAAGCCCCACAGGGCGCCGTCGGCATTCGTGAATTCGATGTAGATGCGATCCTGAGGCAAGGCCAAGGCCTTGGCGATGGCTTCGCACAGGACTTGCGAAAGATGTTCGATCTTGTCGTCGGGCAGCTGGCCCACGTTCTTGAACTCGGCGTAGCACGCGGGCTCGCGGCTACCCGCGAAGCTCATCGCCATGCGCGGGACCAGGGCGACCATCACGTAGCGTTCGGGCTTGCCCAGCTCGTGTGCGAGCAGGGTTGAAAACGACTTGAGCATTTGCGCCAACGCTGGCTCATCGGGCTGCTTGGCGGATGAGAACAGATTGAGGAGCGGCATGGGCCCAATGTATCAGCCCTTCGGGCGGCGAGTAAGGTCGATGCGTGAGCGATGAACCTGCAGCCGCAAGGTCGAACGCGACTCGGGGCGTTTGGTTTTCTTGCCGAGCTGGCGCCGCGCATCGGCCACGGCGCGCCCCAGGCGCATCTGCGTCTCCAGCGTCGACGTCAGGGCGCCCGCCAGCGCGGCCTCTAGATCCTGTGCCATCGCGCTGGCGGTTGGATGCCGCTCCACTGGCGTGCGCGCGAGGGCGCGGCTGATGGCGAGCACCAGCATCTTGGGCAACCCCGGACGCTCGGTGCTAACCGCCGGAACCTGCCCGCGATGGATGGCGCGCATCACCTCGCGGTCGTTTTTGCCCGTGAACAGCGGATGCCCAGCCAGCGCTTCCCACAGCACCGAGCCCAGCGAAAACAGATCAGAGTGCGGACTGGCTTGCGCGCCACCCACCAGCTCGGGCGCGAGATAGCCGAGCTTGCCCTTGATGAACCCCGGCGTGGTCAGCACGCTGGTGCGATCCCGCGCGCGCGCCAGGCCGAAGTCGGACAGCTTGACCGCTCCGCCAACACCCAGCAGCAGATTCTGCGGCGAAACGTCGCGATGAACGATGGGCACCGGCGTGCCGTCGGCCGCGTGTCGTTCATGGGCCGCAGCCAGCCCGCGCAGGGCGCCGATGCCGACCAGCGTGGCGAGCGGCCACGGGATGCGCTCTTGGCGGGCGCGGTAGTAGCGCAAAAGGCTGCCCATGTCCAAGCCCTCGATCCACTCGGTGACCAGCCAGTACGACCCCTCGCTGTCGTCGACGAAATCGAGCACTTGCACGATGTTGGGGTGAAGCAGGCACGACCCTAGGCGCGCCTCCTCGACGAACATGGCCACCTGCCGATCCTGTTCGCGCAGTTCCGGCTTCATCTGCTTGAGCGCTACGGGCCGGGAAAACCCAGCTGCCCCGTGCATGATGCCACGCCAGACCACCGCCATGCCGCCTTCGCCCGCCCGGTCGAGCAGCTCGTACTTGCCAGCGATGAGCGGCACCCCTGAACTGTCGCGTCCCTTCATCCCACCTGAGATTATAGACGCAATCGTTGGACGACGTGGTTAGTTGTCGGTGCCGAGGGCGTCCAGGGCGGCTTCCAGGTGGTCGCGCGTGTGCCCATCGTTTCGCCGCGTGCACACCTCGATGCCCTTGCCGTATAGGGCACGGGCTTCCTCCAGCCGCCCAAGACCGGTCAGCATCTCGCCAGCCGGCGCGTAGGAGGCGATGTAGTCCGGGTGCTCCGCGATGAGCGATTCGAATTCTCGCCAAGCGCCCTCGCTGTCGCCCGAAGTCTTGAGCTCCATGGCCAAGGCATAGCGGGGAAAGGGATCCTGCGGCCGTTTCTCGGCGAACGAGCGCAGCATCTCCAGCCGCGGATTCTTCGGATCGGAGCTCAGGACACCACCCAGGGCCGGCCCGGACCGGGGATCTCGTTGACCGGTGACGCCGCGAGAATCCGATTGCTGCCGTCGACGCGAATCACCGTGGGCTTCCACGCCTTGGCCTCGGCTTCGTCCACACCTTCCGCGAAGGTGGCCAGGATGACCACGTCGCCCGGCTGCACAAGGCGAGCCGCAGCCCCGTTGACGCAAATCACGCCCGAGTCGGCTTCACCCGGGAGAGCATAAGTTTCGATGCGGGCCCCATTGGTCGCGTCCCAGATGGCAACCTTCTCGTAGGGCAAGATGTCCGCGGCGCGCATGAGCACTTCGTCGATGGTGACCGAACCTTCATAGGCCAGATCGGCGTGCGTCACGGTGGCGCGGTGGATTTTCGATTTGAACATCGTGCGTTTCATGGAGTTCTCCGTCCCGGCCGGTCGCCCGGTCCAGGCAGTCTGTCCACCCCTATCCTGTCCGAAAGGTTCGTGCTGTCAATGCCCACACTGGCCGTCCTTGACCTTCATGGGATTCGCGTTGACCCGCGCGGGACCATCGCTCAAGGTGAACAGGAGGAGCCCCAAGCCCCGACGCGGCGACGCCAACCATGGAAAAAGACTTCACGCGCTTTATCGGGGTGGATCTGGGCGGTGGCAAGGGCAAGAACACCGCGCTGGCCGTGCTCGAACGAACGCGCGATGGGGTGACGGTCACGCAGCTCAGCCCGAAAGCGAAAGAGGCTCCGCTCTACGACGCTGCTCTGGTTTCGGCGTTGCTCAGCCGCAGCGAAAATACGGTCATCTGCGTCGATGCTCCGCTGACCCTGCCGCCTTGCCTTCGCTGTACTGAACCCGTATGCCCAGGACAGGATGCCTGCGTCGATGCCGAGGTGCTGACCATGCGCGCCTTGGCCACGCCAGAGCCCGGCGCGGGCCGCGACCATCGTCGTGGCAAACCCATGGTCACGCCCTACACCCAGCGAGCCACGGATCTCTACCTGCGCAGCCGTGGAATTCGGGCGCGCGAAACCTTGGGCCAAGCCATGGGACCGCTGACCGCGCGGGCAGCCCACCTGGTGCGCGCCCTGGGCCAGCGCTTCCGCCTGAACCACAACCTGATCGAGGTCTTTCCGCGCGCCACCATCGAACTGCTCGGCTTTCGCGAGCCCTACCGAAAGCGCGTCGACCGCCGTATCGATATCCTGGCCGCCCTACCCGACCTGAGTTTCGGGCCCGGTGTATGGCGCGAGAAGTGTCGGCAGAGCGACCACATCTTCGACGCTGTCGTGTGCGCCTACACGGGCTACCTGCGCAGCCGGGACGGCTGGAAGATCTCGCCAACGGGGGGCGATCCCGTGGATCCACAGGGTTGGATCTGGATTCCCCCCGAGCCAGTTCTGCCGCCCGCAGCTCCGCCCAATCCGACCAACGCCGGCAAAGACGAGAACACAGGCAAATCATCAGCGGCGGAGCGGCTCCGCCTGCGCTGAACTCATTGGCTCCCTAGCTGGCGACCGCGCCTTCTTTGTGCAGTTCCTCGTGTAGGTCATCGCGCATGTCGTCGTGCATGTCATCGTGATCATCTTGGCGAGGAAGCTCGTCCGAGGTCTTGTCTGGCGCGGTCAGGTCAACCGGAGTCCCTCCTAAAAGAGAGGTAGCGCCTCGTTCGCGAAGGAACTCAAGGAACACGATGGCGGTCGGCATTTCCGCGGCGGGGATCTCGTCGATGAGCTCGCGCGCTTGGCGACGCAAGATTTCGCCCGGCGATTCGCCCGTCGGAATGATGTGCGTGACCTCCGCGGTTTCCGCGCGGGCCACAACCCGGCCCCAGGGTGGCGGGTTGGACGACTCGATGTGAAGGTGGTCGAGCCAAGTCTGGATGTGCAGATGGAGCAGCTCCGAGCGATAGGCGAACCAACGCTCCCTCTCCGCCGGGAACGCGAGCAGGACATCCTTGAACCTGCGGAACGCTCCCTTGCCGTCGATGGCGACCAGCAGGCGCTCGCGCAGAGGCAGATCCTGAACCGCGCCTACGAAGCGCTCCATCCAGCGATACTGCTCGCGCGATGAAGCAGGATCGATGCGAAGAAATCGATCCGGATTGTTGGAAACCTTCGCCCGCCGGGCTGCCGCGTCCGGCTCGCCTTCAGCAATGGAAAGCAAATCTCCATTTTCAAGGTCGAGGAAACTTTCCTGCTCGGGAGAGTTCCGCTCGAAAGCAATTTCCAGGTCGCTCCAATTAATAGTGATCGCCGACATCTGTTCAACTCCTCCGGCGATCCCCTCCCACAAGGAGCGCCGAAAAATTAGCACTGATTTACCCTAGCCTAGAATTAGCGAGAGCACTTTGCAATGTCGTAACAGTCCAGCTACACGATTGTTGTTGCCTTGCGCGGCTCGCTGCTCGGGACGGCGCGGACATAGCGGGCCTTGACTTTGCCAGCTTCCGCCCTAATATCCGTTCCTCGCACTTCACCCCGGAGGCTCCATTGGCTCGCGTAACTGTTGAAGATTGTTTGGATAAAGTCCCGAACCGCTTCGCCCTCGTCATTCTGGCGGCAGAACGCGCGCGCCACCTTGCGGGCCGAGCCGTCCCACTGGTCAAGTGCGACAACAAGCCAGGCGTCACCGCATTGCGCGAAGTGGCACAGGGCTCGGTGCGCTTCAACGAGAACGTGGAAGGCACGGTCAGGGCCTACATCGCCGAGATGCGCGCCCGCGGCGCCCGGCCAGAGCGCGAGCGCACGCTCGCCAAGTACGCCAGCCACACCTAGGCATCTGCGCAAGGACTCGAAAAGACGGCCTGCAAAGGCCAGGCGCGAAGGGCCGGCTCACCACCGGCCCTTTTCCTTTTTGTGCGCTAGCGCTTCTTCGAGGCAGCAGATTTGGTCGGTGCACGTCGACGGGGACTCGCCCGCGGTGCGGGCTGGCTCCGGTCCACGTCCGAGATGAATCGGACCTTCCTGTAGAGCACGCAGCCCGGGATTCCGGGCTTGCACTCCTTGCGAAGTAGCAGGCACTGATCGTCGACTTGATATCGGCAGCCCCACCCTGACATGGCGCACGCAATCTACGATATTGCCAGCTCAATACCCACCCGAGCTTTGCCCCGAGCCTTGCGTCCTGGGACCGCATCGCGATTCGCCATGTACGGCTGCTTCTCGCTGTGAAAAATCCTACAATGAGGAGCCGAAATGGGCGCATACTTCGCACGCCCAGAGGGCCCAACCGTCGGCCGGGAGAAGCACATGAGTAGCCATCACGAATCGTCGACTGCGAGCCACAGTTTGGCCGCTCGACTGGAGAAAGAAGGCGAAGTCAGCGTTGCGGACTGCTACCAGTGCGGCAAGTGCACGGCTGGCTGTCCCGCGGCCGAGGACATGGACGTCGCCCCGTCGCAGGTCCTGCGCTTGTTGCAGACCGAAGCGCCCAACCACGAAGAACGCGCGCTCAAGTCGCTGGCGATTTGGATGTGCATTGGCTGCGAGACCTGCGTCACGCGCTGCCCGCAGGAAGTGGATCTGCCGCGCACCATGGATTTCCTGCGCCAGGAAGCATTGGCACGCAACGTGGCCAACCAAAACGCCGACGACGTGGTGGCCTTCCACAAGGCGTTCCTGAACTCGGTCGAGAAAGCCGGCCGCCTGTTCGAGTTCGGCATGGTCGGCGACTACAAGCTGCGCACCGGGCACTTCTTCAAGGATCTGGGCATCGCGCCCACCATGTTCTTCAAGGGCAAGCTGGGACTGTTCCCGCACGGCGGCGCCAACAAGCGCGAGGTGGCCGAGATCTTCGCGCGCGCCCGGGCCGTGAAGAAGGAGTCCCAAACATGAAAGTCGGTTACTTTCCCGGCTGCTCGCTGCAAGGATCGTCGCGCGACTTCGCCGAGTCACTCCATGCCGTGGCCAAGGCGCTGTCTATCGAGCTTTGCGAAGTCCCCGAATGGAACTGTTGCGGTGCCAGCTCGGGCCACATGATCGAGCACCTGGTTTCCGTGGCCTTGCCCATCAACGTGCTGCTCAAGGCGCAGAAGGCCGGCCTCGACCAAGTGATGGCCCCGTGCGCGTCCTGCTACAACCGGCTGGCCACCGCCAGCCATGAAATCGCCCATTCACCGACCACGAAAGCCCAGGTCGAGAAGGTGCTGCAAACGAAGATCGGCAAACTGCCGCGCGTTCTGAACGTGGTCGAGCTACTGGCACAAGTCGCGGACCAGATCAGCGCCAAGGTCAGCAAGAAATTCGAGCAGACGGTGGCCTGCTACTACGGCTGCCTGCTGGTCCGGCCCGCGAAAATCACCGGCTTCGACCGCACCGAGGATCCCGTGGAAATGGACAAGCTGGTGGCCGCGGTCGGGGGCAAGTCCATCGACTGGAATTTCAAGACCGAGTGTTGTGGCGCCTCGTTCTCGGTGTCGAAGACATCGGTCGTCGGCCGCCTGGGCGCCAAGATCATGCACGACGCTGTGGCAAGAAAGGCCGAGGCCATCGTGGTCGCATGCCCCATGTGCCATTCCAACCTCGATTTGCGCCGAGGCGAAATCAACCAGCGCCTCGACACGAAGACCGATATCCCGGTGCTCTTCATCACCCAGGTCATCGGCCTGGCGCTCGGCCTCTCCGCAAAAGAGCTGGGCCTTGGGCGCCACTTCGTGCCGGTAACATTCCCCGCCAAGCCCGCCGCGGTGGCGGCGGTTCCCTAAGGAGTCACGATGTCACGCGTTGGCGTCTTCATTTGCCACTGCGGCGAGAACATCGCCGGAACCGTGGACGTTGCCGCTGTCGCCAAGGCGGCCATGGACATGCCCGGCGTGGTCCACGCCGTCGAGTACAAGTACATGTGCTCGGATCCTGGGCAGACCATGCTCAAGGATGCCATTCGCGACAAGAAGCTCGACGGCGTGGTCGTGGCCGCCTGCTCGCCGCGCATGCATGAGCCGACGTTTCGGCGAACAGCAGAAGAGGGCGGCATCAATCCCTACCAGTGCGAGATGGCCAACCTGCGCGAGCACTGCTCGTGGGTGCATGAAAAGGGCGAGGCGACAACGGCAAAGGCCGTGGATCTGGTCCGCATCCAAGTCGAGAAGGTCAAGCGCAACCACCCGCTCAAGCCCATCCGCGTGCCCATCACCAAGAAAGCGCTCGTGCTCGGTGGCGGCATCGCCGGCATTCAGGCCGCGCTCGACATCGCCAACACCGGCAGCCCGGTCTTGCTGGTGGAAAAGTCGCCCTCCATCGGCGGCCACATGAGCCAGCTTTCCGAAACCTTCCCGACCCTCGACTGCTCGCAGTGCATTCTCACCCCGCGCATGGTCGAGGTGGCGCGCCACCCACTCATCACGCTGTACACCTATTCCGAGCTGGAGAAGCTGGAAGGCTTCATCGGCAATTTCAAGGCGACCATTCGCAAGAAGGCGCGCAAGATCGACGAGAAGCTGTGCAACGGCTGCGGCGTGTGCCAGCAGAAGTGCCCGGTCAAGAAGATCCCCGACCAGTTCAACGAGGGACTTTCCAATCGCGCGGCCATCTACGTGCCCTTCCCGCAGGCCGTGCCCAACAAGCCGGTCATCGACCTGGACAATTGCACCTACTACAAGACCGGCAAGTGCAAGGCCTGCGAGAAGCTGTGCCCGACCAAGGCCATCCGCTTCGACCAGGAAGACCAGATCGAAGTGCACGACATCGGCGCGGTGGTACTGGCCACTGGCTACAAGACCATGCCCGTTAGCAATTTTTCGGAATACGGCTACGGCAAGTACAAGGACGTCATCGACGGCATGAAGTTCGAGCGCCTGGCCTCGGCGTCGGGGCCCACGGGTGGCGCCATCAAGCGTCCGTCCGACGGCAAGACCCCCGAGACCATCGTGTTCATCGCCTGCGCCGGCAGCCGCGATCGCCTCAAAGGCGTGCCCTACTGTTCGAAGATCTGCTGCATGTATACGGCCAAGCACGCAATGCTGTACCAGCACAAGGTGCACGGCGGAAAAGCCACCGTCTTCTACATGGACATCCGCGCCGCCGGAAAGAACTACGACGAGTTCGTCCGCCGCGCAGTCGAGGAAGATGGCGTGAAGTACGTGCGCGGCCGCGTGTCGCGCGTGTTCGAGGACAACGGGCAACTGGTGGTCAAAGGCGTGGACACCCTGCTCGGCGCCGAGCAAGTCGAGATCCGCGCCGACATGGTCGTGCTAGCCACGGCCGTGCAAGCGCAAGACGGCGCTGAACAGCTGGCGCAAACGCTGCACGTCTCGTACGACCCGTACAAGTTCTTCGCCGAGGCCCACCCCAAGTTGCGCCCGGTGGAAACCAACACCGCGGGCATCTTCCTGGCCGGCGCCTGCCAGGCCCCGCGCGACATTCCTGAAACCGTCGCCCAGGCCAGCGGCGCCGCGGTCAAGGTGGCGGGCCTGTTCTCGCAGCCCGAGCTGACCCGCGAG
>Ga0302323_100002060_pt1 | contig 16344 bp, 19 predicted proteins | sample Fen_T0_3_FD_201950 | JGI IMG/M metagenome (GOLD analysis project Ga0302323, IMG submission 201950) | Peat permafrost microbial communities from Stordalen Mire near Abisko, Sweden - Fen_T0_3 | ecosystem: Environmental > Terrestrial > Soil > Wetlands > Permafrost | place: Sweden: Abisko... | reverse complement strand
TCATTGAATAACCCGTTATTTTGTCATTGAATACCGGTTAATCCGTGATTGAATGGACTCTGCAAGCCACGCCATACGTGACCTGTAGACCACCTAAAAAACTTAAAAAAGGTAAAAAAAAGAAAAAAGGGCAAAATTCCCGCTAGCGCTCAAAATCAAAAGCCCGGAAACCTGTTTTTTGACGTGAATACAGCCTCCAAAAGCAAGCCTCCATCTCCTAAAACTAACGCACAAAATAACGCCAATCATCTGTTGATTAACACCAAAGCCGCCAAAATCCGGCCAGTGTTTTTTTACCTTCTTATCAAGCCGCTGTAAGGCATTGATAAATATAATAAGGTGGTGGGTCGTGCGCGATTCGAACGCGCGACCATCGCATTAAAAGAGCGATGTTTAAAATATGTTATCAATAATATCAATGACTTACTTATTAACTTTGCCAGTTAACCCTTATTAAGCATTATTTAGGCTTAACTGTACCAGCCAATATTAGGGAAGGGTTAAATTATTACTTACGTTAGTGGTAAACATACGCTATACTTTAGGAAAGTTCAGCAACCCGCTGAACATAACGAGATACAAAATTGACTGATAACACAGAAAACTTAGTGTTTGAGATTCTAAAATCTATCCAGGCTGATAGTCGCGATATAAAAAAAATTCAAGTCGATATTTTATACAGAATGTCCCGGCTTGAAACGGCAATGTTATCGGTTAAGCGGGAGGTTAATGACGGCTTCGAGGCAGACATACACCAAAACCGATGGAATGACCGTATCAATGAACGATTGGAGCGTATTGAGAAGAGGCTGGAACTAAATGACTAATCCTGCCGCCCTGTTAGTCTCGCTACGCCCAAAAAAGCAGTACACCTGCCCTTTGTGTGGCGATACCCGTACAGCAGTTATTTCGCGGACAACGAGTGATGTATGCAAGAAATGCCGGTGCAGGCTGCTCATGCAGAAACTAAACAATAAGAGAAAATGATGGCCACAATAACTTTTGATACCCAAGAATTAGTCAATGAGCTTGAAAATAGCGGGTTCACGCGCCAACAATCAGAAACCGTTGTGACAGTCCTGAAAAGAGCGCAAGGCGAATTAATCAATAAAGCGGATTTAAGAGAACTGGAATTACGTCTTGACTCAAAAATAAGTGATATAAAATATGACCTGATTAAATGGATTGCAGGCATGTTGCTGGCTCAGGTTGCCGTCATCGCCGCGCTTGTGAAACTGCTTTAGCTATTTATCCAGCAACCCGTTCCGGCCATTCCTGCGCCGTTCTTCGCCACTCCACTCAGCCTGCAGCTTGCTCTGAATGATAGCGTTTAAATCCTGAAGAATGGTATTGGTTTCGCCTTGGCGTTTGTCGTGCATTTCTTGACTACTTATATAAGCTGCCAGCCACTCCTTGCGTTCCTCACGCGCCTGCTTGGTGATGTAGTAGATGAAAACGAAAAGGGTTAGGATGACCAGCCCGCCAAGACCGAACTCGCTCCAGGTTTTTGGATCAACTAGATTGTTCACTGATTTTGCTCCAGGATGCCCCTTCCTTTAGGTGGGGGAGGAATGGTGTGCTCTTGATCTTTATGTGTTGACATATTTTATAATTTCTCTATACTTGAAAATATGAAACTTATCGCCAACCTCAAATTGAAGCCCACAACCGAGCAGGAACAGTCGCTGCTGGAAACGCTTGAGCGCTGCAATGAAGCCTGTAACTGGATTTCCGAGAAAGCTTTTGAGGCCAGAGTATTTAGGCAATTCGATCTCCAAAAACTTTGTTATGTGGAACTTCGAGCACAATTTGCTATTTCTGCCCAAGTTGCTATCCGCTGCATTAAAAAAGTGGCTGATGGCTATAAGGTTGACCAAAAAGTACAAAGGGTTTTCCGTAAGCATTCCGCACAACCCTACGATGACCGCATCTTCAGATTTATGTCTGACGATAGGGTTTCTATCTGGTTGCTTCCTGGACGCGATAAGATTGCTTATGTTTGTGGCGATCATCAGCGCAAACTGCTTGAGCATAGGAAAGGTGAAGTCGATCTTATGTTTGTACGAGGTAAATGGTATATCGCTGCTGTCTGTGACTTCGATGACCCTAAGTTGTTGACTCCTGACGGTATGCTGGGTGTCGATCTTGGCATCGTCAATATAGCAACCGATAGCCTTGGAAACCAATACACCGGTGAAAAAATTGAAGCGTATCGGGAACATTACGCTAAACGACGCGCTATCTTGCAGCGCGTAGGAACCAAGGCGGCTAAACGCCGCCTTCGTAAAATGAGCACCAAACAGCAACGGTTCCAGAAACATGAGAACCATTGCATCGCAAAAAGCATCGTCGCCACTGCTGAACACTCCCATATGGGAATAGCGCTTGAAAACCTCAAGTATATTCTCGAACGGGTTAAGGCTAGAAAAGAGCAGAGGAAACGTTTGCATAACTGGGGATTCGGCCAGCTTCGTGACTTTATAACCTATAAAGCCAAGCAAGCCGGTGTCCCGGTTGTTATTATCGACCCACGAAATACCAGCAGGGGATGCCCTGAATGTGGTCATATTGATAAGCGCAACCGGAAAACCCAGTCCGTTTTTATGTGTAAGGCATGTGGGCATAGTAATAACGCAGACCGAAACGCAGCTCGTAACATCTCCGAGAAGGGTGAAATTGTAAATGCACCTATATTCGCACATCAGTTTGCCCCTGGTGTAGTGGAAAGCGCCTTGCTTTAGCTGGGCGATCATTTACTGATTAGCCCCCGCAATAATACCGCGTAAAGCGGCCCTCCCTGCTGGGTCAGTAAAACTCATGTGCCCTAAGCCATAATCCTGCATCAGCTTTGCCGCATAAGCAGGATTAAGTTGTGCTCTAGTAAAGATGGCCGATAAATCTCTGGCATGAGAATCAGCCATCGCATTAGTCAGGTTTTTAATGCCTGGTACTCCCCCTGTCCACTTCCCAAGCCCTTCCAATGTACGCCCTATAACACCTGGATTTTCACCAAACCCGCCCCACATAATATCGCCATAAACCATATCACGAACATTTAGATTTTGTGCAGTAGCTGATCCTGTGGGAAGCCCTGAATTACTACGTGTACCTAGTGACATGTGCTCACGTGCATTCTGCAATGCTTTAACCTGGCGCGGGCTTATCGCTTCAACAGCTTTGCCCCTCAGCGAAGATTCAAGTTTAGCTGCGGACAAAGGAAATATTTCATCCTGTACGCCATTAACCATCCCCGTTATCGGTGTTAACAGGCGTGATTTATTAGCAATAGCACTTGCCGCCTCACTTTGTTTTAAATGAGTCATGCCTTTGGCCTGACTTTGTAAATAATCTTTAAAGCCGGGTTCTGTAACACTCATTGTCTCAGCTATCGCTTTTTTAACGCCTTTTAAAGCAGAACTGGCCCGTTGCAGGGACGCAAGTTGTGGATCGGCAAAAGCAGGCGCCCTTAAATCCTGATCAAGTCCTTGTTTAAAGTTCAACATCGCATTGAACTTATCATTCTGAGGAATGCGAGCTTTCAAGCGTTCAAGCACATCGGTTATTGCCGTATTTCCCTCATGTTTGGCTATTGCCTGGTCTAAACTTTGATAAATAGGCGCGGTGTCTACCGGAAGATTGCGCTCACGCATGGGCTTGGCAATAGCCTCGGTGCGATTCCATAATTTTTGTTCAATAGCCCCGCGTATTTCATCCGAACCTACCCGAGCATTAAGATAATCCGTTACGGATTTTTTGTTACCAAAAGAGCGAGCGCCTAACGCACTGAGATTGTCAGGATATAACTCAGCCTGTCTCATTATCGTGGAAACGCCAGGATTACCGGCTATTTCGCTTGTTGTGGGGACATAATTTTTAATCGGTCTGGCAATCGTAGGCACTACGCCGGTAGAAAGATTGGCAATAACATCGGGCGATTCTGCCCCCGCTGCTCTGTTCAAGGTTCGCCCCGCGACCGCTTCAAGCCCTCCACGAGTACCCATACCGCCCGTTGCAGTTCGGCCTACACCTTTGGCAATACCCATTCCTGTTGATAAAACGCCACCCCCTAATACAGAGCCTAAAACATTGGCGGCAATTTGCGCGCCTTCGCCACCGCCTCCTTGTTTTACGGCTTCTTGGGCAGTCTGACCTGTCAGTATTCCTGGTATCTGTTTTGCAATGTTCGCTATTTTCCCGCCTTTGCTTAAAATACCTGAGGGAAGTGCAAAACCACCTGCTATTTTTGAAGCGGGATAAAGTATCTGATCGTTTTCATTAGCGGTAGGCAATCCCAAGGCATCAGCGGCCGCCGTGCCATAAGGTTCCGTAGCGTTAACCGTGACATCCGGCAATTTAAGCGGGGCAGGAATGCCCAGCTTGTCCGCTGCCCACTGCCCGCCCTGATTAAGTTGAATTAGTGTATTGGCAATGGCATCAGGAATACCGACAGCGCCTTCAATAACGCCCCTTCCTGCAACACCTGCCTTGTGTTTTAAGGTATCGAATATGTTAGAGGATTCATTAAGCCCTAGCGCATTGGCTTCTTCATCGCTTAAGCGGGTTCCTGTGGTGCCTGTGTTGGCTGTTACACTCGCTACCGGCAAGCCCAGTGCTTGCGCTTCTTCATCTGATAATCGCTTGCCCATCTTAACGCTCCCAGCCACCGTCTTTTAACTGCTTGTAGATCACTCCGCCGATTGGTTTTGTAACCCCTGTATAGCCGGGATGTGGAGGTTCTTTATTACCAGAGGATTCAGTTCCACCACCTACGCTAGACACGCCATGTAAATTTTCCAATCGCTTTATTTGTTCTCTTGCCACGCTAACATCAACGGCTGGATCGGTTAAAGTTTTTAGAAAGTTATTCAGCTCCACTTCACTATTTAACTGACCGCTCATTAACCCAGACGCTTTCGAAGCTAACGGCATTAATGTGGTTTTTGCTGTTGCAATTTTGTCCCTTAATACTTGATCTTTTGAGCCTATAGCACGACCCAAGCCTTGCCCAAATTCTGATGTATTAAACGAGGCTGCCGTATTGGATATTGCTCCTTTGCTAGAATTATGTGCGCCATTTATTTTATCCAATTCATCATAATAACCGTTGAGGTCGTTCAATAACCTTGAAAAGTCAGTACGTCCCTTAACCCTTTCATGGCTAAAAGGTTCTAATTGTTTTTCTGTTTGGGTTTTTTGAATAGATAACGTGTTGGCGTTTTGCCCTTCTTGTAATTTAGCTTGAACCCCAACATTCGCTTTGTTAATTTCTTCCTGATTCTTATAAGGTAATAATGCTTCAGCCTTGGAAACTGCTTCTTCGGTAGGCGATTGGCCACGCATAGGGGCTGATATGGGTGGTTGTTTCCATTTTGCGCTTTCCTGCTTGATAATAGAGGCCATTAATACCGCTCTTGTTGCAGGGTTGCTTAAATCAATTTTATCATTAGGCTTAAGCCCGGTGACTCTTGAGGCTTCGGCTATTAAAGCCGGCGTATCATTATTATCATCAGGGGGCGCCCATTGAGTGATAACGCCAGCCAACGTGTTAATACCATGCTCTGAGCCATATATGCGCAACTGTTTATCAATAGCCGCTACACCTTCTTCCGGCGTTTTAAACGATTGATAGCCCGTCTTTTCGCCAACAGGTCTTATATTTCCATAATTATTATTGTAGGGTGCGGGTTGTCCTTGTGGCTGTTGGGGTTGTCCTTGTGGCTGTGTTTGTTGGGGTTGTCCAGGTACTACCCCAGATGCTTGTCCCTTAGTTACATAGATAGGATGACCTGTAGAATCTGTTGTCTGGACAATTTCAGGCTGCTGTTTAGCCGTAACCTGTGCAGATAAAGCCGGTGGGTAATATTGGGGGCTTCTGAGCTGTTTGCCTTGAAACTGAATCGGAACCGCATCGCCACCTGATGACGTGTCAGCATAATAACTGTTGCCCTGCTCGTCATTGATAACCTGTAAGTGATTGCGTGGGCCTGCTGCGGCATTATCGCCCTGCTTGGTGATGAGGTTTTGATATAATTCAATCCCGGACTTAACTAACGCCGGTTTATTAGAGCCTGCCATCCCTTGAATAGACGCCAAATACTTGCCAATAGGGTTAGTAGGCTCCATGCCTTGCAGTTGTTCACCTATTTGAGAAGATAATAGCTTCCCTGAATCCAACAAGTCCTTTTCATTATTGTTATATTTATCCTGCTCAAACCGGGAACGTTCGGCTTGCGTGTTGGCATTTTGCATCCCTGCCAAATCCGGCATATCAACCTGTGGTGCCTGCATGTTCATTTCAGGTAAACGAATTTGTTGTGGGCGTATTTCAGGCAAAGGCTGGGCTTGTCCCGATTGCATCCCCATTGCCAACATCTGCATAAAACCCGCTGGCACTTCAGAAAAATTAGCCGATTTACGCAAAGTTTCTTTTTTATCCAGCACGTCCATTAGGTTCATCTTACTTACCGCCACCAAACATGTTTCCAAAACTAGCGTTTGCCTGCCCACCTTTCGAGCTGCCAGAAGAATTACCAAAGCCCCATCCAGAGCCTTGGCCTTGGCTGTTACTGGAGCTTTGCCCAGAGTTCAATACAGTGGGGCCACCAATAGCATTAGAATAATTTTGTAACCCTGTCCACGGTTGCTGATAGGCTTGGAAAGGCGACATGCCCATTTGTTGAACGCCTTGGCTGTTTTGAATGCCTTGATTAACCGTGTTCTGTTGCTGGCCTAGCATACCGGACATAAGATTCTGACGCGCCAGCGTGTTTGAGTCAGCTTGTTGAGCAATACCCAAACGATTCTGTAAGGCTTGATCATAGGTGTCATAACCCATCTGATTTTCTTGCCGGGTTAAATCTTGATTGCCTAAGCTTTTCATCAAGGCATCTTGCACGCCTTGACGACTACCGCCCGACATTCCGCTTGCAGCCGCTTGTGCAGAATTACCGGCGGAGTTTAGATTTTGTGCATTAGCCTGATTTTGTTCCATTGATGCTTTTAGTGGGCCAAGATAACTATTCCCCTGTCCCATCATTTGCTCATAAATAGATTGGGTATTCGAGGGCGTATTTTGAGACTGTTGAAGGGAACTCATCAACTGATTACCTATGCCCAGCCCGTTATAAACACCGCCCTGTTGCATCCCCTGGTTAGCGCCTGCTGTCTGATTAGAGACATTGTTTAAATAATTAACAACACCCGGTATTGCACTTTGAACTTGTTGATTATTTTGCCCAAACAAATCTTGAGCCGCGCCATATAACCCCTGCAAATAAGGGCTTTGTCCGCCCCAAACATCTTGGCCCATTGTCGATTGAGCATTGCTTGAATTGCTATTCTGACTACCATTGGCACTAAATGCCTCTTGTTTTGAACTACTTCCGCCGCCGCCTACTGAAGCCATACTAATCCCCTAATTTTAATTTGATGACAGTATGGACTTTTTGCCATTCTGTTTTGTTTAACTTTCTTAGCCATCCATCACGTGCCGCACACCCACGCAATTCAACGCATCCCAGCGACTTGGCTATTTCTTTTTCGGCATCCAGCACTTGGTAGCCCCATTCGTCTATCCGTTCGCCGCCTACCAGTACGACAAATAACAACTTGTTGCCGTTGTCGAATGTGTCTACCCTGAGTACGTTCACCGCTATGATTTTGTCGTTTTCACAAACCGCCAATGCCATCAACGATCCTGCTTTTAAAAACCCGTAGATATAATCCAGGCTCGTTTCGTCTTTGCATAAATCAATAGGCTTTTCTAACAAGGGCGCAAGTTGGCTCCATACCAAGTCAATCATAGCCGCCGGAATTGCCGCCAGTTTTAAATTGTTCATAAACGCTCAATATGTGGCAACAACGCATCCCATCGTTGCATGATGGTATAAGGGTGCAGCACTTCAAAGCGGTATTGGCTCATAATCTTCTAGCAAGGATAGACACGGCTATCGCTAACGTCTGAATTGCGTCTTTCGCCTGTGCCAAGGTGTTAACATTGGCTGTAACCCATGCCTGAATCTCTGTCGGCGTCATGTTTTTTAGCGCGTTTAATTTTTCGTAGTTTTTTGCGGCAATAATATCCAATTCATCTTGCGTAGGGGCTGGATCGGGGTCAACCGGCAATGGCGTATTGCCATCTGCTACCCATTTTAAATAGGCTTGGAAATCTATGTTGCCGGGATTTTTGGGTATCTTCGCCCCGTCATCGACGCGAGTAATGTAATTATATTTTGTTAATTTGTAATTCATAATTCAGCCGCTGCAGTCATGTGAATCAAGAGAGTTTGGTTAGCGGCATCCGAGGCATCTTGAGGGTTATTAACGATAAATGTACCCCGTTCTGAGTGATTAGCCCCCACCGCACCAGCCCCGCTATTTGCTGACCTTGAATTGTTAAACCATGCAGCGCCTGAACCTGTCGGCCCGTATAGTGTAAGCGTTGGGTCAACCCGCATAGATACCGGATAAATAACTGTCGCACCATCATAAATAGCACCCGCTACAGTCGATACATATTCAATTGTGCCCTCAACGCCTCCAGAACCGGGCTTAACAGTTTGGGGACACGTTTTAAAAAAATAGCGCTGGCATAAGGCTAATTCACTCGCAAAACTACGAAACGGAAATGCGGTGGCTATACTTCCACCTTCACAATCTACATTGCCCAATGTGCCAGCATTAAATTCCACTGACATTGTGGTACCGACCGTTTGCCCGGTAATTACAATCGGACTTGCAGCATAGGCACCCGCCGGAGTTGCGGAGTTTACTGCATAACGCGCTTGCGCTGTACCTGTCCACGACAACGTATAACTGGTTCTGTGTACGTTTTTATCTTCAATGACTTGAATTAATGTTTTATTGGCTGCAATAGTAATCGTGGTATTGGAGGCTAATTGCGTGAAACTATAATCACCCCCGCCTGAACCTGCTTTCCATCGGTCATGCCCATAAGCGCCTGCGGCCAGTGTTGCCCCCGACGCATAAACACGCTGATTAACGGTAAAACCACCATTAATTATTATGTTCTTAAAGCCGGATTCTGGAATGCCTGTACAATTGACCAAATTGCCGCTGCCGGGTGTGCCTAATGCGCCTGCATTGTATAAAACCGTACCCCCTGCACCGAAGGCAACAGAACTTGCATCAGTACCAGTTAATGTCAAGGTATTGCTGATCGTAAGGCTTTTACCATTTGCAGCCTTTGCCGCACTATAGTCTTTTTCCCAAGTGCCAGCGGCTGATCCAATGCCTGTACAAGTGATGTATAAATCACAACCCGGCGCTATTATCCAGAATGCCCCACCACCATTGGCATTAACCGTAATAGCTTGAGTTGAGTCATTATCAATGCCATATTTCCAGCCAACTTTTAAGGTGGTCGCATTGGGTAAAACCAGCGTCTGCCCTTGTGTACCTGTGAAGATGGTGTAATAAGGCGAGGTGGCTGTAAAGGTTGTTGTACCGCCTGATGTGGCGATAGACTGCATTCCCAAAGATTCTGTAGTGGCGTCAAGATGTGTAGCAGTAGCGGTTGTAAATGTTCCTGTGGTTGCAGTCGTAGCCCCTACTGTGCCATTGATGTTAATACTGGCTGTGCCTGTCAGATTAGTCACAGTCCCGCTTGAAGGCGTCCCTAACGCGCCACCTGAATACAGTAAGGTTTCGCTGGAATTAGGTAGGGTAAAAGTTTTCTCAGCCGTTGCAGGACCAGTGAACTTGGTAAAACCGTTCCCCGTTCCGCCATTAGCTGAAACCAACAAACCACCGAGTGTTAGTGTTCCTGCTGCGGTAATAGCGCCACCCGTCAGCGTTAAGCCTGTCGTGCCGCCTGAACCATCAACCGAGGTTACTGTGCCACCAGCAGCAGGGCTAAACCACTCCATTGCTGTACCGCCAACATTGGTTCTTAACACATAACCCGGTGTTCCTAACGCGGTTAAACCCGTACCACCTAAAGTGACCGCTAACGTAGCCGATAAACCAGCCGCTGTACCACTGGTATTCTGGTTCAACGTTGGAAAGGTGCAATTCGTTAAGGTGCCACCTGAAGGTGTACCCAGTGCGCCGCCTGAATAGAGAATCGTGGCATTGGCATCGGGCAGGGTGTAGGTTTTTTCGGCGGTGGTTGCGCCGCTGAACTTGGTAAAACCGTTACCCGTTCCGCCATAGGTCGAGGCAATAATGCCGGTTACAGCAGCAGAACCATCAAAATTATTGCCGTAGATAGCCCGTGTAGTCTCAAGGATTGTGGCCTTGGCTGCTGTCCCGCTAGTGCTTTGATTTAAGGTTGGAAAGGTGCAATTAGTCAGCGTACCACTAGCGGGGGTTCCTAACGCACCGCCACTGTATAAAAGGGTTTCGCTGGAATTAGGTAACGTGAACGTCTTTTCACTGGTGGTAGGGCCTGTAAACTTGGTAAAACCATTGCCTGTGCCGCCATAGGTTGATGCAATAATCCCTGTAAGTGCGGCAGAACCATCAAAATTACTGCCATAAATTGCACGAGTCGTTTCCAGGATAGTGGCTTTAGCCGCTGTGCCTGTGGTTGACTGATTCAAGGTTGGGAAATCAGCCGCTATGGCGATGCTGGGAACGCCGGTTGTGGTGGTATTCTTTAAAATACCCGTTGCCAGACCTGATAACAACGTCCCGTTAATGCCCTTGACTGTGAGGGCTGTTGCTCCTGTCGCATCGCCTGTGTGGGTTGCATTGGTAACCAAACCTGAATACAAGGTATTAACAGCATTGTCACCCGTGTTAGTCCCTGAATTTACACCCGTTATCTGTGCTGTTGTCGCTAATGTCCCGCTAGTGGGTAACGTGACCGTAGTATTGCCAGTTAGCGTCACGCCTAACGAATAGTTGCCGGTATAGGTCAACGTGTTGTTGCTGCCATTGGCTATACCCGTGCCACCTTTTTGAGGCGTAATAAGTGCTACCGCATCCGCAGGAATCGAATCACCAGACTGTAATTCCTGAATCGTGGTGCCATTAAGAACTAACGGGTATCTTTGCGTCATGACAGCGGAATATTGATAGTGACTGAAGAATGGTTAAGCACGGGCAACAATCCACCCGCTGCGGCTATATCAATAACGGTACTGCTTCGATTGATAATCGAGAGTACACCACTCACTGTTGATATAATGGATAACCCACCAAAGTGTCTTAGGACAACAAATCGGCCTGAAGCAGAACTGAGTGGTACAAGCGAGGCATTATTAGACAGTGTATTTAATTGTCTGACCAGATACTCGGAGAGCTTGATATCAACATCAAAGGGCGGCTGTTCAATCATACGGCATCTCCATCATCTGGCTCCATTAACCACATACTCAATGTCCATGCCTGAGTAGGTGAAAGGCTTGGCGTCCAGTGCGCGTATTGACCAACTATGCAGCTTTCCTGTGGTCCGAATATCCACCTTTCGGTCGGTTGAGGGGTTAAACAGCACCGCATCTGCCCAGCGTACAGGGCCCCCAACAAACTCTTGTGAGCCTGCCCTGATGGATACATTGCTAGTGCCTTCCATGTGCGGATAAAGTCGGGTAATGGAAGTCACTGTGCGCTGATCGCCAAATACACACCCTGTGCGTTCCAGGTTGGTATAGGCTGTGGTGGTTTCATCATTCGCGCCGAAGTTATAAACGCCGCCTGCAAGCGGTTCAATGCCGATAATATCCTGAGAGAATACCGAGGAGTAATCGGTGTTGTAGTTGCCTTGTATGGTTTCCCATGTACCGGTGACAGTGGCATACGTCGGCGTGACAATAAAGGTGTTACCGTAGCACATGGAGGTAATGGGCCGCTCAATGCTGCGGATTGAAAGCTTGTCGTTTGCCAAATCGTAAATGATCGCGGTATCAGGATAAATCGCATTAACACTCGGGAAACAGAACCAGACTTCCTTCTGCTGCTCATTAACAACACAATAACTCTTTTTATAATGCACATTGTTAATCAAACCCTTGAGCTTGGTTTTAATACGCCGGTTGGTGATGGACCGAAGCGAGTTGCCATCGGTTAAATAAATATCGTTATTAGCCAGAAATATATGGGTGCTGTTGACATTGGCAATACAATCAGCGGCCAACAAGCCAATAGACTGTGATAGTGAACGCGCCGACCATACATTGGCATCGCCCCTGTAATCGAGAATGGTGATGCTGTCAGTGCAATAAATCAGGAACGAGTCCCGAAGCGTCATACCATCGACAATAGGGCCTGAATTACCCAGTATGGACGAGCTTCCTGCTATAGCACTCAAATCCACTTCATCCCAAGTATATGGAATACCATTATTGTCAGCAGGGGTACTCCACCGATACTTATTAGGATAATAATTAGCGCCTTCATGCATTCCGAGAGCAAATAAGAAATTTTTATGCGCTCTGATAACATTACATCTATACCCCTTTTGTTCCCACGTCTCACCTATTGCATAGGGTAAATTAATCACCGCTTGGGAGGCTGATACGGGCGACCAGTATTGCGGGTAACCTTGCGGGTTATTGAAAATCGGGATTAAGCCTAGTTTACAAGTCGTCCAGAAATATTCATCACCGCTGCTCATTAAGCTATACGAACCTGAACTAATATCAGACCAGGCGGTTCCGTTATAGCAATAGATACATTTAAGCCCCATTGCAACATAATAAATGTCAATGTCCGAATGAATGTAAATGATCTTGGACAGCTTTAAAGCTGACAAGCCAGCGGGCGCATAGATCACTGCTGACCCGTTACAAGTCTGTATCTTGCCATTTCTCAGGATGAAATTATCGCCTGATGTAAAGTAATCAGGCTCAAGGTCACATGGCTCCATGTCCCAGTTAACCCCTGCATCACCCGCTAATTTTAGAGTGGTTAAGGCTTGCATTATTGATACCTTTGGATAAAGGCAAGTACATGAAACGGCGGCAAATTAGCATTAATTTCAGAGGCTCCTGTATAAGCCACCGTAGTGCCTACCGTAACCGCCCCTGAAACCGCATGGGCATGGACTGCATTTTCTGCCGCTGTCGTGCCTGTGTGTTGATGCAAGTTGTTAGAATCCATGACACCTGTCTTTGCTGAAACTTTACCCACTGCGATTCCGCCGCCTTGACTTGCCGCAACTTGGCTTGTTGTGTTGGTCACGGTATAACCATGCGTGTGATTTATGTCGGTCGCATCAGTCGTGAATGTATGGGCATGGTTTGCACTTTCAGTACCTGTCCACAAACTAATAGACCCTGTGGATGTTGCTGTATGCGTATGTGAAACAACAGTCGCACTAGATGAGCCTCCCGTGCCGTTAATTCCCCACCCTGAACCATAACCCATCACAAAACAACCGCGTAAATCAGGAGTTCCATTAGAGCCATCACAAAGCCGCCAATTAGTAGGGGCCGTTACACCGCCCCACATGATAATGCTCCCAATGGGAACAGCATCATTTAACTGGGTCTGGATAGGGCCGGTCACGCCATGAACATAATTCAATTCAACTTCTGTGGCCGTTATCGGAATGTTGTAGCCATCACTTCCAGCGCCAGGAAACTGCGCTTTTAATACGGTTTTTAGCAGCCGTAAATGGTCATCGGCCTGACTAACCTGATCGCCCGTGGTTGGGTTGGTGATGACTAAACCCGCCAGGGTTGTTGCTGTTTCGAGTGACATTATCCTATCCTCGTTTGCAAAGGTGTGCCCGAATACACCAACAAGTTGTCCGCCTTGCCCAACTCATCAATAACCTGCTTAAAGCGCATATCCCACAAGGCGGTTGCCTCAGGGTCTTTAACGAACGCGTTAATCTCAACCAAAATTCCGTTAATGTATAAATCAGGATGGTTATTGGAAAGCCAGTTGGTCGTAGCTGTTGACGTTAACGGGATGATGTTGCCGTAATAAACAATTTCTAATGAGCTAACGCCATCAACAACAGGGGGTTGAATAATCAACTGGCTGCCCAATATCTGGTAAAAATGCTTAAGGCTACTGTCAATATTGGTATTGCTGGTGGCCGTGTTCATCTGCTCAGGATTCACCAAAGACAGTGTTTTACGGTCCGTCGAATCGGTAGCATTAACAATGGCAATGTCTTGGATTGCGGATAAGTCTGTTGGAAGATCATAGCGGCCATTGGCAGGATTAGGGGCAGGGAATACGTACCTGACACTCATATCCTCGATGACTAATAGCCGGTTAATACGCGACTCGACCATCCTCATGAATAAATCTATGCGACTGACAACCGCTGTGTCCAGCCGGTCCGCGTAAGATAAGGAAATGTTAACAACTTCGTCGTAGGTCATATTCAGGCAACCGTGTAATCAATCGCTGTACCAAACAAGGTATAGCCGCCAGGGGTAAGCGATTGTGTGGTCACTACGCCCGTTGTGCCGGTTACCGTGCCGGAGATTAAATGAGCGGCGATTAACGCAAGATTGGCATTCGTTGCTGTCAAGCCGGTTAAATCAGGGACGGTCGCCATTTTACCCATCGGCTTGGTGCGTAGGACATGGGGCTTAGCCGTGCTTGGATTGCCTTGTGTAAACACATTGCCACAGCGTTTAAGCGTTAAGCTGTCCATATCATTAGGCTATCGTGTAGGCTACGGCTGCACCACTCACAGCGAGAGCGGCGGCTAACGGCAATTGGACAGTGACAACGCCGGTTGTGCCAGTCACCACGCCTTTGATTAAGTGTGCTGCAATCAAGGCGGCTTCGGCATTGGCGGAAGTCATCCCCGTTAAATCAGGAACAGTAACTTTTGCAGTATAAGCAACAGAAGCGCCACTAACCGCCAGTTGAGCAGCAGCAGGCGTCTGTGAAGTCACTACCCCATAAGCCCCTGTTACAGTACCAGATATTAAATGCCCCGCTATCAAAGCCGCATCAGCGGCGGCAATGGTCATACCTGCCAAATTAGGGACAGCCACTTTAGCAGTAAAGGTCACGGTGTCACCTGGTTGTGTCTTTGCAGCAGCAGCGGGTAACTGGCTGGTAACTACACCATAGCTTCCGGTTATTTGTCCTACCACCAAGCCAGCAGCCACAATAGCCGCACTCGCTACAGCAATCGTCATTCCTGCCAAATCGGGCATGGTGATCGGGATAGCCTTTGCACAACTATCGAACTGGCCTTCCGGTGTCACCAGGGCATAACCGGCTTCATAAGCCAGATAGTTTTCAGAACCTGAGACATGCGGGTTAGTGTTAGCGCCTGCAATGAGTCCTTCACGGCCTTCACTGAAGGCTTCGGACAATCGGGTATCAGGTGTTTTCAGCGTGGTTTCATCAATCGCTGCGGTGTAGCGTAGTGCGCCAGTCATTAGTTCCTGCCCTGGACAAGACAGAGCTTGCCCTCTGTTGATTGTAAATAACGGTTCATTTCCAAGGCCGCTGTTTTAGCGTCCAAATGATTGAGTTGATAGCCGTCCCGGATGGCTTTCTCGAACATGTTCATTGGAATCGTGGCGACCATGCGCCCCCAGGATTCACCGGATTGCTTGCCTAAATCACGAATAACGCCAGGGTTCTTGCGTAATTCGGCATTGCGGGCCAGTATCAGGGGTTCGGTAGGTTGCGTTTGTTTGTGGCAGACTTCATCAATGTGAGTTAAAAACTCGGACTTGATAACACCGTCATAGGTAGCGTCAAACATCAGCCTTATCCTCGACACGTTCCACATAATGCCCCAATAAACAGCTTAATTCCGCAAGCGTAGCCTCGCCTTGTTCGCCGGGACGTATGAGGCCGCTTTCTAGGGCGATGTATTGGGTGTGGATATTGCGGACGGTAACGCGGGAAGGGATCAATGGCTGTAGGGACATATCGCGATCTGTCCCTACCAGTGGCGTTGTTATTTCAACGTCAACTACGTCAATAACGTCTATGTCTGCGGCTTCTTTGTGTCTTTTGACTGCCATTTGTACTCCAGCGATAAAACCCGCGTGGAAAGGTGAATAACCACGAGGGAAAACTAAACAGGGTTTGGACTGCCAGTTTATTCACAGGATGACACTACAGGTAGTGTTTAATGCCATAAATACTACTACATAGAGTGCGCTTTTCGGATTAAAAGTCAATAATTTATTAGGTTGACAGTCTATCTATTTGTATATACAATAAGTCAATAGCAATCAACCTGGATTAACCAACATGGCCGAACACAATATAGTCCTTGAAGCGATCAGGGATGAGCGCGACCCCCCAGTGGAGTCGCGTAACGTAGTGGAGCGCGGAACGCGAGGGCCGTTTAAATGGCATCCGCTTTCTGCTTTAATTTTTCTTTAAGCGCATCTTTTATGTATTCGGACATAGACACACCTAGATTTTCAGAGGCTTTAACAAGCT
>Ga0302323_100002058_pt1 | contig 16347 bp, 6 predicted proteins | sample Fen_T0_3_FD_201950 | JGI IMG/M metagenome (GOLD analysis project Ga0302323, IMG submission 201950) | Peat permafrost microbial communities from Stordalen Mire near Abisko, Sweden - Fen_T0_3 | ecosystem: Environmental > Terrestrial > Soil > Wetlands > Permafrost | place: Sweden: Abisko... | reverse complement strand
GGCCTGCTGACGGGTTCACCTTTCGCGTGGCGGGCGCCTGCTGGGGTGTCCTGACTGTTTCCGGGGTTGCTTTCCGCACTGTGGGGTTGGCCGGATCTGAATCGGTCGAGTCGATGTTTTCCTCAGAAGGCGGCAACTTGACCGTGCCTGAGTAGCCAGGCGGGGTACCATTTTCCTGCCTCTTGGGAGCGGGGTTGTTCTGCTGCGATTGGCTCACCACCGGGCGCAGCACCACGGTCTGCATGGCATTCTGCTGGACAAAGACAGGCTGGGTGGGCGGCGCAGGCCTGGCAGCCTGAGGAATGTAGATCGGCGCGTCAGAAACCGCCTCGCCCTGAGAGGCCGGGGCCAGCGTTGTCTTGGAGCCAAGTTGCCCCGCGGTTGCAGGCAGGTGCATCGCCCCCATGTAGTTGGACTGAGGGAATGACTTGCCTTTTGTCGAGGCAGCACGGGCCGGTTTCTCTAGAGACGGTTGTCTGTCCCCATTTCCGGCATTCACCGCGGAGGAGGCATCGCCCGGAGACTTCCCTCCCACCGAGTTCGCCGCCTGCGGCTGCGGCACGGTTGCATCGCCGCTCGAGGGAGAGCCTATCCACTGCTTCTGCTCGGGAGCGGGCTGCGGCTGGTTCAAATCCACCGGGGCTCTGCCGTTGTAGGGATCGGCTCCGTAGGCAGGCAGCGGCGGCAGCTTGGTGGTCTTTTGAAACGGCTCGTAGTTCGGATCCAGCAGGTGTTGCAGGTCGGCCGCGGTAACAGCGCGATGGGCCTTCGAGTCCTGTTCGGGATAGGCCAGTTCATGGGCCAGCCGGTCGGCGGGGGAACTCTGCGGCATGGCGGCCAGCGAAGCGCGCCAATAGTCCGCCGCGCGCTGATTGTCGCCCCGGGCCTGCTCGAAGCGCGCCGCCAGGGACAGAATTGCCGCGTTCTGCTGGAACCGGTCGAGGGCCTGGCGCAACCATATCTCGGCCTGGACCTTGTCGTTGGCCGCAAGGGCCGCTCCGATGGCTCCTTGAAAATCCGCCGCGGTGGCGTCTTGCATGGGAATGGTCTTGTAGAGCGCGAGCGACTCCCTGGCCCGGCCCACTTTCACATATCCGCCGGCGACTGCCTTGCGCACGGCCATGCTGTCAGGGAAGGCCTGCGAAGCGGCGTCCAGAATATCCCCGGCGCGTTGCAGGTTGCCGTTGTCCATCGCGGCTCCGGCGCGGCGCACGCTCCAGTTGGCCCAGATCGTCTGGATGGCCTCGCGCTGCGGAGCTGTCAGATCCTGCCGGCTTCCAAGGCGCATCAGCGCCGGGTAGAGCAGCCGGTCGTTGTTGGTGTTGAACAGCAGCCAGGCATTCTGCACTTCGATATTGGCCGGCGGCTGAGTCTTCGAATCCCGGTAGTGGGCCTGGACGCGATTCATGTATTCGATCGCGTGCGCCGTGTCGCCGGTAGCGGCATAAAGGCTGGCTTCGCCCTGCACAAACTCGTGGTCGGTCTCCAGTTCCTTGCGCACTGCAGGCGGAATGAGGGCCAGTTCCTGGAGCGCCTCAGCATTGCGGTTGGTGGCCTGAAGGCTGGCCATCAGGCCCTTCCACGCATCCACCCGATCGGGATGCGATTGCAACACCTCGCGGTAGATTGCATAGGCTTGCGCGGTGTTGTTGCGCTGCAGATAGATTCCTGCCAGTTGCAGTTGCAGAGCCATCGAGGGCTGGCCCCCGGCCGCGATCTGCATCCTGGCCGAGCGCTCGAGCAGACCCTGCGCAATATCGAACTGATTGGCCTGTTGATAGATGGCCCCCAGCATGGAAAGAAAGCCGGCATCTCCCAGCGCCGCATCGTAGGTTGCCGGGGGCATCTTCTCGACATCGGCGATGCATTGCTTGTCCTGACCCAGTTCGTGATGCGCACTCACCAGGCCCATCCAAGCCGGCAGGTAGCCGGCATCGTCGCTGAGCATCTGTGTGTAGAGCTCCACGGCCTGCGCGAAACGCCGCGCCTCCATCAAAATGCCGGCATACTGGAGCCGTGTATCCGCCTTGAGATTTGTCCCGTTGTCGGGAAAGGGCAGGCTCAGGGCCTGGGCCAGCACCCGCTGCGCGTCGGCAGAGCGGTTTTCGGCGCGATAAATGGTGGCCAGCGTGCGCAGGTACTCCGGATCACGGGCCAAGGCTGTCTTCACCGCTGCGGGAAAACGCCCGAAGAGGGCCAGCGCCTTCTGGTTTTGCCCGTCCCGCGCGTAGGACAAGAAGAGGCCCCGCCACGCATCCGCGGAGCCGGGTTTTGACTTGAGAAGCTGCTCATATGCTGCTGCCGCCGCCGAGTACTGTTGCTGCTTCATCATCAGCCCGGCCAGTCCGTTCAGCGCCTCCGGGCTGGCAGGACGTATGGCCAGTGCAGCTTTGTACCGGGCGGCGGCCACCTCGAGCTGGTTTTCGTCAAAAGCCTGAGACGCCTCTCCCATGGTGTACCAGAAGCGCGAAGTGGTCAGCGCATCCTCGACGGCGCGCTCCTTGAAGCCGTTCTGCTCGGCCTGCGTGAGATAGCTGACCGCGCCGCCAAAGTTACTCTGCTGCATGCGCAGAAAACCCATGCCCGCCGAAGCCCTGGCGTTGTTGGGTTCCTGCTCGAGAATGGAGGTGAAGCGCGCCTCCGCTTCGGTCAGCTTGTGTGCGTTGAGGGCGGCAAACGCCGCGCGTTCCGCCGGGGTGCGAGCGATCCCGGAGTTCATCTGCTCGAGCTTGAATTCGTTTTCCTTCAGGCGTCCGGATAGTTCGGTGTCCTGCGGATGGTCCTTGAGATACTGCCTTAGTTCGGCGGCCGAGGCCGGATTGGCAGAATCCCAGATCAGCGCCTGGCGCAGCGCCGTCTGGGCATTCGATTCCTTTGGGTGGGCCTCCAGGATGCGGATGCCCTCGGCGCGAGTCTTGGCGTCGTAGGTGAGCATTACGCCCAGTTCCACCACAAAGCGCGTATCGCCGGGGTTGCGCTGAGCCAGTGCGCGCATGCCGGCAACGGCTGACTCTTTGCCGTTGGCCGCACCATACAAAGTCTGGTAGTAGGCCAGTGCGATATCCCCATCCGGAGGACGGTCGCCATAGAGTTGGCGATAGACCCGCATCGCCTCTTCGGTTTTGCCCTTGCGCGCCAGATCGCCCGCCTGGCTGAGCCGGTCGGCCTGCATCCGGGTGCTTGTCAAGGCCACGATCTTTCCAATGTTCGGGTCGTCGGGGTTCACCGCCCGCAGACGCTCCAGCGCAGCGTTCGACTGATCGGTAGAGCCGATCAGTTTGTAATCCCTGGCCAGGCCGGCGAGCGACTCACTGCTTCTCGGGTCTGAGAGCAGAATCTGCTGCCAAAGCTGGATGGCCATATCCGGCCGCCCGCGCGCCTCGAGGGCATGAGCCTTCTCAATCAGGATCCTCCGCGTCTCATCGGCGGTCGAGGCGGCCGGCGCTCTTTGCGCGAAGCCTCCCTGGAGCATTAAAAGCAGGCATACACCCAGCGTCCAGCTCGATCTCCAGGCCCGGCTTTCTACCCTCATGAGCGTTTCCAATCCACTTTCAATTCCCCGCCGGGTCCAAACCGAAATTTGCCGTCCAGAAAACCGGTCGCAAACAGGGCAAGATTTTGATCGTAATACGCAATATCCCTTCCATACAAACCGGACGAAGCGTCCTTTGAAGCACTCAGGCGAATCGTCTGCAGTGAGCCCGGTTTTTCCATGTGGGGCAAGGCCCGCAAATACGGCAGCACGGCAGCCGAAAACCCCACAGGTCCATCTTGCTCCATTGGAATTCCCTGGTCACTGACCTTCTCCGGAGGGGCACCATGATTGGCAAGGTAGATGCTCATGGCCGGCACCGCATTGAGCATCTCCGCGCGGGTATTGCCCCCACCATCCAGCATCCCCGCCCACAAGTAGACCCGAATGGCGTCGTAGCTGCCGATGGGCGGACCAGCATCCTTGGCGATGCCGGCAGGGGCCGGATAGAATCCGTCGCCAGGCAAATAGCTCACCCAATCCATGGCGAATCCATGCACTGCGCTCTGCTGCAAGAGGCGGGGAATTCCCTCGGCAATTCTGGCCCAAGGACCGGCAGGATCCACCGCCGCCAGGCGATCGAAGATGAACAAAGGCAGATAGCTCGGATTCAGCGTCCAGGCCCGGTCATGCTGGAAACCGGAAGGGCCGGGCAGCAGCATCGGGCCGAATCCGGGCAGATCGGCCACTTCGCGCTGCGCGATCTGGGCCATCATCCGGCGCCCGAGGTTCGAGTAGATCGGATCACTCCATAGCCGGCCCGCCTCCTCCAAGGTGTAGGCCATCCACAGATCTGCGTCCGATGCGGGGTTGGGGTCCAAGGCCTTCCATTCGCCCGTGCCGCTCTTGCCCCATAGCCAAGCCGGCAGATGCGTGGCCAGGTCCCCGTTGGCCAAGTTGGCCTGCGTCCATGTAAGCACGCGCTCAAAATGCGGCCGGTCGTTGGCGGCCAAGGCAAAGAACAGGGCGTAGGCCTGACCCTCGGAAGTTGTGCGTGCGCTTCCCTGCGGATCGATCACACGTCCCTGCGCGTCGATGAATCGAGCCGCGTAGGAATCCCAAAGCGCCCACGGGCCCTGCTTGCATCCGCCTGCCAAGGTCACCATCATCATCAGAGCCAGGATCAACGACAGCCGCTTCGGCGGCCGGAATGCCGGAAGGCCCATGGTCGCAATTCTCCTCGGGGGGATACACAACTTCCCATTGCCTGGGTTAGACGGCCGGGATAGGCCCAAGTCCTAAAGCATCTTCAGGCGCTCTCTGGCCTTGGAGCGCAACCATTGGCGCGTCCAGATCGCCAACAGAAAGGCAAGAATGATCACCACGACCGCAGCCAGCCAGGGCACTTCCATGAACCACAGGGTCAATCGCGTCCACCACGGCAGCACTCCCACATGATAGACCGCCGCACCGATGCGGAACGACTGAAACTGCGTGCCGTGCAGGACCGAGACCGATCCTGAGATATCGCTGGCCTGCTGTACCTTCATGAACGTCGCCATGAAGGGTTCGAAAGTTCCGGCCTCCCTGAAATGAATGGCCACAATGCTGCGGCTCCCGGTTGGATCGAAGGGCGACTGAACCCCCTCGATCACCGCGTCCGGAGTGCCTGCGGCGGTAAGATCGCCCGACTCGGTGTGCTCTTCGGCGCGCAGCTTCCACCAGGCATGATGCAGCATCGGAGCAAAGAACCCCTGCGTGTCGCGCACCTGCACCTGGCCGCTGTGCAGAGCGACGGGCAGGTTGTTGGCAAGCTTGTCAAAGGCCGGCTGGTCGTCGCCGGTCCCGATGACGAGAAAGTCTGTGCGCGCGCCCGGCAGCAGCGCATCCGCGCCTGACACGGTCACACGCAGGACCGGAAATCCCGTCTGACGGCCAAAATGGCCCATCAGGGTGACAAAGGTCTCAATCTCCTGCTCGGTGGGCACCGGCGGCAGCACCACTGTGGTCTCACTCAAATCCGCGTAGCGCGTGAAGGGAAAGCCGGCATTCGAGAAGATCTCCAAGTTGGGCATGGGCGCGTAATGCGGATAGCCGCGCAGGTCAAGGTAGGTGTCGCGAAGAATCGCTCCCTGCATATTGATGGGAGTCGTGTCCTGGCATCCGCCCTTTTTGAGCAACTGGAAAGTGAAGTCGAACGAAAGCGAGTTGGAAAACGGCCGCAGATTTACCACGGGCACGGGAACGTCGGCTTTCATGCGCCGCGAGGCTTCCTGGCCAGGCACCAGGGGAACCGAACCCAGGAATGCGTTGTTCACCCGCACTTGCATGCTCGATATCGGCCCGATGGGAATCGAGTTGTAGCGGTAGACCAGCCGCATTACCGCATCGGGCTCCTTGCCCGAGTAATAGATGTCGGGCGCGATGCGGAAGTAGACATTCATAGGAGCGGATCCGTCGCTCTGCAACTGGTCCGCGGTCGCATAGTCCCACAGCGCGATGGTCTGATCGGTGCGCGCCCAGCGTGGCGCAGCGTCGGCCAGTTGCTTGTCGGGCAGCTTCATGCTGTCGATGGTGGACTGGGTTCCCTGCAGCATGTCGCTGTGCAGCGCCACCGCCTGTGCGGCGCGCAGCAACTGGTCGGAGTCGCCCCCTGCCACCACCAGCACCTTGCTGTAGGGGTCGTTCGGATTGGTGCGCATGGCCACGGTGGGCGATGAAACCGTGGGCAGATTCAGCCCGGGGGGCAGGTTCGAGGCATTGTCCGAGATAACAATCGCATTACCCGCCGGGATGGCCCCGATATGCACGGGAAACCGCACAGGCCGAACCTCGGAGATCATTCCGAAGTAGCTGGTCACGATCCCGGCCGCCTGAATCGCCTTGAACGATGGAGCCGACGCGAAGACCACAGGAATGCTCAGGGGCTGAATCACGGCGGGGTCAAGAAACGGCATGGGCAACTGCTTGATGTCGTCGGCCAGTGGCAGCAGGTCGCCCTCGATGTTCAGGTAAGTATTGCGATGAACCCGCGACCAGAGCGTTGTGTTGGCCGGGTCTTCGCAAGTCATGGTGTAATGGCCGATGAACTGGATCGTCAAAGCGTTGTTATGCACCAGCAACTCGGGCGGAATCATGAACTCAGCCTCCGCATCCTGGCCTGCGGACCCTCCCAGCTGCCCCGGCGTGGGCTGCACCGTGGCAAAGAGAGTGCCGTTCATGATCAGCTTGATGTGGCTCAGTTGCGGCAGCAGGCTGGGGGAGAATGCGTAATAGATGTGAATCTTCGCGGTGCGCACCACGTGGGTTTGAGGCAGCGTGAAGTAGATGCTGTGGCTGGAGTCGATGCCGTGCATCTCGATCTGCGGCGAGCCCGCGTCGTTGAGCGTGAAGGTGTCGCGAAACTGCCCCGGCGGGGGCGATGGCAGCAGTGGTGGGGACTTTTCAAGTGTCCCCGCCGATTGGCCTCCCGCGCTCGGCATAGCCTTCACCAGCGGATTGTCCTGTCCCAATGCAAGGTGCGCCGCACCGGACAGAAGCGCCGTCACGGCGAACAGAACAGTTGAGCGAGCCACCGTGAGCGCCTTGTTCTTCCTCTTCTTGTCGCTGCCCAAAAAAAGGCTTTGGAACGTAGTGGCGAGGCCGTGAATGGAAATCTGGAAGATGCGGCCCATGCTGCGCATCACGTCGTCGCTCTCCCTCGATTCGCCCCAGCCCAGCCACGAGTCGGCTCGCGAGTAGAGCACCATGGTCAGCACTTCCTGTTCGGCAATTGTGAGTTCGTCGAACCGCACCCGCAGCACGGTTCCCTCCGAAGAGACCACCGTGGCGGGCAGATCCGTGGACACCGAAGGCAGCGGAAAGGCCAGCCGCACCTTCGTTTGAGGGGTAAATTCCACCGCCTCGCTGAAGCGGATGGCGGTTCCGCCGGAGGACATGTCAATGGTCTCTCCGGCCACCAGCCGGCCGTCGGTCAGCTTGGCCATCACCGGCGTCACGATGCTGATTCTGACTGTGGTGCGCAACTGCTTCATCTCGCGGGCCACGGCGGTCGTGACTCCGAGAATGACGATGTTGAAGCAACACCAAATTACGTTCATAATCACCGTACCCGGCCGGTCGCGGTCCACGGTGAAGAAGCGGGGGATGGCGATCAGCACGCCCAGCACGTTGAACAGCAGCAGGATCAGGAACGGCTGTGCGATGCGGGTGTCGAAGAAGGTCCGCTTAACCACGCCGCCCTTGGCCGTCACGTTAAACTTGCCCAGCTTGGGGTTGATCATGGCCATGATCGTCGGCAGCAGAATATACGGCGACAGCACGGTCTCGTAGATCTCATTCCAGTATGAATGGCGGTGCTCACCCTGGATACGTGAGTTGGTCACGTTGGAGAGCGTGAGGTGGGGCAGAGCATAGGCCAGGATCGCGGCCCAGTAGCCCGGAACGTTGGTGTGGTTGAGCAGCAGGTAGATAAGGGGCGCGCTTAGGAAGATGAGCCGGGGAACCGCATACAGGAAATGGCACATCGCGTTGAAGTAGCACAGCCGCTGGGCGAACTTCAGGCCCGGCGCAAACAGCGGATTGTCGGTGCGCAGAATCTGGATCATGCCGCGCGCCCAGCGGATGCGCTGTCCCACGTGCGCGGAAAGCCGCTCGGTCGCCAGCCCGGCCGCCTGCGGAATATTGATGTAGGCCGTGTTCCATCCGTTCATCTGCATGCGCAACGAGGTGTGCGCGTCCTCGGTGACCGTCTCAACCGCAATGCCGCCAATCTCATCCAGCGCCGTCCTGCGCAGCACCGCGCAGGAGCCGCAGAAAAATGTCGCATTCCAGAAGTCGTTCCCATCCTGGACAATGCCGTAAAACAGCTCGCCTTCGTTGGGAATAATGCGGAACTGGCCCAGATTGCGCTCGAACGGGTCGGGCGAATAGAAGTGGTGCGGCGTCTGCAGCATGGCCAGGTTGCGGTCGCGCAGAAACCAGCCCATGGTCATCTGCAGAAAGCTGCGAGTGGGGACGTGATCGCAGTCGAAGATGGCCACATAGGGCGCCGTCATGCTCTTCAGAGCGGTGTTGATGTTGCCCGCCTTGGCGTGCTTGTTGTCGGGGCGAATCCGGTAGCCAAGCCCAGCCTCGAAGGCGAACTGCTCGAACTCCTTGCGGCGGCCGTCGTCCAGAATGTAGACATGCAGCTTTTCCGCCGGCCAGTCGATGTTCAGCGCTCCCAGGGCGGTGTAGCGAACTACGTCCAGAGGTTCGTTATACGTGGGAATCAGCACATCCACATGCGGCCATTCGTCTTCGCTCTCCGGCAGACCCACCGGCGCCCTGCGCAACGGCCAAATGGTCTGGAAGTAGCCTAGAAACAAGATGAAGAAGGCGTAAGTCTCGGCCAGAATGAGGCTCATTATGAAAAACGCGTCCAGAGCCCCCCAGTGATTGGCCGGATCCTCAAAAAAGCGCACCGTCTGGGTGATCCGCCAGAATCCATAGCGGAAGGTGCAGAACATCGACATCACCATCAGCGTGAGTGTGATCAGATAGGAATCGGAGCTGCGCGCCACTGCCAGAGCCATCAGCAGGGTGAGCAAGCCCAGTACGGCTTGCTGCGGCCAGGTAAGCGGGAGAACAGCCAGGAAATAGAAAACCGCAGCAGCAGCCAGCAGGAAAACCAGGCGAATCAGCTTCGTGAGGGGATTTTCCCCTGCCCCGATCTCCTGCCAGAGGCCAGCTACCGTCATCTTTCGCTCCAGCGGACGCCTCGATAACTTGTAACGGCGGGCGCGGCAACGTTCTTGACCCACCCGGCAAGGCTCGAGAAATCCTCGGCTACGGTGGAATTGGGCGCATAGTCCACCACCGTCATTCCCTCGGCCAGAGCCTCGCTCACCGCAGGGGCGCGCCGCAAGGCAAAAGGCAGAAGCCTGTCTCCCAACTGCTCGCGCAGGACTTCCCGCACGTCCAGATGGAGGGGCAATGAAGGATCGAACTGGTTTAAGACATAGTAAGGAAGCACCTGCCCGCCCGAGGCGCTCGAGTTGCGCTGAAAAAACGCATCGATCGAGCCCACGCTGACCACGGAACTCATATCCGGAACCACGGGAACCAGAACTGTGGGAGACATGCGCAGGATGCGGCGCGTGGTTGCCCCCGAAGCCGTGGCCAGATCCACAATCACCCGGCCCACCCCGCGCGAGTCACGAGAGATTTCCTGGGACAACGGCTCCTGGCCGGCGGTCTCCGGCCCCAGAGTTTCGGTGTCGATCGTCACCATCTGGATGGGAGCGTCGCTGCCGGTTCCCGGAGGGGCAAAGGTCCGCAACACGCCCGGCCGCTGATCGCGGGCGCCGAAATAGAAAGGAAGCAGTCCATAAGCGGCCGTATCCACCAGCAGAACCTTTTCTCCGCGCGCCGACAAAGCCCGGCCCAGCGTGGCCACCAGGCTGGTCTTGCCAACGCCGCCAGCCAGAGAAAAAACAGCGAGCACCGGAGCACGGGACGATACCGGCGCGACGGGAGCCGCCTCAACCTGCGGTGCGTTCGGTGACTCAAAAACGCCCTTCAACGCAAACCAGCGCGAGGTGAGTCTATCTCGAGAGCCCTGCAGTGTGTCTTCAGGAGCCTGCGGGACCTTTTGGCCGGCCATATCCGCGCGATCGGAAGCCAGCCAGGCAGGACGGCTCATCGCTTCGCGGGGCTCCGCGGGGGACCAAGCCGCGCGGGATTGAGACAAGGTGACGTCTCTCTTGACAGCCTCTTCGTTCGCAGGGGGCGGAACGCGGTTGAAGGCCTGGCCCTGAGCAAAGGCTGGATTCTCGAACTGAGACGGAATAGGTGGCGCAAGGGGCGCTGGGCCCGATGCGGCAAGCGCCGCGAACCGCTCGGCGCGGGGCTGCTGCCAATTGAACTGCGGCGGCGGATTCATGTTGGCCCGCTGCTGGGCCGCCTGCTGCAGGGCCAGTTGCGCGGATTGCTCGGCTGCCTGGAGCGCGGCGGCCTCGGCCTGGCGGGCTACCGCATCGGCGGCGCGGGCTGCCTCGGCCTGGCGGATCGCTTCAACCGCCTTCACACCCTCGTCCTGCGCCTGGGCGCGGTCATGCTCCGAATCGATCGCATCCTGCACCCGCTGACGCGCTTTCTCCCGGGTCTGCGCCCGCGACGCCGAGAAGTCCCGGTATTTGGCGCCGTGAAGATTGGCCCACGAATAGAGGGTCGCCACATCTTCAGGAGTGTCGTTCTGGTCAGGCAGCGCTTTGCGATCAGTCATATTCCACCCGTGCACCTTACTGGATCCTCAACCGATTACCTGACTTCCGCTGTCCGATTCTCGTCTTGCCGGTGCGGAAGCCGGGTCTAAAGACCTCAGCCGAAAGGTGTCCTTGGCTGAATCCTAGCCTTAGCGCTGTTGTCAAAACAATAACACTTGCAAGGTTGCGCTCCTACCACTTTCTTGGGATGCGCCGGGGCCGCCCCCATGGCAATCCAGGCTTCTCAGAGAGCGGTTTGACATCACGGATAACATATTTCCTTTGTTGAAAATACAGTCTCCTAGCCTACCGGGCCGATTGGTCTCACATGCTTCCACCTCCAGACTGCCGGAGGACCCTGTTGACTTTGTTGATTCCAAGGCGGGTAAACCCTTGATATTCCAAGCCATGTGTCCTGCAGTTTGGGCGGCCCAGCCCCGAGTCAGGTCAAAGCTTGCCTGGAGCTGCCGCGCAGATGGAGGCACACGTTCACTTCCCTTTTCGGCGCGAATGCATGCCGTTCGACTGAAGGGCACAAAAGGAGAACCACTGAGGAACAATCCAGATTCACCATTTCCAGATCGGGAGCGGCACTTATTTCAATCAAGAGTAGAAGTTGAGGACTAGGAGAGTTCCTGAGATGTTTTGCAACCTGAGGAGAGCCACTCTACCTCCCGAACGATGCGGCCGCTCTCTGGCATGGTCGTTCACTATTGAATACAACAGCCGCCAGTTGCCCAGTTGAAAGGCGCGCGGTCTGGTCCAAGTTGTTGTCTGTATCTCACCGCTTTCCGTGCTATTCTCAAGCTCCAGACGCTACGAGCCACTTCCCTCACCTTCTTGCAAACGCAATCTGACCCTTCTGCAAAGAAAGGAGAGCCATGCCTACGCAAGCATTCTCCGCCGATGTCCAGGCCACGCTGGACGAGTTCCTCGCCGCTGCCCGGCAAGGAGAATTGAGGGCTGTCGAAGTCGACGGCCAGATCGTTCAGACACCCTACCCTTACCCCTCACCGACCGATTGGCGGGATAGCTGGATATATTTCCTCATGGTGGACCGTTTCAACAATCCGACTGCTCCACCGCAGTTCGATTGGAATCGGAAGTACGGTTTCCGGCAAGGGGGAACTTTCGAGGGCGTGCGCCAGCAATTGCCCTACCTGCAGACGCTTGGCGTGAATGCAATCTGGCTTTCTCCTGTCCTTAAGAACACGCGCCCCGAGATCGACGGCTTCGCCTACTGCTATCCCGGATACAACGCCCAGGATTTCTTCAATCTGGAGGGCCGCTTTGCCTCCGACGGCACCGAGGCCACGGCGGAGATGGAACTCCAGGCACTCGTTCAGGAGGCCCATGCCCGAGGAATGTACGTTGTGGTCGATATCGTGCTGAATCACACAGGGCGAGTCTTTGACTATGTGCGAGAGAACGAGGTTCAAGCGTCTTTCACGGATGATTCGCTTCTTTATGGTCCTGAAGGCAATGAACCCGCCATCCGTTGGATGAATGGCTTGGGAACTCCCCGAGCCGATTGGCAGGATGCCGCAACGCCGCCCGGGGCCGCACAGGATGACGCCATCTGGCCGCTCGATCTTCAGCAGCCATCGTTCTTCAGGAGGCGCGGCTCAAAAGACTCAGACTCGCCTCAGCCACCGCTTGGATACGTTCCCGGCGACTTTGGCACCATGCGTCAATTGGTGGTCGAATACGACGCCGGGGTTCCAGGGCAGGAGCAGTTCCGCGAGCAATATGGGGTTTCGCCGGTCTTGAGTATTCTGGTGCGCGCCTACCAATACCTGATGGCAAAGTACGACATCGACGGATACAGGATTGACACCGTCAAATACATCCGCGCGGACAGGATTGCCGCGTTCGGGAACGCCATGCGCGAGTTTGCTCAAAGCGCGGGCAAGAGAAACTTCTTCACCTTTGGCGAAATCTACGACACGGATTCAACCATCGACCAGTTCGTGGGAAGGAATGCCCAGGACAACGAAGGGTTCGGCATCGATTCCGCACTGGACTTCCCACTATTCTTCCAATTGCCGGCAGTAATCAAGTCGCTTGGCCCGAATTCCCCAGGAGTGGAGACTATTGCAGCGGTATTCAACAACCGCAAGCTAGCGGAACGGGGCCAGATATCCTCGCATGGCGAGGCGGGAAAGTACTTTGTCAGTTTCATTGACAATCACGATCAGCACACGCGGTTCAACTCCCCCGGAACTCCCTTCGAGCAAATAACCATGGCGTTGGCTCTTTTGTTCGGATTGCAGGGGATTCCCTGCGTCTACTACGGGACCGAGCAAGGACTGCAGGGAACGATCGACGGTCTGGACTCGCTCGAGTCGGTGCGCGAGGCTCTGTGGGGCAAAGCAAACGCCTTCGACCCGGCATCGCCTCTGTTTGTGGAGTTGCGCAAGATTGCCGCTCTTCGCATGAGCGAGAATCCGTTGCGCTACGGCAGACTCTACTTCCGCGAGCTGTCAGGGAATGGAATCGACTTCGGGCAGTCGGTCGGTGCAAAGGGAATCGTCGCTTTTTCCCGTATTCTCTCCAGCCGAGAGATCGTTGTGATTGCGAATACCAGTGGGTCGAACAGCTTTGCCGGCAGTGTGCTTGTTGACGTGGATATCAATCGAGGCAGTCGCGCAATGAAGATCGCCTATAGCAACAAAGGGACGTCCGGCACGGAAATGACAAGCGTCCTCCAGGGTAACCTGTACCCTGCCGCGTCCGCGCCCGTATCCGCAAGAATTGCGTCGATTCCCGTGTCCGTTTCCCCCTGGGAAGTCCAAATTCTCACGCCGGCCTAGAGCCTGCTGCGACTTCCGAAGTGACCCTCGGATGGAGGCTCTTGATTATAGGGATCGTTTTATAGAGTGATCGGTCCAGGCACAATCTATTCGGAAGGCCGAAGGGCCGATGGCGGCTCCGGCCCGGTCGTGCTCTTTGGCTGACGCCGTGCTTTGAGGCCCGAGCCAATGAAGACGGCAACTCCTGCGCCTACCAGCAGCAGAGTCCCACCGATGATCTTGGCGACGGCCAGTGGCTTGTTGACCTCGTCGGCGGCGGGGACGACCGACAGAAGAATGGTGAGGCCGGTGCTGGCCAATCCAATGACGCCCAAAGCCAAGGCCACCGGCTTGCCGCCGGGAACGCGGCGGACTTCAGGCCCGGCAGGCCGGCTTTGCAGGCGAATCATGGCGGCAAAGAGAAGCAGATAGGGCAAGAAGTAGGCAATGATCGACATGCTGACCAGCACTTCGTAGGCTCCGCGCACCGTTGTGCCCGCCTGCCCAAGCAGGGCCACGCAGATGCCCGCCAACCCATAGGCGCCAATAGCCACCCATGGGGTCCGGAACCTGGGGTGAACCCGGGCGAAGACCGAAGGCAGATAGTGGTGGATGCCAGCCACAAAAGGCAGCCGCGAGGTGGAGGAGAGATAGGCGGCCGCACCGCCGACTGCGTTGAGCGCCACTAGAAGGGCCACCGGGGACAGCAGCCAGCCCAGGCCCAGGCGCGCACTGAGCAGATGAATGCCATTGATGAACCCATCCGGCCCATCGACGGCGGAACTTGGCAAGGTGAACAGCAAGGCTGCGGTGCCTGCGATGTAACCGACGGCCAATACGCTGCCGCCTACGAGAATGGCCCAGGGAATCACGCGGCGAGGATTCTGGATCTCATCGCCCATGGCGGACCCGGCTTCCACGCCGCCAAAGGCGAAGAAAACTGTAGACCAGAAGATGGCGTTCTTGAGGGTCCAATGGGGCGCGAGAGTGGCGGCACTCAAATGCAGCGCCGGACCAAAACGCAGAATCGAAAGCGCAGACAATAAGAAGAGCGCGGCAAGCGGCACGAGTCCCCCCAAGGCGCTGAGGTTGTTAAACCACTTGCCCCAATCCACACCGAAAATGTTGAAGAGTGTTATGACTGCCAGCCAGAACACGGAGAAGACAACGTAATAAAGCGGATCTGCGGCAAGCGCCTGGGCACGAGGCCCAAAAGCGAACAACGCCGAAGCCGCGCCAAAGTAGAGCACGCCGGGAAAGTAGGGCAGGTTGCTCATCCAGTAAGTCCAGGCGGCGATAAAGCCGGGGAAGTCGCCGAAGGCCTCGCGCGTCCAGATGTAGATGCCGCCCTCCTGGGGATGGCGGGAAGAGAGTTCCATGACACTGGCGGCGAGCGGAATGAAGAAGCATGTGAGGGCGGCGATCCAGATGACCAGGATGCTGGGCCCCGCGGCGGCGGCCGATGCCGTCCAGCGCACGCTGAGGCCGCTGACGACATAGAACAGCGCCAGATCGCGAAACCTGAGACCTCGTTTGAGTGCGGGAGCAGCCATCTACGGCGGAGCATAGCAGAGCCGCAGAGCCGCTTGAAGCGAAATCTTGCCGGGGCCCTTGATGGCTGCGGAAGAGACTGAAGGCTCGAATGAACCGCTCAGGACGCACTTTGAGGAAAGCCTCCGCCGGGAGTATCGGTTCTTGTGTATTCTGCCAACGAGGTATTTGACCCAAAATGTTCAGAGCCAGGTTCTTTCTTGGATTGGCGGCGGCCGTGGTGTTCTTCTTCAACCAAATGTCCCTGGGGCAGGTGGATCCGCGATGGAAGGCGCATGACCTCAACCGTCCGCTGCCTGAGGTGATCGACCCCGGTACGGCAAGCACGCAAGAGGCGGCAGGCCGCCCACCCTCCGACGCGATGGTCTTGTTCGACGGCAAGGACCTTTCGCAATGGGCCGCAGAAGACGGCCAGCCGTCGAAATGGAAGGTTGAGAACGGCTATGTGGAAGTGGTTCCGAACAGCGGCGATCTCGTCTCGCGCCACCCGCTAGGCGATATGCAGTTGCATCTCGAGTTTGCCGAACCTGTCCCGGCCAAGGGTCAAAGTCAGGGGCGCGGCAACAGCGGCGTCATCATCATGGGCATGTTCGAAGTCCAGGTGCTGGACTCATATCACAACACCACATACGCCGATGGACAGGCGGCGGCGGTGTACGGCCAGTATCCTCCGCAGGTGAACGCATCGAGGCCGCCCGGCTCATGGCAGGCCTACGACATCGTCTTTCACGGCCCGCGCTTTGACAAGGAAGGCGCACTGCTGCGCAAGGCTCGTGTCACGGTGCTGCACAATGGAGTTCTTGTGCAGGACAACGTCGAAATTGAAGGCATCACGAGACTGGAGCCGACCGTATACAAGGCCGCACCGGAGAAGCTGCCTCTCAGACTGCAGGACCATGAAAACGCGGTTCGTTACAGGAATATCTGGGTTCGCGAACTCGGCGAAGGGCAGTAGCGCATCCCGATCCTGGGACAGCCTGTTTCAATGGGACGCCTCCGATTGCAACGACAGCCAGGGGCGAATGAGGAGGTCTGCCCTCGATTTCCTATTGACATTCTGTATGAGTGGATGCACACTCATGCCGTCACTCGATAGGACCGTGACCATGAACTCCAAACCAGCCAATCTCTTGCAGGGCACGCTGGACCTGCTGGTGCTGAAGGCGCTTGGTTCCGGCGACCTTCATGGCCTGGGAATTTCGCGCCGCATCGAGCAGATCACGCAAGGAACATTTCTAGTCAAGCCGGGCTCGCTCTTTCCAGCTCTGCATCGCTTGGAGGAAGC